>Ga0316187_10000621_pt1 | contig 28597 bp, 23 predicted proteins | sample CroRivburrow1_MG_FD_204927 | JGI IMG/M metagenome (GOLD analysis project Ga0316187, IMG submission 204927) | Coastal sediment microbial communities from Maine, United States - Cross River worm burrow 1 | ecosystem: Environmental > Aquatic > Marine > Coastal > Sediment | place: USA: Maine... | reverse complement strand
CGCCGGCTCCATTTGTTATGCGTATGCCAGATCCACACCAACTGGACCACCGCGACGATGAACGCGGGAATACTCTTGATGGCCAGGATCATTTCATCATACGAGTTGGGAATCGCATCGAAAGAAATCACCAGCATCGTGACCGCAAAGGCAAATGCTGCATCGACAAAGACTTCTATGCGGGTCATGTCCAGTCCGCGCATACGGAAAACGCCCTCGACCGGGCAATTGTCAACGAACTCCTGCTTCAGGGAAGTCAAAGCGCTTTTAGTACCTCGAGAAGACTGTTGTAGGGGCAATTGTGCCACAGGCCGTTTTCAGGCACCCGTTCCGGAGGTAATGCGTTGAAGCTGAACATCAAGCACGGTGGAATCGCTTTAACTTCTCTTTCATCAGCCTCTCAATGAACAATACATGATATTTGCGTGATTTATCACGTATATGTTATGCTTTGCTCATGAATACGCAAATCACAACAGAACAGAGACTCTCCCTCACCTTCGCAGCAGCCTGGCAGCGACTGGAAAAACGGCTCGACAGCAACCTGGGCGCTATTCGCGGGATCAGCCTGGCGGAATACCGCTTGCTCCGCGCACTGGCAGACGCCCCCAGCGCCTGGGCCAGCCGGGTTGACCTTGCCCAATCGGTCGGGTTGACCCCATCCGGAGTGACCCGCGCACTGCGCCCGATGGAAAAACTGGGCTTTGTGTCCACAGCGAAAAGCAAGCGAGATGCCCGACTGGCCCTGGCGACGCTCACACCCGCCGGGAAAGAACTGGTCGAAGATGCGTCAGCCGTCATGAATGACACGATGAAAGCAATCGTTGAGCGCTCGCCTCGAACCCAGGCCCGGGTTAACGAGATGATTGAAATGCTGGAAGACTTCGGCCGGTAAGCGGGAGTTCAATCAGGCGATCCTTTGTTTTTCCCTCCCCCCTGCGTATCCTTAACGCGGAGGAGGGACATTTCCTTGGACAAACCCGTTGCGACCTATAACGGAAACGAACCTTATGTTTTCGTGTGTTATTCACACATGGACTCTGCCAGCGTTTACTCCGACCTGACAGTGCTGGACCAGCACGGGATAAAATTCTGGTACGACGAAGGTATTTCAGCGGGCTCATCCTGGCGCGCAACAATTGCCGATGCAATTAAAGGCGCCAAACAATTCATTTTCTATATCTCCGATGCATCGCTCAAGTCTTCTCATTGCCTGAGAGAAGTCGATTACGCGATCAACCACGACATAGAAATTATTCCTGTCTACCTGGAATCGCGTGAACTGCCTGCGGAACTGGATTTGGTTTTAAATCGCGTGCACGCACTGTTTAAGAATGATGATGCCCTGTATATGGAACATCTTCTTGAAGCCCTGCTGCTTAGCAAAGGACCCACAGCATTTTTGCCACCATCAAAAACACGGAAATTCCGTTTTGGCCTGGCTGTTCTGCTTACCGCAATGGCTATCGGCGCGCTTGTGGTCTGGCAGCAGTGGGGCAAGCTTCCTTTTGGCGAGAGCGCGGGCCCTGACGTCACGATGGCACCCAGCGCTTTTGATCGTTACCTGGAAGGTCTCGATCTGTTGAAACGCTGGGACAAGGGCGACAACCTGGAATCCGCCATTGGCCTGTTTCGCGAAGCCACCGAACTCGACCCGGGCTTTGCACTGGCCTACGCCCGTCTTGCCGGTGCGCTCCGTATGCGCTACGCATTGACCAGGGAGGATATCTGGCTTGAGAAAGCGATTGAAAACTCGAATGAAGCCCTGCGCCTGAACCCCGGCCTGGCGCCGGTACAGGTAACCCTGGGACGCATCCAGGCAACACAGGGCAACTACGATCTGGCTTTTGCTGCCCTTGAAAAGGCACTTGCCATCGACCCCAACGATGCAGAAGCCAACCAGGCTATGGCAAGGATGTATGAAGGCCAGGGCAGGCTGGAGGATGCAGAAGCCTCACTCCAGAAAGCGCTGGCACTCGATCCGGAGAGTCTTTTAATTCGTGATTCCTATGCGAATTTTCTGTCCGGCCAGGGTCGTTTCGAAGAGGCCATCGAGCAATGGCTAACGGTTATAAGCGCGGCACCTGATCACTATGCTGCGTTGGTCAACCTGGGAGCCACGCTCACCGATATCGGCAGAATCCCGGAAGGCATCAGCATGTATGAGGCATCCATCGAGATACGCCCGACTTACATGGCCTACTCAAACCTCGGCACAGCCTATTCGAGGGTGGAGCGCTACCCCGATGCCGTGGAAGCACTTCAGCAAGCGCTGAAAATCGATGATTCAGACTGGCTGGCCTGGGGTAACCTGGCTTATGTTTATTCCTGGGCCAATGGAATGAATACCCAAACCACAGAAACATTCGAGCATGCGATCGAACTGGCTGAAGCCGCGCGCCAGCAAAACCCTCGTGATGCCTGGGTCCACAGCGACCTGTCGCTCTACTATGCCAAGACAGGACAAAAAAACCTGGCGCTGCAACGCCTTGAGACCGCGGTCACGCTTTCCCCGGACTCCGGAGAGATCCTGGCCGCCGCTGCCGAAGCTTACGAATTGACCGGACAGCGTGACAAGGCGGTTGAGTTGGCACACAAGGCTTTGGAGCTTGGTTATAACCGTCAGCAATTCCAGCGGAATCCGGAGGTTGCAAATCTTCTCAATGATCCAAGGATGCAAAGCTCCCCTTGAAAACATCCGGTCACAGGCAAACCAGAAAACGTCTCCTCAACGGCGCGAAACGCATGCGCTTCTGGTAGTTTATGCTCAATCGGTTCATATGCTGGAGAAACTGCCATGACGAAGCAATCTGATCAAGATACCCATACATCTTCTATCGACTCAGATCGGCGCACCCTGCTGACCGCCGCAGGGGCCGGCATACTGGCTGCGACTTTTGGCGGGCCCGCGTTTGCCGGAGCTGAAAAAACGTTGCGCTGGGGCATTGTGGGTACCGGCGGCATCGCCAACAGCATGGCGCCCAGGGTCCAGCAGGCGGACCATGCCGAACTGGCAGCCGTTTCCAGTCGCCGGATGGAATCCGCCGAGGAGTTTGCCGGTAAGCACTCCGCCGGCAGGGCTTTCGATTCATGGGCGGACATGATCGCCTGGGACGGCGTAGATGCAGTTTATGTCGCGACTCCAACCAGTGTGCGCGAAGAAATCTGCGTAGCCGCGGCAAAAGCCGGCAAACACGTTCTGGGAGAAAAGCCCTTTGCCAACCTGCTTTCGCTGCAGCGGATTACGGCAGCCTGCCGGGAAAACGGGGTGGGATTCATGGACGGCACACACTTTCCCCACCATCCGCGAACGGCACAAATCAAGGCTGTCATGGCGGAACAGGTGGGCTGGCCATGGTCGGTCGCATCGGCCTTCCAGTTTGGACTGACCGATATGAACAACATCCGGATGAATCCGAAACTGGAACCTTACGGTGCGATCGGCGATGCCGGCTGGTACAACATGCGGGCGGCGGCGGAGTATATGCCCCTGGACCTGGAAATTGCCTCCGTTGATGCCTACTTGCGCCGCGGCGAAACCGGTGCGGCCGTCAGCGGCAGCGGCGTCATCGTTTTTGAAGATGGCTCCACGACGACCTGGAACTGCGGTTTCGAATCCGGTGCGGGCATCATGGACCTTCGGATTTCGGGCGCCAAAGGCGTGATCAAGCTGGATGATTTCCTGTCACAACGCCGTGAAGACAACGCGGGTGTTTATGAATACCGCTCAGGCTGGGGTAACTCAGAAGATGTCGTCATTGCTTCGGACAAACCCGGCTCGGCGATGATGTTCCAGGACTTTGCGGGCATGGTAGAAAACCCGGAATGGCGTGAAGCCAGCATCCGGGCCAGTGAACGCACTCAGTACCTGTTGGACGCCATCTGGGAAAGTGCAGTGGGAAATGAGAACGCCTAGCGCTTGAGATCGGGTAACTTTTCCCACTCTTCCTCGGAAATGCCGTTTCCTGGAAATCCCGGGTTTTTGAACGGCCAGTCCGAAGCCAGCCAGGCTTTGACCGCTCCGGCAAGTTCTGTTTCCATGCCGCTGGCCAGTTCGCTTTGCCTGGCCCAGAGGTATACCTCGGCGTCGAATCCTTCCTTGCGGGTGGGGTATATGTACACGCAGCCGAGCACCCTTGACTCGTCCGGTGCAACCACGGTGTAAGCGAAGGAACGGCGGCGCTGAAATTCTTTTTGATGCCAGCCGAGATCGATCAGGTTCTGCTCCAGCGTCAGCCCCTCGGGCCAGCCCGGTCCCCAGATGTGGTTCAAATGGTCCTTGCTGCTCATCACCGCATCATAGTCTTTGACCACGTCGTTAACGGTCAACATCCTCAGGCGAAAGCGCTTTGTCTCCAGGACCTCCGGTACTTTGAATTCCGGATCCAGGAATGGAAAAGCGGACTGTGCATAGCTATTGGAGGACAGGCTCATGAAAATCATTCCAAGAATCAGTAAAAGTAAGCGACTGCTTTTTGATCGTTCGTTCATTGACAGTCCTGAAAACAGAGATTATCGCCGCCCGCCGGAATTCCCCCGGTCTTATCGAAAATGCCGGACATGCGAAGGTTCGCGATATCGACCCCCTGGTCGGAAACTGTCACCAGCGTGACGTGATCAATGGCCATAGCCTTGGTGGGGTTTTGAACGCCGCCTGTGGTTCCCAGTCGGATGTAGTCCCGGCCGTGTCGCATTTCATGCAGGTAGGAGTGCACATGGCCGTAAAACACGGTGTACGGCCTGCCTTTCAATGCCGATTCCACCGTAGCGAAGTTTTCTTCATCGGAACGTTCCCAGACCGGCTTGTGCATCAGGATGAAGGTGTGTTTTACGTCTGCATTCTTTTTGATGACTTCCCGAAAATAAGAAGCCTGGCCCTGACTGATCCGGCCAGTCTTGCGCTCGATGGATTTACCGTAAGCGGTGTCGGGCAGGGCATCCCAGCCCTGCTCATCAATGATGGCTATCGCTTCATCACGAATCCGGGACAGTTCCCATTGGAACTCAGCCGTGTTGTCCTCCGTGTCCATCACCAGGAACAGGGTGTCCTTGTACACGAAGTGATAATAACGCTGGCCATAACGCTGGTCCCATAGCGCCCACATTTCCGGGTTGGTCAGGTCGTGGTTACCGCCGGTGTAGAACACCGGCGCGCGCGCCTTGTCAGCACGCAGGTCAAATGAATCCCACTCGGCTTCCAGCTGCACAGGGTTGGTGGTGCCACCTTCAATCAGGTCACCTACGCTCATAACCAGTTCAGGGCGCAACAAATTCAGCTGCGCAATTGCGACTTCGAATATCCCTTCCCGCTCACCGCCGGTCAGGTCGGAGAACAAGGCAAAAGTGAATTTGCCCGGTGCATTGTCGAAATTGGCGTGCGTCCAGGGTTTCTCTGTGGTCTCGACAGCATGTTGGAAAACCGGCGATGCGGCGTCTGAAGTCGCGCCTGATGGCTGGCTGGCGGCACACGAGACCAGCAGCAGCGAAGCGCACAACAGGCCCGCCAGGCCGAGGCTGCGCCTCATGCAGTTCCCTCTTTGATCTTCAGGCGCCAGGTCTCCGGCCCCGTTTTGTGCACGGAATCACCTCTGGAATCCACGGCGACGGTCACCGGCATATCCATGACGTCGAACTCGTAGATCGCTTCCATGCCCAGCTCCGGGAAACCCAGCACTTTGGCAGACTTGATCGCCTGCGCAACCAGGTAAGCCGCGCCTCCCACGGCCATCAGGTATACGGCCTGGTTGTCGCGAATGGCTTCGATGGCGGCGGGGCCGCGCTCGGCCTTGCCCACCATACCCATCAGGCCGGTTTCTTCCAGCATCGTGCGGGTGAACTTGTCCATCCGGGTTGCAGTCGTCGGCCCTGCCGGGCCGACCACCTCGTCGCGCACCGGATCGACCGGGCCGACGTAGTAGATGAATCGCCCGGTCATGTCGACGGGCAGTTCTTCGCCGGCGGCCAGCATGTCGACCATGCGCTTGTGCGCCGCATCACGGCCGGTCAACATTTTGCCGTTCAGCAACAGCGTGTCACCCGGCTTCCAGTCCCTGATTTCTTCGCGGGTCACCGTGTCCAGGTTGACCTGCTTCACGTTGCCGCCGCCTTCGCGCGCCACTTCCGGCCAGTCGGACAGGCTCGGTGCCTCGATTCTGGCGGGTCCACTGCCGTCCAGCGTGAAATGCGTATGACGGGTAGCCGCGCAGTTGGGGATGATGGCGACTGCCTTGTTGGCTGCGTGGGTCGGAAAATCCTTCACTTTGACGTCCAGCACGGTGGTCAGGCCGCCCAGGCCCTGCGCGCCAATGCCGAGGCGGTTGATTTGGTCGAACAACTCCAGCCGCAGTTCCTCGGAGCGGTTCCCGGCGCCTTTTTCCTTCAGTTCATGGATATTGATCGGGTCGAGCAGGGCTTCCTTGGCCAGCACCATCGCTTTTTCAGCCGTACCGCCCACACCGATACCCAGCATGCCCGGCGGGCACCAGCCGGCGCCCATTAATGGCACCATTTTCAGCACCCAATCCACCACTGAATCGGAGGGGTTGAGCATTGCGAACTTGGTCTTGGCTTCCGAGCCACCGCCCTTTGCGGCCACGTGCACTTCCAGCGTGTCACCGGGTACGATCTGGTAATGGATGACGCAGGGCGTGTTGTCGCCGGTATTGCGACGCGCGCCATCCGGATCCTCCAGGATCGACGCGCGCAGAGTGTTGTCCGGATTCATGTAGGCGCGGCGCACGCCTTCGTTAACCATGTCCGTCACGCTCATGTCGCCTTCCCACTGCACGTTCATCCCCACGTGCAGAAACACCGTGACGATGCCGGTGTCCTGGCAAATCGGGCGGTGCCCCTCGGCACACATGCGCGAGTTGATCAGGATCTGTGCCATTGCGTCTTTGGCGGCAGGATTGGCTTCCCGTTCATAGGCCTCGTTCATGGCCTGGATGAAATCTTTCGGGTGGTAGTAAGAAATATACTGGAGTGCGTCGGCGACGCTTTCGATGAGGTCTTCCTGGCGAATGACGGTGCTCATGGCGGGTCGGTCTCTGTCTGGTTGAAGGGCAGGTACTGCATCCCTGATTTTACACCATTCAGTCCCGGCTAATCCCTCGCCTTCTCCGTGCCCGGAGAGGGCTGGTTTTTTGAATGTCGCGGGCTGGGGCTAGTCCCCGGATGGTTTCTTACCGTGACGCTCGGCCTGGTGCACGGCGAATTCTTCGGCGTTGATGCAACCGTCACCGTCGAGGTCCAGGTCGCCGAAGGTGGGCATCTTCATGCCTTTTCCATGGTACCCCTGCTGACCATGACCCTCTCCGGACTTGTGCATTTCCCGCATTTTCTGCTGGTGCGCTTTTTGACCAGCTGTGAGCTCTGCTTCACTCAAAACGCCATCGCCGTCGGTATCGAGTTCACTGAATGCCGGCGCGGTTGCGGCGCCTTTCATCGGTCTACCCGCCTCAGCCATAGCCGCCATGCGGGCACTACGAAAGGTGTTGAATTCTTCTTCGCTGACCACGCCATCACCATTGGCATCAAATTCTGAAAATGCAGGTGGATTGTGCATTTTGTGAGAATCTGCTTTTGCCACGAACGGCAACATGGCTACAGCTACGATCATGGTGATGATCAGGATGGTCTTGAATGCGGCCTGGTCTGGGCTTTTCATGAGGATACTCCGCAGAAAATATCCTGTTATCATCGCGGCACGGGCACCCAACTTCATTGATCTGGGACAACCATACGACGGCTTCGCCTGCGGCAATCACCCCGGTCATTCTGCTTCGGCCTGCCGTAGTACAGCATCGTTTCATCAGCTGTGTTGAAATGAAGTCACGAAAAAACCGTTCCCTATCTGAAGCACCCGAAGTACCCGGAGCCTGAAATCATGTTCGGAAACCTCCTGCCTTTTTTGATGTTCGGCATCCTGCTGGCTGCGATTCTCAGCAAACCGCTTTCACGTATTCCCTGGATTTCCCTGCCGGTCGTGCTCGTGCTGCTGGGTTTCGTTTCTTCAGAAATCTGGGTTGGGCTGGGCATGGATACCGGACTTCGCTGGGAGATACTTCGCGACCTGGTGTTTTACCTGCTGTTACCCATCCTGATCTTCGAAGCGGCCATCAACGTCGATACCAAGTGGTTAAAGCGCGAGGGCGTCCTGATCGGCATGCTGTCTGTTCCACTGCTACTGGTTACGGCGGTGCTGGCTGCAGGGATCATCCTGTTCCTGACCGGTGATTCACTCGATGGGAGCTGGGCCCTGGCGCTTCTGATCGGCTCGATGATCAGCGCCACCGACCCTGCAATGATCTCAGGCGTGCTCGACCGCAACGGCAGCGCAAAACGGGTGGAGCGCATTCTCGAGGGCGAGAGCCTGATCAATGACGCCACCACGATCACACTGTTCGTGATGATCTCCGGATTGCTGATCATGCCGGGCGCCGAGATCTCTGCCTGGTCAGTCGCCGGCCGATTTGCCCTGACCCTGCTCGGTGGTGCGGCCATCGGGGTTGTTCTTGGCTGGTTGCTTGACCTGGTCATCGCCCCTGCCGACGATAAAGTGCTGTCGACTTCAGCCACGCTGGTACTGGCCTTTTCCAGCTTCTGGATCGGTGAGCATCTGCTGGGGTTCAGCGGCGTCGTAGCGACCCTGACAGCTGGCCTGACCGTTGCCTGGCGTCAACGAAAGCACCGATCGGAAGAAGACATCGCTTTTGCACTGGATTCGTGGCAAATACTCGGTTTTTGCGCTAACGCCATGCTGTTCTTTGCGGTTGGCATGAGCATCACGGTCCAGATGTTCCAGGATCACTGGCTGGCCATGCTGGTGGGTGTATTTGCAGCGCTGGTTTCACGAGCTGTGATTGTGTTTTTCGGCCTGGGGCCGATATCGCTTTTGCCACGCGTGGGCAAACTTGGTTTTGCCCAACAGAACCTGATTCTGTGGGGCGGCATTCGTGGAGCAGTTGCGATCGCGCTGGCCCTGTCTTTGAGTGTGGATATTCCCCACTGGTACATGATTCAAAGCACCGTGTACGGTGTCGCCCTGTTCAGCCTGGTGGTGCAAACGCCTTTGCTGCCTTATCTGGCGGCCGAGAAAAAGACGGCGGCGGAAGTGGTGCAAGAAGCCTGACGCAACCTGTCTGCGGAAAACCCTCAGGCTGGTCAGGCATGAAGAAAGATATGACCACGCTCCCTTAACAGCGCTTTCGCTCCGCGCCATTGCGGGTATAGCTGTTCCTGCAGACTATAAAATGCCCGGCCGTGATTGTGTTCACGCAGGTGGCAGACTTCATGGGCGATCACGTAGTCGATGCATTCTGCCGGCGCTTTGACCAGGTGTGGATTCAGCGTAATTATTCCTGCGGACGAACAGCTGCCCCAGGTTCTTTTCATGCTGCGCAGCCGCATCACGGGCACCTGGCCACCGGTCCAGGAGGCGAGGGCGCTGTAATAAGCCAACTGCCGGGTAAATAACTGTTCAGCCTGTCGCCGGTACCATCGGGTAAGCAGATTCTTTACGCATTCCGGTGTTCGCTCCGGTGTCTGGACATGAATTTCCTCGCCGCCCAGCCGTACGGCCCCCCGTCTGCCACGCTGCTCGTCAACCACCAGGACGCGTTTTGTACCGAGGTAAAGATGTTCCCCACCGCTGTCATAGGTATGACCCGCCAGATCCTGTTGCTTCGAACGGGCCTGTTGCAGGAACCGGGACACGTGTCCCGCCTTGAGTTCCAGCATCCGGTGTATGGATCGGCGGCTCATGCGCTTCGGCGCGACCACCAGCAAGTCGCCCTGAACATTGATTTCAAGGTGAACACGCCGCGTGACACGTGGCCGGCGGATGACCTGGTAGCGGATGATCTGATCCGGAAGTTGTAGGGAGTCCTGTTTCACGCCCGGGCATTGTACTTTAGAATCGTCGATATCATGCCGGCCCATCACGCAGACACCCTGGTCATCGGCGCCGGCGCCGCCGGGCTGATGTGCGCCATTACTGCGGCAGGGCGCGGACGCCGGGTCACGGTGCTCGACCGATCCAACAAGGTGGGCAAGAAAATCCTGATGTCGGGTGGCGGACGCTGTAATTTCACTAACTTGCACATCAGCCCGGACCGTTTCCTTTCCGCCAACCCTCATTTCTGCAAAAGCGCCCTGAGCCGTTACACGCAATGGGACTTCATCGAATGGGTAGAGCGGCACAGTATCGAGTACTTTGAGAAAGAGACGGTCAACGGCCTCAGCGGACAACTGTTTTGCAGGCAATCCGCGAAGCAGATCGTCGCGGCGCTGCTGTCTGACTGCGAGCGCGCCGGTGTGGAGGTGATCACCCACTGCGACACCACTAAAGTCAGTCAGAATGACGGCTTTCAGCTCGATACCGTTCAGGGGATCTTCTCCGGGGAGACCCTGGTTGTGGCCTCCGGTGGATTGTCCGTCCCCAGCCTGGGCGGTTCGGGGTTCGGTTACCAACTGGCCGAACAGTTCGGCCTTCGGCTGCTACCACTTACCGCCGGCCTGGTGCCGCTGACATTTACCGGTACGATGAACGAGGTATTCGCCCGCCTTTCCGGGGTTTCCTGCGAAGTGGTCCTTTCAAACGCACGCGCCTCTTTCCGGGAGGACCTGCTGTTCACCCACCGGGGCCTGAGCGGTCCCGCTGTACTGCAAATATCCAGTTACTGGAATCCCGGCGAAAGCATCGAGGTCGACCTGCTGCCGGGCCATGATGCTCCGGCCCTGTTCAAAGAATGGAAAAAGCGGCATCCGCGCGCGTTACTGCGCACCCAACTCTCCTCCTGCCTGCCGGTTAAACTCGTCAACGAACTCGAGTCGCTGCACTGGCAGGAAAACCGGGAAATACCCCTGGCTGACTGGCCTGACCGCCTGCTGGAGCAGACCGCCGGCCGGCTCCAGGCCTGGCAACTCAAGCCGGCTGCCACCGAAGGCTACCGGACGGCCGAGGTCACGCTGGGCGGAGTTGATACCCGTGACCTGTCATCAAAGTCGATGGAGTCTAAGGTACCGGGACTGTTTTTCATCGGTGAAGTGGTGGACGTAACCGGCCATCTCGGGGGATTCAACTTTCAGTGGGCATGGTCTTCAGGTTACGCCGCAGGCTTAAAAGTGTAGGGGCGAACCCTGCACCCGGAATCGCACTCCCGAATACCGGATCCGCCCCCACGGGGCACCTTGTTAAACTCAGAGGCTTGCGGCACGTTCGGCGGCATCTGCCGCATTCAGCGGTACACTGACCAGTCTCCGTACCTTGCCCTTGTTATCAACCACGCAGTCCGCCCTGGCCACAACTTCCTGGCTGTTCGGGTCCCGCGCGTCGAGGTGAATCATTTCACGCCTTTTCAATCGCGAACCTGAAGCATCACTCTCAGGACTCAGGCTGTAGTCCAGTGGCGCGCCGTTGCTGCTGGCGAGTTCACTGACCAGGGCGTCTGCGCATGCATCCAGCCCTTTTTCCATGGTGGCGGCTTTTACACTGTACGGCGCCAGGGAAATGACCATGGCGAATCCAACTTTCAGAATCTTGCTGTTGTTCATCGTAACTCTCCTTTGTTGATGAATGTCTCAGAACACGGTTGCAAGATTAGAAGTCAGGGGGCGCACTGACAAACGCTGTTTTATTGCCTATAACTCAAATTTTTTCATGCGTCGACCTGGAACTCTTCCAGGACCCATTTGATGATGTCCTCCACTTCAGGGCGTTCCTGTTCCTCCGGCCGGTGTGCGAGAAAAAACTGTTCTCCGGTATCCACCTCGTCTTCCAGTGCACAAACCAAAGCGCCTGATTTGAACAGCCTTTCACTGAGCGGCCAGGAAACCAGGGCAACGCCCAACCCTTCAGAAGCGGCCAGGACAACCGCCGCCATCGAATCGAAGCGGAAAATCTTTCCAGCCTTCGGCGGCTTGATATCCAGGGCCTGGGCCCAGTTGACCCAGGAGTGCGGACGGTTTTCATGCACGATCAGGGTCTGACCGTTCAAATCCGAATGTTTCGAAAACCCGAGTTCTTTCTTTAATCCCGGGGAGCAGGCCGCCACGATCCGCCGTGGAAACAGCGGATAGGTGACCAGTTCCGGCCAGTCGCCACTGCCCAACAGAATGGAGACGTCTGCATCCGGCGGATGCTCCTTCATCAGGCTGGGCTGGGTGACGACCCGGATATCGGTATCGGGCATCAGGGTCTGGAAAGAACTCAACCTGGGCAGGAGCAACTCCCTGGCGAAAAAGGGCGGCACACACAGGCGGATAATCCTGCGCCCATACTCCGTCAGCAACTGATGCGTTTCAGCCTCGAGCCTTGCGAACATCCCATCCAGAAACTCATGGTACTTCTGGCCGGCGCCAGTCAGTTCCAGGGCGCGGGTTTTCCTGAAAAACAGGTCGATGCCCAGGAAGGACTCCAGGTTGCGGACCTGGTGACTGACCGCAGAAGGTGTGATGAATAATTCGTCGGCGGCCAGCTTGAAGCTCAGGTAACGTCCGGCCACCTGGAAAGCCCGCAGCGCCCGCAACGACGGCATTCGGGTACTTGGTTTCATACATGACTAATAGCAAGGAACATGCCACTATTAAAAGTCCTGTTTTTAAACACCTTTTGAATAGCCAGAGCGCTGAAACTGCACCGTACTGGTGCCTGTCGATCAGGCCTGCACAAGAATGGGTTACTGGTATCCGGCGGCCTGTAACTGGAAAAGGCGAGCGTAATGACCGTCCAGCTCCATCAGTTGCTCGTGACTGCCCCGCTCAATGATCCGCCCGTTTTCGATCACAACGATCTGGCTCGCCATCCGCACGGTAGAAAAGCGGTGAGAGATCAGGATGGCAATGCGGTTCCTCGTCAGTTTGCGAAAATGTTCGAAGATGCTGGCCTCCGCTGCAGCATCCATGGCCGCGGTTGGCTCGTCCAGCACCAGGATGTCCGCTTCACTGCGCATGAAGGCGCGGGCCAGCGCAATTTTCTGCCACTGCCCGCCGGATAGCTCTTGCCCACCTTTAAACCACTTGCCAAGCTGGGTTTTATAGCCCTCCGGCAATTCCGCAACAAAATCATCCGCCATGCCTTTTTCCGCGGCTTCCTGCCACTGCTCTTCATCGTCAAAATAGCGCACATCACCGGCGCCGATATTCTCGCCGACCAGGAACTGGTAGCGGGCGAAATCCTGGAATATGACGCCAATTCGCTGGCGTAGCGCATCCTCGGGCCAGTCTTCCAGGTCCATCCCATCCAGCAGAATCCGGCCGGAATCCGGCCGGTAGAGCCGGGTCAGCAGCTTGATCAGCGTGGTTTTGCCGGAGCCGTTCTCACCCACCAGCGCCAGCGACTCTCCCTGGCGGATATGCAGATCGATTCCCAGCAAGGCCGGGCGGCTGGCGCCAGGGTAGGTGAACGAAACGTCCTCGAACCGGATTCCGTCTTCAGGTACAGGACCCTTTCTCAATTCGCCTTGAGCATCTGAATCGTTTCGGGAGGAGGGTGTTTCCAGGTACTCATAAAGCGTAGACAGGTAAAGATTGTCCTCATACATTCCACCAATGGCGGTCAGGATCGCCGATACCGCTGCCTGGCCCTGGCGGAAAAGCATCAGGTACATGGTCATCTGACCCAAAGTGATCCGGCTGAGCACCGCAGCGGCGGCTATCCAGGCATAGGCCCCGTAAAGCGCGCCGGTACCGATCAGCCCCAGCACAAAGCCCCAGCCATCTCGGCGGATGGCGAGTGAGCGGTCGCGTGTGTACAGACGCTCGAAAATATCGCGGTAGCGCTGCAATAACAGGGGTCCCAGGCCAAATAACTTGACCTCCTTGACGTTGTCCTCGCGCGCCAACACGGTCTCGAGATAGATCTGCATACGGGTATCGGGCGAACGCCAGCGAAAGAGCGTAAAAGCCTCTCCGGAGAAACGGGTCTCGGCGACAAAACTGGGCAGACCGGCGAGAATCAGCACCACCACTGCCCAGGGTGAAAAACTAACCAGCAGGACGCCGTAGCTGACCAGGGAAATCAGGTTTTGAGCCAGGCCGAAAGTGCGATTGACCAGCGACAGCGGGCGGCTGGATGCTTCCCGCCTGGCCCGGGTCAGCTTGTCATAAAACTCTGAGTCTTCAAACTGGGCGAGCTCCAGGGTCAGGGCTTTCTCCAGGATCATCACGTTGACCCGCTGTCCCAGTTGCGCCCGCAAAAGCGCCTGGCAAAGAGAAATGCCTCTTTGCGCCCCGGCCAACGCGGCCACCACTGCCGCTTCCAGCGCAACGAGGCCAAAAACAGTGACGAATTCCGCCTCGCCTGATTCACTGTACGCCTGCGAGGCAGCTACTACGGCGTCGATGATCAAAGCTCCAACGTACGCAACCGCCGCAGGCAAAACCCCAGCTACCAGCGTAAGTAAACCCAGCACCACGGTGAGGTGGCGGTTGGTTTGCCAGACCAGTCCCAGGGCACGGCGGCTGTAGCGAAACACGCCAAAGAAGCTGCGGCCGGGACTATCGGCTGGCTGATCCGGTGAACTGGAATGGGCAGAATGGGCCATTGGCGTATAACATGGTGGCAGAAAACGTAAGCAAAAGCCCTTGAGGGAACCGTGCCCAGAGTGATAAGAATCTTCTTACTGCTGACTTTCCTGTTGCCGGCGGCGCTGTATGCCGACGAACTGGAAGATCTGCTGGCCCGCAACGAGGCTGCCATCGGCGGCAATGAAAACTGGGCAAAGATCAACAATGTCAGGGTTCAGCTGACCATCGAGGAGCCCGATTTCCAGGTGAATGCCACCTATGTCGCGACCCGTGAAGGCAATATGCGGATCGACATCTTTATGGAGGGTCAGAAAGCCTTCAGCGAGGGCCTCGATGCAGGCACCGCCTGGCAGTGGACTCCGGCTGATGGAGTGACCTTTCAAAATGAGCAGTCGACTTCCGCACTGCGGCACGGCATCGAGTTTCCAGGCCGTTTTTACACCTTGATGGATCTTTACCGCAGCGGCACTTCGGTCTCACTGGAAGGGCAGGTGCTGGATGGAGACAGCAAGCAATGGCGGGTCCGGGTCACGCTGGCCGATGACTTCAGCCGCGATTACTTCATTGACGACACCACAGCGATGATCGTTCGCGAACATGACCGGCGAGCCTTCCACCCCGCAGCAGATCCCACGGCTGTCCTGATCGAGACACGAAAAGAAGAGCCGGAAATGCTGAACGGTGTACTAATGCACCGGGTCAGCAGAAACATCAACCTTCAAACCGGGGAATGGCTGGCGACAACCCGGGTGCGCTCGGCTGAGCACAACGTCGAGCTTCCTGAAGGGTATTTCAAAGCCCAATAAAAAGGGGCTCCTCGCGGAGCCCCTCGAACATTTGCGAACTTACTTGACCCGACGGATCGTCACCCGGGCAACCGGGCTACGCCAGTCATGCAGCATGGGGATGGTGTCACCAATGCCGTGGACACCGTTAGCGACATGCACATAACCCTCACCGCTGTCATCGGGTACGTTGGCGCCCTGGCAGAAAGCAACCGGTGGTCCCGGGATGCTTTCACACAGCTCGTCATTGTATTCCGTGCCGGAATCATAGGCATGGGCAACCGTTGTGAGGTAATTGCGTGGGAGAGTAATAGAGTTTAGCGCCACGAAGGAATCATTGGTGGGTAACATCATCGCCGCAAAACTCAGCCGGCTGAACCGGTTACTGCCTTCGATGGTAAACGTCGCCGTTGCGCCGGGCATGATCGGATCCGTTCCGGTCGTATCCTGAACCAGGCTCGGAACAGACATCAGCAGGTCATTCAACGGATCGGTTGCCCCGTCTTCCGCCAACATTTCCAGTTCGTCGCTGGCGGGAGCGCCCAGCTCGAAAAAGGCGATACTGCTTTTATGGGTCGCAGCCAGTACCGGTGTGAAAATCTGGCCCTTTGTCAGGTTGGTGATGGTCACTTCATAAGTTTTACTTTCGCCAGCAAAAACGGATCCACTGATTATTAGTGCGGCACTCAAAATAAAGGCTGTCTTTTTCATCTGCATAATCTCCTGTGATCTACTGAATTTTTAAGTTTCTGGGTTTGTCTCCCGTCCCGACACCTATTCTCCGAAACAGTCTTCACAGCCCTATCACGAACCGATACTTTTCTATGTCTCTGGAATAACAGGGATTTTTTCGGAAAGAATTAATCGGCGTGATACTTTCGTTAGATTTCTGGTCTATTTTTCGAACAGGCATAGCGATGGGAAGGTTCATGACTGCACGAAAAATACTGGTGATCGAAGATGAAAAAGACATTGCCGAACTGCTGGCGCTGCACTTGCGGGATCTGGATTGCGACGTCACCCTGGCAGCAGATGGCCATGAGGGCATGCGCCAGGCATTTGCCCGGCAATGGGACCTGGTGATACTGGATTTGCGCCTGCCGGGTCCAGATGGACTGAGTATTTGCCGTGCTTTGAGGCGCGAGTCGCGCTACGTACCCATACTGATGCTGACCTCGAAGTCTTCCGAACTCGACCGGGTGCTCGGCCTCGAGCTGGGTGCCGATGATTACGTCACCAAGCCTTTCAGCGTTTCCGAACTGATGGCGCGCGTCAAAGCCATCTTTCGCCGTGTCGAGTCCCTGGAAAAACAGTTTCCCGGGACTTCTGAAACCCTGTCCATTGGCCCAATTAAAATAAACACCAGTGGTCGCCAGGTGCTGGTCAATAATCAGCCTATGCCGCTGACCGCCAGGGAATACGATCTGCTGTTGCACTTCGCCCGGCACCCGGGACACGTCTTCAGCCGCGCCCAGTTGCTCGACAGTGTCTGGGGTTATGGCCACGATGGTTATGAACACACCGTCAATTCGCATATCAACCGGCTACGCTCCAAGATTGAGCCGGATCCGGCTCACCCCGAGGTCATCGTCACGGTTTGGGGAGTCGGTTACAAACTAGAAGTACGTCCCCAGGTGCATGCCGCATGAAAACTTTATTTGCGCGGCTCAGCGCAGCCCTGTTCCTGGTCGTCGCTATCATTGGCGGCGGGTTTTTCCTGGTAGAGCAGTTCAGCACCCGTCTTTATTACGAAGAAATCACGCAGCGTCTGAACGCCTCGATTGCCATGTATGTCACCGGTGAAATGCAGCTGATTGAAGATGGCGCAGTGAACGAGGATGCCCTCACCCTGCTGGCTCAGCGGGCCATGATCATCAATCCAACGGTCGAGGTGTACCTGCTGGACACCAGCGGCAAGATTCTGGCCCATGCGATGCCGCCCGAATCGATTCAGTCCGAGCAGGTTGCGCTGGATCCCGTCCGCAAACTGATGGCGGGGGAGACAGAAATGCCTTTGAGGGGCACTGATCCCCGGAACAGCGAGCGGGAAAAAATCTTTTCCGCTCACCCCGTGATGCACAACGAGCAGCTGCAGGGCTATCTGTACGCCATACTGGGTGGACAAAAGTACGACGAATTGGCCAGCAGTATACGCGGCAGTTACGTTCAGAAACTCAGCCTGGGCGCCCTGGTGGCGATCGTTTTAGCGGCATTCCTGGTCGGTCTGCTGGTGTTTGGCCTGCTGACCCGGCGGCTGACCCGCCTGACCGGGGACGTTCAGCGCTTTACCAATTCCGGTTTTGATCCGGAAATGGTGGAGGCACTGGCAGTCAATGATTCAAGCCCCGGAAAACAGGACGAGATCGGCCAGCTCCGGCAGGCCTTCTCAGGCATGGCCAACAAGATCCGTGAGCAATTTGAGGGCCTCAAGGAAACCGACCGACTACGCCGAGAACTGGTCAGCAACGTGTCGCATGATCTGCGCACACCGCTGGCGTCGATGCACGGGTATGTGGAAACCCTCCTGCTGAAGAATGATTCTCTCAGCGAGGAAGAGCGGCTGCGTTACCTGGAGATCACGCGCAAACATTCACTGCGCCTGCGCACGCTGATCGGTGACCTGTTCGAATTGTCAAAGCTGGACTCGGCCAGCGTCAAACCGACGCTGGAGACGTTTTCGCTGGCAGAATTACTACAGGACGTGACCCAGGAATTTGAATTACAGGCTGAAAACAAGGGCATCGATATCAAAGTCCAGGCTCAAGATGGCGCTTCGATGGTGCATGCCGATATTGGCCTGATGCAGCGCGTGCTGGAAAACCTGCTGCGAAACGCCGTCCGTTATACGCCCCGGGGTGGAAGCATCTCGATCAGCCTGGATAAAAAGCCAGGTTGCGTGGCCGTTGCGGTGGCCGATACCGGTTGCGGAATCGCGGAACATGAACTCGACCGGATATTCGACCGCTTTTACAGATCGGAACAAGGAGAGGAAGAGCGTTCCAGCTCGGCCGGCCTGGGCCTGGCCATCGTCAAACGCATCCTGGACTTGCACGGCAGCCGCATCACCGTTGACAGCATCGTCAACCAGGGTACGCGCTTCGAATTCGACATACCCGCACAGGCCGCGTGATCAGGTAATGCAAATCCGCATCGTGCCAATTTCCTTGTAGATGATCGCCAGGGGCTTTTTGCTGGAAAAGGTGATGATTTTGCTGCCACTGCCATACATCAGGTGAGAGGTGAGATAAACGTGAACTTCATTTCCGCTTTCAAGAATATTCGTGATTTCCCTGCGGGCCAGTTTCTGGTGTTGCTTACCGATAGGAATTTGCAGTGATCCGATTTCAATATATTTGCGGCGGAACTTCACCGTGGGCGCACGCTCATGTAGCAGAACTTCGCGATAGAGCGCCTTGATCATGGCCTTGGGCAGAACCAGCCCAAGCTGGGTTGAGGCTGTCACCCAGCTGATCCCGGTATCGTCCTGGTAAATGCTCTCATGCTCCCCAAAAGCCTGGCACCAGCCTCTGAAGTAGGCGGCATAGCGTTTGAGATCTCGCTCGAGCATTTTCAATAAAACACCAGGCAACTGGATCATTCCGAATGTATCCCTTTTCGCTCTGCCTCGCCAGTTAAGGGAATTGATATGATGATCCACCTCGTGAAATCGAGCCGGGCACTGGAAAAAAAGCCGGGGTCAGAGTAGCTACTCTGACCCCGGTTCATTCCAGCTATTCTTTCAGTGGGCTATCAATGGCCTCCGGCGGTCGATGCCCCTTTGCGGCCGAGCGCCGTTTTCACATCTTCAGGCGATGCAACACGTGAACTGTGCGCACCAATCAGCTTGTTGTAATCCAGCTCCAGCTCATTCAGCCGCTTTGCAAAGGCGACGGTCGCGGGCACGGCGGGTGGGATGGCTCCATTACGTGGCTGCGGAAAGTGATCCGCCTCGAATATGATGCCCTCGTCCGGCAGATAGGCGATCAGGATATTCTCTGCGTGAGGCGTCGGGCCGATGTTGTATAGCTCGATCGTTTTGTTGCCATCTGTCAACGTCATGCGATCCTCGACGAACTCGAGTTTGGCCTGGTCGTCACCCGCCGCTTTGAGTACGACCTCCCTGTTCTCTTTAAACGTAATGATGGTCGCGCCTTCTTCGGCATAGGCAGCTGCGCCTGGTACGTGGTCACTGTGGTGATGGGTCAGAACCCCGTACTTGATGGGTTTGTCCGCTATTTCCTTGCGCATCTCGGTGATACTGGCCGGCACAGTTTGCGTTCCGCCGATGGCCACTACATGGTCTTCCATTTCGACAAACAGGGCATAAGTACCGTTGCCGCCAATCAGGAAAACACCTTCGTCGATTTCTTGCGTGCTGAGCGGGTCAGGTGTTACGGCAGCGACCTGCTCCAGGTCACCGGGGACTTTCAGGTAGTCATCCAGCGAGGCGTTTACGCTGGTCTCCTTGATGTCGATGATCAGGTTTTCATCACCATTGACGTAAAGCTGGAATTTTTGATTGAAAGCGATTCCGTCAATCATCGTGTAATCAAGGAAGCGGTACTCCACCTGCCCAAACGGCGGCAAAACCCGCTCCATGCGGGTCAGCATGTGGGTTTCCCGGTCAACATACAGCGCCAGTGCCGGGCCGACTTCCATCACCAGCGTAATCACGTCCTGCATGTGGCCGTCGACTTCTACCTCACCCAGCCAGTTTGATGTGTTACGCCGGGTCTGCAATTGCCTCATCAGCAAAACAGGGGTTACGCGTACAAAAGGTCCCGACTGGGTTTTGAAATCAGGTTCGGCAATCGGTGCGGCTGTGCCCGCGCGGTAATCCATCTGCCAGCTGTTTTCGCCGTTAATGATGGTTCCCTGCTTGAACACATAGCCACCCCCCTCACCCTTGTTCCTGGCGACGAAGATGTCATTTTCCAGGTCAATGGCGTTGAAGCTCCAGGTTTCATTCTGATCATAGGGAGGTCCTGGCTTGCGGCTCTGACCGGTCGCGAAGTTGGTGAACTCGGATTTTCTGACCAGCGTCTTGAGATTGGAAATGTTCTCGGTCCCGCCATGCGCCTCGATCGCGGCATCGATGACTTCACCCGCCTTATTCACGGACTTCAGGGGAAGCGTTTCGGCAAACAGGGCGCCGCTGCTAAGTGCGAGAACGATAAGGGAAACTATACTTTTGGAATGCACGTTAATATCTCCGTTTGGATACGTGAAATCCAGTGTGTGCCGGTACTGCCGCGCTGTCTGCACCGATTCGATAACCTGACCGCAGGCTGCGACGAAACAGGCTTCTGACACTGTTTTGTCATTTTTTGCATCCAATCCTGTTAGCTCAGTGCTCTAAGGGGTAAGAACAGCATTTATTGATTAATAAGGAGAAACAAGATGTCTGGAGAAATGATTCCCATCGTGATGTTCATCGTTATCGGCTTCGCCGTGCTGGGCTACTTTTACTGGAACCACAAAAACCGTGCTTCCATCATGGAAACCGTGCAGAAAGCGATTGACCAGGGCGGCGAACTGACGCCTGAATTGCTCAAGCAACTGGGCGCTTCTGCGGACCCAAGAGCCAGGGACATGCGCAGAGGCATTATTTTCCTGTCGCTCGGTATCGGCGGCCTGCTGTGCAGTCTCTTTTTCGGAGATGCTGATGTAGTGAACGGTATCCGGGCTGGCTCGGTGTTCCCGCTGATGCTGGGCCTGGGCTTCCTGCTAGTATGGAAGTTGAACAAAGACTAGGGATTCGAAACGATGGTTTCCGACAGTGAGCTGGTGGTGCGTGTTACCGGCTCCAATGACCAGGTCGCGTTCCAGCAGTTGGTGGAACGGCATCAAGCCGCCATTCGCGGCTTTTTGCGCCGCCTGGCAGCGGGCGATACCGGCACGGCTGATGACCTTGCACAGGATACTTTTCTGATGGCTTATCGCAAGCTTCACACCTTTAAATCCAGTGGCAGCCTGCTGTCCTGGCTGCATACCATCGCTTACCGGCAGTTTCTGCAACACATCCGCAAGCACGCCCGCCAGCAGGTGATGGCCGAGCCCCCGGAACAGAGCCATGACCCTCGACAGTCGATGGATTCTGAAATCCTTGCAGAACGGCTGATGGGCTTTGTCAGCACCGAGGAGCGCGCCTGCCTGACCCTGGCTTACTCCGCCGGCATGAGCCACCCGGAAATCGGCCAAGTGACGGGGTTCCCGCTGGGAACCGTTAAATCTCACATTCAAAGAGGCAAACAGAAGTTACAACGTTGGCTAAAAGACCATGATCATTCCATTTCCAAAGACAAGGAAGCACACCGTGCCTGAATCACCCCTCGACCAGGAACTAGGGCAACTGCTGGCCTATCACCACGAACCGGAGAGCTCGGATTTCGTTGCAAATGTCATGCACGACGTGCAACGTGAGCGACTGCTGCGCAGAGTGATTCTCTGGGCTTTTGGCCTGGTGGGTGCGGCATTCGGCTTGTTCGGAGCCGTCATGCTTTCCGACAGCATTACCCGCCTGTTCTCGTTTTCCTTCTCACTGCCGCCCATGGAGACCATGCAGGTTGCACTGGCTGTCGTTGCCGCAGCGGCGCTCTACACCTGGTTTATGAATGATGACCTGAGCCTGAGCAGCTAAGGGATTTTCGCAGACCAGAGATTCATCGCTGCCAGCGCGAAGGCTATACCCACGCGAAACAGCTTGCGCCGCGTTACAAGCAGCGCCCTGTCACTCTCTGACCAGCGCAATCGACCACTATTAGGTCTATAATCGAAAGACGATGCGCCGCATTTTACTGATATCCGTAGTTGCTCTTGTCGTGCTCTTCACCTTGACCATCGGTGTGGGCTGGTACCTGCTCGAAGACGAGGCCTTTCTGAAGTCTCAGCTCAGTAAATACACGCTTAAATATACAGGTCGTGAACTGAGGTTTGACGGACCATTGGTTTTCAAACTCGGCCGCACAACCAGCCTGGAAGTTCACGACGTTCATTTTGCCAATCCCGAGTGGGCCGATCATCCGGAAATGGCCTCCGTGGGACACCTCCTGGTCAGCCTGGAAACCACCTCCCTGTTCGGGACCCCGATCACGTTTCCCAATGCCGTTTTGGAAGACTGCAGCGTTTTCATGGAAAGAAGTGATTCCGGGGTAGCTAACTGGACCATGGGGCCGGAAACCGATCCCGGGTCCAAACCCGAACCCGAACCCGAGCCGGAACCGGCGGATGCCGGCCCGCGGAAATGGCCCATCTGGATAAAGGACCTGGTCATCAGAAACTGCCAGCTCGAAGTAACCAGTTTCAAAATCGAAGAGCCCCTGATCCTCAAGTTGACCGGGCTCGAGATGCAGCACCGCGACGACAACCGCTGGACCGGCCAGGGGTCCGGCAGCCTGAATGACAGCCCGCTGTCGCTGGACGGATGGTTCGCCCCTTTCAGTTCCATCATTTATGGCGGTCCGCTGGAACATGAACTGAAATTCAGCCTGGGTGAATTATCCCTGAACAGTTCAGGCACCCTGCAAGATGTTAAAACAGGCACGGGCGCCAATATCACCGCACGGCTTGAAGGGCCGGAAATCGAAAACATCCTCAATGAGTTTAAATTGCCGCTGTTCAGCCAGGGAGATTTCGATTTCACGCTCAAGTTGAATACGGAAGGCGACATGACAAAGCTGGACATCGATGGCGACATGGGGAGCCTCGACGCAGAGCTCGATGGTGAACTGGACCGGCTGATCAAGCCTACCCGCGGAGACATGAAGCTCTCAATTGATGGCCCCAACCTCGGCGCACTGGCTAAAATTTTCGGCGTCGATGGACTGGTTGAAGAAGCTTTCAGTCACCAGTCCCACACGTCCATTGGCGACGGGCGCATCAACATCAGCGAAGGCCATTTAACGACAGCCCAGGATCACCTGCAGGTCGGGGGCCATTTCAGCCTGGCTGCCGGATTGGCGGGGACCGAACTGGATGTGAACTTTAAAACCAACGAGGCGAACCGCTGGACCACACCCCTGGGCAGCGAAGAAGCGACTCTTGGGCCCCTCAGCCTGGACAGTAAACTGAGTGTTGACGCGCAGGGATTGATTTCTGTAAAGGGCACACTGGTACAGGCTGAAACCACACTCGATGTCGATGGAACGCTGGGCAATTTGCCGGATGCTCTTCACCCCGATCTGGAAGTCGCACTCAAGTCCCCCAACCCCGCACCCCTGGCAGCTGCGTGGGGCTTCAAACAGATGCCCGTGGAACCACTATCCGTGCAGGGCAGGGTCGGAATGCAGGGTAAAACGATCCAGCTTGGCAAAGTAACCGTTGAGCTGGCAAACAGCCAGGCCAGCTTTGACGGGAATCTCAACCTGGACAACCGTTTCGCAGGAAGCGACATGGTTGTTGACCTCAATATCGCCAACGCGCAGCAGCTGGGGAGCCGGTTTGGACGAGAAGGCTTGCCCGATCAGCCGGTGCACCTTGTTGCCGAAATCAAGCCGGATGGCAAGGGACTGGCCTTCAAGCTCAAGGACGGGGATTTGGGAGACGTTCGGCTTAGGCTGGATGGCCAGATTCCGGATCTGGAACAGCCCATGGGTATCAATGGAAACTTCGACATCAGGCTGCCCAATCTCAATGATCTCGGATTCCTGATTCCCGGCACTGAGTTACCCGAGGCACCATTCAGTGCCAGCGGACAACTTGAATCGACACAAGAGCAGGTCAATCTCAAACAAGTCACTCTCGACCTTGCCGGAAACCGTGCGAACGTTGACGGCCACATCAATCTTGAAAAGCGTTACGCCGGCAGCAAGCTCGTTTTCGATCTCGACATCCGAAATGCGCATGAACTGGGTATGCTGTTTGGGCGCGAAGGGCTTCCAAACCAACCGATGAAACTCACGGCCTCGCTGGAGCCGGCCGGTAAAGGTATGGCGTTCAGGATCAATGACGGTAACCTGGGTGACATACAGCTGGATCTGGATGGCAAGATCGCCGACCTGGACCAACCGACCGGTGTGGATGCCCAGTTCGATATCAAGCTGCAAAAGCTCAGTGATATCGCATTCCTGGTACCTGGCAGAGAGTTGCCTGACATACCGTTTGAGGCCAGCGGCCGGCTGGTCAATGAGAAAACCAGGACAAAACTCGATGAGGTTCAGTTGAACCTGGGCCAAACCCGGGCCAGTGTGGATGGCAATCTTCTTCCCGATAACTCGTTCGATCTGGCCATCAAGGCAGCCGGTCCGGATATTTCGAAACTGGATAAATTGGCAGGTACTTCACTGCCGCCGCATCCTTTTTCCATCACAACGGGCCTCAAAGGAAGCCCGGCAGAGTTTGAGTTAGTCAATGCCGATGTTGTCCTGGGGAGAAGTAAACTCAACGGCAACCTGAAGATCGGTCTCGGCGATATTACTGCGCTTAAAGGAGTGATCAGATCAACCCGCATGGATGTCAGTCATTGGTACCCGGGTGATAAATCGAAAGAGGCACCCGACACCGCAGCCGCCACTGTCAAAAAAGAGTGGATGTTTGACGACACACCTGTGATGAGGGGAGAAGACCACAGCCTGGACATCGATCTGGACCTGGAAATCGATGAACTTATACTGGGCAACACCACGGTAGAAAGCATCGATCTTGAATTCGTGCTGACCCATCAGCTGATGAAGCTCAGTCCGTTTTCATTCAAGGGCACGCAGGGCGGCAGCTATGACGGAAACATCTCGCTGGATGCGACGGGAGGGACACCCACGCTTCACCTCGATGTGAAGGGTAAAGACGTGAGGGTTGGACTCGCAGCCGCACCCGGACAGGATCCGATGACCTATCCGCCCATGAGTATTGAGGCCAATCTCGACGGCGCAGGTGCGACGCGGCGGGAACTGGTCAGCTCACTGGATGGCAAATACGTTAACTACCTGGGTTCCGGGCAGTTGGCCAGCGCGGGTATGGACCTGCTGTTTTCCGATTTCCTGACCCAGCTGTTTACCACGCTCAATCCCTTCGCCAAAACCAGCGAGTATACCCAACTGGATTGTGCGGTCATGGCGGCCACCGCAGAATCCGGGCTGATCAAGGTGTTTCCGGTGATTTTCCACACCGAGCAACTGACCATCCTCAGCGAAGGCACCATCGACATGAACACGGAGAAAATCGACCTTTCCTTCAACACCAAGCCACGCACCGGGCTGGGCCTCAGCACCGGCATGATCATCAATCCCCTGATCAAAGTCGGCGGCAACCTGTCCGCACCGGCAATTGAAGTGGACCCCGCAGGAACCATCACAAGTGGCGGATTAGCCGTAGCCACTGTCGGAATTTCCCTGCTGGCCAAGTCGATGTCCGACCGTTTCCTCAGCAGCAAGGACCCCTGCGGCGATGCTATGAAGGCCATTAAGGAAGGAAAGACGAGTTCCAGGTCCAAGTAGTCATCACCCTCCAATTTTTGACATAATCGCCGCTCCTGAAAAACAACAAGGAAGCGCGACAATGCGTCAGATCGTATGGGGACTGGGACTGGTTTTGCTTTTTATCTGTACAGGCGGTTATGCCGACTGGAGCAAAGACGGGCTGGACAGCCTCAAGTGGCGCGAAGTCGGGCCTTATCGCGGCGGCCGTTCGGCGGCCGTTGCCGGAATTCCGCAGGACCGGGAGACCTTCTATTTCGGATCGACCGGCGGTGGCGTCTGGAAAACCACCGATGGCGGCAGTGACTGGAAAAATGTGTCTGACACGTTTTTCGGCGGCTCCATTGGAGCAGTAGCCGTCTCGTCCTGGGACCCGAACGTGGTGTATGCCGGCGCGGGTGAAAAAACCGTCCGCGGCAACGTTTCCCACGGCGACGGGGTCTGGAAATCTACCGATGCCGGGCGTACCTGGTCGCACACCGGACTGGCGGATTCCCGACATATTTCCCGCATCCGGATCCACCCGAAAAACCCCGACCTGGTTTACGCCGCTGTTATGGGCCACCTGTTTGGACCCAACGAGCAGCGCGGCATTTACCGCTCGAAAGATGGCGGAAAAAACTGGGAGCGTGTCTTGTATGCGAATGACCAGGCCGGCGCCGTCGACCTTGCGATGGATCCGTCCAATCCACGTATTCTTTATGCCACCACCTGGCGAATCATCCGCACGCCTTACAGCCTGGAATCGGGCGGTGAGGGCTCGGGTATCTGGAAAAGTACCGATGGTGGCGACAGCTGGAAGTTGCTGAGTGAAAACGAAGGCTTGCCGGAACCGCCGCTGGGAATCGCCGGTATCACGGTTTCTCCCTCAAATCCGGACAATCTTTACGCCATTGTGGAAGCCGCGGAGGGCGGCGTATTCCGCTCAACGGATGCCGGCGAGACCTGGAAGCAGGTCAACAAGGAGCGCAAATTGCGCCAGCGGGCCTGGTACTACTCACGTATCAATGCCGATCCTGCTGATGAAAACGTGGTGTATGTACTGAACGTCCGTTTCCACAAGTCAAAGGACGGCGGAAAGACTTTCGAGGCCATCGAGGTGCCCCACGGAGACAATCACGACCTGTGGATCGACCCTGCGGACCCCATGCGCATGATCCAGTCCAATGACGGCGGCGCCAACGTCAGTTATGACGGCGGTAAAAACTGGTCGACACAGAGCAATCAACCCACTGCACAGATGTACCGTGTCTCCACGGACAACGCTTTTCCCTACCGCCTGCTGGGCGGCCAGCAGGACAATTCTGCGGTTCGTATCCGGTCCCGCTCGGCATTCGGGCCGGCTATTGGCGAGCGCGACTGGGAACCTACAGCAGGCGGCGAAAGCGGCCATATCGTTGCCAATCCGGATAACCCGGACATCGTTTACGGCGGTTCTTATGGTGGCTTCCTGGTCCGCTTCGATCATCGCACAGGTGACCGGCGCCTGATCAACGTCTGGCCGGACAACCCGATGGGTTGGGGGGCGGCTGAACTGAAATACCGCTTCAACTGGAACTTTCCGCTGATGTTCTCGCCGCACGATTCGAATACCCTGTACGCGGCGGGTAATGTACTGTTCAAGACCAACGATGAAGGTCAGACCTGGCAAACGATCAGCGGCGACCTGACGCGTAACATCAAGGAAAAACAACAGTCTTCGGGTGGGCCCATCACCCAGGACAATACCAGCGTCGAATACTACGGCACCGTGTTCGCCATCGCCGAATCATTGAAGGAGGCAGGGGTGATCTGGGCCGGTTCCGATGACGGCCTGTTGCACATCACCCGCGACGGCGGCGAGAACTGGACGGACGTCACCCCGCGCGGCATGCCCCGGGAAATCCAGATCAACTCACTGGAGGCGCATCCGTCTGAAGCCGGCGGCCTGTACCTGGCGGCCACGGCCTACAAAAGCGATGATTTCACTCCCTACCTGTTCCGGACTGTCGATTATGGCAAGAGCTGGGAACGGATCACTGACGGCATACCGGAAGAACATTTCACACGCGTCATTCGGGCGGATGACCGCAAACCCGGGCTATTGTTCGCCGGCACGGAGGGCGGTGCCTACGTATCCTTTAATGACGGCGAGGAGTGGCACCCCATGCAGCTGAACCTGCCGATCGTTCCGGTCACCGACATGGCTGTCAAAGAAGGTAACCTGGTAGCCGCTACGCAGGGTCGCGGGTACTGGATCTTTGATGACCTGGCTTTCATTCGACAGGTGGAACGCGGCACTTTTGAACAGCAGGTGAGACTCTTCACCCCTTCTCCTGCAAGACGCTTACCTGTCAGAAGCACGGACAAGCCCGGTCACCGGGGCCGCAATCCGGCTGACGGCGTGCAGATCCGTTACTGGCTGAGTGAAGACCTGCCACCGGAGTCCGAGATCGAACTGGTCATCACGGACAAGAACGGTGAAATCATTCGTACCTTCACGCGCAAACCGGAAAAGGAAGACAAGGATTCCAAGCCTCCGCTGGATGACGATGAGCGCAAACTCACCGCTGAGAAAGGCCTGAACCTGTTCGAGTGGGACATGCGTTACCCGGGTGTCGAGCGCTTCGAGAAACTGGTGTTGTGGAATGATGACCTGAAAGGCCCGCGCGCCGTTCCCGGAACCTACCAGGCAACGCTAACGGCCCGTGGACAAAACCAGGCCGTTGAAGTGACGATCCTGCCCGACCCCCGGGTAAATGCCACTCATGCTGATTTGCAGGCCCAGTTTGATTTTGCGTGGGCCGTTAATCGCAAGCTGACACAGACACACCGCGCCATTACGCGGATCAGGCAGACCCGGACACAGATTGACGATATTGAAAGCAGGACTAAAGA
>Ga0316187_10000620_pt1 | contig 28629 bp, 30 predicted proteins | sample CroRivburrow1_MG_FD_204927 | JGI IMG/M metagenome (GOLD analysis project Ga0316187, IMG submission 204927) | Coastal sediment microbial communities from Maine, United States - Cross River worm burrow 1 | ecosystem: Environmental > Aquatic > Marine > Coastal > Sediment | place: USA: Maine... | reverse complement strand
GTGTGGGGGGACCATGCGGCTATTTATCGAGAAAGTATAGTTGGTTATGCCCTTGTCAGATAATGAAGGTTTCAGATGTCAGCAACAAAAAATTTTTTCGGTTTATCCGGGTTGGGATGCCTAAGTTCATTGCTTATGCGGCATTTTGATCAATTTCATGCACTCCGGGATATAACACAAAGGGTGGTTCAGAACGAACCACCCAGAAGGAGAGATTGAGAGGTCAATACCATGCAGCCCGCCCCTCATGTATGCATCCTTAGCAAAAAAACAAACAAAATCAATGGGGTGAACACTGTATTTTTTTTATATAACATGAGTAATTATTATCATAAACGAGAGGAACGTCGACAACCATGTACGACTTCCAGACATGGTGGCAACATCTGCCGCAAAACATAAGCCCCGTTATTTTTGAAATCGGCGGGTTCAAACTCCAGTATTACGGTTTGATGTATATCGTGGCGTTTGCCATCACGTTTTTTCTGGTTCTCTATCGCCTCAAACATGAAAACCGATTCGAATTTACCACCGATCAGATCAAGGACATCACAACCTCCCTGATCCTGGGTCTGATCGTTGGCGCCCGCCTGGGCTATGTGCTGTTTTACAATTTTTCCTATTATATTAAGCACCCTCTCGAAATCATTATTCCTTTTTCATTCTCAAACGGCATCACCTTTACCGGTATCTCAGGTATGTCATACCATGGCGGACTTATCGGTGCGACGTTTGCCGCCTGGCTTTATTTTAACAAAGCCAAGCTAGATTGGTGGAGTGGCGTTGATCTGTTTGTACCGGTTATCCCGTTGGGGTACACGTTTGGACGTTTGGGCAATTTTATTAATGGTGAACTATTCGGCCGGGTAACGACATCAGCCGTCGGAATGTATTTTCCCATGGCACCCGCCGGACAACTCAGACATCCGTCGCAACTCTATGAAGCCTTTTTTGAGGGCATTTTCCTTTTCGTTATTTTATGGAGTATCCGCAAAATAAAAATCCCAAATGGCGCGATGCTTGCGCTTTACCTGATCGGCTATGGAATTGTGCGGTATTTTATTGAATACTTCCGCGAACCCGATGCGCATCTGGGATTTATCCTGTTTTCTTTTTCCATGGGGCAGCTCCTCTGCCTGCTGATGATCGCCGCAGGGATGCTATTGTATTTTTATTTATGGCGGCGGGAATAAAAAAAGCAAATTTGAAATAAATCGACTATTGAGGTTGTTATATTATTTAATAAACGTGTCAGGCGAGCAACAATTTAAAGGCGATAATAATCAGAATCAGGCCGCCAATGATTTCCATGCGGTGAGCAAATCTTTGAGACAGTCGATTTCCGATTTTCATGGCCGACCATGTCATAGCGCTGGCTGTAATACCGATCCACCCCGCCACTAAAAATAAACTCTGCTTTAAAACCCCCAGGCTGAAACCCACTCCCAGGGCATCGATACTGGTTGCCAAAGACAGCATTACCAGGCTGAAACCTTTGGTCGGGTCCGGGCACTCTGTTTCTTCTTCATCAGGAATCGCGCCTTGGCGCACCATCCGAGCACCGATAAATAAAAGCAAGCCGAATGCTATCCAGGTACCCCAGGTTTCGGCCCAAACCAGAATATAACGGCCCGACAACCAGCCGATAAGCGGCATCATAAACTGGAAAAGACCGAAGTGAAACGACAGGCGAAAGACTTGCCTGGGGGCACAGTAAGTCGTCCCGACCCCCAGGCCCACTGCAAAAGCGTCAAAGCCAAGGGCAACGGCAATTAAAACAATTTCAAATATACTTAATGTCAACGGAATTACCCCTATCTGGGGGGGGCATGAAAAACCACTTATCTTAGTTGGTGAAAACTACCCAGTCACTTTAGCGACAACAAGTCTTTGGTCCAATATATTTTAGACAAATTAAACATCCATTTATCATTCAGCAAGTTTTATCTCAAAGCGGGATATTTGCTCCCCACCTGTCGTTTCATGCCAAAGACGAAACTGTAAATTTTTTCGCACTTAACTTGTGATAATGTCAATAAGTTATTATTCTTATGGAGATCACAGTATGTTTATCAGACGAAACAGCAATACAAACCATGGAAAAGGGGCTTCCTTTTGCCTCAGCCAGCTTTTCGATCTTAATGAACTAAGGCAGGACTTAACTTTTGCAATTGTACAACAATATGCTAATAAGGAGGTGTTCGATGAACACACAAAACCATACGGCCCAAAAGGTTATCGATCCGGTTTGCGGCATGGCGGTTGTCGCCGGACAAACCGACATTTTAACGATCGTCAAGGGACAAAAATACTACTTTTGCGCCGAGGGCTGTCGTAAAGCCTTTGAGGCAAATCCTCAAAATTTTCTGGATCCCAAACCGCAAAAACGCAAAGGCATCTGGGGCCGTTATATGGATCGATTGCAAAAGGCCACCGGCGGCAAGGCGCAGAAATGTCATTGATCCGGCATAACAAATAAGGAACCCTGATGTCTATGGTAAGCGATTCAACGAAAAAACGGAGCGAAAAAGATTTTAACTATCCGATGGCGGTTTTCATTTTTGCCGCGCTAACGGTTTTGGTGATCATACTCTCACTGAAGCTGAATGACTCATCTGTTGAATTTTCAAATCAAGTCGCCATCGAGGGTGATATTCCAGCACCTGATTTCACATTTCCCGGGCTTGATGGGAAAATGGTCAGCCTTTCCGATTACAAAGGAAAAGTAGTTCTTGTCAATATCTGGGCCACCTGGTGTCCACCCTGTGTTAATGAAATGCCGTCGATGGAAAAACTTTACCGTAAATTCAAAGGGGAGAATTTTGAAATTCTGGCAGTCAGTATAGACGAGCCGGGACTCAAAGCAGTGGCTCCGTTTATGGAAAAAACCCGCCTAACATTCCCTGCTTTGATCGATTCTAAAGGAGCCATCAAATCTGTCTATAGGATTTCCGCCATACCCGAAAGCTTCATCATCGACAAACAGGGCTTTCTCATCAAAAAAATTGTCGGCCCGTTAGATTGGGCAGCCCCCCAAGTCTTTCGTTTTTTTAGCAGTTTGATTCAAAGACCATTGCCTCGGTAGGATCATCCAACCGAGACGGCATCTCTGTCGGGCGCTTCCAGGCCAAGGTCGATCATCCTGGCTGGAAGTTCGGGTTTGCGGGACAGGGTCCGTTTGCGGAAAGGTGCCGAGAGAAAATTGAAGATGTCAGATGCCTTCATGTAACGGCCGAAAGTACGTACCAGCTTGTAGGTTTGAATGGGACGCCCGGCGATCCGGCGCGCAAAAAGTAAGGCAAAGCCTTTCATGCGCGCCCGATTAATGACCTCGCCCGGCAGGATGGTAGGGTCGATGTCAGAGCACTTGAACCATTTGTGCCAGTCGCGCTCATCATCGATTATTCCGCGCTCAATATATTCCTGCCACAGGGGGGTGCCCCGATAAACGCACAGCCGGTTGAAACCAAAAGTATCCAATTTCAATCGGGCTGCAAAGCGAAAACTTTCCATGATATCGTTAACCGTCTCACCGGGCGCGCCCACCAGAAAAAAGCCGTGGGCTCTTTTGATCCCATGGCGCTTGGCTTCGCCCACCGCATATTTGATCTGCTCCAGGGTCTGGTTTTTATTGAGTCGATCCAACACTTTTTGCGTGCCGGCTTCGACGCCGTACGCCAAGAAGGTGCAGTTTGCCTTACTCATAACAGGCAGTTGATCGACAGCAGCCGAATCCACCCTGCCCTCGCAGCCCCAGGTAAACTCAAGCCCGCGTTCGATAATACCGTTGCAGATATCCGTGATGCGCTTGCGTTTGAGTAAAAAGTGGTCATCGGTAAGATATATCGAGCGATAACCCGCATCGTTGAGCTGCTGCATTTCTCCCAGGACGTGCCCTGCCGAGCGGTGGCGCCATTTGCCATTGGACAGAGATGGGATATCACAATATATACAACCGTAGGGGCAGCCCCTCGAGGTTTGAATCGTGCAGAATTTGTCGAGGGAAAGCACCGCCGGAACATCAAGAGGCAATGATTCGATAAAATCGATGGGCAGACTGTCCCGGTCCGGGTAGGGGAACTGATCCAGATTCCGGATAAGGGGGCGCGGTTCATTGCTGATTACTTCGTCTCCTTTGCGCCAGACCAGACCGGCCACAGCGCCCGGATCAGCGAGATGGTCCAGGTAATCAGGTAAAAGTTCCTCGCCTTCGCCTACCCCAACGCAGTCCGCATGGGGACAGTCTCTTAAAATAAGGTCTGCATTCATGGAGGCAAAAACGCCTCCCAGGATGACCGGCGTATGCGGCGCGGCTTCTTTGAGTCGCCCGGCCATAATTTTTGTTGACGGGTAGGTCGTGGTAGAAAGAAATGAGAGCGCAATGACATCGGGAAGTTCCTCTTTGACTGCCTGAGCAATGTGCTCCGCCTTCATCTGAGGGTGACAGGTATCGAACATCCGCACCCGGTGACCATGTTGACGTACGGCCGGGGCCAGGGTTTCAATACCTAAGGGGGGAAACGCCATCACCTTGACGCGCTCGTCGTCGGGGCCTGAACCTCCCAACTCTAGTGGCAGCATTCGATAGTAATCTTCATCCCTGACATATATCATGAAAACATTCATTTAGAGATCCTTCTAACATATGTTGCACCTAATAAAAAATAGGGGAGGTCGGCTGGAACGCCCTCTCCGATTTTAACAGGGGTACTTTTACACGTTGTCGTCAATAGATTCAATCAAATAATTGCGCATCATTCCCATATCCTCGTGTTCCAGGTTGTGGCAGTGGTAAAGAAAAAGCCCGGGGTAGTCGCCAAACCGGACCAGAATCCAGTCTCCCAAAAATCCGGTCATCTGTTCCATGCGGTGACCGGAGAGGTAAATCAGCTGGTTGCGGTTATCAAAAGCGCGATCCTGGAAAGCCAGCGGAATATCGTATTCACCGGTGGGCAGCCCCGCCGCTTTTTCTTCATCGTCGGATACTATGAAAAGCCGGCTAACCCGCCATAAACCTGAGGGTCGGTCATACCGTAGGGATGGGGGTGGTACCAGTAAGTTCCGGACCGGTTGCGAACTTCGAATTCATACACATAGGTTTCACCATTGGGAATAACGAGGCGCGGATGCCCGTCCATATCGGCCGGGGCATGCAAACCATGCCAGTGTACGATGGTTCTGTCGGCGATGTCATTGGTAAATCGGATGCGGACTTTTTGCCCGCTGTGTGTCCGGATGATTGGCCCCAGATAGCTCCTTTCAAGATTTATCAGGCTTCCCCGGTCACCTTCAATCACCTGTCCCTGATAGTACCACACGCCGGTTGGGCTACCCGGAAGTATCGGTATTTCGTCTGGTATCGCTTTCAAGGCGATATCCAGATCCGGGAGGAATTTACCCACCGGCTTCTATGCCGCCCGGGTACCCTCACTATTTCCAAGCGAAGGAGGACCCCCGGTCAATAAGCCCGCGGCTCCATCACCGGTGATTTGCAAAAATTGTCGTCTGAGATTCATGTTCATCCCTATAATGGCTCCGCCCTGAAAGTGCTATTTTCCAGGGCGGATTAATTGCCAACAACGCAGCCTATTCCGGCTGGGAAGCCTGCCCCTTGTCGTATTGTCGGGTGTTGTCACGATCGGGCCTGCCGGAGCCAGTCATTCTTGGTCCTCTGCCATATCCGGGTCCCATGCCACACCCGCCGCGGTGTCTCATCATTTGCGGTTTCCTGTCGTAGCCACCCCCGGGAGCACCATAGGGACAATTTTCAGGATCCCAATGGCTTTTCCCACTCGGCCCCATCATGCCGCGGTGCATCATTCCGGGACCCATAGGACCGCCGCCCCAAAACCGCCTGCCGAGATCAGGGTTGATTTTTCGGACACGCAATATGTGCTCCAGACGCTGTTGAGCCATTTGGGCTTTAAAATCGGATATTTCCTTCTGTATAACTGAAGCGACAGCAGCATCCGGATCCTCTTTGGCCAGCTCGCTGGCCAATTCAAGCCGCTTTTGATAAATTTTTTGTCGCAAGCCTTTGGTTGCTTCGAAAAAAGCCGTACGCTCTGCATCCAGTTTTTTGATTTCATCTTCACCCAGGTTATCGAACTGGCCGCATCCGGCACTATCATGGCCTCTGTGGTGCCAACCCTGACCTTGATGCATTCTGTGATAATTATCGCACCCCCTTCCCCGGTCGGCAGATGCATAGAGACCAGAAAACAAGATCGCAAGTGCCGCTATCAGCATAATCTTTACATTTTTGTAATTTTTGTTCATGTTCCTGCTCCTTTGATTCAATTTAAAGTTGTTTCAAAAATATGGTAAGCACGATTTGTGGCCTTGTAATTTTTTATTTACAAACAATATGCCAAATTTGCCGCCGTAAATTTATCTTCAATGTAACAAATTGATAATAAATGATAAAATATTAAGCATCATCCATATTAAGGATCTAGTTTAGAAAAATACCGGATCCCATCCTGACAAGAGTTGGATAATAAGTATCCAGCCCACAGTCTCATTGGTTGCATTTCGGGTAAAATCTATCCATAGATTATTTAGGTCATTGGATTTTCTAATTTGGATATTGAGATTTGGTATTTTAGGTCTATAACCGTGGTAGTGAATGGCTTCAATCCTACTGGGTCATTATCAATGTTTCCCTGTAATAATTGCCTCTTTGGTTGACTGGACCCTAGGATTTGGATATACCACTACCTAACCCGGATAAACCGGATAGAATATCCACAAAGGCCCAAAGACACAAAGTACAGACCTGGTTGGATAGTTTACTGGTTGAAGGATTGATTAGGTAAATTATAATCATAATTTCAGAATTTTACGGTCTTTTTTAAACATGAAGTGTCCAATTATTTTGCAACCAAATGCAAATGCTGCTTGAATTAAAAAACATCAACTACAAGTATCCCGGCTCCACCAGTGACGTATTCCAAAATCTGACTTGCGCCATTACCACTCCGGGTTTCCATGCGCTGTTCGGCCCCTCGGGTGTCGGCAAAACAACCCTGGCTAAAATGATTTGCGGCAAAATGAATGATTTCCATGGTGAGATAGCCACCAACGCGATGAATCGTATCCTGTATACGTATAATTTAGAAAGACTTCCGGGTTGGTCGAGTGTTCGAGAGCATCTGGAATTAAACATACCCGCTTTCAACAAATCTATCGTTGCCGAACTGATCGACTCATTTGGAATTGAAGCCTTGATGGAATCCCGTTTTGCACAGCTATCGCTGGGACAGCAAAACCGCACCAACCTGACTCGCTATCTGCTTCAGAATTTTGATCTACTGATCATGGATGAAAGCCTGGCCAATGTCGACGAAATCACCAAAGAAAACATCATCCAAAAAATAAAAGAGATGTTTCCGAATCGTTGTTTTTTGTACATATCCCATAATGTGGTCGAAGTGGCGAAATTCTGTGATCAAATCCTTGTGTTGCGCAGTCACCATAAAGTTCCTCAAGCAGTTACGATCTGCGGTCAAAATCATACAAAAGACCGGGAGCTGGATAAAACCGCACTTGAACAAACCATGCTGGAGATCGTAAATGCTTCATAGACGCATATATCAATTTTTTATCATCTATGCTTCCGGCCTGGCGCTGTTACTGATAATCAAATACAGTTTGAACCTTTCGGATTATGTCATCCCCAGTCCCGACGAAATTTGGCAAAGCGCCCGACAATTCTTACCGGTTTATTTTACGGCCGTTGTTAATACGCTTTCGGTTGCAATTCTCGGTCATATTCTGTCGATCTGCCTGGCAACCTCGGTTGCTGTTATCGGTCGCTTGACGATCTGGGTGGGGTCTTTTATTCGGGTGGCAGCCTATAATATTCAGGCCTATCCCATTGTGGCAGTGGCACCCATTATTTTTATTTTGCTGGGCGACGGCCTGTCTTCACGGTTGTTGATTGCCGCCATGATCTGCTACTTTCCCTTGCTGCTTTCATTTATCGGCATATTTTCCGAGCCTATTTCTGAAATTGAGCATTTTTTCGAATCCACCCGGCGGATGACATGGTGGCTGCAGGTCAAAATTCGTGCCTTTGAAAACATTAATAAATTGATCACGGTCATCGTTGGCAGTGCAACCCTGGCAATGGTCGGCACGATCGTGGCGGAATTTATTGCCGCCGATGCCGGTATCGGTTACAGCATTCGTATCGCCCTGTTCCAAAGTGATCTGGCAAAGATTCTGGTGGCGCTTTTTCTGATTGGGGTATGCACCTCATTGTATTTAGTCTTATTGGAATGGATTGGTCATAGGATTCAAAAAAGATGGGAGGTTCCCAAAGGAGGTTAACATGAGACCGCAACAACAACGCATAATAGGATATATGATGGTTGCCGTCGTCATCAGTGCATGCATTAGCGGCATGAGTTCCAATTTAAGGGCTCAGGAAAATGAGGAGGTCGCCTACCGGCTGAAATGGCTGTTTAACGTCAGTGTGGTCGGTGACTTGTGGGCGGACGTCAACGGCAATTTTGCGAAAAACGGACTTAAAGTAGCCGTAAAAGCGGGGGGACCTGAACGCGATGCTATCAAAGAGATCGAGCTCGGCCGAGCTCAGTTCGGAGTGGCTTCCGCCGATCAGGTTATCCGAGCTGTATCCAAAGGCGCACCGATTGTGGTGCTGGCCCAGTTGTTTCAGACCAATCCGCTGCACTGGATCTACCGGACGGATAAATCCCCGTTTAAAAACCCTGCCGATTTTAAGGGCCGGGTGGTCGGCATTACCTTTGGGGGTAACGATGAAACCATCATGCGGGCGCTGCTGGCAAAATATAATATCGCGGATAGTGAATTGAATCTTTACAGTGTGCGCTACGATTACACACCATTTTATCAAGGGAAAGTCGATTTTTGGCCGCTTTATATCAATGCCCAGGCACCGATTATCGGCGCCAAACTGAAAAAGGCCGGCGAAGATTACAGCTTTGTAGGGCCGGCTGATTTCGGCATCCAGTTTGTGGCCAATTCGGTGGTGACCTCGAAAAAAATGTTCGAATCCCGCCCGGATACCGTTAAACGGTTTATCGCTGCACTGCTCCAGGGCTGGCGTGAAGCGTTAGATCCGGCCAACAAAGAAAAAGCCATCAAGACCTTATTACAGTTTAACAAAGAGACCCCGGAGGCCATTGTACGTCAACAACTGCCGGTCACACGCAAACTCATGCTGCCGGAGCCGGATTTCGAATTTGGTAAAATTGATGTGGCGGCCTGGAAGCAGACCGAAGAAATCATGCTGATGCAAAAACTGATTGAAGCCCCCGTTCGAATAGAAAATAGATTAAATCCGGTAGCCGAATAAATCCAAGCCCTCTTAAAACAGCTTAATGGGCGCCTAAGGAACTAAGCTCGGTTAACCTGAAATAACAAATTACAAGCACCAAATTACAAATAAATCCCAAATCACAAAATCCAATAGTTTGGGATTTTGAATTTCGGTCATTGTAATTTGTTTGTTATTTGTGTTTTGTTATTTGAAAATTTTACTGAAACCTTGCGTTCCCTATAACAAGTTGTCAAATAAAACCCGATAAGGGCCTAGGAGAGTTCCCATGACGGATGCCAAATTTGAAAAGGTATCACCTAACGACAAACCGCTGTACGGTCCCCGCAAGCTGCTGCTTTGCGGATTTTCTCAGAGCGTCCAGCCCAACTTTAATGAGCTATTGGAATTAATCGGTTTATCCGAGATACCCAAAGTCTGGGTAACCGAGGACCAGGGCGACATTCGGGTCGGCGAACTTGTCAAACTCCAGGATAATACAGGATTTGGCGTTTCATCGGAGCTGCCGCGAGCCATCATCATGGCCGGAATCACCCAAAGCGAAATGCACGGGCTGATGAGCGGTTGTCGTAAATCCAAGATGAAACAGACGCTATGGGCCACCCTGACGCCAACCTCGGAAACCTGGACGATTCAAAGTTTGTTAACCGAGCTGGCGGCTGAACACGAGATGATGCAGCAGCGCAAAAAGTAGACCGAACCTCCCTGCGGCAAGCTGAAGGGGAATTAAATATTTAGACCTTTTTTAGTGAAATAAAAAGCTATATTCACCGCAGAGCCGCAAAGAGCGCTGAGAATATTTGTATTTTTAACTTTTGCCCTTGCTCGCATCCCGCTGCTTTTTAGCGAGACTCAGCGCTCTTTGCGGCTCTGCGGTAGAATCCATATCTTAATCCGTATGATCTGCGAAATCTGTAGATTAAAAGCCAATTTTTTTCTCAACACCCAATAGAACGTCATCCAGCAGGCTGATGATGTCGTCGATTTCTTTTTTGCGGACAATGAAGGCCGGTCCCAGCATCATCATATCACCGGCCTGCCCTCGCTCACAACCGCCGGAAGTTTCGAGTACCAGACCCTTTTTCTGAGCTTCCTGGTGCAAAAGCACCCAAAACTTAATGGCCGGATTTAGCGGTTCTTTGGTTTCCTTATTTTTAACGAACTCAACTCCCCGCATTAATCCATCTCCGCGGATATCCCCCACAATCGGATGCGACCGCAATCCTTCCAGCTTTTGTGCCAGGTAATCACCCATTTCGGCACAACGCTGCACGAGATTGCTCTCTTCAATCAAATCCATCGCTTTATTGGCCACTGCAGCTCCCATAGGATTGCCGGACCATGTGTGGCCGGCGGCAAAAATTCCGGAACCCTTTGCGATCGTATCGACGACCTTGGCAGTCACCGCCGCAGCACCCAATGGGAAATAACCGCCGGCAATTCCTTTCCCTAAAGCGATCACGTCCGGCGGGGTTTCAAAGTGCTCGTAAGCAAAATATTTACCGGTACGGCCGAAACCGGTCATCACCTCGTCTAGAATAAGCAACACGCCGAACTTGTCGCATATTTTACGAATTTTTTTGAAATAATCGCGTCGGGGCGCCGCCGCACACAATGACATCCCTGAAAAAGGTTCGGCAATAAAGGCGGCTACGGTTTCCGGCCCCTGCATCATGATTTCGTTTTCCAGGGCCTGGGCACATTCCAGATCACAATCGGCCGGGGTTTTGTTAAACCAGCAGCGGTAGCAGTAGGCCGGAGCGATATGGTAGGTACTCGGGATGTAGGGCACATAATTGGCGCGCCGATACGGAAATCCCGACAGCGCCAATGACCCCATGGTACTACCGTGGTAACTCAACCAGCGAGAAATCACTTTAAACTTTGAAGGATTCCCACTATCTATCTGATAACTGCGGGCTAATTTGATGGCGATCTCGGTCGCCTCCGATCCTCCGGACACCAAAAAAACCCGGTCCATGACACCATCGGTTTTTTCACAGATTCTGGCACAGCATTCTTCCAATTCCGGCGTCGTAAAATCCATGCGAAAGACATAGGATGCTTTCAAGGTCTGTTCTTTGAGAACATCGGCAATTTTTTCATTCCCATAACCGAGACTGCAAAGAATCGGTCCACTGCTGGCATCCACGTAGCGCTTGCCCGTATCGTCATATAGATAAATACCCTCACTCTTGACAATGGAAGGATAATCCTGATTGAGATATACACTGATGGAATGGTTTTTTTTGGCCGGCATAGTTAAACTCCTTAAGGATTTTGGGTTAATTTATTACAATAAGTTATGAACCCTGAGACAATGAATGGACAAAAATTTGTAATAACGTTTATACAAGCAAACCGGATGAGTTTCAAATGCTCGCTGAAAAAGGCGTGACGAAAATAAATACACCTATTATTGAATTTTCGAAAGTCACTTTTTCTTTTAATCGATCTCAGCCTGGAAACAAATGCGCAGACGCTATCCTTCGGTCAACGTCAACGCCTGTGCCTTATTCGTGGATTGCTGCACGATCCGCACATTTGTGCAACTGTTACTGCTCGGTTACATCCTGAAGTTTATTTTCCTCCTATTGAATAACGACGTGTTGAAACTAAAAAAACTTGACAACTCGATAACATATTATTATATGTACATATGATCAATTAAAATCTTAAGCCGGGTAAGGAATATAAGACATGTTAAAAGAACAGCGCAGTCCAAAAGATGCAGTTGAAACATGTATAACGAAAGGAATCCATCGAGACATAATTCGATCGGTAAAGAAGAATATGCCGGATCCGATCGCACTATATGACGTCGCTGACCTGTTTAAACTTTTTGGTGACAGCACAAGATTGGGTATTCTCTGGGCACTGAGTGAATCTGAAATGTGTGTCTGTGATCTTTGCGCATTGTTAAAAATGAAACAGCCGGCGGTTTCTCATCAGTTGAAAAATTTAAAACAATCCCGGGTTGTCAAAGCCAGAAGGGACGGCAAAGTCATTTACTATTCCCTGGATGATGACCATATTCGCAGACTACTTAATTTGGGAATGGAGCATGTCCAGGAAGGATGACTCATTTGAAAGGTGTCGCACGATGACAGAAATATCAATGAAAAGATTTAGCGTCAAAAACCTCGATTGCGCATCATGTGCCGCAAAAATTGAAAATGGATTGAAAAGAGTCGAGGGTGTGGAGGATGCTGTCATCGACATTGCCAGCCTGACCCTTCATGTGAGGGCCAGGGATATCGCACGGATTGTGGAAGAAGTCCGCAAGATTGAACCCGATGTTGAGATTGTACCGAAATCCGAGAATGCATCGACCCATGAGCACCATGAAGAAACCGGAGGAATCAACTTTAAAAGAGAGCTCTCGCTCCTGATTGCGGCGACAGCTTTGTTTATCCTGCAGCTGTTTTTTGAAGACTGGTTTCATGGAGAGTTTTTTTCAGTACTGGAAATAACCATTGTTGTTTCAGCCTATCTCATGGCAGGTTGGAATGTCCTTCTCGGGGCCCTTAAAACGATCCGAAAAGGGACGTTGTTCGACGAAAATGTCCTCATGATGATTGCCACCGGCGGGGCCCTGGCGATTCATGCGTATTCAGAGGCCATCGGGGTAATGATTTTCTTTAAAGTCGGCGAACTGCTCCAAACCTTAGCCGTGTCACGTTCACGCCGCTCGGTACGAGCCCTTTTAGCAGCAAAACCGGATAAGGCGGTAATTAAAACATCTGACGGATATCAAGAGGTCACGCCAGAATCCGTGGGAGTCGGGGAATTAATACTCATTAAACCCGGCGAAAAAATTCCGCTTGATGGTGAAATACTTACGGGCAATTCTCAGCTTGATTCATCCGCTTTAACCGGCGAATTTTTACCCGTAAGCGCCAAACCCGGCGACACCGTTCTGGCCGGACAAATCAATAAAAGCGGCGCCTTAACGGTCCGTGTGTCTCGGCTTTTTAGTGAATCATCTATTTCCAAGATAATGGATCTTGTCGAGAATGCGACCGCCAGAAAAGCAAAGACCGAAAAATTCATAACGACTTTTGCCCGTTATTATACCCCGGTGGTGGTGTTGATTGCCGCGGGTATCGCCTTTATTCCGCCCTTTGCAACCGGCGCGTCTTTTCAAATCTGGATCTACCGCGCTCTGGTACTGTTGGTGATTTCATGCCCTTGTGCGCTGGTTGTCAGTATTCCGCTGGGCTATTTCGGTGGCATCGGCAGAGCTTCTCGCAGGGGCATCCTGGTCAAAGGCTCCAACTTTATTGATGCACTGGCAGCTGTTAAAACGGTCGTGTTTGACAAAACCGGAACCTTGACTAGAGGTGTGTTCAAAGTCAAGGATGTTGCCAATTTGAACGGATTTTCAAAAGATCAGCTGCTGGAATTTGCTGCGGCAGCGGAACTGCATTCAAACCATCCCATCGCTACTTCAATCATTAACGCCTTTAATAAAGACGGGCGAGAGCTGAAGGCCGCTATGGTTTCTGACCATACTGATATCCCGGGACAGGGTGTCGCAGCCCGTTACGGCGATCATTCGATTATGGTCGGCAACGACAGCCTTTTACATTTACAATCGATTAATCATTCTAAATGCGAATTCGACGATACAGTCGCCCACCTTGTTGTGGATGGCCATTACGCAGGTTACATCACCATTGGTGATGAGATTAAGCCGGATGCGGATAGCGCCTTGAAAGCACTCAAAAAGCAGGGCGTAGAGCACATTGCCATGCTGACCGGCGATAATAGATGTGCTGCCGAAGCCGTCGCAAATAGATTGCCGATTGACAGTTTTTATGCGGATCTTCTGCCTGAGGATAAAGTCAACATTTTTGAAAAACTAATCCGGCAAAACAAGAATAAAGGTAAAATTGCATTTGTCGGGGATGGCGTAAACGACGCACCGGTCCTTGCCCGCGCTGATGTCGGAGTGGCCATGGGGGCATTGGGAAGCGATGCTGCCGTCGAGACGGCTGATGTGGTCTTGATGAATGACTCACCCATGAAAATGGCAGAGGCGGTTTCCATTGCCAAGCAAACACGCCGGATCATCTGGCAGAATATTATTCTGGCATTTGCCGTTAAAGGAATCTTCATACTATTTGGTGCAACGGGGTTGGCCACGATGTGGGAAGCGGTATTTGCGGATATGGGTACTGCTTTGATTGCAGTTGCCAATTCCACAAGGATAATCGGAAGAAGTGGCCTCTGAATGGCAGCAAACACGCTGATAATCCAAGATCTAAAGCATCATCGGAATTCCGGATCACTTGGAAAGTAACTCTTGATGATCTCATTTAAAAGTTTTATAGCTTATTTTGTATTTATATAAACCTGTTGAAACCGGAGCGATAATTATGTTGATCGATTTTTTTTCTGGATTGAGTCCGATTTATCAAGCACTCATTGCAACGTTGTTTACCTGGTTTTTGACTGCTTTAGGTGCAAGCCTGGTATTTTTTTTTAAAAGCATCAATCGAAAAACGTTGGATGCCATGCTTGGTTTTGCCGGCGGTGTAATGATTGCAGCCTCCTATTGGTCATTACTTGCCCCGGCCATTGAAATGGCTGAAGAATCAAATTTGCCTGCCTGGGTTCCCGCAACTTCAGGATTTCTGTTGGGCGGCGCTTTTCTCTGGATTATCGACAAGCTGTTGCCTCACTTACACCCTGGATTTCCAAAAGAGGATGCTGAGGGACTCAGCACAAGCTGGCAAAGAAGCGTCCTGCTGGTATTGGCAATTACGATTCACAACATACCGGAAGGACTGGCCGTCGGTGTGGCATTTGGCGCTTTAGCCGCTGATTTACCGTCGGCTACCCTGGGCGGTGCTATCGCCCTGGCCATGGGGATTGGGATACAGAATTTTCCCGAAGGAACTGCAGTGTCAGTTCCGCTGCGCCGTGAAGGTATTTCGAGATTTAAAAGTTTTTGGTATGGGCAGTTATCCGGGGTTGTCGAACCGATAGCAGGCGTACTGGGCGCGGTTGCAGTTATATATATGCGACCCATTCTTCCATACGCCCTTGCATTTGCGGCAGGAGCGATGATTTATGTTGTGGTTGAAGAGCTAATTCCGGAATCACAACTTGAAAAACATACGGATGTGGCAACCATTGGAGCGATGTTAGGATTTGCCGTCATGATGACTCTGGATGTCGCATTAGGATGATATCTAACCCGAACGAGCTTAGCCGGTTGCAGCGAAGCGTAAATCTCGCTTTATCTGGGAATTCAAGATTGAAGATTGCAAATTGAATATTTGTGGATGTCGCTCTCCGAGACGCAGGCGCTAAAAGCCCTACGAGCCGGAGGCTTCGCTCCTTCCTTTTTAAAATATGGATCCCTATTTTCTTCTCAAATTCGAGACAAGGGCCGCGTCTGCTCTTTTAGAAACCATTTCGAGAGGAGAGCAGCCTTTTTTCCTGGCGATGTATATCGTTGCTGCTAAAAGGAGTGCGGTAATCAACACGTTCGGCCAGGCATTCAGCTCCCACTGGCCTGCCCATATAAGTTTCCATCGGTCTGAAAAAGGATATAAATAAGGAATCGGCCATTGATAATTATCCGGTCCCCGCGAGCCGATTAGATCGCCGAGCAGATGGAGATGGAAAACCACCATAACCAGAAATGCAGTCATCCACCGTCTGACGCCAAAAAGGACGGCTGTCACCGCGAGCAGCAACCCAAATCCTAAATTGTGGCACAGGACATGGTGATATTTGCTGTACCAGAGAAGCGGTGACGTCGTATGCTCCGTTAGTATTTCAGCGACAATACCCAGACCGTCGATATCCGGCGCTACACCCGCCAGGGTGACCACCACCCGGTCCCGGGTAGTGAGATCCGCCGTATTTGCAACGATCCAGCCTGTCAATAAATGGCTTACCGGATTCATTATCTCCTCATTCTAAATCCTCGGAATTATAACCAATAAATAGTTATTCTAAAGGTTGCCAGCACTTCTTGAAAGTCTCGGCCTTGGAGTGATGGCCTCCGGCTCGTAGAGCCTACGGATCGGAGAGAGTATTGGAGTGTTGAAAAAAAAGACATCCATTCTTTCGTCATTACTCCAATACTCCAGTACTCCAATACTCCGAAATTAGTAGAAATTGAAAGCTACTACGATGGGTGACCTACTTTTGGGTCATAGATTCAAAAGTTTTTAGCCATTGTGACTATTTGCCCTAAAACACTACAAAAGCTTTCAGGATTATTCGATCGCAAATCCGTGAAGACAGAATGGGACGCCTGGGGCGCAACGAAAAGTTTGCATTCTTTGGCATTCACCGCAGAATCGTAGATTTTGTTAATAACCCCTTGCGGGATTACCTCATCGTTTTCAGCGGCGATGATCAAAAGATGTCCCCGATACCCGGATAGTATATCCCAAGCGTCGGAATGGCCCCAACTTTGCGGCTGCCGGATTATTTCCGTAAACCCCTTGTTAAAAGGAACAGTATAGGCCATTGACGTATACATGGCGGGTACTAAAAGTATCAAATTTTTTATTTGATAATATTCCAAAAGCTTAACTGCGGTATAAGCACCCATACTTGCGCCGATTACCGAGAAAGGCTGCTGCAGGTTCAATGAATCGACCACGCTGCATGCCTGACGGGTTCTGCTGAGGAGGCTGGAGCTTTCCAGCTCGCCGCCGGTATCGCCATGGCCGACAAAGTCGAAGGCGGCCGAGGAAATCCCATGAAACAGAAGCTGTTGCCTGAACAAACGGAAATCTCTGCGACAAGCATTACCGGCGCCATGCAAAATCAGAACTTCAGAGCGGGAATTTTTGGAAATAATGTCACCAGTGAGCGTGTGATCGCCGAAGTCAACCCGAAAATCTGCCTTCTGGCAATTTCGTTTACAGGTCATTTTTAAATAAAGCCACAGGTGATATCGTCAAAGGCAGAACAAGCCGGGGGAACCTACCGTTTCCAAGGATTCGTATGCGTTTCCTGTTCAATAACTAAAATTAAATCATCTCTTATTAAAATTTGCAACGTTCAATTTTTCTGACTGGATCAACCAGACTTTGCCAAAAAGCTTCGCCATGGCACGCAGATTGGACAGGATGTAGCTATACGAAAACAAAATTATCCTGATAATTCTGTAAATCCTGTCTAAATTAAGGAATTTCACACGAGCGCGGCCTGTGAAGGCTTCATGGATAAAATAGGGCTCCAGGCACCGAACTTAGGCTCGGAATTTCAAATCACCCCCGTATATAAAAGTGTTTTGCTGAACGATCTCCTGCTAGATGCAAAATTTGGGCGTGTTGACAATTGGAAGCAGGGAACTTAATTTAACAGCTGCTTTGAGAACCTATTCTTTCAGATTGAAGATTCAAAATGGAGATCATAAATGGCTTTTGAAACCCGAGAAAAAGTACTGGAAAAAATACTTGAAGAGAAAAAACCCAATTGCCCCCACTGCGGCCAGGAAATGAACCTGTGGGAAGTACCGCCTTTCAACATCGGCGACGGTCTCGGCTGGGGAGTTCCCTTTTTATACTTATGTTTTAATGATGAATGTTCCCTATACCGCCAGGGGTGGGATCATATCGAGGAAAATTACGCCCACAAAGCGTCCTATCGTTGCATGAACTATCCGGGTACCGAGCAATTCGAAATCATGCCCGTATACAGTAACATGGGCGGCACCGGTCAAATCATCGATGAACAGGCGCTTGCTGAAAAGGAAATTCTGAAAGAAGCCACCAAAAGAGGCTTCAGTATTCTGGCCGATTGTTATATATCCAAAGACGGCCCGGCTGTCCTCAATATTCTGACGGATTCCACCGAACCGGTTCGGGTCCGGTTAAAAGCGGCGGAAATGATCGGCGACATTGGTGAACTGGAGGCCATTGACCCCATCGTTCATCTCAAGTTTGGCAATGAACTCTTACAAAAGACGGTCGATGATGCCATAAAGAAAATCCATAAAAGATTCTTCACCCGTGAATGCCCGTTTTGTGCCGAAATTATAAAAGAGCGGGCCAAGATTTGTAAGCACTGTGGCCAGGAAGTCGCGGACGTTTAGCTTTGACCATCACACTCCGCTGAAAGAGCGATTCACTTGAACGCTTATGGGAATCGGCCATGCGAAATCAAGCGGAATTCGAGGAAATCTACCAGGAATTTCAGCCGAAAGTTCGCCATTATCTGTCCCGGATGCTCGGAGATCAGGCCGCGGAGGATATCGCCCAGGAAGTTTTCGCCAAGGTCAGCCGCAAACTGGACAGCTTTAAAGGAAAATCATCGTTTTCCACCTGGATATATCGTATTGCCACCAACGCGGCTTTAGACAAATTGCGATCGCCCTCATTTAAACGCTCATCCGAACACACCCCGCTGGAAGATAGTATTGGAATAGAGGGCAGGAATGCCTGGACCGGGCAGGCCGAACCCACAGTCGACCAGGAGGTCATCCGCAAGGAAATGAGTGAATGTGTGAAGGAATTTGTCGACAGGCTGCCACCCGACTATAGAACCGTTCTAATTCTCAGTGAACTCGAGGGATTTAAAAACCGGGAAATCGCCGATATCCTGCAAATCTCTCTCGATAACGTAAAAGTAAGGCTTCACCGCGCAAGGGCCCGTCTGAAAAAAGAATTGGATGGCGGCTGTAGTTTTTACCACAGCGAACAAGGCGCACTTGCGTGCGACCGAAAAACTGTTGGCATATTGGAGCCTCAGAAAAAAATAAAAACTCCGTAACCAATCAAAACCCTTCTTACTGTTATCCTACATTCCAAGTCCGACCCAAAAGGTCTATAAAATCCAAAAAAAAATTGGCTGAATCTGTATCTTTTTTGACCTTTATCCCGTCTATGAAGTTAAAAAGGAGGTGATAGATATGTTTGGTGCTGGATTTTGCAATTTCTCATTCTGGTGGCTTATTCCGATTGCGATGATGATCCTGTGTTTTTTTATGATGAGAGGACGAAAAGGCTCGATGATGTGCGGATTTGGTCACCACCAAAAAAACAATTATCGTATAAACCCATCAGATTCGGCAATGGACATACTTGACAAACAGTATGCAGCCGGAAAATTAGACGAAAAAGAGTATGAAAAGAAGAAAATCATTCTAAACTGGGACAAGTGATCTTTAACATCTTGATTAACGCATTTATTCATTCAATTTACGGGAGGTTTGATATGCACACACAAATTTATGCACACAAAACAAAGGATGAACAATCCGAAAAAGACATTTCCCAAATCGTCGACTACAAGGTAACCATGTTGATAGCGGCCGGTGCCGCCATGGCGGCCAATTGTGAGCCCTGTCTGAACAAGATTGTCCCTGACCTGATCGAAGCAGGTGTGGCCGAGGCCGACATTCAAAAAGCGGTGGAAATCGGCCAGTTCGTCAAGGACAAACCGGCGGGCATTATGAAAGAAGCCGCTGATGCACTTGCAGGTACACGCTTATCGGAACAGCACAAATCCGAAGGATGTCCGTCAGAAAAGATGAAAGCGGCGAGTGGCTGCTGCGGGTAGTTTCATATAGGATATTTTCTCAAGTCAGGTAACGCCTGCGGCGCAACCTGACCTACGAGATTTTCGAAATATGGCATCCGACGATGGCTCACGGCGGTTATCAACACCGGCTGCCCGGCTATTTTATAACGCCCAATGTTGGTCACCGATTGTCTCCAACATTCTCATCATTGCGTAGGTCAGGGTGCGAGCGAAGCGAGTTCCCGGACATATCTTAATGCAGTTTCATACGAGCGCTGCCGCTGGCCCAAAAAACGGCCAGTTTAATCGAAAAAGAAACTTTGATGGTATTCCTTAGTGGCAAAACTGTTAACTTTAATGAAATTCCATAACAGTTCTAAAAAAACTTGACAAAGGATGGTCAGCAAGTTATATTTCGATATATGTCGAAGAGTAAAAATAAAAATGTTGAAAAATTCGCCGAAATATTCAAGGCCCTCTCAAATCCGAACCGCTTGAGACTTTTTATGCGCCTGATCACCTGCTGCAAGCCGGGCACGGTCACCAGCATCAGCGCCGACACGGCGTCGGTGGGATGTGCCTGTGTCGGGGAACTCGGCAAGGACCTCAACATCGTGGCTTCCACGATCTCGCATCATATGAAAGAACTTCGCCAGGCAGGTCTCGTTCGCATGGAAAGGCGAGGGCAGAGAATCGAGTGTTGGATTGACCCGGAGACCTTAGCCAGCTTGCAGGGCTTTTTTTCATAAATTAGGCAGGGTGATTTTTTTTATAAGAGCTATTCGATAGTTTTCGAATAATTAAATATTCTCAATCAACAAGGAGACAAAAAATGCAAACCAGAGACAAAGAAGAAATCCGACAGGCTGTTCGCGAGCGCTATGGGAAGGTAGCCAGAAGTGGTAACCCTAATACTATAGCAGGGCCGGAAACATCCTGTTGCGGGAAATCCGGCACATCTACGGAAAAGGTTCCGGCATCATCCTGCTGTGGGAAATCCGACACAGCTACGGGAAATGCATCGGCAGAATCCTGCTGCGGCCGTCCTGAAATCACCTCACAACAGCTGTCCACATTGATGGGCTATTCAAAGGAAGATATCGACAGCGCTCCCGAAGGTGCGAATATGGGGCTCGGCTGCGGCAACCCGGTTGCCCTGGCTTCGCTTAAACCCGGCGAGACAGTCGTAGATCTGGGCGCTGGCGGCGGATTTGACTGTTTCCTGGCGGCCAAGCAGGTGGGAGACACCGGTCGGGTCATCGGCGTTGACATGACACCGGATATGGTGAGCAAAGCCAGAGCGAATGCGGAAAAGATCGGGACAAATACGGTCGAGTTTCGATTGGGTGAAATTGAGCACCTGCCCTTGGCCGATAACAGTGCGGATATCATCATGTCCAATTGCGTCATTAATCTTTCCCCCGACAAGCAAAAGGTATATGGCGATGCCTTTCGAGTGCTCAAACCCGGTGGTCGTTTGGCGATCTCCGACGTTGTTGCCACCGCGCCGCTTCCCATCGAAATACAGCAAGATTTGGCGCTGTTATCCGCCTGTGTCGGCGGCGCTGCCACGATTGATGACACGGTAGAGATGCTGGAGAAAGCCGGTTATCAGGATATCGAGGTCACCCCCAAAGCGGAAAGCCGCAAACTCATTTCAGAATGGGTCCCGGGGGAAAGCAAAAACGCCGGAGACTATGTCGTTTCTGCGTATATAAAAGCGGTAAAACCTTTATAGTTCAGAACTCGTTGACTAGTTTATTGGTTGATTAGGGAAATTATGGTCATCACTTCAGTATGTTAGAATTGTTGAAACATCAAGGGTCTAGTTATTTTGATAATACGAGATAAATCCATATCTGAACCACTTAACCAATCAACTAATCAACCAATTAACGATATCTGTAGTTAAGGTGCCCCCGGAATTTCCAATGGACGGCATCAGTCGCCGTCCGGTGGATGGGTCGATTTTTCTGGGCGCTGCGACGCCGATGTCTGTCCATTGGCATCGACCTCCAATCCAAGCGCCCTGGCCCTTTTAGCCCATTGCTGCCGCGCCAGGGTCTGCATATCTTCGACCTTGTCCATCTCGTCAACGATCTCCATGCCCAGCAGGGTTTCGACGACATCTTCAGTCGTCACCAGGCCTTTGGTCCCGCCGTACTCATCGACCACCAGGGCGATCTGCTGGCGCTTTTCGAGAAAAAATTCGAGCAGGTTCGAAAGGGACATATTACCGCGTACCGTTTTGATTTCCCGCTTGAGCGTTTCGAGCTTGACGTCGCCGCGATCCCGGGCCTTGGAGATCAACAAGTCGTCCCTGAGAATGAATCCGGTGATATGGTCCAGATCAGCCTGATAGAGCGGCAGGCGCGAGAAGGTCACGGATGGTTTGGCATCCAAGGCTTCGGCCACGCTCATGCCCTGCGGAAATCCTGAAATTACAGTCCGCGGCGTCATGATGTCGCCGGCAGTCAGCGAATCGAACCGGAACAGATTTTGGATGATCCGCGATTCGTGCTGATCGATCTTTCCCGCCCGTTCCCCGATACCGGCCATGGCGATGAATTCTTCGCGGCTGAACACATGGGCGCTTTTTCGCCGTGCAATCAGACGGGTCAGTGCTTCCGAAACCCAGATCAGCGGATATAGGGCCCAAATCAATCCGCGGACAAACTGTGCCGTAAGTCCGGCCAGATTCCGCCAGTACACGGCGCCGATGGTTTTGGGAATGATTTCGGACAGGAAAAGAATCATCAAGGTCATAACCGCCGAGAACAGGCCGAACCAGGCGCTGCCGAACACCACCGTCGCCTTGGAACCCGATCCGATGGCCCCCACTGTATGGGCGATGGTGTTCAATGTCAGAATAGCCGCCAGGGACTGATCGACGTTGTCCTGTTTCAGACGTTTCAGCAATGCTGCTAGCTTGGGCTTTTTATCACGCAGACCCGCGATGTACGAGGGCGTAAGGCTCAAAAGGACCGCTTCAGCCACGCTACAAAGGAAGGAAAAAACAAGTGCCAGCAGGATATACGACACCAGCAGAATTACATCGATGTTCGTGTAGCCGGCGGCGTCCGCCGGAGAGCCACCGGGCAGACCGACGGCAGTTGCCGCATCGGCTGAAAAAAACAAGATTAACGTCATCGCCGGCAAGTGAAGCCGCCTGTATATATATCTCATCATCCTATTCCGGGACATGCTATATTTATAACCCAAATAGCGATTAAATCAAAAGAATTCTTTAACTTCCACTTTTAACACCTTCCCCATTGTATTCCGCGGCAGTTCTTCCACAAAAACAATCTCTTTTGGGCACTTCCAGTTGTGAAGATGCTTTTTACAGTGCGCCTGGATCTCCGTTTCACCAACGTCGGCATCTGGTTTTTTAACCACGGCAGCCACCACTTTCTCCCCCCATTTTTCATCACCAATCCCCACCACTGAAGATTCAGCCACCCCATCTACCTGGTTTATGATCACCTCCACTTCTTTAGGGGAGATATTCTCCCCGCCGGAGATGATAATGTGTTTGATTCGATCGGTGAGGTAGTAATACCCATCCTCATCGATGTTTCCCAGATCGCCGGTTTTAAACCATCCATTTTCAAAGGCCGCGGCGGTTTCATCAGGCTTTCGCCAGTAACCCGGAGATATGGCGGGCCCTTTGAGTTGGATTTCACCGGTTTGACCGGGCGCCACAACTGATCCGGTATCGGGATCGACAATCCGTACCTCCAGCGCCGGCTGCGGCAAGCCAATGGATCCCGGTTTTCTTTTACCGCTTAGTGGATTGGAAAAATTCATGCCGGTTTCCGACATGCCTTCTCTTTCCACCGGTTCCTTACCAAATATCCGGTGTATGCGCCCGAAGTCTTTGGGCAAAAGCGGAGCCGACCCGGAGGTCCATAAACGCAGATGCTCAAAGTCCGGCCTATTGTCGCCTATATATTCCATCAGTTTGGCATACATGGCCGGCACTGCCATAAACATCGTACAGGCATAAGGCCCCTTTTTTTTACTCAGCGTTTCGATGATTCTTGGCGGGGAGAATTGGTCGAGCAGGAGCAAATGAGCGCCGGCCAATAATGCTGTGTGAAGGGCAAAACATAGTCCATGCACATGAAAAAGAGGAAGTGCATGGCAAAGTACGTCCGATCCTCTGATTTCCCAGATATTGATGATATTGCGGGCATCATGGATCAGATTTTGGTGGGTGAGAATTGCCCCTTTGGGTTTGCCGGTGGTTCCGGATGTGTAGATAATAAGCGCGGGGTCGTCCGGTCTGACCTCAACCGGTGGGTACTCCTCGGATGCTGCGCCAAAAATGTCCAGATCGTGATAGGGTATTTGGGTGTCGATAATAAACGTGGAAAGATTGGGATCGATGCCCCCGATAAAGACTTCCTTTGCGGGCTCCGCTAATATTAAACTGGCCTCTGCGTCGCCGAGCAGGTATTGGAGTTCTGATTTCTTAAATCCGGTATTCAAGGGCACGGCCATGGCCCCTATCTTTTGAAGCGCCAGATGGGCAACCACAAAAACCACGGATTTTTGGATAAAAAGGATGACTCTGTCCCCTTTATTTATGCCCTGATCGAGGAAGACGTTGGCCAACCGGTTTGTGTCCCGATATAATTCAAGATAGGAGAGCTCCGTTTCTACCTTGCCATCCCGCAGATATGTGATCGCTGTTTTTTTCTTGCCGGCTAAAAAGGTCTCAGTAAAACAATTCCCAAGCGACTCAACGCTCATACGGCCCTCCCCATTTTAATCATTACCTAACTCGGAAAAGCGGAAAAACGCTGCTCTATCCTATCATCTTATTCGGCAGCCATAACGCCAATTCCGGCCAGATACAGACACTAACAATGACAAGGATTTCGATGATCACAAAAGGGATGACGCCCAGCAATACATGGGACATCGGAACATCGGGCGCGATGTTCTTGACGATATACAGGTTCAGCCCCACCGGCGGTGTCACCAGACCGATTTCAAGATTCACGGTCATGATGACCGCAAACCAGATGGGATCAAACCCCAACCCCTGAATGATCGGCAGCAGCAATGGCGCAACCATTAAGATCACGGCTGCCGGCGGGATAAAGCATCCCAGGATCAACAGCAAGATATTAATCAAAAAAACAATACCCCATTTGCCGAATGGAAGTTTTAAAATGAGCTCTCCCAGGGCCTGGGTTGCATACAAATCGGAGGAGACATAGGCGAACAACAGGGCCGCAGCCATAATCATTAATATCATGCTGCTTTCGTTGAGGGCTTTTATAAATATCCTCCAGAGCTGCTCGGGTTTGTATATTTTATAGATGGTCATCACAAACATAAGGGAGAGCACCGCTCCCAACCCGCCGGCTTCGCTAGGCGTTGCCCAGCCGCCATACAGAGACCCCATGATTCCAACAATGATTAAGACAAACGGCAGTACTTTGATTAAGGAGGCAAAGCGCTCCTTCCATGAAAAACGTTCCACCAAAGCCCGGTCTTCGATATAATACATCGCTCCGGGCTTGGCCGGTACCTTTTTGCGATAAAAGAAAACACCTCCGACCCAGATACAACTTAGAAGAATTTCGAGAATACCCGGCAGCACACCGGCAATGAAGCACTTGCCGATGGAGGTCTCGGTGGCCACACCGTAAAGGATCATTGTCACACTGGGCGGAATCAGAATGCCGAATGTTCCGGCATGGGCTATCAAGCCCGTGCTCAAGGCGGGAGAATAGCCGCGCTTTCTCATTTCCGGAATTCCAATGCCACCGATGGCGGCTGCCGTCGCCGGACTGGAACCGCACAGAGCAGCAAAAATACCACAACCGATCATGTTGGCAATACCCAAGCCCCCGGGGATTTTGTAGAGCCATTTGTGCAGGGTTTCGTATAAATCCTTGCTTGCATCAGACTCCGCGATAGGGGCGCTGAGAAGAATAAACAGCGGTATTGCCAATAGTGCAAAACTGTCCATACTGCCATGCAGCACAAACGGCATGGTTTCCAAAAGCTGGGGAGAAAAGATCAGAATGAATATCAGCGATATGCCGGCCAACCCCGCCCAAATGGGTATCCCGGAAATTAACAAACCGAATGCGCTTCCAAACAATAGAATCGCCAGGACATATTCACTCATTGCCGGTCTTCCTTACAAAATGTTGCTTGAGAAAACATGATAAAGGCCTATTTTCTCCCTATAAGTGCTTAGTTGTTTTGAAAGATGAACATCGAATAAGGATGTCGCTCTGCTCCGCGATTTAATCTACAGATTTCGCAGATCACACGTATTACGTGAAACCCTTAAAGGGAGGCGTAAAATCCTTAGGGCGTAATTCCCCGAAGCTCGGTTCGATGGAGTAGGAATTGACCTATTTGAGATACCCCGTCAGCTTTACTGCGAGATAATACAAATTCATTTGTTTTCTAAATTTCGATGTTAAACTTTGAATAACCTTTACGTTTCTCCATTTTTTCCCATTCAACATTCGATGTTGGACGTTCGATGTTCGATGTTCATTTTTTAGTCCCCCCAGGGTCTGATTTTGCTTCGGGCACCTCGATGTCTTTCAGCTCAAACCGTTCTGCTTCTTTGCTGATTTCACCTTTTTTGAGTTTCGTTATTTTGTCACAGATATAAACAATATATTGAAGAAATAGCAGCGTCATTCCGAGGGGCAGAAATAAGTAAGGTATCCACAGGGGCGGTCCCCAAAGGGATTCCGAATGCTCATTTCCAACAACGGATTCCCACCACATCGGCCAGGCATACCATGCAAGGACGGCTGCCAAAATACAGGATATGATAGATACGACAATGAGGGTGATTTCCCGGGTTCTGGGAGAAAGGTGTATGATCACCAGATCAACATTGAGATGGTGCTCATTTTTCTGGACGAAGGCAGCGCCGCCAAAAACAACGAATATCAATAAATAAACCGATGCCTCTATTTGCCAGATTGTGGAAATCCCCAGTATCTTCCTGACCACAACCCCCTCGGTCACGATAAGGGCCGCGCCAAGGAGGCTTAAGGCTGCGATCCAGCCGGATAAGTAGGTTAGCCCATCAATTATCCGGGTTAATAGCGTCCATAGCTGTTTCATGATCTTTCCCTATCTTGATAAACTGATCGGTAATAGGTTCAGAGGTTACAATTGTTTTAAACTGATTTCATTATTGATCTCGATACTTAATACCCAACATCACGTCTTGTATGAAAAAAGGCATTTGATAAGCGTTGGATGGGTGCTTTCCAACTCGGAACGTTGAACCCTGAACCGTTCAACCTAGGATCATTCCATAGCCTGGCTCGCCAGATCCAGCAGTTCCTGCCCACCCGGTACGGTTTCAGCATAGTTTTTCCAGGCAGTCTCTTTGGCGAATTCCAACCACGCCTTAAATTCTGCTTCGGTCATATAATGGATATCAACACCGGCATCGGTATATGCCTTGATCAATTTGTCCACCAGTGTCTTAAAATTTTCGTAGATCCAGTTTTCATGCATCCACTCAGCAACTTCCATAAAAATCTGTTGTTGTTCGGGTGTAAGACGATCCCAGGTTTGTTGGGAGATGACGAGATTTTCCGCCATATACCAAATCGAGTAATCTCTGGGTGCGTTGATATACTTGAGCACTTCGTACAGCTTGTAGGAGACAAAAGAAGCAGAAGAGGTCATCATGGTGTCCAGAACGCCGGTGGAAAGCGCATGATAGGTTTCCGAAGACGGCATGCTGGTGATGGACGCACCGGCTTCGCGCATCATAAATTCAAACTTTTTCCCGGCAGCCCGCAGTTTGGTTCCCTTCACATCCGCCGGAACTTTTACTTGCTTTATTTTACTTCCCATGCCGCCGTCAAACCACGCCCAGACAAGGTTTTTGACGCCATTGGCCTCCATCAGAGCGTCGATTTTTTTACCGATGGGTTTATTTCTCCAGGTAAGTCCCTGTTTTATGTTTGCCACCGCACAGGGCATTAGGGTGACGGAAAGCTGAGGCACTTTGCCGGATGCATAATCGAGGGGAAAAACGGACATGTCCAGCGCCCCTTTGCGCAGGGCATCCCACTGCTCTTTTGGCTTATACAATGATTTGGCCGGATAGTGACGAAATTTGATTTCTCCGTTGGTTCGTTTGGTGACCATCTCGCCAAATACGCGACCCATCTGGTCTCTAACATCTCCGGCGGCAAATTGATGAGACACCTTTAATGTCATTGATTTGGCCCAGGAAACGTCGGCTTTAACAAACATCAATAATACAGAGACGGCCAAGATGACGATTGAATAAAACAATGTTTTTTTCGTTTTCATGGTAACCCCCCTTATTTATGGTTTAGGCCAAAATTTTTTCATTAATTTGACTTCCGAAAATTCAGAACTACTGATGTGTCGTAAAATCTGATGCAACAGAAATGTCAGAAATCGCGTCAATAAGACTGGATTTGGGTGAATCGTTCTGAATTTTATTTTTTATTTCGGTTCTATAACCAAAATAAAAGGCGTCGATATTACCTTTTTCTGGGTTTTCGCTCCATTTATTTTTGATAAACTCTGTTGCATCTTGAATTTACGCTTGTTTTTACTACAAATTTTGTAGATTCTTTAGATATCAGGGCCTCGCGAGAAGTTTTTCCAATTGAGGTCAATAGCCCTGAAATTGGTTTTAACACCTCCCTTCTTTGCTATTTTCCCAAATTTTTAACGACATCAGATTGTGTTGACCAATGGGACTGCATCAAAATCTCCTAAAATATGCTTAGATGTCAAGCACTATATTGATTGAATAATTT
>Ga0316187_10000618_pt1 | contig 28657 bp, 29 predicted proteins | sample CroRivburrow1_MG_FD_204927 | JGI IMG/M metagenome (GOLD analysis project Ga0316187, IMG submission 204927) | Coastal sediment microbial communities from Maine, United States - Cross River worm burrow 1 | ecosystem: Environmental > Aquatic > Marine > Coastal > Sediment | place: USA: Maine... | reverse complement strand
AAAAAAAGCGAACTATATATAGTTCGCTTTTTTGTTTTTAATTGTTAAGATTAACCCTTATTTACATTTTTTATATAATGTTCTAATGCCATAGTCATTGATGGTGTTTCTTTGGTAGGGGCTGCTATATCAATTCTTAATCCGGCATTTTCGGCAGCTTTAATGGTGGTATTACCAAATACTGCTATTCGGGTATCGTTTTGTTTAAAATCCGGAAAATTTTCAAATAAGGACTGTATTCCAGAAGGACTAAAAAACACTAATATATCATAATAAACATCTTTAAGATCGGAAAGATCACTAACTACGGTTTTAAATAATACCGCTTTTTCCCATTTAATGTCTAATGAATCTAATAATTCTGGAACACCTGATTTTAATTTATCAGAACAGGGTAATAAATAAGTTTCTGTCTTATGTTTTTTAATCAACACAGTTAAATCTTGAAATGTTTTCTCACCAACATAAATCTTACGTTTTCTGTAAACAACATATTTTTGTAAATAGTAAGCAACAGCTTCTGATTGACAGAAATATTTCATATCATCAGGAACTTTAAAACGCATTTCTTCGGCTAATCGAAAATAATTATCAACAGCATTTCTACTAGTCAAAATGATCGCAGAAAATTTCGAAAAATCAATTTTTTGGTTTCTAACTTCTCTAGCTATTTCTCCTTCGACATGTATAAAAGATCTGAAGTCAATTTTCACCTTTTGTTTTGCTGATAAATCAAAATAGGGTGATTGTTTGTTGCTTGGAACGGGTTGCGAAACTAAAATAGTTTTTACTTTCATAAATCCTCATTTTTTATGTAATCTCTATACAATAAGTAATTTATATACTATCATATATGGTGCAATTTCAAGGGCGCAAAGATACAAAATAAAATAAAATATCTTACTAAAAATTAATTTTTGATTGTTTTTGATTTGTAGGACAAAGAAATAAAACAATAATAATCCCGCAATTATTATTAGTATTTGTGAAAAAAATGGTGAATTTATATAAAAATTTACAATCAAAAAGGGTAATATCAGTATTGAGAAACTACTTAAATAGCTTAATTTTAAAAATGAGAAATATTGTTGTTCTTTTTCTATTTCAAACAATATAGCTAAGAGAAAACCAACAACAAATCGAACTATAATATAAGAAAAAACATAAATTAATATTTTAAAGAAAAGTATTATATCACTATTATTGGCCAATCCATATTGAATTACAGCAACAAATAATAAAAGTGAAATAACAATACTAAAAATAACAATAAAAATTGCATTAAAAACAGAAACAAGCATGGGAGATGATTTCGAATAGCTGCCAAAATAATTAGAACTATATAGTAAAGTCTGTAGCTTAGTAAATTTTAAAGGGTTTCTAATTTTATTAAAAATAAGCAAGGTTATTACGATCAACAAAATAATTGTAATCCAATCTTTTGAAATAAATATACGCTCAATTACTTCCCCCATTTAATGTAAAAATACTTTGTTTTTATTAAACCTCGACTGAATAAATGTTAACACAAAATTAGCATTAATTTATATTATCTTTGCGAATCAAATAAAAATCAATGCACGACGCTTTAATTATTATCCCTACATATATTGAAAAAGAGAATATAGAAAATATTATTCGAGCGATATTTTCTCTAGAAAAGCCTTTTGATATATTAGTTGTGGATGATAATTCACCAGACGGAACAGCAAAGATTGTGTCTAATTTACTACAAGAATTTCACGGAAAATTATTTATTGAAAACAGGAAAGAAAAAACGGGTTTAGGAGCAGCTTACATTCACGGATTTAAATGGGCATTAGCAAAAAAGTATGAATATATTATTGAAATGGATGCTGATTTTTCTCATGACCCAAAAGATCTGATAAAGTTGTACAACGCGTGTGCAATAGATGGCGCTGATGTTTCAATAGGATCGAGATATAAGGATAATGAAGTGAATGTCGTTAATTGGGATATGAAACGTTTGTTATTATCTTATTTTGCTTCAAGATATGTGCGTTTAATAACTAGAATTCCAATTCATGATACTACGGCAGGGTTTGTTTGTTATAAGCGAAAAGTGCTTGAAACCATTAATTTTGATAAAATCAAGTTTATTGGCTATGCTTTTCAGATTGAAATGAAATTTAAAGCCTGGAAACACGGATTCAATATTAAAGAAGTGTCCGTTATTTTTACAGATAGGGCTTTGGGTAAATCTAAAATGGATAGCTCTATTATTAGTGAAGCTGTTTTTGGAGTTATAAAAATGAAATTGAAAGGATTACCTAATAAAGAAAGAAATGAATAGTACATTAATCATAAATGCTCAAATTGTAAATGAAGGTAAAATCTTCAAAGGAGATGTTTTGATTGAAGGTAGCGTTATTACAGAAGTCAGTAGTTCGAGACCAAAAGGACCTTTAAACGTAAATATAATTGACGCTAAGGGAAAATATTTATTGCCTGGTATAATTGATGATCAAGTCCATTTTAGAGAACCGGGATTAACTCATAAGGCAACTATTGCATCTGAAAGTAAAGCGGCTGTTGCTGGTGGAATTACCTCTTTTATTGAAATGCCCAATACCGTTCCGCAAGCCACAACACAAAAATTATTACAAGATAAGTTTGATATAGCTTCAAAAACCTCATATGCCAACTATTCATTTATGTTTGGAGGCACAAATGATAATTTAAAAGAGCTGTTAAAAACCAACCCTAAAAAAGTTGCAGCCATTAAATTATTTTTGGGATCTTCAACAGGAAATATGTTGGTAGATAATGAAGAAACTCTTGAAAAAATATTTTCTTCAACTAAAATGCTAATTGCAGTTCATTGTGAAGACGAACAAACTATTCGAAAAAATTTGGACAAAGCGAAAGCAAATTTTGGAGACGATATTCCTATAGAAATGCACCCCATTATTAGAAGTGAAGAAGCTTGTTATTTATCATCATCAAAAGCCGTGGCTTTAGCAAAGAAAACAGGTGCAAGAATTCATGTTTTTCATCTTTCAACAGCTAAAGAAACTGATTTATTTAGAAATGATATTCCCCTTGAAGAAAAACAAATTACTGCTGAGGTTTGTATTCATCATTTATGGTTTGATAATTCATACTATAAAGAAAAAGGGACATTGATAAAATGGAACCCCGCAGTAAAAACAGCTAAAGACAACAAAGGTTTATGGAAAGCTTTATTAGACGATAGAATTGATGTGATTGCTACAGATCATGCTCCACACACCCTTGAGGAAAAGTCACAAGTATACTTAAAAGCACCAAGTGGCGGCCCATTAGTTCAACATGCACTTTTAGCTATGTTAGAGGCTGTTCATAGCAATAAAATATCACTGGAAAAAGTGGTTCAAAAAATGTGCCATAACCCGGCAATATTATTTCAAATCGAAAAAAGAGGATATATTAAAAAGGGATACTACGCAGATATTGTGTTGGTTGATTTAAACGCTTCTCAAGAAGTTACTAAAGAAAACCTTTTATATCAATGTGGATGGTCTCCTTTTGAGGGCACAACTTTTAATTCAAAGATTACCCATACTTTTGTAAATGGCAATTTAATTTATAAAAATGGAAAATTTGATGATAAAACTAAAGGAATGCAACTAACTTTTAATAGATAAATGAAGCTGACAATTTATATATTTTTTATTTTTTTCACATTGGCATCCTGCACAAGCAGAACAATTTATAAAAAACCAGAAAATTTAATTGGTAAAGATAAAATGATCAATATATGGACAGATCTTTATATTGCGATTGGTGCAAAATCTATAAAAACGAAAAAATTAGAAAAGAAAAAAAATTATATCCCACTAGTTCTAGAAAAGTATAAAATTGATAGTATACAGTTTAGTAAAAGCAATATTTATTACACCTCAAGAATAGAAGAATATGAAGAAATGTTTGAAGAAGTACAAAAACGTCTGAATGATTTAAAAAACATTTACGACCCTGAAACCGAACTAGATTCATTAATGAAATTATCGAAGCAAGAAATTTTAGAATAAGAATTCTAATTGCATTTTTTACTTATCACTTAAAAAGTTCTTACAGGTATATTGAATAGTATCTTTTAATGGTTCGAACTCAAAATTAAGAGTATCTTTTATTTTTTTATTAGAAAATAAATATTTGTTATGAGCTGAATTGGCAGACTGCCTTGTTATCAATTGCTTTTTACCTGTTATTTTATGTAATATCCACCCTATACGCCAGCCCAAACCACTTAATAATCTTGAAACCTGGATTGATGGTTTTATACTCCCGAATCCATCCGCAATTGCAAAAAAGACACTTTTAAAAGAGTCGTTTTCAGAGACCAAAATGTATCGCTCGTTTTTAATATTGCTTTTCATCAATTTTATCATAACCGTAACCACATCAGTAACTCCAATAAACCCCGTAACACCTTCAGTATAAAATTTAAACCCATGATATATTTTAGAGAACATTTTACCTGAACCACCTTGCCAAAAGCCAGAGCCAAATATGACTCCCGGATTAACAATTACAACATCTATTCCTTCTTGGGAGGCACGCCAGACCTCTATTTCAGCACCATATTTTGTAATGGCATAACCATAATTACTTTCTTCGGCATTCCAGTCGCAATTTTCGGTTATTTCTTCATCAGACAATGGCTTACCTACTGCAGCTACAGAACTCACAAAACATAATTTTTCTATTTTATTTAAAATACATAGATTCACAATATTTGCTGTGCCTTCAATGTTAACTTTCCGCATTAATTTGTAATCAGCAGAGTCGAAGGAAATTAGAGCGGCAGAATGATAAACATGTGTTACCCCTTCAAAAGCCTTTGTTAAAGAAGGAACGTCATTAATATCAGCTTCAAGCCACTGAATAGAAGAATACAATGTTTCAAAATTATCTGTATAGTAAGAGAATACCTTTTTAACGGTAGACATATCACTTGATTTTCTACGAATAGCGATTACACCTTCCTTTTGTTTTGCCAATTTGTATAGCAAATGAGAACCTACTAAACCCGTACCTCCGGTAACTAAAATCATACCCCTAATGTAAATAATTATTTAGACGTTTACATATCTTTTATAAGACTTCTTTTGTCTTTTTATGATTAAGTATATCTTTGCCGAAATAAGAATAAACAATGAAGATTAATTTTGTTGAAGAATTACGCTGGCGAGGCCTCTTGCATGATATAATGCCAGGAACGGAAGAACAATTAGGTAAAGAATTAACATCAGCCTACATAGGTTTTGATCCCACGGCAGATTCGTTACATATAGGCAGTTTAGTGCAGATCATATTATTAATGCATTTTCAACAGGCAGGGCACAAACCTATTGCCTTGGTAGGAGGTGCTACAGGGATGATTGGAGATCCTTCTGGTAAGTCTTCAGAACGAAATTTACTCGATGAAGAGACACTGAATAAAAATATTGAAGGAATGAAAAATCAGCTATCAAGATTTTTGGATTTTTCTTCAAATTCGCCAAATGCAGCAGAATTAGTTAATAATTTTGATTGGATGAAAAATCTTTCATTCCTGGATTTTGCCAGAGACATTGGTAAACATATTACGGTAAATTACATGATGTCAAAAGACTCCGTAAAAAACCGCATAAACCCTGATGCAAAAGAAGGGATGAGTTTTACAGAATTTACATATCAGTTAATTCAGGGGTATGATTTTTTGCACTTGTATACTGAAAACAATTGTAAACTTCAAATGGGCGGTTCTGACCAGTGGGGAAATATAACCACGGGAACTGAATTAATCAGGCGTAAAGTACAAGGCAAAGCGTTTGCTATTACTTGTCCTCTGATCACAAAAGCTGACGGCACAAAATTCGGCAAATCAGAAGGGGGTAATATTTGGTTAGACGCAGAAAGGACTTCACCCTATAAATTTTACCAATATTGGCTGAATGCTTCTGACGCTGATGCCGAAAAGTATATTAAAATATTTACTTTCTTAGATAAGAACACGGTTGAAGAATTAATTAATGAGCATAAAGAAGCTCCACATTTGCGATTGCTTCAAAAAAAGGCAGCAACGGAAGTAACGCAAATGGTACACTCAAAAGATGCTTTAGACAATGCCATAAAGGCGTCAAACATATTATTTGGTCAATCTACGGCTGATGATTTAAAAAGTTTGGATGAAAAAACATTTTTAGATGTTTTTGATGGTGTACCTCAGGCAGAAGTCACTCTCAGTGATCTTGAAAAGGGTATTGACATTATAGACGCCTTAAATGCAAGATCAGGCTTTTTAAAATCAAATGGAGAGGCAAGAAGAGCTTTAAAAGAAAACTCAATTTCAATTAATAAAGAAAAAATTTCTGAAGACTATCAACTTTCAATCAACGACTTGATAAGCAACAAGTATATACTGTTGCAACGAGGTAAAAAGAACTATTTTTTGTTAAAGACGGTTTAAAGTCTAATATGTTCGTGTATGGTTTCTGCTGAGAGTGAACCGCGTAAGCTATGGCCGCTTTAATAACATTTCTACGTTTAAGATTTTCAAAAAGTTTACTCACCCATTAATCTTGTTGCTGATCTATTGGGAAATAATATTTCTTTAAGAATTCAATATAACGAGGTTCTTTTCGGTAAGGGTCGAATTCATGTCTACTATTTATAGTTTGCGCACTATTTATAGTAAATTCATTATTATTTAAATAATAATACATAGAATCTCTTTCTTTATAAATAGCGAAAACATAAGCTTTAGTGTGGGAATTTATCATTGGTAGAGCAAGCAAACTATCTACTTTTTTACGATTTCCTAACTGCGCAGACGTTATTGTTTCTTTAAATAAACTTTTAACGAAATTTTTATTTTCAATTGTCGATCTTGCCATTTCAAAATCTCTTTTCGCATAATAATAGAAGTATAAAGTTGAGAGCTCTTGGGCTTCATCAGATAGATCCTTATAATTCTTTGACTCGAAGACTTCCATCGCTTTTTCAAATTGGCCATTTTCAACCAAAGCCAACAAATATTCAGACACGTAAGATAGATTGTCAGGCTCAAGATCATATGCCATTTTAGTATATTTTACATAGCCTTCGTCATCATTTAATACACAGTCATAGGTTAATGCTAACAGGGTATAATAATATGCAGTGTCCTCTGGAAATGTGTTGATTGCCTCTTCATAAAACTTAAAGTATTCGTTTTGATCTTTATGTAGTTTTGTAGAAGCCAATGCTCTAGCTCTCACTAACCGACGATTAATTCTCCTTTGTCTGTTTTCGGAAATTAGAAATTTTTTTTCTTCAAAAAATATTTCGGCGGCTTCAACATTTCCTTCTGAAGCAAGATTATAAATCTTAGTAACAATTAATGAAATAGAAAATGGCTCTAATTCGAGTGCTTTATCGATATGATAGGTTGCCTTTTCAATATCCCTAGTTCTACCAAAAGAATAATAATACACGAACATTTGATGCGTAAGAGCATCATTTGGGTTAATTGCGATTGCTTTGTCCAAATTTTCTTTAGCCAATATAGGATTTCCATCATAATTATAGAGCGCTCCTTTAAGGGCATATGCTCTGTGACAATTAATATCTAGACTTAAGGCTTTATTAAGGTGATCCATTGCCAATTTATTTCTTTGTTGCCGCGTAAGTGTTCCGTCGTGATAACGATTGCTTGTAGCATTAGCAAGATCTGCATATGCATCTGCATAATTAGGATCTAGCTCTATGGCTTGTTTAAATAATTTCTTAGCGATTAATGTTTCGTTTAGTGTTCTTTTGTCTATAAAACTCCGCCCTTGCAGAACGAGCTTATAGGCTTCGATATTCTCTGTTGGAAGTTTATTCATTTCTTTTTCTTCTTCCGGACTAATGGCAATCTTTAATTGATTAACTATTTTTTGTGACACATCTTGCTGAATTTTAAACACTTCCTTAAAGACGTCCTTGTAATTTTGTGCCCAAACATGGGTATCATTGGCATCTATTAATTGCGCTGTTATAATGATTTTGTCCTCATGTTTGCGAACACTACCTTCAACTACATACGATACGCCTAATTCTGTTGCAATTTCTGGTATGGATTTATCCGTGTTTTTATAACGTTCTGTTGAAGTACGTGAAATCACTTTTAATTCTTTTAATTTAGAAAGATTGGTTAAAATGTCTTCGGTAACACCATCGCAAAACCATTCAGTATCACCTCCAGAGCTCATATCATCAAATGGTAACACAGCTATAGAGTTGTTTAATACTGCTAAATTAGTTGAAGAATAATTGGACGAAACGAGATCAGGCTTAATCCAGATTAATGCAATAATTCCAGTTATTGCTACCATTATCAAAATATTCAATCCAGTGCTTAATTTTGTATTTTTTGATTGATCATTTGATGTTGTTGTAGTTTTTTTAATTCCTGAGGTAGATATCTCATAATTCCAGGAAAATAAAATCCATAAAGGCAATCCTAGTGCTAGCGTTATAGTAATTACTTGCAAAATCCAACCTGGTGTATTCCAAATTGGCAATACAACATCAAAAACCTGTAAAATGAGCCACGCAACTACAAGATATGCTATGGTTTCTTTTATAACATTTCTGCGCTTTAACTCTTCAAAAAAAGAACTCATTATTAGGCTGGTTTTCTCAAAGATAACTTAAAAATCCAAATTATACCCTCACGTGTTCTTGATTGTCTTTAATTCATAAGTAGGTATGACGGAAATGAGTCAAGAAATATTTATTCAGCATTTAATTAGGTCAATATGACAGAATTTTAATTGATTCTTAATATGTTATGATAATTTTCTACTGCGCAAATCTAAAATTAATGCCAACTCCTTATATGTGGAACTAATATACAATTATCCTTATTTTTTCCCTGATAAGAGGAAGTATGGTTCTCCTTTTTGAGAATTAAATATCGCACTTAAATCCAGATCAAGTGGGCTTTGGATATCCAGTAAGACTTAAGGGGCTACATGAGAATATACCGTGGTGGTTTTTACTAAAATGGCTTTAGAATTTAAAAATAATTTTGTTCAGAAAACAAACCAATCAGTATGTTTTATTTACAAAACACCTTGTATTAATGAGAATTTTACTAACCTAAAAAAACCGGGTGGTATTTTTTGTTTATCTAAGCACTCTTACATTAGAAGGTAGGAATTTTTGATGTTAGGATGTTTTATTGGTGAAGAAAACACAAATAAAAAGGAACCATGACACAAGAGATAAAAAGAAAATTGACACGACAAGTCTTAATTGATAAGGGATATGAATTGATCAATATGTATGGTTATCATGCTGTGAGTATTGACAGGATTATTGATGAGGTTAGTTTAACAAAAGGAGCTTTTTATTATCACTTTGATAACAAACATCATTTTATAGAGGCAGTTATACAAGAAAGAATAAGCAAGGAGATTCATAGTAACTTTATTGAGCCTTTAAACGAAAGAGGAAACCCAATTTTCATCTTGACAGACTTGTTAGAAGACAAATTACTAAAAGATAAATCATTAAATCAGAATTCAGGCAGCCCTCTAACCAATTTTATTACGGAATTAAGCCATGAGGCCAATGATTACGATTTACAATTACAATTGAAAGAAATTTTAGATCAGTGGCAAATAGCTATGATGAATTTATTACACCGAGGTATAGAAGATTCATATTTAGATCGTCATATTGATCCGGAATCTGTTGCTGAATTCATTATAATTTCTATTGAAGGTGTTAGAACAATCAAGAAAGCAACTAATAGCTCCGGTATTTTCTATAATTATATTAAACAACTCAAAAATTATCTAGACACGTTGAAAATAACGGAAGATCAAAAAGAAACAAAAAGGTATTATTTAGCTAGTTAATCAATAGGTTACACCCCCTTATATCAGAATTATCAAAACGCCCCAGTACTTCAAAAGAACCATCAGCATACGTTCTGCCTAAATCTTGGGTTGCTATAAAAGAACATGAATTGATATTCGCTAAATCTATGATATTGATTCCACCGGTTTTCTGGTTTGGTAATAATTCTAAAGGATTTTCAGGATCTCTAATTAATATTTTCATCCATGGAGGTGTTTTAAAAATACCATCTCCTTTTGAATAAGCCTGACTTAGTAATTCGGTCATTCCATATTCTGAATGAATATTATCCATTCCAAAACCTTTTTTCAATTCTCTGTGTAATTCGTCTCTAATTAATTCCTTTCTTCGCCCTTTCATACCGCCGGTTTCCATAATAATAGCATTATGGAGTTTAAAACTATATTGCTCTATTAGATCCAATAAAGCAAAAGAAACACCTATTAGAAATATTTTTTCTTTTTGAGCAGATAGTTCTAATAAAGTGTTTTTAAGTTCACTCAGATTATCTAAATAGAAACCGCTTTTAGGTTTTTGTGATTTTATAATTAAGTCATTTACCATATACACTAAAGATGAATCAGAACGTCCTAAATAGGAAGGAAGTAAAGCTAAAACGGTATAGTTTGATATTTTTTCATAAAAATGTTCAAAAGTGCTCAAATAACTCTTTTCATATAAGGATACATCTGTAAGGTAATGCGTACTTGTTAAATTACCGGTGGTACCAGAACTTGAAAATAATAGTTTTACGTTGTCGGTTGAGCTAATAACTTTATGAGATTTAAAAAATTGAATTGGTAAAAAAGGAATTTCTTTACTGTTTTTAACAGAATTGATGTCTATATTTAAATAAGAAAGAAATTTTTTATAAACTAAATTGTTCGCTGCCTGATGTCGAAAAATAGATATAGAAACTTTTTCAAAATCATCAAAGGTTTCTATAGTGAAGATATCGCGTGTTAACATAACATAAGGTAGAACCCAAAAGTAATTTAAATTTACGCAACCTTTAGAAGTATTTCGTATCTTAAATATAAAATTAATAAAATTTAGATGATTAAAAATATATTAACGTTAGCACTGATATTGCTCACAGTTTCTTCATGTAGTTTAGAGGATGAGAATTCTAACTTAAGCATTGAAACATTGCCGATAAAGGAAGCAATGGTTCCTCAAGAATTTGAATATGGTGCAATATATACGCTAAAAGTAGTTTATGATCTACCTAGTGGGTGCCATTCTTTTTATGATTTATATTATCAATATGAAAGTACGGCTAGAATTATTGCAATTAATTCTGTAGTAAATACTAATTTGGCATGTACTGAAGCATTAATTGAAAGAGAATTTGAATTTGAGGTTAGTGTAACGCAACAAGAAGATTATATATTTAAATTTTGGAAAGGAACGGACAGTACAGGAAATGATATTTTTGAAGAAATCATAGTACCAGTAATTTCATAAACTAAATTAAAAATATGGGTTTAAAAAAACTCATAAATAAATGTAAACAAAAAGATAGAAAGGCGCAATCTGAAATTTATCAGTTGTACGCCGGTAAGTTATTTGCGCTTAGCCTAAAATATTCAAGAAATTATCAAGAAGCACAAGATAATTTACAAAATGGGTTCATAACAATTTTTAATAAAATAGAGCAATATAATTTTAAAGGTTCATTTGAGGGGTGGTTAAAAAGAATCGTAATAAACACAGTCCTACAAACCTATAGAGAAAATAACGTATTAAACCTGATAACAGAAGAAATAATAGATGAAGTTGAAATAGAAGTTGATGATGAGCAAGTTTCTCTCGACTTTTTATTAAAACTAATTCAAGAATTACCAAATAGGTACAGGCTTGTTTTTAATTTATATGTTTTAGACGAATATTCTCATAGAGAAATAGCAAATATGCTGGGTATTTCTGAAGGAACATCAAAGTCAAACCTTTCTAGAGCTAGAGTAATTTTAAGAGATAAGATTGAATTAAGCAAATCAAGCATAAAAAAAAATGAAGCGTTTTAAGTCATGAACGAAAGAAAAAATATAGACAGACTATTTCAAGAAAAGTTTAAAGACTTTGAAGATTTTCCGCATGCTAATGTTTGGAAAAATATTGAAAAACAAATTTCCAAAAAGAAAAAGAGCAGAATTATACCGTTGTGGCTTCGCTTAGCGGGGGCAGCGGCAATTCTATTATTGGTAATTTCTTCAGGATTATGGATTTTTAATAGTAGTGACAAGGATCAAATTGTTCCTAAGGAAATTATTATAACAGATTCTGACAATAATAACGATTTATTGAATGAGAATGACTCAAAAGATAAAATTGTAAATGAAGTAAACTTAAGCACTGTTAAAAAGAGCCAAGAGCAAAATTTAATTTCAAAACCAACCAAGGAGAAGGATCAAATTAGTGTTGTGAAATCTCAAACGAGAGATAGAAATAATAAAAATCAGGAAATTGCGAATACGAAATCGCAAAAAGTTGCAAATAATGCTGTCGTGGCTACTAATATAACGCAAGAAGAAGACAGTAAAAATAAGGTTAATAAATTTTCAAATTTGCAAACCTCCGAGGAAGGCATCGCCTTAGAAGAAGCATCTGATGTAAAAGAACCTTCTAAAAATGACATTCAAACAGCCTTAGATAAAACGGACATAGAAGAAAAAAACGTAGAAAACAAAGAAACAAAGTGGTCTATTGGTTCAACAATGGCGCCGGTTTATTATAATACGCTAAGCAATGGGTCGCCAATTGACGGTTCCCTATCGGATAACGATAAAACAAGTAATGGTTCTGTTTCATACGGGTTAAAGGTGAATTATAAATTAAATGATAAATTAAGTTTTCAGTCAGGGATTAATACATTAGAACTGGGCTATACTACTGAAAACGTGGCTACCCTATTGTCATCATCATTATTGGAAAACTCTTCAACTAATATCGATACAAATATCGAAGGTGTTTCTCTTGCGGTTATATCAACGGAGAGACAAAATTCAGATTCATCAATTCAACGATCATCTATTGATGACTCAGGAGCTTTGGACCAAACTTTAGGCTATGTTGAAATTCCTATGGAATTAAAATACAATATTTCACAAAAAAAGCTAGGAATTAATGTGCTGGGAGGATTTAGTACTTATTTTTTATACCGAAATCAGGTGTCTTTCACTTCTTTTGGTAAAACAACAACACTAGGTGAAGCTTCAAATATTAATTCGTTGAATTTTAGCGGTAATTTAGGTTTAGATTTTGATTATAACATTAGTAAAAAATTATATATAAACATATCACCAATGTTTAAATACCAATTCAATACATTTTCTAGAAGTTCTGGAGGTTTTCAACCGTATTATTTAGGTATTTATTCTGGTTTGAACTTTAGGTTTTAGTTGGTTAATTATATTTGGCTAGTTACCAGATATTGCTTAAAAGTCGAACTGCTCAGTTCGGCTTTTTTGTTGTTTTCAACTCAAAAAACCATCTAAATAATTTGTAATTTAGCACCTTAAAATAAAGATAATTAAAATGACATTAATAGCTACTGATTTTGGTATAGAAAAAGCACTTCAACAACTAGGTGTAAAAGATATTAATCAAGGGACATCTACAGGCTCAAAATGGTTTTCAAAAGGAGAGATAATAGAAAGTTACTCACCCGTTGACGGGCGCCTTATTGGAAAGGTAAAAACGACGACTAGGGATGACTACGAACAAATGATCGGTGTTGCCCAGTCAGCCTTTAAAGAGTGGAGATTAATGCCAGCACCTCAACGTGGAGAAATTGTACGTCAGTTTGGTGAAAAATTAAGAGAACTTAAAGAGCCTCTTGGTAAATTGGTGTCGTACGAGATGGGCAAAAGCTACCAGGAAGGGTTGGGTGAAGTTCAAGAAATGATAGACATTTGTGATTTCGCAGTTGGTTTATCACGTCAGCTTCATGGTTTAACAATGCATAGCGAGCGCTTTGGTCATAGAATGTACGATCAATATCATTCATTAGGGGCAGTAGGAATTATTTCAGCTTTTAACTTTCCAGTAGCTGTCTGGGCCTGGAATACTGCATTGGCGTGGGTTTGTGGTGATGTATGCATATGGAAACCTTCTGAAAAAGCTCCTCTTTGTGGTATAGCATGTCAAAATATTGCGGCAGAAGTTTTTAAAGCAAACAACTTACCTGAAGGAATTTCTTGTTTAATAAATGGAGATCATAGGGTTGGAGAATTTATGACCACTGACAAACGAGTTCCATTAATTTCAGCAACAGGCTCTATTAGAATGGGAAAAATAGTTGCTCAAAAAGTTGCAGAACGCTTAGGAAGATCATTATTAGAATTAGGTGGAAATAACGCTATTATTGTAACCCCGGATGCTGATATAAAAATGACTGTAATTGGAGCTGTATTTGGAGCAGTGGGTACAGCAGGTCAACGATGCACTTCAACACGCCGTTTGATAATTCATGAAAGCATTTATGATAAAGTCAAAAATGCCATTGTAGCTGCTTATAAACAAATGAGAATTGGTAATCCACTTGATGAAAATAACCATATCGGCCCTTTAATTGATAAAGATGCGGTTGCCATGTATCAATCAGCCCTCGAAAATGTCGTTAGCGAAGGAGGGAATTTAGTAATTGAAGGAGGAGTGCTTTCTGGAGAAGGGTATGAAAGTGGATGTTATGTAAAACCAGCAATAGCAGAAGCAGATAATAGTTTTGAAATTGTGCAACATGAAACATTCGCACCAATATTATATTTACTAAAGTATAAGGGGGAGGTAGAAAATGCAATTGAAATTCAAAATAGTGTTGTACAAGGGCTGTCATCAGCAATAATGACTAATAATTTACGGGAAGCAGAACGATTTTTATCTGTTGCTGGTTCTGATTGTGGAATTGCAAATGTGAATATTGGTACTTCTGGAGCCGAAATAGGTGGTGCGTTTGGTGGCGAAAAAGAAACAGGAGGGGGAAGAGAATCAGGTTCTGACGCATGGAAAGTTTATATGAGACGCCAAACCAATACAATTAATTACACAACTGATTTGCCGTTGGCCCAAGGGATTAAGTTCGATTTATAAACTGTAGTAAAACCTTATCTCAATAACAGAACTTATTAAGGAGAAACAAGGTTTTTACATACGATTAATTTGTAACTCTATTTGATTCCAGTCAAATAATTTATTACATATAGATGTCATTATAGCAAGAGACATATGAGAGGAAAGGCGCTATTTTTTAAGGCGTTTTTTTCCTGCCTAAAAGGATGTTTTCCTATATATTAGCAACTACAATTAGAATAAAAACTACTTATAAGCGTTTCTATGTGGAAGTGGTTTTTTACTTTTATGGACCAAATTGGTATAAGTTTTGCCATAAAATTTAAGATAATTATTTATTTATCAATATTTTAAGTTTTAAAATGATGAAGAAACAACTACTATTTATATTATTATCACTGATCTTTTTGAGCTTTATAGGCTTAAGTATACAAGAAGATAGGTGGCTAGCTCCTGAAGGAGCTAAAAATATTAAAAACCCGGTTAATTCTTCCAAGAGGGTTGAATCTGCTCATCGTGGGGCTAAAATATTCAAAACTCGTTGCATGATTTGTCATGGTGTTCAGGGAAAAGGAGATGGAATAGGGGGAAAAGCATTGACTCCTAAACCTCAAAACCTAACTTCTGGTATGGTGCAATCTCAAACAGACGGTGAAATTTTTTGGAAAGTTACTAATGGTAGAAATGATATGATTAAATGGGGTCCTATTTTATCAGAAGAACAGAGGTGGGATTTAGTGAATTATGTTAGAACCCTGAAGTAATTACTGATTATATTTTATTTTTCTTAAAACACGTAAAACTTCCTTTAAACTTATATAAAACGACTTATCTGCCATTTTTTTAAGATATGGCTTAGCTAACTCAAGCTTATTCTTAGCCTCTTTAAACCCGTTTAATGAACAAATCATATAAGTAGTTGGTAATTGTTTTAACTCTGCCTTATCGCTTTTGTTTAAGGGTGTATTTTTTTGTAGTTTGTTTAATATAGTATTGTTACTATTGTAAACATGCTGTAAAACTATATTATCATATTTTGGAGGAACAAAAAGCAACTCAGAAGCGATGTCATGAACCCCGTTATCTTTAAAATTTATAATAGTTTTCTCTAAAGGGTAATAACTGTGATCTTTATCAATCCCCATTTGGAGATATTCTGTGATGATAAAGGATTGTGTATTGTATTCAATTTCTACTTCGTCTAATGCTGAATAAAACAAACGTATTTGTTCATTTATCAGCTCAATGTCTAATCGAGAATACAAAACTTTTTTATTTACCCTTTTTTTTATCCCAGCCCAACACAACACAAATTGATCTTTAAAAACCTTATAAGTAGGGTTTAGATCTTTATTATGCTGATTCATAAAATCAAAAACACCATTAAGCGTAAGCTCAATATTATTTCTAGCATTTTTTTCTATTGCTTCAACAATTGATTTGTTGGAATTTTTTAGTTCTATTTTTTCTACCGGTTTCGAGTTACTCCCCTGTCTTAAGAAGATAGAACCTTTAGGATATTTCCAAATTCCTTTCTTTAATGACGTAACTTTATCTAACCAATTAATAGTTACCAATCCTATTACTCTGTAACGAGGTAGCCTTGGGAAAGCTATATTCTCATATTGAATTTTAGGAGGATTATTGAAATAAGCATTTACTAAATTTTGAATTTTACTGTCATCATAGAAATCTACCCCGGCTATCTTATTGGTTTCATCTTCAATGCCTATAACTATGTATGAGTTATTTTTTGGATTTGAATTTGAAAGCGCACAAACGTGTTTTAAGAACTTGGCTTTGCCTTCTTTTGACCCTAAATTAAGTTGTACTTTTTTATCGTAAAAAGTATTTTCATCAGTGTAGGTCAGCAAATTTTTAATCAATAAACGCTTATTAATCATTGCTTGTAATTATAAAAATAAAAGTACAAAAAAAACCGCCTCAGAAATTCTGAGGCGGCGATTGGTTGAAATTAATCAACCAAAATCAACTAACCAAACCTTATCTTTATACTTTTGTATTTCTCTTTTTAGTTTTTCGATTTACTTTAAACCGTTTTCTTTGTTCTGATTTTTCTCCTTTAACAGAAGCATTTTTAAATTGAATGTTATTTCTACCAATGAACTCATACGTTGTTTCAGAATCAACATGAAATAAACTTACTTCACCATCATTTATAACGCTTAATTCAAACTCTTCATTGTCTGAAGACTCATAATCTAATGTTAATATCTTCAAATTATCATATCCCTCTACATCAAATACTTCATATCCACCAACATAATCCCAATTAATATATTCAATATCCGTGCCAAACCCATCTTGAGAGGATCTAAACGTGTTAAATTGTTCTGGTGTAAATTGCAAAAAATTCTCGTTATCAAATTCATTTAACGCACCCTCTTGGCTTGTATATGTTTTTTCCCACGCCACATATTCTTGTAAAAAATATTCTATGTTGTCATAAAAAACCAAGTCATAATCAAAATTACTTCTTTGATATCCAATTAAGTAATATGAAGTATTTGTATAGGTATCTCTTATCCTAATTTCATCATTAGATAATTGTTGAACCTCCAAATCTATAAACCCATCAAGGTTGTGTTCAATTTCGAGGACTCCGTTAAAAGTTTCATAATAACCAATTTGGAGCCCGTAGCCATTTCCAATGGCTTCTAAGCCAACTAAATTGTTGTTAGCATATAAGTGTCCATCAAGAAAAGAAATTGTAAAAGCTTTAGATAAAAAGGACACATCACTATTTCCAGTAGTTTTGTTATAATCAACATACCATAAATCATGAGAGGTTACTAATTGTTCAAGTGAAATAGTATCATCATAAACATAAAGATCATCAGTGGTTATGATACATGAACTAAACAAGGTAATGGTAATAAATAGTCCGCTAAGTATTTTTAAAGCTTTCATAAGTTCAGAATTTAATATTTCTATTGAGTAGAAACCAAACTCTGTGCCAAAATGAAATTATGGGTAGTATATGGACTTTTCTTTTTTAAGATTTTCAACTTTATAATAACGCTTCCTTTTTTTGATAATGTAACTTATAACACACTCATTACCAGCTAATTCAAACGAATAATTAAGAATTGGCTCAGATATTTTATTAGCCATTTCTTCCTTTGGATCAGAATGCATAATAATATTTTTATCAGATAGGGTAGTAGTTGGAAAATTTCCTAGGAGTAGTTGTTTACTATCCGAAACGGTTTTGTCCAACCTCTTTATTTTACCGTTAAAAAATATTGAATCAAAAACAATGCTTTCAGCAGCACGTGAAATTTCAACAGTTACTAAAGTTCCTTTTGAACCAGGCTGTCCCCCAAACCAATCTTGATAATAGGCCCTGTGAATAGTAAAAGGAGCTTCTTTATCAAATTGGGCACTACCACATTGAGTAAAAAAAATCATTATTAGCATACTTGTTATTGCTATGATAAACTTTTTCATTTTAATATATTTATCTAATTGAATACAATTTAAATGCCAAATTTAAAAAGAGTAACTAGTAAGCCCTTTTGTTCTTACCTTCATAGAAGTTAATAAATGCCCTGTTTACGACTTTAGTGCCACCAATAGTTGGATAATTTCCGGTGAAATACCAATCTCCAGCATTTTTAGGACAGGCTATATGAAGGTTTTCGATAGATTGAAAAATTACATTTATATCTGCATTTATAGTTTCAGTTTTTAGCATTTGCGCAATTTTTGCGGAAATCTGATCGGCTGTAAAAGGGTTATAAATTTCACGGACATAATTTTCAATCAAATGCTCCTCTAAACTGTCTTGATTTTTACATCTTAGATAGACCTCTTTTACAATGTGATATTGATTGGTTTCTTTTAAGAGTTCTAAAGTGGCCTTAAAAGCAATAAACTCTTCAAGTTTTGCCATATCGATACCATAACAGTCTGGATACCTTATTTGTGGAGCTGAAGAAACAATAACGATCTTTTTAGGGTGTAATCTGTCTAAAATTTTGATAATACTCTTTTTCAAAGTAGTTCCACGCACTATACTGTCGTCTATTACTACTAAATTATCAGTTGGTTTGACGACCCCATATGTAACGTCATAAACATGAGCCACTAAATCATCACGACTATTATCATCTGCAATAAATGTTCTTAATTTAGCATCTTTAATGGCTATTTTTTCGATTCGTGGCCTTTCCGATAATATTTTGGTAACTTTTTCTATAGATAAATTTCTCTTTCCTTTGAGCAACCTTTCTAATTTATGTTTATTTAAATATTCTTCTGCAGCTTGAGCTATTCCAAAAAAAGAAGTTTCAGCAGTATTGGGAATATAGGAAAAAACAGTGTTTTCAATATCATTACCAATTCTTTTTAATACGCTAGGAAATATAAGTTTTCCCAGATTTTTTCTTTCTTCATAAATATCAGCGTCACTACCTCTTGAAAAGTAAATCCGCTCAAAAGAACAAGATTTTTGAGGTTTTTGCTCTAATATTTGTTCTATTGATGTTGATCCATCTTTTTTTATGATCAACGCATGAGCCCTATCTAATTCTTTGATATCTTCATAGTTCGCATTAAATGCAGTTTGAATTACCGGTCTCTCAGATGCAACCACCACTACTTCGTCATCACTATAATAATAAGCTGGGCGTATGCCGGAAGGGTCACGTAACACAAAAGCATCACCATGACCAATTAATCCCACCATAGCATAACCACCATCCCAATTTTTAGAAGCGCGTTGTAATATTTTTTTGATATTCAATTCTTTTTCAATAACCAAAGAAGCTTCCTTTTTACTGATGTCATTTTCCTTGCAGCGTTGGTAAATATTAGATACTTCATCATCTAAAAAATGACCAATCTTTTCCATCACCGTTACAGTGTCAGTTCGTTCTTTTGGATGTTGTCCCAATTCTATTAGCTCTTGTAACAGATCTTTAGAGTTAGTCATGTTAAAATTACCGGCAACGATCAAGTTTTTATGTCTCCAATTATTTTGACGTAAAAAAGGATGGACACTTTCTATACTGTTTTTCCCAAAAGTGCCGTAGCGAACATGCCCCAAAAATAAATTACCAACGTATGGCATATTCTCTATTTGCCATTGCACATCACTATTTTTGTCAGGATTTTTCTCCAAGACCTCATTTAATCGTTCATTTATTTGAGCAAAGATATCTTGAATAGGAGATTGCATAATTGATCTAACTCTACTTATGTATCGGGTTCCAGGTTGAACATCAAATTTAATACTAGCGAAACCAGCACCATCTTGCCCTCGGTTATGCTGTTTTTCCATCAATAAATACATTTTATTGATCCCATAGAAAGAAGTACCATATTTTTTTTGGTAAAACTCAAGTGGTTTCAAGAGTCTTACCAGGGCGATTCCGCATTCATGTTTTATAGCATCACTCATTATTTGTTGCTATCAGATTACTGTTTAAAAAAAATTCCGCAAAACGATACGGAAAAACTATTCAATTTAATTCGATTTCAAATTGAGTCAACTCTTTAAATCTTCTTAGACGTTTCTGAATTTCTTTACCAGTAAGATATTCCATTCGCCTTGTTCCAAATTTTTCAACAGAAAATGAGGCAAGGTTAGAACCATAAATTAGTGCATTTTTCATATTTTCAAACGAAATATCTTTTGTACTTGCCAAATAACCTATAAACCCTCCTGCAAAAGTGTCTCCCGCTCCAGTAGGATCAAATACTTCTTCGAGTGGTAAGGCTGGCGCAAAGAATATATTGCCTTTATGAAACAATAAAGCTCCATGCTCTCCTTTTTTAATCACAACATATTTCGGACCGAACTTAGCAATTCGTTGTGCAGCTTTTACTAATGAATATTCGCCACTTAACTGCCTAGCCTCTTCATCATTAATAGTAATAACATCAATTTTTTTAAGCACTTCTAACAGCTCATCCCAAGTATTATCCATCCAATAATTCATGGTGTCCAACACCACTAATTTTGGTCTTCTAGGGATCTGTTTTACCACAGACATTTGAATAGAAGGATGTAAATTACCCAACATTAAGAAATCTGTATTCTTATAATTATCTGGTACAACAGGTTTAAAATCTGCCAATACATTAAGCTCTGTAATTAAGGTATCTCTAGAGTTTAAATCGTTATGATATTTACCTTTCCAGAAAAATGTTTTTCCCCCTTTAACAATTTCAATTCCGGAAGTATCAATATTTTTTCTGTTTAACATTTCTAAATATCCAATCGGGAAATCATCTCCAACAACAGAAACTATTGCTGAGTTTATATCGAATTGAGAAGCAGATAGGCCGATGTAAGGGGCAGAACCGCCTAAAATTTTATCGGTTTTGCCAAAAGGTGTTTCAATGGCATCAAAAGCGACTGTTCCAACGATTAATAGTTTACTCATGTTATGTATGTTACGTACATTTGCAAAAATAAGTTTTAATAATGACTATAAAAGAAATACAAGAAGAAATTGTTGATGAATTTTTGATGTTTGATGACTGGATGGAACGCTATGAATATATCATAGAATTAGGAAAGTCAATTCCGCTTATTAAAGAAAATTATAAGACTGATGATAATGCTATAAAGGGATGCCAATCAAAAGTATGGTTATTTGCTGAACTGAAAAACAATAAAATTATATTCACTGCTGATAGCGATGCCATTTTAACAAAAGGAATTATTGCACTTTTGTTAAGAGTTTTTTCTAACCACACACCACAAGAAATTTTAGATGCCGATACTTCATTTATTGATGAGATCGGATTGAAAGAACATTTATCTCCAACAAGAGCTAATGGGTTGGTTTCAATGATTAAACAATTGAAATTATATGCAGTTGCCTACCAATCTAAATTAACTCAATAATTGTATATTTGTCCTTATTTAGAATCATTTTAAAAAGAAAATAATGACAGAAGTGCAAAGGCAAGAAATTGGTGATAAGATTGTAGAGGTCCTTAAATCTATTTATGACCCTGAAATTCCTGTAGACATATATGAACTAGGATTAATTTATGATGTTTTTGTTAATGAAAATGATGAGGTAAAAATTTTAATGACTTTGACCTCTCCAAATTGTCCTGTTGCCGAAACCTTACCGGTGGAAGTTGAAGAAAAAGTGAAAACCTTAGAAGAAGTTAAAGACGCTCATGTTGAAATTACATTCGATCCAATGTGGACTCAAGATATGATGAGTGAAGAAGCTAAATTAGAATTAGGTTTTTTATAAATGGCTGAAGAAATAGTAAATAGGGTATCCAAAAGTAAACTTGTTACAATTGAACTTGAAGATTTTTATCCAGAAGGTGATCGTGTTGTTTTGGATATTTCTAAGTGGCTTCATGAGGGTTTAATTCTTAAAGAAAAAGAATTTAGAGATAACGTTCAAGAACATAATTGGAAAAAATATAATGGCTGTTATGTCGCCTTAAATTGCCTAACCGATGCCATTATACCATCATGGGCTTATTTATTGATTACCGTGAAATTAGGTCCTTATGCGAAAAAAATAGTTGTTGGCAATTTGGAATTATTGGAAACGGTTATTTTTCAAGATATTATTTCAAACCTTAACATGGAAACATACAGGGACAAGCCAGTTATTATTAAAGGTTGTACAAATACGCCTATACCCGAAACAGCCCCTGTTCAATTAATTGAAAAATTACTTCCTTTCGCTAAAACCATTATGTTTGGTGAAGCCTGTTCAACGGTTCCGTTGTTCAAAAGAGAAAAATAAAATATTTTGTGACTTTATTTTTTTAGTTGTGTCTAAAATCAAAAAGACGTATTATTGCACGCTCAAAAACTAAAAATTTAAACATGAAGAAATTAGTATTCGCATTAGTAATGATGTTAGGAGTTACATCAATATATGCACAAACGTTAGAGGAGTTAAAAGCAGAACAAGCTCCAAAGATAGATTCTATTGCAGCTTTACAGTCTAAGGTAGATGCAATTCAGGGTAAAATAGACGCATTACCAGGATGGAAAAAAGGCGCATTTGGTACTATTGGTGTAAATCTTTCAGGATTTGATAACTGGTATTCTAAGGGCAAACCTAATTCCTCTTCGGGAAACATTGGCTTTACGGTAAATGCTTTTGCAAACCTTATGCAAGAAAAATTTTTCTGGAGAAATTCAGCAAACGTTAACTTGAGTTGGGTCAAGTTCGATGATAAAAATGACCCTGATGATAACAAAAATTTTCAAGAAGCGACAGATGTTTTTAGTATTACCTCGTTATACGGTCATAAACTAAGTGATAAATTTGCTATTTCTACTTTAGGTGAATACAGATCAACTATTTTAAGCAACTTTAATGACCCCGGTTATCTAGATCTTGGGGTCGGTGCAACTTGGACGCCTATTACAGATTTAGTAGTTGTGATCCACCCACTGAACTACAACTTCGTATTTAGTAAAGGCGAAACTATTTTTGAATCCTCTTTAGGAGCTAAAATTGTGGCTGATTACACCAGACAATTAGGTACGGTAAACTTTAAGACAAATTTTTCTGCATTTCAGAGTTATAAAAGTTCAAATTATTCAAACTGGACATGGACAAACTCATTTGGTTATACGCTTTGGAAAGGTATTGGTTTAGGATTTGACCTAGGTTTAAGAAAGAATAAGCAGGAGGCCTTGAATTATACGTTAGCTGATGATTCAACCGCTACATTTGATAATGTAGATAATAAGCTACAAACTTATTGGATGTTTGGTTTAAATTATTCTTTTTAATTTTATCAACTATCGGAATTAATCTGAAAAGCACTCATTTGAGTGCTTTTTTTATTCCATCAATTTTTCTGTTAACTTAGCAGCTAAATAGAATACTCAATGACCTTATTGATAATATATGCCTTAGTTTCCATTTTCATTTCTTTTTTATGTTCAATTTTAGAAGCAGTATTGCTTAGTGTGACACCTACATTTGTTAATCTCAAAAAAAAGGAAGGCAAATTATATGCGAAGGCATTAGAAATGATGAAAAAAGATGTAGATAAGCCCTTAATAGCCATACTTACTTTAAATACGGTCGCTCACACAGTTGGTGCTATTTTAGTTGGTGTTCAGGCCGAAAAAACATTTGGTTCCGGAAATAACATAGTTGGTATTGTATCCGCTGTTATGACCGTGCTAATTTTAGTACTTTCTGAGATAATTCCGAAAACCATAGGAGCCTCATATTGGAATAAACTTGCAGGGTTTTCAACTGGTGTTTTAAATATCTTAATATTTGTATTCAAATGGACAGGAGTAATCTGGGCATTGCAACTCTTTACAAGAATTTTTGGTAAAAGTGCCAACGGTGAAAGTATATTGAGTCGAGAAGATTTTCATGCTATGACCGATATAGCTCATGAAGAAGGTGTTTTTGAAGAATCAGAATCAATTGTAATCAAAAATTTATTGAATTTCAAAAAAATTTTAGTAAAAGATGTAATGACACCACGCACCGTTCTTAAATTAGCCCCTGAAGACCAGAACATAAAAGATTTTTTTGAACAAAATAAGGATTTACGCTTCTCTAGAATTCCTATTTATAATAATAAAAGCGACAATATTACAGGATATGTTTTAAAGGATGATATTTTCAGAGAGGTGGCAGAAGGGAAAATTGAACAAAACTTAATCGATCTTAAACGTACACTTTTAGTAGTGGATAGAAATATTGCCATCCCCAATCTTTTCGAAAAATTTGTACAGGAAAAGGAACATATTGCAATGGTTGTTGATGAATATGGCTCTGTTAGTGGATTGGTGACTATGGAAGATGTTATTGAAACATTGCTTGGATTAGAGATTATGGATGAAAGCGACACTGATTCTGATATGCAGGAATTGGCCCGACAAAATTGGGAAAAACGTGCAAAACGATTGGGTATTATTGACAAATAAAAAATGGAATCACTTATTCGTACTCCTGATATAAAAAATCATTATATGGGAAACGAGTAATATGAATTTCTTTAACCGCCTCAAAAACCTTTCTCTTAAATTCTTCGAAATTTTCTTTATTTAAAGCAGATATGAAAACACAATTCTCACCTAATTTTGCCATCCAGGTTTTTTGCCATTCTTTGAGCGTATTATGTACTTTTGTTTTTTCAGTGACCAAATCATCCTCATCAATAGTATTGTGCTTATAATTGTCAATTTTATTAAATACCATTATGGTTGGTTTACCAGCACTTTTAATTTCATCTAAGATCAGATTTACGGAATCAATATGCTCCTCGAAATTGGGGTGAGAAATATCAACAATGTGCAACAATAGATCAGCTTCTCTTACCTCGTCTAACGTTGATTTAAATGATTCGACTAATTGAGTCGGTAGTTTTCTAATAAAACCAACAGTATCAGATAGTAAGAAAGGTATATTTTTAATGACAACTTTTCTAACAGTCGTATCTAGTGTAGCAAAAAGTTTATTTTCAGCGAATACATCACTTTTACTAATGGCATTCATTACAGTTGATTTACCTACATTGGTGTAGCCAACTAGAGCAACCCTTACCAATTTACCTCGGTTTCCTCTTTGTACCGACATTTGCTTGTCAATAGTTTCTATTTTCTTTTTAAGCAAAGCAATTTTATCACGTACTATTCGTCTGTCAGTTTCAATTTCGGTTTCTCCAGGACCACGCATTCCAATTCCACCCCGTTGTCTTTCAAGGTGTGTCCATAATCCGGTTAAGCGAGGTAATAAATATTGATATTGCGCGAGTTCTACTTGGGTTCTAGCGTAACTGGTTTGGGCACGCTGTGCAAAAATATCTAATATTAGGCTTGTTCTATCTAAAATTTTACATTTCAGAAGACGTTCAATATTTCTTAATTGGCCAGGAGATAATTCATCATCAAAAATAACCACACTCACATCATTATTTTCAACAAATTCTTCAACCTCATTCATTTTACCAGAACCAATAAAAGTTTTAGGATTAGGCACATCAATTTTTTGTGTAAACCGTTTTATCACTTCACCCCCAGCTGTAAAAGTCAAGAATTCTAATTCATCTAAATATTCTTTAGACTTTTCTTCATCTTGTTCCCTGTGAATAACTCCTATTAAAACAGCTTTCTCAAAGTCTAATCTCTTTTTTTCAATCATGAAGCAAAGGTAGAAAGATTAAAAATGTAAAAAGCAAATATTTTTGTACTTTCGACCTTTATACTAATAAACCTTGAACGGAAACACAAAGCAAGACGACCTCTACACGATAGCATTTTATAATCTTGAGAATTTATTTGATACAAACGACGATCGAGAAACCTTGGATGATGACTTTACACCCGATGGTAAAAAGAAGTGGAATGCAAAGCGATATATTAGAAAACTGAAAAAATTGAGTTCAGTAATATCTCAGATCGGGTTCAAAGAATCTGGACATTCACCTGCCATTATTGGTCTTGCTGAGGTTGAAAACAAAAAGGTTCTTGACGATTTATTGAATACTAGTAGTTTAAAGAACCGTGGATATGACATTGTACATTTTAATTCTTCTGATGAAAGAGGGATTGACGTGGCTTTGTTATATAAAAGATCTGTTTTTGAATTTTTAGATGCAGAACCTGTTACTCTGTTTTTAATGAATGAAGAAGGAGAAAGAGATTATACAAGAGATGTTTTAGTCGTGACGGGAAACCTCAAGGGAGAACAAATACATATTTTGGTGAATCATTGGCCATCAAGGCGGAGTGGAGAGGTAGAAACGGAACCAAAAAGAATCAATGCAGCTCACTTAAATCTTCAAATTATTGCCAAGATAAAGAAAGGAACACCTAACGCAAAGATCATTATTATGGGTGATTATAATGATAATCCTACAAGCACAAGTGTAAAGGAACATTTAGTAACGAATGAATTTTACAATCCTTACGAATCTATTTACGATAAAGGTAAAGGCACTTTAACATATAATAGGGAATGGCACTTATTTGATCAGATCATTTTGAGTCGAAACTTTTTAAAGGAAACTAATTTTGCGTTTAAAGAAGCACATATTTTTGAGGAAAGCTTTTTGAAAGAATGGAAAGGGAAACATAAAGGAAGCCCGTTTAGAACTTACATTGGTAAATGGCATCAGGGAGGGTTTAGCGATCATTTCCCCGTACATATACAGTTGAAAAAAGAGAAAAAATAAATATAAAAAAACCTATCAATTGATAGGTTTTTTTATTAAAAAATCAACTAGTATATATTAAATTACTTTTACATTTACTGCGTTTAACCCTTTTTTACCTTCCTGTAAATCAAATTCAACCTCATCGTCTTCACGAATTTCGTCGATTAATCCAGAAATGTGTACAAAATGTTCCTTGTTTGAACCTTCTTCAGAAATGAAACCAAATCCTTTGGCCTCATTGAAGAACTTAACTGTTCCTTTATTCATTTTTAAAATTTATAATTAATATTGATAGTATGACAAAGATGATGCCAATAAATAAAACGAAAGTTTTTAAATAGTTATTTTGAGTGCAAAATCTATTTAAATGTTAAACTTTATTAATCCCAGACAAAACGCCAATTTCCATCTGCCTGTCTTTTCCATACGGAATGAAAAATACCTTGCGCTTCAATTTTATTCCCGGTAGTATCAATGGCCGAAAAATTAAATTTACCATAAGTATATCCTAGATCACCAGATCTAGACACCTCTATAAAGTCAGGAGCCCAAACTAATTTAACATCAGATAGAGTTTGATTTTCAAAATAATCTTTAATCGCCTCTTTTCCTTTCAATATAGTATTATTTCGATTTAAAACGGCGTCATCAGCTGCATACGACAGAAAGGCTTTTTGAAGCCCTTCTTTACTGGCCATGTCAGCAAATTCAAGTTCTGTATTTTCAATTTCTTGTTTCCATTTTTTTACCTGATCATCTTTCTCATTTTCAGAACAAGATGAGATCAACAAAGAAAGTAACATAATTATTATCAGTAATTTTTTCATTCAAGACTAATTTTTTCTGTTTCGTAAATTTTAAATGTTTTCTTTATTGCCGAAACTAAGGTGGTGGCTAAGATTGTACCTAAAAATGCTAAGAAAATATCTTTTTGAGCATCCCAGGTATCACCTTGAGTTCCTAAATAAGCGTCTCCTTGGGCTCTAAAAAAAATATCTGCAACAAACCATTCAATCAATTCGTAAAAGGCACTTATAGACAAGGTGATTTCAATTGGCAAGATCCATGATACCATTTTAGGATATTTTAACCATCTCAAAAACAACTCGCGCATTGGGTACGCCAATAAAAACCCAAAACAAAAATGAACAATTCGGTCATAATGATTTCTTTGGGAGGAAAACAGATCTTGTAACCAATATCCAAAGGGATTTTCGGCATAGGTATATTTAGAGCCATATACATGTAAACATAAATAAATACAAATCAGTAAATATGACAAGTCACTAAATTGATATTGTTTAGATGTCACAATCATAAATATCAAGAACAGGAATGTTAAAATATTTTCAAGAAACCAGTTGTTTAAGTCTGTTGTCCCAAGCAATGAATTAGCCCAAACCAGGGCAAAAACAACCATAAATACTAAGATCCATCTATTTCTTTTAATAGGAACCCGATAATTAGATATGGCTATTGAAAATCTCATTTTAACAGTAACTATAAATATCCGAAAACTTTGGCAAGTATCAAAGAAAGAATTTAGTCTAATAGATAG
>Ga0316187_10000617_pt1 | contig 28676 bp, 28 predicted proteins | sample CroRivburrow1_MG_FD_204927 | JGI IMG/M metagenome (GOLD analysis project Ga0316187, IMG submission 204927) | Coastal sediment microbial communities from Maine, United States - Cross River worm burrow 1 | ecosystem: Environmental > Aquatic > Marine > Coastal > Sediment | place: USA: Maine... | reverse complement strand
AAATCGATAACAAATGCCCGGGTTTTGGCTCTACTTGGTGATACAGTGACAACAGATCACATCTCACCCGCAGGTACCATTGCGCTGGATACTCCCGCTGCACGCTATTTGATAGAACATGGTATTGAGCAGAAGAACTTCAATACCTATGGTTCTCGCCGTGGTAACCATGAGGTAATGGTGCGTGGCACCTTTGCAAATATCCGCTTACGCAATCAGCTGGCACCTGGTACCGAAGGAGGCTGGACGACCCATCAGCCATCAGGTGAACAGATGAGCATCTACGATGCTGCCATGCGCTACCAACAGGAACAGACATCACTGATTATTTTAACAGGAGAGGAGTACGGCACTGGCTCATCAAGAGACTGGGCTGCAAAAGGGACACGGCTGTTAGGTGTTCGTGCTGTGATAGCTCGTAGTTATGAGCGTATTCATCGTTCAAATCTTGTGGGGATGGGCGTGCTGCCACTCCAATTTATGGTGGGTGAAAGTCATGAAAGCCTTGGGCTGGATGGCAAAGAGATTTATACCCTGGATGATTTAGAGGCAGGCGCAAAAGAGCTCAAGGTTGTAGCGACTCCTCAGCAGGGTGAACCAATCAGTTTTACAGTTACAATCCGCATTGATACACCAAAAGAGTGGGAGTACTACCTGAATGGTGGCATTCTAAATTATGTGCTGAGGCAGCTTGCAGGTTAAAACGAAAAGCCAGCATCACTGGTTGCTGGCTTTTTTGTTGATCTATTTCTTTATAACACCAAAGTGGTCAAAAGCATCAACCTGAATAACCTGGCTGCGCAGTGTTCCCATCTCTTCAAGCAGAGCAACTTCCTCAGCTTGAATAATGCCTTTTTCCTGTGCATCAGCAGCCAATTCATAGATGGTTTTGCCGGTTATCAAACTGTCATGCCGCGCCTTGCTTAGTGCTTTTTCAATGGGGGCTACCTTCTCGGCCATCATCAATGCCAGCTCATGGCGTCCCACAGCCATAGAGGGATCATTGTTTGTATAGATACCAGCAGTCAGGCGGTCCCGGGCTTTAGAGGGGCGCAACAAGAGTCGTGCAGCCTGGTGCCCTTTTTTATCATCGGGTTCAACATAGGGTAACCCGGTTGGAAAGATCAGATGACGCAGTACCCAAGCCAATGGGCGAATGGGTAGATTGCGCAATAGTGAACGCAAGCTCTCTTGCATGCAGTAGAGGCCATCATCCAGCGCCCATTGAAGCAGGGGAAGATCCTCTTCCTGGCACCCCTGGTTCTCATAGTGCTTGAGTACCGCTGAAGCAATATAAAGCTCGCTGAGAACATCTCCCAAACGTGCAGAGAGGCGCTCTTTACGTTTTAGAGTGCCACCCAGTGTCATCATGGCAATATCAGCACAGAGTGCAAATGAGGCGCTCATCCAATTAAGGCTTTGGTAGTAATGTTTATTTACACCATTAGTGGGTGATGCTGAGAATTTCCCTCGTGTCAGCCCGAGGAAAAAACTGCGCGTTAGATTACTTAATAAGAAGGAGACGTGACCAAACACAGCCTCATCAAACTCTTTTAATGCCTTGCCATTATGACCGGCCTGTGCAGCTGTAAACTCTTTCAGTACATAAGGGTGACAACGTATCGCACCCTGGCCAAAAATAATCATGCTACGAGTTAGAATATTTGCGCCTTCAACGGTGATGCTGATGGGAATGGCCTGATAGGCCCGCCCCAGTAAATTGTTAGGTCCAAGACAGATGCCGCTTCCGCCTTGAATATCCATCGCATCATTGAGAACCTTTCGATAGCGTTCGGTGAGATGGTATTTGATGATGGCTGATACCACAGATGGCATTTCACCCTGATCCAGTGCGCCCAGCGTGATAGTGCGTGCCGCATCCATCTGGTAGGTGAGGGCTGCGATACGGGCCAGTGCCTCTTCCACGCCTTCAAAGTAGCCTATAGGCATATTGAACTGGCGGCGTACACGGGCATAAGCTCCGGTGTAGCGACAGGCTGCTTTGCCCGCACCCGTTGCCAAAGCGGGCAGGGAGATACTGCGCCCTTCAGCCAGGCAATCCATCAGCATGCGCCAGCCTTCACCAATCCCTTTTTGGCCGCCAATTACCCAATCCATAGGGACAAAGACATCTTTGCCATAGTTAGGGCCATTCTGGAATGGAATATTGAGCGGCACATGTCGTTTGCCAATGCTGACACCTGGGGTATCTGCCGGAATCAGAGCCACGGTAATGCCCCGTTCCTCTTCCTCGCTCAGTAGATGGTCTGGATCAAACAGCTTAAAAGCCAGGCCAATGACAGTAGCAATTGGGCCTAGTGTGATATATCGCTTCTCCCAGTTAACACGAATACCCAGTACTTTTTTGCCTTCATGCTCGTCATAGCAGACGACACCACGGTCTGGCATTGCCCCGGCATCACTGCCTGCGTCAGGGCCGGTCAGGGCAAAACAGGGTATCTCTTTGCCTTTTGCCAAGCGTGGGAGATAGTGATCTTTCTGTTCTTGTGTGCCATCGTGCAGCAATAACTTGGCTGGTCCCAAAGAGTTTGGAACCATAATGGTAACCGCCGCAGTAACGCTACGACTGGCTATCTTCATCACAATAGTGGAATGAGCAAGGGCAGAGAATTCTAATCCGCCATACTCTTTGGGGATGATCATGCCAAAGAAGCGATGTTCGCCGATGAACTCCCATACCTCTGGAGGTAGGTCATGGTGTTTATTGGTAATCTGCCAATCATCCAGCATGCTACAGAGTTCATCGACTGGGCCATCAATGAAATCCCGCTCTTCCTGAGTTAGTGTTGGGACAGGTTCAGCCATCAATTTATTCCAGTCTGGCTGGCCGCTGAAAAGCTCACCATCCCACCATACTGATCCAGCTTCCAGTGCCTCACGTTCAGTATCAGACATGGGGGGTAAAACTTTACGAAACTTCTTAAGCAGAGGGCGGCTTATATAGCGTCGGCGAAGCCCAGAATGCCCTAATAAGCTGCAAACAATGATCGCTGCTGCCCAGATTAAAGAGAGGGAGATGGTACCCAGAACCCCAGATGCGGAGATAATAACGAGAAGGGCGCTGACCCCAAGCAGCCAAGCCTGACCTGATACACGTTGATAAGCCAAAATTCCGAGGATACTGATGGCAAGTACAGTAACAAATAATTCCACTGCATATCTCCTTCTACAAAATTAGTTACTCATATAATTAGGTATAAGTATCGACCAAATTAAAAATTAATATACTTTTTATTCTTAACAATTTAGCAGCTGTTGTAGTGACCTAAAATCTCTATCGCCTTGTGAATATGATCTGTTTTTGTGTAGAAATGGGGGGAGAAGCGAATGCCACCACCCCGTTGAGCACAAATGACACCGTTTTTCATAAGATAATTGTAGAGCTGAGCATGATCAGCTCCCGCAATTGAAAAAGTGACAATGCCAGATTGGCGCGCTTGATCTCTTGGACTTAACAATGTTGAGCCTTCAATATTATCAATTAATTCAATAAGTAATGAGGTGTTATTAAATAACTTATTAGAAATAGTATCCAGGCCAACCTCCTGCGTTAATGATAGGCTGGCATGCAAGGCATAGGCTCCCATCATGTTTGGGCTGCCGCATTCAAAGCGAGTCGCAGTCTGTGAGGGTTTCCATTCGGTAGAGTCGTAATTGCCCGGCTTGTCGACCATGTGCCAGCCAAACTGGTTAAGATTTAGCTGCTCCCGGATTTCAGCTCGGCAATAGAAAACAGCCAACCCCTCTGGCCCAAGCATCCATTTATGTCCATCAGCCATTACAAAGTCGGCTTGGCATCTCTGTGCATCAAAAGGCAATGCGCCAAGGCTTTGGATGGCATCCACGCAAAATAGAATATTATTTGCGTGGCAGAAGGCGCCAATCTTGTCGATATCAATTCGCAATCCACGTGCATATTGCACAGAGCTGGCGGTAACAAGCCGCGTATGCTCGTCACAGAGTGCAATAAGCTCACTTTCTGGATCTTCTGATGTTGTCAGTTCAACAAGACGCAGCTCAACACCTTTGCTGGCAAGAGACTCCCAAACAATGCGGTTTGAAGGAAACTCATCAGCATAACTGACAATATTGTCACCTGGTTGCCAATCAATACCATAAGCCACCACAGACAGCGCTTCAGAGGTATTTTTTAAAAGTGCAATATCCTGAAAGGAGGGTGCATTAATAAGCCATGCTAATGATTCCCGCAAAGCACGCTCAACCTTTAACCACTTAAGATAGTGTTGCGCACCATAAGTCATATTTTCTTGAGCAAACGAAGCAACCGCATCAGCTGTTCGTCGTGGCCACGGTGCAACCGCTGCATGGTTCAAATAATAAACATCATCTGCAAGTGGAAACTCATCTTCATACAGGGACATGGGTATGCATCCTTAAGCAAAAGTAGCCTGAAATTATAGGGTTTTCATACCAAGATAAGTACCCTCTAAAAAATATATAATTGTGCATTATATAAGAAGCTGTTTTCACTGCTATGAGCTGTTGAGATGGAAATAATTTATCTGGATAACCACTTTGTGGTGGTCAACAAGCCCGCTGGCTTATTGGTACATCGAAGTGAGATTGATCGCCATGAGACTCAGTTTGCGTTGCAGATGGCACGGGATCTGATTGGCCAGCGGGTCTATCCGGTTCATCGGCTGGACAAGCCTACCTCAGGGGTGTTGTTGTTTGCGCTGAGTTCAGCAGATGCCAACAAGATGATGCAACTGTTCGCCAGTGGTGATGTACAGAAACGCTACCTTGCTGTTGTACGTGGACATGCGCCAGAATCTGAAACAATTGATTACCCCTTAAAGGAGCAGTTAGACAGAATCTCTGATCGAAAGGCCCGCAAGGATAAGGCTGCTCAATCGGCTATTACCCATTATCGCCGTCTTGCTACGGTGGAGCTGCCCTATGCTGTAGGTCGTTATTTCACCAGTCGATACTCCTTAGTGGAAGTTACACCCAAAACAGGGCGCAAGCACCAGATCCGACGCCATATGAAACATATCTTTCATCCGATAGTGGGTGATACCACTCATGGAGATGGAAAGCATAATCAATTCTTCAGAGATCAGTTTGACTGCCATCGGTTGTTGCTCTCTGCTGTTGGCCTGAGTTTTGACCATCCGGTAACAGGGGAGAGGCTTGCTCTGAATGCACCCCTGGATGAGTCTTTTACTCAAATGATGATGCAGCTGGGCTGGGATGATTGGCTCTAGCTTGATAATAATTAAACGAACTTTCTGCTCCAGGCTACAGCTGAGGTATCGTGCTAATCAGGATAGGATATGCCAGCTAGGTAAAAATCCACTCTGTTTTTTTCATAAACTCGTCTAGTCTTTAACTGCAGCACATCACTACAAATAAAAACCGGGATGTTTTGCGGGTTGTAGCTACCCGTCACTCCATTGCGTATTAAGCAGTATTTGAATCTGTTTTTTCAGGAGAGGAGAAACCTGTCATGGTTACACGGAATTTGCTTGCTGCTACAGCATTGGTACTGTTTTCATTTTCATTTCCTGTCCCCGCAGAGTCCAAAGGCACTTTATTCTCATTTGGTGCCAAAGAGGACTTGGTTCCAGTCAACCCGAAGAACAGCTTTAATGTGGTTGATGTGGAGGCGATTATCAATGCGTTACCGAAAGGCGACCGCTGGATTAAACATCTGAACGATGACCTGCTGAAGTTCTGGGGAATGGATGCTGCACTGGGCAAACCATTGGGTGACTTCCCCACATACCGTTGTAATGACGGAATGCTCTTTAAGCCGGAAAGCCCCTGTCCTGAATTGAAAAACGCAGATCCTGGCATTGTAAAACTTGACCGTGAATATACTCGTGCCAAGAGCCGCCAGGTATTTGCCTATGGCATCAGTTATCACCTTAATGGCGATGAGAAATACCTGCGTTATGCTGTGGCAGGGGGTGAGTGGCTGCTGCAAAATGTATTGGATGCCAATGGTGCCGTCAGCTGGTTCAAGGATGGCATAGCGCAGCCTGCCAATCTGCAACGCACCAGCCAGGATATGGCTTATGCAGTCTCTGGTTTGGCCTTTCTCTACTATATTACTCGCGACACAAAATATTTGAATGCAGTAATTGGCTTAAAGAGTCATATCTTCAATACCTATTTCGATGCGGACTGGGGACTGTTGCGCTGGGTCAGGGAGACTAATGAGGATGGTGACAGCCCCAATCAGAAGGAACTGGTGTCTCAGCTGGATCAGGTCTACGGCTATCTGCTGTGGGCCACCATGGCGTTGCCGGAAGGGGCGTTGAAACAGGAGTGGAAAGCAGATCTTCAATATCTTGCCACTGCCATGCGAGAGCAGTTTTTTGGTGATACCTATGGACTCTATTGGGGAGCCATCACCAATATGGAGCATCGCAATCTGGCGGATTACAACAACAAAGAGAATCCTCATACGGACTTTGGCCATAGCATTAAAACACTTTGGCTCACCTACCGTATCGGCTTGTTAACCCATGATACAAGTCTGGTTAACTTTGCTCGTCCTCACATGTATAACATTATCCAGCGTGCCTACATTGAAGAGACAGGCTCCTGGGCGCGGGGGTTTAAACCAAAAACGCCCAATAGTACCACCTGGGTACTTGATCATAATAAGGAGTGGTGGAGCCTGGCTGAGCTAGATCAGACCTCTGCTACTCTGGCGCTGGTAGATCCAATCTTTGCCCGTGTGCTGCCGCATACTTATGACTACTGGTTTAAGCATATGGTGGATCATAAACATGGTGGTGTGTGGCATATGGTAAAAGCTGAGAATAACCAGCCTGACTACTCTTTTCCCAAACAGCACTCCTGGAAAAATGCATTTCATGTTTTTGAACATGCGCTTATTGGCTATCTCACAGGCCAGCAACTGCATGATGAACCTATAACGCTTTACTATGCCTTTAAACAGGATGTGGCAAATGAAGAGATTCACCCCTATCTCTACTTTGGCGAAGTGGTTACAAAAGAGCACAACGGTATTTTTCAGCATACTGCGCTAAAAAAATATACCCCCACGCGGATTACCTTTGTGTCACTGCATTAAAGAGCTGAGCCATGAAAACAACGCTTTTAATTTCGTTATTAACCTTTGTTCTATTCCTGTTTCAGCCGCTGGCTTTGGCTGCACCGCTGGAGCGGCCTGCTGTTATGGCACCACTGGTGGTCAATGATTGGAATTCATTCAAACAGCATCTGCAACAGGCCAAAGCTATTGGTGTTGTCGCTGTCAGTACAGATGTTTGGTGGGGCAAGGTTGAAGGCAATGCTGATCAACAGTTTGACTGGAGCTATTACGATAAAGTGAGTGATGTCATTATTGGTGCGGGACTCAAATGGGTTCCAACCTTCTCCTTTCATCAGTGCGGCGGTAATGTGGGTGATGACTGTGATATTCCCATTCCATCATGGATCTGGGGAAAGCTGGGTGGTGATAAACCGAATCGACTTAAATACAAAAGTGAGAATGGTAATTATTCTAGTGAGGTTGTCGCCCTCTGGTCTGATCACAAGGCACGACATCAATACTTTGAATTTATCCAGGCTTTTAGTCGCCACTATTCGGATAAAGCAGAGCATATTGAAGAGATCAACATCAGCGCCGGCCCTAGTGGGGAGTTGCGTTACCCCTCTTATAATCAGCATGATGGATTCAACTATCCCGGGCGTGGCTTCTTGCAATCTTACAGTGAACTTGCGGTTGCTGACTTTGAATCTTTTATCAAGGAGAAGTATCGCAGCCTGGATAATGTTAACGCCGCCTGGAACATCAAATTGACATGTTGGGATGATGTACGTCCTCCTTCGGGCGCCAGTGCTTTTTTTGGGCGCAAGGATTATATCAATATACAGTATGGTAAAGATTTTACTGAATGGTATAACCAGGCATTAATTGAGCATGGTGAATTCATGATCACCGTAACCATGGAAGCGTTGGGCGAGTATTTTCCTGGCACATCATTAGGTGTCAAAATTCCAGGTGTCCACTGGCTGATGGGTTCATCCAGCTTGCCTCGTGCGGCTGAAGTTTCAGCTGGGTTGATACCTACCCATATCGATATCAATAGTGATGACACTGCTCATGGCTATGGGCCGATTATCAGCATGATCAAAAAACTTAGCACTGAAGAACGTAACGTGGTGCTGCACTTCACCTGCCTTGAAATGGATAACAAAAATAGTTGGCCTGAGTTTTCATTGGCAAAGAATCTGGTCTTCTGGGTCAGCAAAGGCGCTGGAGCACGTGGGGTAAAGATTATGGGTGAGAATGCCTTGAATGGTGGCATCACCAACGATCAAGGATGGAATAATATTGATAATGCCATTCGCTGGAGTTCCTATAGCGGCATCACCACACTGCGTGTTGGAGATCTTAACAGCAATGGTGGCTTGGGATACCGACGCTACCAACAACTTATCAATGATTATCAGCCATAGAAAGGATGCCAGACCATGGATAAACCACTGCAAGGAAAACGAGTTGCGCTGCTATTGGAGACAGAATATATCTATGATGAAGTGCTCTACTATCAGCAGCAGGTAGAGTTACTGGGTGGTGAATTGCATCTCCTATCCTACCTATGGGGAGAAGAGAGCAAGACCTTTGTCAATGATTGTGACAGTTGGGATCGCCCCATAACCAGTATGCACGCCATCACGGTGGATCGCTGCGTTACCCAATCGAATGTCAATGACTATGACATAGTGCTCTGCGCTGCAAACTATGTGGCGGTACGTCTGCGGGAGATTCCACCCATGGGCACACTGGGTTCAGTTGATGAGGTGAACAGTGCGCCAGCAGTAAAATTCTTTGCTGATGCCATGGCTAATCCAAAGATTGTAAAAGGCGCGTTATGCCATGCCCTCTGGATTCTCACTCCAAACCCGCAACTGCTTAAAGGCCGTAAGGTGATATGCCATACCGTGGTGCTGGCTGACATCATCAATGCTGGGGCTGTTTTTGTGCCCTCTGAAGATCATGTGGTGGTAGACGAAGACTTAGTAACTGCGCGCTCGTTTGCCGATGTTGAAGGTTACTGGAATGCCATTGTGCGGCTGGCTAAAGAGATCAATTGATCCTCTTTCATAATAGCCGGATAAAGTGGGAGTGCGGTTTATGCCCACCATAGAAAACAAGCATAAAGTCGAGGTAATCGCTTAACTGTACCATGATGATTCCAATTACAAAGATGTGTCTTTCAACAATGAATAAACTGCAATTGGTAGTTTGATTGTGGGTCTTGCCAACGAAATAATTAGGAGATAATGGTCATGCGCCCGTACATAGCTTTAATTGTTTCTGGTGGTTTGGTGCTTTCTGCTTCAGGATGCACAACTATAGATGGCTACGCAAAAATTGAACATTTTCAAACAGATCAGCATTGCGGGTTTCGAGCACCAATTCATTTCACCAGTAATAGCCAGGATGTTCGATTAAATGAAGTTCTTTATGATTTCAATACTGCTAATAATGTCGACATTAATAGTGTAAATCGGACCTGCCCACCATACGGGGGGCTTCCCCCATGCAACATTCCACCTGCTCAGTGTAAAGGAGTAGTGCCATCGATACAGTCACATCCTATCGGAACACATCTTTTTGCTTTTGAAGATTTCCCTCCCGGCGAAACGCAGTGGGGCGGGCTTTATTTAAGAAAGCCTAATGGAAGTTATGGAGACTACCCAACTGGCAATGACATTGATGGTGCCCGCATTATTATGTGGTTTATCGAAGGTAATAGAGAATATACGGTAGAAGCGACTTTTGAAAAGTCGAATGAGGAAAATACTTGGCGTGCAGACTTTGAAACACAGTTTTAATTTTGACTATACAAAAGAGCCAAAACGACAGAGTTGAAGAGCATGTGATTGTAGGCGATGATTTAGCAACCGGGTGCTTGTTCGCTGATGTTGACGCCTACTGGAACGCCGTTGTGCAGCAGGTCAGAGAGATCAATTGATTCTCGTCCAACTGCCTCGTTAACCTCAACCTATAATTAAAGATCAATGCACTTTTCACTCGCTAGCAATGTGTCGGCGATTTATAGCGTTGAACAGGCAAATGAAATGGAGAGATATCTCGATAATAACGGGACAAAGCTCTGGTCGATCACAACAGGCACAGGAGTTCCGCTTATCCTCTGCAATGGTGGCCCAGGCTGTAATGACTATCTCGGCCCCGTGGCTGAGATGATTGAGGATCTCTGCGCCGTTGTAAGATTTGAGCAGAGAGGCTGTGGCCGGTCAGATTGGGACAAGCATTACGATCTGGAGACGACAGTCAGCGACATTGAATTTGTGAGGAAGGCTTACGGGTTTAACAAGGTTATTGTTGGAGGTCACTCAGCAGGTGTCGGTATTGCACTGGCATATGCACTCAAATATCCGGATGTAATCTTAGGGATTGTTGGCATTTCGGGTGGATGCATCATTAATGACAGTAAATGGCACAAGGTGTATCGTGAAAACCTTGAGCGGTATGGTGAGAATAGCGGCGGGAGAGAATTCAAATCTGATCCAGATGTGAACATGATCGGCAATGCAACCTGGCATGACTTCATAGCAAACCCCATGCTCCCGCACGATATTTCTAGGCTTGATATCCCTGCATTCTTCATCAATGCGGGTAACGACATCAGGCCAAACTGGCCGACGGTTCAGCTGGCACACCTGATAAAGAATAGCGAATATGTAGAGATCACAGATGCAGGGCATTATATATGGGTCACCCATCCTGATGAATTGAGGCAGAAACTGAGGACGGCAGTAGAACAGATTACGACACAACAAGTTCATCCTGTAGGCTAATCATTCACTCTGAAGAGTGCAGTTATACATAAAAGGAACGTAAAAATGCCTGAACAGAAATCTTATCCAGATGTAGGGGCACCAGACCCTGAGTTGGAAAATTCCCCCATAGCTGACGACACCCTTGAAGAGTCTGAAGACCTGAAGCAAGAACTGCCGGGTGAGCTGGTGTGTCTCTTCAACAGTGTAGAGTATCTGAATGGCACCTATGTACTCAGTGGCAGCTCAATGTTGCGTTGCGACTACGGCATATGGGTGCCGGCAGGTCCTGGCGACCCTGAAAATCCTTAACTGCTTATTCGCTGAATAGAGGTGAAGTCTGATATAGAAAGGATGCTGCAAGACATTGAGATGCAGGTGCGTTATACGCGTACCATGATACGCAAAGATGCCTTGCACCCTCGGGTTATGGCCGCCATGAGCAAGGTGCCCAGGCATAAGTTCGTCGATCCAGCTATGTTGGATAGAGCTTATTATGATGGGCCACTTCCGATTGGCTACGGTCAGACTATCTCCCAACCTTTTATCGTTGCGCTAATGACTGATCTGGCAGAAGTAGAGGAGGGCGACAAGGTGCTGGAGGTTGGTACAGGCTCAGGTTATCAGACGGCCATTTTGGCTGAGCTTGTGCAGCATCTCTACACTATAGAGATTATCCCTGAATTAGGCGAGCAGGCCTGCAAATGCCTACAGCAGCTTGGTTATACCAATGTTGAGACCCGCATTGGTGATGGTCATGCGGGGTGGGAAGAGGAGGCCCCCTTCGATGCCATATTGGTGACGGCTGCAGCTGGGGTTATCCCCCCACGCCTAATAGAACAACTGAAACCGGGAGGGCGACTGATAATCCCTGTAGGTCCAGCTTATAGCCATCAGGACCTTATTGTGGTGGAGAAAGGTGGTCAGGGTAACATCAGTCAGTGGACTGCTCTTGGAGTGGCATTTGTACCCCTAACGGGTGGATACTGATATCTCGTCCTTTTATTAAAATGCTAAATCAAATGCTGTAACAATTAATCATGAATCTTCTTTCAATGCATATAAAACGGCATGTGTTAGGCGCCATGTTCGTCATGCTGTTTGCCTGTAATCAGGCATGGGCTGATAAGTCATTTAACGTCCGCACAATTGTCTCAGGGTTGGAGCACCCCTGGGGCATGGCTTTTCTGCCCGATGGCCGGATACTGGTGACAGAGCGTCCAGGACGTTTACGCCTGATTGAGAATAATCGACTCCAACCCAATCCCGTAATGGGTCTCCCCAGTATCGCCGCTGTGGGGCAGGGCGGCCTGTTGGATATCATTTTGCATCCGGACTACAGTGAAAACGGCTGGCTCTATTTCTCATACAGTGCTGCGGGGCCAGGTGGCATCGGCACTGATATTGCACGTGCCAAACTCGATGGCATGGCTCTAAAAGATGTGCAGGTGCTGTTTCGCATGCAACCTAAAAGCAACGGTGGACGCCACTTTGGCTCACGATTGGTTATTGATAAAGATCATTATCTATATATCACTGTTGGTGAACGTGGTGATCGATCACAAGCGCAGCGCTTGGATGATCACGGTGGTTCTGTGATTCGGCTGCATGATGATGGCCGTGTGCCCGCTGACAACCCTTTTGTGAACCGCCCGAATGCCAGGCCGGAAATTTTTAGCTATGGTCATCGTAATCCTCAGGGGTTAGCGCTACATCCAAAATTAGGTGATCTGTGGTCGCATGAGCATGGCCCACAGGGTGGGGATGAGATCAATATCATATCGGCTGGGCGCAACTACGGTTGGCCTGTGATTACCTACGGTGTTAATTATGTTATCGGTACCAAGATTGGTGAGGGCACAGCCAAAAAAGGCATGGAGCAACCACTCTATTATTGGGATCCCTCCATCGCACCTTCTGGCATGACATTCTATACGGGCGACAAGTTTCCACAGTGGCGTAATAACCTCTTTATTGGTTCACTAAAGTTTGAACTGCTAGTACGCCTCGAACTCAATGGTGCTCGGGTTGTTAATGAAGAACGACTGTTAAAAGAAGAGCTTGGGCGCATTCGTGATGTACATGCCGGGCCAGATGGTTATCTCTATTTGCTCACTGATGAGCGTAATGGCAAACTGGTGCAGTTAACACCTAATTGAGCAGTTGTTGATTGCATATCAAGTGCCACTCTTTCTCTCTGATCAAGCTCTAATTAAACTCTTTTCTGAATGAAAAAATCAAAAGTCATTATTGGTTTAACAAACCCAAAAAGCCCGTCAAATGTTGGCGCAGTGTTGCGTGCTGCGGGCTGCTATCAAGTTGATGATATTTTTTATACGGGTAAACGTTATGACCAGGCAGCAAAATTCAATACTGATACAAAAGATGCTGCTGAAAACATCTCTTTAATCAAAGTAGAAACGCTTCTGGAAGATATCCCCAAAAATGCAAAGGTTGTCTGTGTTGAATTGGTAGAGGGTGCAACACCACTTCCTGAATATAAACATCCAGATAATGCCATCTATATTTTTGGCCCTGAAGACGGCACCATTAGTCAGGATGTGATAGATCAGGCCGATGCGGTTGTCTATGTGCCAACGATAGGTTGTATGAATTTGGCCGCCACAGTAAATGTTGTTCTTTATGACAGATTAGCGAAATCAGATCTGAGCATGATAGGTGATGCCTTGATTCGTAAAAGTCGAGACACTAACAACCAGGTAAAAGTAAACAGACCCTCTGATAAACAGAATTGATTGATAAAGGTATGAAAATGGATAGTACGGATATTATTAAACAGCCAGGCACTATTTGGCAGCGGGGGCTTTATATGCTGCTGTTTGCCTTTTTATTAGGCGTGGCAAAATTTGTTGTTTTTGCTGTAGTGGTATTGCAGTTTTTGTTTGTGCTGTTTAATGGAGCACCGAATGCTCAACTGTTGGCGCTTGGCCAGAGCTTAAGTAGCTACATCTATCAGATCATACTGTTTCTTACTTTTAACAGTGAAGCGCATCCTTATCCACTTAGTGATTGGCCTACGCAATAAATGAACAAAACCCTTATTCTTGAACAAATCCTCACTGTATTGCGACATGATTTATCTGCCTTACAGGAAGCGGTAAAGGTTGCACATGAAAGTGCAACGCACGGAGAAAGTGTTGCTGAAAATAAATATGACACACGAGGGCTGGAAGCTGCATATCTGGCTCACGGGCAGGCTAAACGTGCAGGAGAAATTGAAGCAGCCCTGCGAGTCTATGAAGCTATTTCGTCACAGACCTTGGAGCATCCATGTAGCGAAGTGGAGCTTTCCTCTCTAGTGCAATTGAAAGATCAGGATGATATGGATCGTTGGATCTGGATGGGTGCCGAGGCTGGCGGGCTTAAGTTTTTATTTGATAACAGGGAAAACACTATCGTAACGCCAAAGTCTCCGCTGGGGGCTGCATTAATGGGGCACCAGCTAGGGGATGTGTTTGAGCTGCGTGTGGGTGAAAACCTGATGGAATATGAAGTCACTGCGCTCTACTAACTGACTTGAATTTAGAAAAATCAGTTGAATACGCATACACAATGCAACCTCTTAATCCATCTAGCTGTATTAAGGCGGCTTACTGTGTTGTCAGTTTTTTTTACACTCCTTTCAAACGATTTACATCCATATCATTAACTTGAATCCGTTGTTTTTGTAGGGTACTTAGGTGTAAATGGTTGATATATCAGTGGCTTGTCAATGGATAATAAAGTAATATCATTCTTATTTTTAGGTGTCACTATTTTTTACACTTTGGATTGTCAGCTAGGTGGCTGAGGGAGGGCGGTGTTTTTTAGCGACAAAAGTGTGCCGCATCCACTACTGAGTCAGTGTGATATGGGAGGCCGAGCTATGTCTTAACTGTTGCACAACCTGCTGACGCACACTCAGCTTAACACTGCAGCAATGCTCCAGATGTGTCTTCAGTTGCTTGCCATTCCACTCATACTGTTGATATCCCAGCTCAGAGGGATTTCTTGCGATATCGTTTTGTAGTTGTTTGAACTGGTCATAGTGTACCTTTCTGGGCCGCCCTGTTTTCTGTTCATCCCCGAACCCCTCAAGGTCATATTCGTTAAAGCAGTGAACTCAGCGTTCAACAGTGCAGGAGTGTTCCCCAAACCAGTCGGCGATCTGATAACAACTGCTTCACTGTGCTACCAGTAGCACACAATGCAATCGGTGCAGAAAGCGAAATTCTTTATTGTTGCTAGCTTCTGCCCTGCAAGCAGATTGCAGATCGGCTTTATTTGAAACTTCCAGTTTGCGCATCGTCACAAGTTCCTTTGGTAGTGATAAAGAAAAAACAATACTGGCGCTCGTAACTGATTATAAATCATCGCACCGGAATGCTCAGCTTGTGGCAAAACTTTTGTCGTCATGGTGCAAAGGTCTTGGTTGGCATTGAGATTGCTCTATATATGCAAATAGTTGCAGAGCTTAAAAGGGCATTGTGAGTGAGGAATAAATAGGTGATCGGGAAGGATGAGGATAGTTTGAGCTTGCCCCCATTTATCCCCGGTTCTGATTCCATCTAAATGATGGGTGATAGCATGACGTGTGATTGTAAGACCTGACACTGCTTCCATTTAATGATTAATAAATAGATTTGACTGCTTACCGAGCCATTTAATATAGAGGATAGAAATAATCATGAAAAACCACAAACAATATCCGTTTGGTTTTCAAATTTTAATATTTGCATTGCTGTTGTCTGCACATTCTTATCTATATGCGACCCCTATTGATATGAGCATTCAAAGTGGTAGCGGCTGGGTAACCACGACAACGCCAGGTTCGGGTTCTGGATGGACGGATACAGGTTATGATGATAGTGCTTGGATCAATGCTTATGCTCCTTACCCAAATATATACACACCAGGTGCAATTACTCTGGTAGGCACCAGTGCTGAATATATGTGGCATTGGGATAGCACCTCAATACCCAATGGAACAACAGGCCCTTATGATGCCTATTTTCGATATGATTTTAATCTGAGTTTGTCTATGGATAGTTTGCCATTGGTAGGGCAAGGTTTTGTGGCAGCAGATGATAACTTCGATTTTTACGTCAATGGCAATCTTGTGCTTTCATCCAACCCATCGATTAATGACATTAATCCTGCTCACTTTGTCGATTTCAGCAGTTTCCTACAGAATGGTGATAATGTTTTAGCACTCGTAGCTCAGGATACTGTAGGTGCTTATGAATGGGCCTTTTTTGATGGCATTATCAGAACCACCAATGTACCAGAGCCTGGAAGTCTTGCTTTGTTTGGGTTAGGTGTTCTTGGTATGTTTGCGAATCGTAAAAAAAGAAAGGTTAATTGATAGTGTGGAGGAATCAAGCAATAGTGGCAAATCTGTTTATTAATGCTTTATAAGCAGATTTGAGCCTGTGATTTAATTAATGATTGGCAAGTACATCATTGTGGTTTGTGGTGTCATATTAGCTAATTAAATCAGATCCACTCGCTATTGATTCAGAGTTTATTGCATATATGGAGGTCGTGATGAATTACTCAAGAATCAGTGCAATCTATATCTCATTTTTTATTGTGATGGGTACCATCGCTGTACCCACAGATGCCCATGCTGGGTCAATTTGGGAGGATATAAAAAGATTCTTCCACATTAAAAAAGATTATCAATTAGTTACCCCGACAGCTGTAGCAAGTGCACGTACCCCGACAGCTGTAGTAAGCGCACGAGGTTCTGAAGCAGAGATCACCACTAATCCAGATGGTTCTGAAACATGGGCAATCATTGATGGTAAATTTCATTTCACCTTGAGAGATACGATTGACACATTCACGCTTCTTTCAGGCGATAGCTATACATTTGCTGCACCAATCAGCTCGATATATCCTATAGAATATAGCTCAATGTTTCCCCCTGGCTCTGATGATTTTTTGTTTTACACTACATTCCAAAATATATCCTCATCAGATATTTTTAATCTGAATGTGCAACTAACCTCATCTGATCCTGATTTTAACATAATTAATGACTCTTTTCTGTTGGGCCATATCATAGGAGATAGCATTATCCAGACATCAATGCCAACGTTAATAAATGACTGGAATCCATCTAAAGCTCTATCCCACCTCTCTTGGAGTTTAGAATATGATGACTCTTTAGGGGTGCATTATAGGCATGAAAATATCCCGACACTGCACAATGTACAAACCTCATATTCTGTACCAGAACCAAGTACATTTCTGATATTGGCGACAGGTGTTTTGCTGCTATTGCCAGGAGTGAAAAAAGGGATTCGTTCATGAGCCTATGGCTTAATTAATGATTGATAAACAGGCTTGACGAACCCATTGCCGCAGTATTTTTGCAAGTAGTTATAGGGTTTAAAAACGCATTGTTTTTGACCCATCTAGCTCATGGACAAGCTAAGCGTGCAGAAGAAATTGAAGTATGAATCTGTTTCTCCACAAACCTTGGAGCATTCATGTAGCGAAGTAGAACTTTCCTCTCTAGTGCAGTTGAAAGATCAGGATGATTTGGATCGTTGGGTATGGATGGGTATGGATGGGTGCCGAGGCTGGCGGGCTTAAGTTTTTATTTGATAACAGGGAAAACACTATCGTGACACCACAGTCTCCACTGGGGGCTGCACTAATGGGACGTCAGCTAGGAGAGCTGTTTGAATTGCGTGTAGGTGAAAATCTGATGGAGTATGAAGTCACTGCTCTCCATTAAAAAGCAGATCTTTAATGCCGCAAACAACTTGCACATTTTTCGTGAGCAGCGAACGAAAAATGTGTCAATGTTGATATGCCTGGCTATATGCTTTTTTCAATGCACATAATTCAATTTTTACATCAATACTTTATTCGCTCTATTAGACATCCATAAATTGTATTAAAAATTATTTAGTTAAAGCAGCTAGCTCAACAATCTGAGGATATAGATTTGACTTTGATAGATCGTATTTTCCTGATTCAATTACAGATCTGAATTTATGGCATGTAACTACATTTTCATTTGCGCTCATTGAAAGTAATTCGTCTGATGCAATAACACCACTTTTATTAATATCTGACATAATTTCGCCTATATACATGATACCTACTCCTTGACCTTTTTCGAGGCTTACATCAGATGCATAATCAATAGTCCAGTTCTTTGCTGCATCTACATGCTTTGCATTCTTTTGATTCCAGCTTTTAAGGATGCTTTTCATAAAAACATCTTTCTCGTTAAGTAAAATTTTGCATTTACGAGCTGTATGCCCGATAAAAGAATCTGTAGCTAGAATAAGTCTTGCAGTCTGGTTATGCTTATCGATATCGGCTAACGGGGCTTTACCTTTGTTATTTGTTGTGGTTGAAGTGCTGCATCCAGCCAGCAAACAGCAAAATCCAATAATCACAATATTACATTTCATATAATTGATATCTCCTGTACTTGCGTATAACACCATAAATAATCTGTCGTTTTGTAAGCGCTGGCAGAACAAAATTCTGCCTATTGTGCAAATAGTGATGAAAAACAGAATTTGTATTAAGAATCATTGATATTATTATGAGTACTAATGGCTATTTTTGACAACAACTTACTATTTGACAGATGCTATACGGAACTATACGAGTCCATATAGTTAAAATAATACACTTATAATATTTGTTGATATTTTATTGCTTAGCAACCAGTTTATAAAATTCCTCTCTTATTATCAAATTAAGCAAATCAGTATCCAAGCATGCTTGGATACTGATTTGCTTTTGGTATCTATGCATTATCGTCTGCAGAAATTCGTCCAAAGGCGGTGCCGTGGCATTTAGGGCAGGGTGGGATATGCCCAGGTTTATGGAAATGCAGTTTTTCACCGCATTCTTTGCAGAGTAGTGTTCCGGGGCCTGTGATTTCACCTGTGCGGTACTCGTGTGAGGCTTCTGCTTTGAGTTTTAATAGCTCTACGGTGGTTTGGTCTGCAGCCTGTGTAAAAAGGTCTTTCAGGCGGTCTTCAATTAATTCAACATCAAAACCAAACCAGGTTTTAAAATCCTCTTTGGTTTCTTTTATGTAGTATGCGGCGTCGTTCAGGTCACGTTTCAAATACTTGGCAACCTCTTCCATCTGTTCCTGGGTAAATTTTTCCAGAATTTTACTGTCGGTGCGTACCTCATCAATGATGCGGTGAAGGGCAGGGCCTGTTTTATCCTCAAGCTTGTGGGCCTCTTTGATTGCTTGTTCAAGTAGTAGCTCGTAGGCTTCCCCCACTGCTTCGATAGGATCTTTTTTGGATGGTAGTGGTTTCATTGGTGTGTTCCTCTTTGATTAGGTTAATTCAAGTAATCTCTTTCGTTCTGTAAAAATCAATAGGATTTTAGTTTTTTCATAGCGATTTCACGCATTCTGAATTTCTGTAGTTTACCGGTAATGGTTAAAGGAAACTCTTCAACAAACCAGATATATTTTGGAATCTTGAAATGAGCAATCTTTCCCTTGCAGAAGTTTTGTATCTCTTCTTCGGTGCAGGTCTCTTTGGTATGAGGTTGAATCCAGGCCATGATCTCTTCACCATATAATTTATCGGGTATGCCAAATACTGCTACCTCGGCCACCTTGGGGTGGGTAAAGATGAAATCTTCAATTTCTCGTGGATAGATATTCTCACCACCACGGATAATCATCTCTTTTAAACGACCGGTGATGCGCAGATAACCATCTGCATCCATAGTGCCTAAATCACCTGAGTGTAGCCACCCCTGTGAGTCGATGGCTTTTTCTGTTGCTTCAGTGTCACCGTAATAGCCCTGCATGATGTGATAACCACGGAAGCAGATCTCGCCAATCTTACCCATCAATACGGTTTGGCCGCTCTCTGTGTCTACCACTTTGACTTCCTGATGGGGGAGGTTATGGCCAACGGTTTCAATACGGCGTTCAAAGGAGTCATCTCGTGTGGTCAGGTGGGTGATGGGGGATGCCTCAGTCTCACCATAACCAATAAGAATTTCACGACAGTGCATCTGTTCAATAACTCGGGTCATCAGTTCAGGTGGGCAGGGAGCGCCCGCCATGATGCCTGTGCGAAGTGTGGAGAGATCAAACTCACTGAATCTTGGATGCTCCAGCTCTGCGATAAACATAGTGGGTACACCGTGAATGGCTGTACAGTACTCGGCCTCAACACCTTTAAGTACGGCAAGAGCATCAAAGTGCTCACTGGGTATGACAGCGCAAGCACCAGTGGCAAAGCAGAGTAGGTTGGCGAGTACCATGCCAAAACAGTGGTAGAAGGGGACAGGGATGCAGAGCCTGTCTTTCTCAGAAAAATGCATAGCCTCAGCTGAAAACCAGGCGTTGTTGAGGATGTTGTGGTGGGTAAGAACAACTGCCTTGGGAAAGCCTGTTGTGCCGGAAGTGTATTGGATGTTGATGGGGGCATCCATATCCAATGAGGCTGTTATTTCATCCAGTGTATCTGGTGAAACAGAGTCTGCCATCTGTAGCAGGTCTTGCCATATCGTAAAACCTGGGTAAGGCCTTTGTGTGGTCTCAGTTGAGATTGGATTGTAAAGTATGACTTTCTGCAGGTGGGGGAACTCACTATTGGATAATGCATCCGCTGCTACGTTTTTCAGTTCCGGCATCAACTCCAGCAGCATGGCGATGTAGTCACTGCTGCGAAATGAGGGAATGAGAAACAGCCCTTGCACTTCAGAGCGTTGCAGGGCATAGGCTAATTCTTTGGTTTGATAGGCAGGGTTGATGTTGACCAGGACTGCACCAATCCGGGCAGTAGCCATCTGTAGTATTGCCCATTCGATGTTGTTGGTAGACCAAACGCCAACCCGGTTGCCTTTGGTAAAACCCATGCCTAATAGTCCGCGTGCAATACAATCAATCTGCTCAGAAAATTCTGCATAGGTTAGACGGCGTGCCTGGGGAATGGAGACTACGGCATCATTATCAGGGAACTGTGCAGCTACACTGATGAAATGTTCAGGTATGGTGCTGCCTAATAATGGCTCTTCGCCACCACGGTGGAAATAACTTTTATTTGAGGTGTTCATGGGCTGATGCTGTTTATCCCCCATCAACCTCTGCCCAATAGGTATCCACCCGTTCCTGTATCCCGTTTAGTATCTCCTCATTGCGTGTAGGTTCAAACAGATGAGAGAAACGCCCCTGAAGTTTTAGATACTCCTCTACTGGTAGACGTTTGCGTGGAATCTTGGTGTGTACCACCTTGCCATCTTCATATTCCTTGAGTGGCCAGATGCCGGTGCGTACCGCCAAGCGCCCAATATCGGCTGTATCTTTGGGGTCATAATTCCAGCCTGTGGGGCAGGGGGAGAGTGCAAGAATAAGCCGTGGCCCTTTTTTCTCTTTTGCTTTTTCTATCTTGCGCGCAAGATCCAGAGGCTCAGCACCGATTACGGTAGCCACATAACTGGGTTTATGTGCAGCCCAGATGGAGAAGAGATCTTTCTTAAATCCTGGATAGCCCTGAGGCCCTTTACTGGTGGAGGTACGTGCGGCATGGGGTGTGGCCTCAGAGAATTGCTGGCCCGTGTTGCCGTATCCCTCATTGTCATAACAGATATAGACAAAGTCCAACCCCCGCTCGATGGCGCTAGAGGTGGCGGACATGCCCATACCATAAGCAGATCCATCTCCGGTGAGCACAACAGTTTGTAGGTCATCTTCTTTTTTGATCTGTCCCTTCTGTAATTGGATATCCAGGGCATCACGAATACCCTGAGCACCGGCCGGTGCAGCGCCCATGGCGGTGTAAAGCCAGGAGCCACGAAACGGAGTGAAGGGGTAGACTGAAAGCAGTGTCATACAGCCAGCAGCATTTACAAATACGGTTTTCTCCCCAAATACATCATAGATTTGGTGCAGCGCCTGCAGCCCGCCACAGCCAGCACAGGTTGGGACGCCGGTGCCAAGCAGATGAGTAGAGGGCAGGTCTTTTATACGGCGGAAAAGGGTTTCGCTCATGGCTTTGCTCCCAGCTCTATACGCTCCATATTGGCGATAGCCTGAAGCTTTTCTACCTCCCGTAGTTCTGTTTCTGTGTAGAGCAGCCGGGGGGGTGGTGGCCGTCCTTCTTTTACGGCTTCACGGGTAACCATAGCCATTTCAAAATACTCTTCGGTGCTGATATCTCTGCCACCCAGACCGCCAATAAAACTGACTAGGATGCCTGGCATATTGGCATGGCCAAAAAGTACGGAGCCAAGTTCACTATGCAGCACACCACCTCGCCCAGGGGCGAGGTTTTGATCAATCACTGTGACACCTTTTTTGCCCGCCAGAGCTTTACGGATATGTTCTTCTGGCAGTGGCCGGAATAACCGAGGGCGTATCAAACCAATGGCCCAACCTGATTCGCGTAACCGATCCACGGCTTCCCGAGCCTTAGTGGCGAAGGAACCGATCTGAAAGAACAGATACTCAGCATCTTCAGTGCGATAGCTCTCTAAGGCTTCACGGGGCCGACCGAACTCCTCTGTAAACTCTGTGGTGATTTCATCATAGACCTCCAGCGCTTTTTGGGCTGCCAAATGGCTTTCATAACGGAAGTAGGAGTAGGGTGTTCCACCCAGTACAGCTACTGCCTGGCTAATGGGGGTGCTGGCGCTGAAGCGGATGTTCTCGGGATCATAGGGTGGTAAAAAGCGGGCGACAGCTTCAGGGTCAGGGATCTCTACCGGCTCCCGGGTAAAGGAGAGGTAAAAGCCATCCAGATTAACAATAACTGGCAGCCGCACTCGTTTATCCTCACCCAATCGGTAGGCGATCAGTACGCTGTCCAGTACCTCCTGGCAGTCTGCGCAATGAATCTGTAGGAAGCCACAGTCTCGGGCTGCCATGATGTCATTGTGATCTGGCTCCAGGGTGATGGGGGCGGCGAGTCCCCGTGAGACATTGGTCAGCACAAAGGGAGCGCGCCACCCTGCGACGGTATAGAGCATCTCCATGGCATAGAGCAGACCCTGGCTGGAGGTGGCGCTAAAGACCCGTACGCCGGTAGCGGCTGCTGCTCCTGCCGCTGTGATCATGGAGTGTTCAGACTCCAGTGTTGTCATTCGTGCAGGCATCCCTTCATTGTCGATCCAGTTCTCAAGATTTTCGATAATCTCGGTCTGCGGAGTGATCGGAAAGGCGGGGATGTAGTCTACCTGAGCGAGCCGCGCCCCCCAGGCTGCTGCACCATTGCCGGTGAGGAGTTTGCGTGTCATGAGTCTGTCTCCTCTGTTGTTGGTTTTTTATGTTCGGGAATAGCCAGGATGGCATGGGATGGGCAAACCGTTACGCAGGTTAGGCATCCCTTGCAGTGTTCATAGTCGATCAGCGGATTGTTATCAGCATCAATATTGATTGCCCCATCAGGGCAGGAGGTGCTGCAGATCCACCAGCACTTTTTGCAATGTTCCCTGTCGATAACCGGGCGCATGGTGCGCCATAGTCCAGTGGGCATTAATTCGCTGGTGAGTGAGGCGTGAATTGCCGGGGCGGAAATGGATGCCTCCTCAAAAGGGAGGTTAATCCATTCTGGAATCTCATACTGCTCAGATGAAAGCATGGCTGCTTCTTTGATACATCCTTCATGCTCAGCCATGAGGGTGTAGCCCTCAAGTGCCTTTTCCAGGTTTTTCTCTATCACTGCATTGGGTAATCCGGTCAGTTCATCACGTACTGCCTGCTCCAGTGCTGTCTGGGTGATGATGCCGCACAGCCGTGCAGCAGCGCCTGCACAGGTTGCACCCACAAAGCGTAGTTCCATTCTGTCTACCACCTCTACCGGGGAAGGCAGGGTAAGAATAGAACCTGTGAAATTAAGCCGGTGACTCCAGGTGGCGGCCTTTTCACTGGTGCTGATGAGCATAAACGTCTGATTGGAAGCACCTGCCAGCACCCCGGCAGCGGGCACTGTGACCAGGCTGTCATCTGCAATGATAACGAGGTCTGGTACGCGAATGATGCCGCGCTCATTGATGAGGGAGTGGGAGGCGCGTACATAGGCGAAGATGGGCGCACCGCGACGTTCTGCACCGTAGCGAGGGGCATCCTGAACCTCAAGGCCTTCCAGGAAAAAAGCGGTGCCCAGTATGCGGCTGGCTGTCTTCATTCCCTGACCACCGCGCCCGTGAAAACGAATGCGATACATCCCTTAATACCTCCTTTTATTTACTAAGCCTTTTACATTTTAAAATAGATTCCATCGTCGAAAACTCATTGCTTTTTCGACACGGCGGCGGGCAAGTTTTACAGCGGCCTCTCGGGGGAGGGCACAGCTCTCTTTCGACTCTTCAAGCACTTGTGCCGTATTTCTGCGTATTTTTTCCGCAATAGTTTGGAAGGCGGCTGTTTCACTGCTGCCATGATATTCCATGGCGGCGCAGATGACGCCACCTGCATTGGCAATGAAATCCGGCACGCAAATAATGCCTTGCTCATGCAGATATTGCTCTGCGCCTGTAGTAAACGGAATATTTGCCCCCTGTACTACCATGCGGGTATTGAGCCGTTTTACGTTGTCATCATGAATGACATCAGGGCGAGCGGCGGGTATCCAGATGTCGCATTCAATATCGATTACTGCATCACTATCCAGTGCCTCGCCTCCTGCGAAGTTGATGATGCTCTGGCCAGCCTGTTTATGTTCAATCAGTGCTGCAACATCCAGGCCTTCGGGGTTGTAGAGTGTTCCTTTGGAGTCAGCAGCGCCTACCAGCACAGCGCCCTGTTCTGTCAGGAATCGGGCTGCATGTTTGCCTACAGCGCCAAAGCCCTGCACAACGATCCGTGCACCTTTAATCTCAAAATCAGACTGTTTCAGTGCTATCTCTACTGCATGACTCAGTCCAAAGCCTGTAGCCCCCAGCTCATCAAGCGGAATGCCGCCCACTTCACGAGGTAACCCCACAACACGATCCACCTCATCCTTGATCCAGGCCATGCACTCTTCATCGGTACCCATATCCGGTGCGAAGATATATTGTTCAGCTTCCCTTAGTGAGTTAGCCAGAGCGCGGATCAGTTTCTCCTTTTTCTGCTTAGGCATTTTGGGGTCACCCCAAATCACCATTTTGCCGCCGCCGTGGGGCAGCCCTGCTGCCGCATTCTTGAAAGTCATGGCGCGTGCAAGCCGCATGCACTCCACTGTTGAAACATCAGGAGCCATTCGAATTCCGCCAATTGAAGGCCCTTTGGCGACATTATCTATTACCAATACAGCTTTTAAGCCGACTGAGGGTTCATGCACATGGATAACCTTGAAAGGCCCCAACTCATCGGCATATTTATAGATCTCTTCCATCTGCTACTCCAAAACTGCTTGAAACTATAACGACGCTGACTCAGCCAAGAATATGGTGCTTACCCACCAGTCTTACAGTGCTTGCTTGCGGACCTTCATCTCCCTGCTCTTCATCAAATCGAACCTCACTTCCAATTTTGAGTGCATCAAAATCATCACCGAGCACACTATGGCGGTGAAAATAGATGTCCCGACCGTTGGAAGTTTCGATCCGGCCATAATCCTCCTCTGGTACTAAAAGCGATATTCGCCCATGAGGTGGTGGCTCATGTGTTTTAATATGACCATTTTGGCGTCTTAGGTGATCCTCAAGTTGGCGCTGCATTTCATCAAAGGCATCCCGTATGGCGACATAGATATCTTCATGGGCATGATCCTTGCCATGTCCACGGCCAGCGACCAGTTCTTTGCCGGGCACTTTTAAATCGATACCGATGTGATAAAGGTTTCCCTTGTGATGATGGGCATGAGGGGCCTCGACTACGACACGGCAACTCATGATCTGATTATAGAATTGATCAAGCTCGGAAGCCTCGTTGCGAATTCGGTCTTCCACAGCAGTTGATGATTCCATGTGGCGAAAGGTGATCTGTAATGGTATTTGCATAGCTTCCTCCAAACTCTTTATATGATTTTCGGAACCACTGCTAATGGTAATAGTAGTGTAACTTCTCACTTATTCCATAAAGATCTTACGGACGATGATGCCTACTCTGATGTATCTCATTTTCATCAAACCAGGCACTAATCATGTGTGCGGGTGTGATGTCGAAGTATATGTTTTGTATTGTTACTCCAGGAAGTTGTGAGGACTGAAGCTCGGCAATATCCATCTTCTCCAATTCAGGGGTTCCCATTGCCTCCGTGCGCTGTTTAAAGCTCTCGCAGCAAACATAAAATGGGATGCTGTGCTCATATGCCATCAGAGCCAAGGGGTAGGTGCCTGCCTTATTGATTAGGCTGCCGTCGGCCAGAAGGGTATCTGCGCCTACTAGCACGGCATCAGCCTTGGTAATGAAAAGCCCCATTTGGGCATCGGTGATCAGTGTTGTGGGGATATGCCATTCCGATAGCTGTTTTGCCAGCAGGTGACCTTCGTTAAGTGGGCGTGATTCGGTGATTATGGCCTGTGTGCCTTGTGAGCTTAAGGTCTTAAAAACCTCCATAACTGTGTTGCTTAAGCTATGGGTGAAAAGGGTTTGGTTTGGCCCTATATATTCAGCTGCCCGTATAGCACATTGCTGAGCAGCTTGGTGTGATATCTCGATCAGATCATTGGCTGCTACAGCAGCCTGTTTGCGTATAACGGGCAACTCTGTTTCAGGTAGTAGTGAAACATTTGAGCACCAAGTGTTAAGTAGATTCTCAATCGGTGTCATGCTGGGGCGGATAGTGGCCAGCTGAGCTGCTCGTTGCATTAGCAGTTGTTTGAGTTCAGTGGCATTGTCTGCTGGCGTTTTGTATGCACTCTCAGCAACTATGGAGAGGCACTTTCGTGCCAGCTCACTGGCACCACTTTGGCGGTCGTTACGGATTGATTTTATTGCCAGATTAAAACTGTGCTGATTCATTACTCCACCACACAGGCACGGTAGGCCTCTTGCAGCATGGGGACAGTTGTATAGTTGCTGATTGATGCAGGTTCAACCCAGGAAAATTCGCTATTCTCCCAGTCCAGCCTGATTTGGTGGGGGGCTTTGATATCAAACAAAAAGGGGTGCACAACCCAGCAGCAGTGGTGTTCGGGTGATGGTATCTCTAAAGGTTTACCACAGCGGATGAGTTCAATATTGCTGGTTTCGAGTCCGGTCTCTTCTCTAATTTCACGTTGTGCCTGGGCTAAGGGGGTAGGGTCTTCCAGATAGCCGCTGATAGCGGACCAATGTCCTTGGTAGCTGCCTACTTTCTCACTGCGTTTTACCAGCAGAATTTTCCCCTCATGGCGCAGGAAGGCCGTTATCACCTCTCTCTTTTCTAAGGGCTCAGTTACAGGCATTGCCTCTCTCTCCCAAGTGGTGATGCTACATTTTACTGGATACAACGTACTCCTATGCGCTAACTAGTGCCACAGTTATGTTAATGCCTAGCAATATTATGTAGGGATATGCCACTGTTGGCCGTAGCGCATTAAGCAGATATTCTTTGACTAGACCAACCATCCCTGGGCGGTTGGCTTCCCAGTTTGAATAAAACTGCATAGCCGGTTGGTCGCCTGGTTCTTTCAATGTTTTTTCAATGACCAGTAGGCGTTCGCTGGTACGGGCCTGCACAGTACGCCAGATGCCCTCTTGTAGCCACAAAACCAAAATAAACATGAGTGCCAGCCATAGACTCATAGCTAGTCCCAATGAAAGCAGACAGGCTAATATGGCCGTAAGCTTAATCAGCAAGCCATAACGGTCGTACTGCTCATGGTCTTGATGCAGGATTTCCCATTCCTGGCTAAGTAAATTGTGTGGGGGTGTGTGCAATTGAAAAACCAGTGAGTTGTTTAAATGGCAGCTTTGCCAGCTTTAGTATCGACATAGGCCAGTGTTACTTCATTCATGCTTTTTAGAATTTGATCCGTAATGGTCAATACGCTTACCGGGAGTCCGCCTTTTTCAACATCAAGAAAAAACTTACTAACCAGTTTCCAGAGCATACCCACTCTAGATATCATGCTGGATATTTCTGCAGTGTTTTGTTTTGATTCGGTTAGTGTTTTGTGTGCATCCTCAAACTCTTTTACTGCATTTTTAAGCTGGGTAACAGTGTTTTCATCGCGAAACCCGGCTTGATATGCGATGTAAAATTTTGCAATTCTTTGGGAAAGCATGCGCTGCCGGCCAGAAATATTGATTATTTTTTCTTTTTTAAATTTTGACATTGACTCAAGTTTTTTGACGATGGCATTGCTGCTTTCCAGTATGGTTTCACTTAGGTCAAGTGCTTCGGCACCACCGCTTTGATTGTAGGGCTTGGATACAATGTTTGAATATTGATTTAGCATGAGATCGAGAAATGCAAGCATATCCTGAATTTCAGCATTTGAAATAGATCTCTTTAGGTAAGCGTGATTTTTCTTAAAGAGGCTAAGGCTCTCTGCTAATTGACTATGGGCCTTGTCTGATCGGACTCCCATGCCGTGGAATAGATATGCCTTGACAATCCTTTGGGATAGCATTCTTTGCATGCCTGCTGTGTTGATCGCTTCTGATAGGCTATCTTGTTTTTCTGCAGTAGCGTTGATGGGTATCAATAACGTGATAAGTAAAGGTAAAACGAGTAGTGATTTTAGATTAATCATTATGTGTTCCAAGTAACAATAGTCCTTAATATTTTGGGCAAATTGCCAAAATGGTTTGGTTGATTTTTGTCAGAAAATACAGAAGGACAATAGCAAAAAAAAAGAAGTCAGGAAAATAAAATAAATAAAGCTAAGTTTTCTTGACAAAAGATAGGGTGGTTTTAAATACCTTGTTTTATTTATTGTTTATTGCGTTCCTTATAAATGGATTATCTGCTTCTGTAGGA
>Ga0316187_10000615_pt1 | contig 28729 bp, 21 predicted proteins | sample CroRivburrow1_MG_FD_204927 | JGI IMG/M metagenome (GOLD analysis project Ga0316187, IMG submission 204927) | Coastal sediment microbial communities from Maine, United States - Cross River worm burrow 1 | ecosystem: Environmental > Aquatic > Marine > Coastal > Sediment | place: USA: Maine... | reverse complement strand
TTGTGCATCATTGCGGCTGCCCTATCCAGTGCATAACCTTTTGCATAGCCGCCCAAATCTACTTGCACAAATTTATTCCTGCTTTCAGCACGACCATTTACGATTGATATATCACTCATCATTGGTTTAGCAGCAACCAATTCTGCTATTGCTTTTTCGTCCGGCTGCGCTGGAATGAATTCATCAGCATGAAACCCCCACAACTTTACCAAACTTCCAATAGCCGGATTAAACAAGCCCTGTGATTGCTCTGAAAGTTTTGCGGCATCCTGAAGTATTGTGACTAGCTCCGATGAAATTGCAGCGCTTTCGCCCCGTGCGAACCTTACATTCAATTCACCCAACTCACTTGCTTGCCAAGCATGGAGCATGTCATGCAGACGCTGAAACTCTTGCATCACCTCGCGCACTCCCTGTCTGGCAAGCTGATCGGTCTCACCATAAACACTGACTTCCACTAGGGTGCCAAATACATAGCCCTGTTCCTGATAGAAAGGAGCTTTGTTGTTACAGGCTGTAAGAAGGAGAAAAACACTAAAAACGACAAAACGGAATCCCCAACAAGCCGTCATTCCTGCACATTCGTTAACACACCGGATCGCAACCAAATACTTTTCTGAAAAACTTGAATCTCGCTTGCTCAATAATGAGGAATGAGTTGATCTTGTCATTTTTTATTCGACTTCTAAGTCCCGCATTCAGGAGTTGACTCAATAAGATACTGCAAGCTCAATTTGAATCCTGCGTCGCAATCATAAAAGGGCATTTATTCATTTAACTTTTCCAGCTCCAGAGAAGCCGCAAGCATTGCCAACCTCGCTACCACACCGTAAGCATAAAATCGGTTCGGGGCATCGTCGGGCGAAGTATCCGGATTAGGTAGCGTGCAACTGGTTTCAAATGCCAATGGTTGGAAACGCATACCAGGGGCGTTCAGGTTCTCATTCACGCCACGATCAGTGTGTACTCGGTAAAACCCACCGACCACGTATCGGTCGATCATATACACCACCGGTTCGGCAACAGCTTCGTTGATTTGCTCAAAAGTGTATACACCCTCCTGCACCAACACATCCGAGACCATCACACCTTCTTTTATCACAGACATTTTATTGCGCTGCTTGCGATTCAAGCCAGTAATTTCACTCGCATCCTTTACTGTCATGATACCCATACCATAGGTTCCAGCATCCGCTTTTATGATGACAAAAGGGTCATCCTTCACACCATATTCGGTATACTTTTTTCGGATCTGCTGCAGCAAGGTATCAACATGTCCGGCAAGGCACTCCTCACCGACACGTTCATGAAAATTTACCTTGTCACATACAGCAAAATACGGATTTATTAGCCACGGATCAACGTTCAACAGTTCAGCAAATTCACCAACAACGCTATTATAGGCAGCAAAATGTTGTGACTTGCGTCTTGTATGCCAACCGGCTTCCAGCGGAGGTAAAACGGATTGCTCAAGATTTTTCAGAATATCTGGCGCGCCAGATGAAAGGTCATTGTTGAGTGCGATCACGCAGGGATCGAAACCTGCTATGCCGAGACGATTTCCGTTACGTACCAACGGCTCAAGCGTGAGCGAGTTGCCGTCAGTCAACTCCAACGTAGTCGGCTGGGTAATCTCGGGCAGCAGCGATCCTACCCGCACGTTCATCCCGGACTGTTTGAAGATGGTGACTAATTGCGCGATATTCTGCAAATAAAACTGGTTGCGTGTATGATTTTCCGGTACCAGTAGTACGCCACGCGCCTCAGGACAAATCTTCTCTACTGCGCTCTGCATCGCCAGTACACATAAAGGCAAAAAAGCCGGGTTGAGATTATTGAATCCGCCTGGAAATAAGTTTGTATCCACCGGTGCCAGTTTGAAACCGCTATTTCGCAGATCGACTGAGCTATAGAACGGAGGAGTATGCTCCAGCCACTGTGTGCGAAACCAGTGTTCAATCTCTGGCATAGCGCCCAGAAAATGTCGCTCCAGATCAAGCAGCGGGCCTGTTAGTGCGGTAGTAAGATGGGGGACCATATCCTCTATAAGTATTATTAGCTGGCACATTCTATCCGATAGCACTGGTTTCTGGTTAAACCTGCTGGTGTTTAATCTCGGAAGATTTCTCTCACAGTGTTAAAATCTCGCTCCAAATTTTTCCAAGATTGATTTTTCATGCTTTCCACCGCAAATATCACCATGCAATTTGGCGCCAAGCCGCTTTTCGAAAACGTCTCCGTCAAATTCGGTGACGGCAACCGTTACGGCTTGATCGGTGCAAATGGGTGCGGAAAATCAACTTTCATAAAGATTCTTGGAGGAGACCTTGAGCAGTCCTCTGGTGAAGTCATGCTGGACAAGAGTGAGCGACTCGGCAAATTGCGTCAGGATCAGTTTGCCTATGAAGATCAGCGTGTACTTGATGTGGTATTGATGGGTCACGCAGAGATGTGGGCAGCGATGTCGGAACGCGATGCAATCTACGCCAATCCGGATGCGAGTGAAGAGGACTACATGCGAGCCGCAGATCTGGAAGCCACTTTTGCCGAGTATGACGGCTACACTGCAGAACCTAGGGCTGGTGAATTGCTGCTAGGCTTGGGCATTCCGCTGGAACAGCACCAAGGTCCAATGCGTGAGGTTGCGCCCGGATTTAAGCTGCGCGTGCTATTGGCACAAGCATTGTTTTCAAACCCTGACATCCTGCTGCTTGACGAGCCAACCAATAACTTGGACATCAACACCATTCGCTGGTTGGAGGACATTCTCAACGCTCGCAACTGCACTATGGTGATTATTTCGCATGATCGCCATTTTCTTAATAGTGTTTGTACCCACATGGCGGATCTGGATTACGGCAAGATAACCGTTTATCCTGGCAACTATGATGATTACATGCTGGCTTCGACGCAAGCAAGAGAACAGCAATCGGCTGACAATGCCAAAGCAAAAGAAAAGGTCGCGGAACTGAAGGCCTTTGTTGCTCGCTTCTCGGCAAACGCCTCCAAGGCCAAACAGGCCACTTCGCGTGCAAGACAGATTGACAAGATCAAGATCGAGGATATCAAACCTTCCAGCCGACAATATCCATTCATTCGCTTTGAATACGATGAACGCGAAAAGCTGCATCGCACAGCTGTCGAAGTACAGAAAATGGCCAAAGGTTTCGACCATATGCTGTTCTCCAACGTCAACTTCCGCATTGATGCTGGCGAAAAAGTTGCGATTATCGGACCTAACGGCATCGGCAAAACTTCATTGTTGCGATGTCTTGCTGGTGACCTGGCGCCTGACACTGGCACCATCAAGTGGGCAGACAAAGCAAAAATCGGCTATTACGCACAGGATCATGCCCAAGAATTTACCGCAGGCATCACCCTGACAGACTGGATGACCAACTGGCGCGGGCCTTCCGATGATGATCAGGTAGTAAGAGGCACGCTAGGTCGACTTTTATTCACTGGCGATGACGGCAAGAAAAAGGTCAACATACTGTCCGGAGGCGAAAAAGGCCGCATGATGTTTGGCAAGTTGATGCTGCAGAAACCCAACGTTCTACTAATGGACGAACCAACCAATCATATGGACATGGAATCCATAGAGTCCCTCAATTCTGCTTTGCTTAATTTCAAGGGTACGCTGGTTTTTGTCAGTCATGACAGAGAATTTGTTTCATCGTTGGCGACACGCATCTTCGAAATAACTGCCAAAGGAGTGAATGATTATCATGGCAGCTATGAAGAGTATCTCCGCGATCAAGGGATGGCTATTTAATCATAGAGTATGCAATGACCACACATCGCTATACCTTGACTATTTCCTGCCCTGACCGGGTAGGCATCATCGCCGCAGTCACTGGTTTCATCGCACAAAATGGCGGCTTCATCATTGAGGCAAGTTACCACACCGAACAGGATGCACAACGCTTCTTTATGCGTCAGGAAATCCGGGCAGACTCATTACCTTTCAATGCGGATGATTTTCGCCATCGCTTTTCTGCACTGGCAGAAGAATTTTCCATGAATTGGCGACTTACAGACTCTGACATCAAGAAACGTCTGATTATACTGGTAAGCAAACAGGACCATTGCCTGAACGACTTGCTGCATCGCTGGCGCAGCGGTGAATTACAAGTGGACATTCCTTGCATCATTTCCAACCACGAAGATTTGCGTAGTTTTGTCGAATGGCACGGCATTCCCTACATTCACATTGATATGCAGGACAAGATTGCCGCATTCAAACAAATCTCTATTCTATTTGAGCAGCATCGCGGTGATTGCATGGTTCTCGCAAGATTTATGCAGATATTGCCTCCTGCACTTTGCCAACGCTATCCGGGGCAGATTATCAATATCCATCACAGTTTCCTGCCCTCCTTCGTTGGTGCGAAGCCATATCACCAAGCCCACCTACGAGGCGTTAAACTCATTGGTGCAACCTGCCACTATGTCACAGACGAACTGGATGCCGGCCCCATCATTGAGCAGGATACGGTGCGCATCGACCATGGTGACAATGTGGTTGACTTGATACGTTATGGGCGTGATATTGAAAAAACGGTGTTATCACGCGGCTTACGCTACCAAGTGGAAGACCGGGTACTAGTTTGCGGCAACAAAACTATTGTGTTTCGATAAGTTCTCTTGGGCCGGCTGTAAAAACAATATCAAAAGTGCTTCTTTGCCTTTTTACGTTGTAATTTTTTGGGGTTAATTAACCCAACAACAGAAACTGACCCTGATATTATTTAATGGGGCTCACCTGTAGGCAGGTCTACATGGATTCGCATGAAGCGCGAAGCAATGGTATTCAATTAAGAAAAGGTGGAGTTTTCACTCCACCTTTTTATTTATTTCCAGATTATCTCAATTCACTATTATTGTTTGGGTACGACGATGATGTTTGGGATATCCGGAATCATCACAATACTCGGTTGCAAGTGTGACAATCCATAAGCTCCCATCTGCTGCTGCTTCTCACTGTGCTTCTTGCTGTGTTTCTCACTGTGTTTCTCACTGTGCTTCTTGCTGTGTTTTTCACTGTGTGAGGATTTTTCAGGCACAAATTTAACAAGCGGCGAACTTGGCATCAAATGAAAGTCATATGATTCAGGATTGACGAATGCCGGATCAGCATTCACATTCCCGTTGCGATTGGTATAACTGCCATCTGATATGTCATTATTTTCAACTTCTGAAAAACTCTCAGAGTTATTCTGGCTAGCCCATTCTTCCTGTACAGCAGGATTGTCCACGTGCAGGTTGTCCTGAGTCCATATGTATTTCTCGCCCATCTGGTAATCCTGCCCTTCAGACTCTTTTCCACGCCTGTAGATCTGCTCATAGTCTAGACGCTTATTGTTCCAGATGATGTTATTGTAAATTTTGACATCACTGAACGCTGGTTCCAGATTCATGTATTCGTGCCCATGACGTTCTGAATCTATGGCGCCGCCTCTTGGGTTGTTGGTGCCAGCCACGATGTTGCCAACAATGGTATTGTTGAATACCTCGGCTTTAAGCGTATCATCGAAAGCAATAGCTCCACCACGGGCGGTATTCTCGCCAACATCATCAGCAATATTCTCCGCAAAGATGTTGCCATAAACTTTTACACGAGAACTCTTATCTCCCACGTCCTCGAAGCTTACCGCACCACCATCATCTGCAGCAAAGTTGTGGATGAAGACATTACTGGAAAGATCCACCGGGCCGCAATCTTCAAAGAAGATACCGCCGCCGTGGTCATATGACTTATTTTCCATGATCACATTGCCGGTTATATTCAGGTGGTCTTTCACTTCATATAGCGACATACCGCCACCATAGTCCTGTGACACATTATAGATAACAAGATTGTTGTAAATGTTGTATTCAGTTCTAGGATGCCGCTTGGCGTCATCCAGTAGGTGTTCATTGGCACCGTAAGGTATGGAAGGCCCGTACTCAGGTTCATCATTGACGCTGATCCCCCCCCCATATCCACCAATAGAACCGTTTGCTCCGATTACATTGGACCAGATTTGAACATCGTGATTGGACTTGTGTAGCCAGATTCCGCCACCGTATTCACCCATGTTCTCTGTGATGATGGAGGTATTGATATTGAGATTGGTGTTGCCGTAATCTCCAAATATTCCACCACCACTATCATCTCCAGAAGAACCGCCCTTGATCGTGAAGCCGCTTATCGTTATGTTGGATACTGCCCCTGATTCTCCACCCAGACCAATGAATACAACCGGGCCACCGCTGGATATACCTGTCGGTGAAATCGTCAATGGACCGCCCCCGTTAATGATGGTCTCGTGGGCGCCGTCTCCGATCAGTTTCACATGACTTTCTCTTATCCGCAGCCTTTCGTTGTAAGTCCCTGCCTTCACGAACACATATCTGTAGTCATGTCCTGATGGTAAGTGGGCTAGCGCTTCGCTGATTGTCTTGTATGGACTTGTTTCACTACCATCGCCTGAATTTGCAGACCCAGCATCAACAAACACCGAACGACGGCTCATATATTTGCTCATTTTTCGGCTGTAGCTCAGATCTGGGTACATTGCGTTTGACATACCGGTAGAGGTCATTACTACCAATGCCCCTTTTATCGAGTCGGCTGGAATGGAAACGACTATATGGGTGTCGGACCATGACTCCGTATGCAACTTAACGCCGGAGAGGGTCACTGTGGAAAAACCCTGTGTGTCACCGAAGTTATTGCCGTCGATGCTTAATATCACATCTTGTACTTTTACCCTGCCAGAGCTCCTGGCGCTGGCGATCCGTATCCCACCAACATCTGTCATCGTCCCCAAACCCGACTCATTGAAGGCGAGCATATCGAAGTAACTGCTTTGCGCAATCGGCAGAACTACCGGTGGCGAGATATCAGTGATACTGATGATCACCGGCTGGTTCTGGGGTTTGATCAGATCGTTGCCTAGTGGTCCGCCTATCATGGCTCCACCGTCGTTTATCGCCATAGCTGTGGGGATAAGTGACCAGTCAGCCTCGAACTTGTTTTTCCCTTGACCGAAATTATATGCCCAAGGAAGCGGTTCGAAACTTGGATCATAACCATTGTCATGGAAGGCAGGATCGTTGCCGACAAAGATGTGTGGGCCGGGTGCGACGCGTATGCCGACTTCTGGTTTCTCTATGGGGCAATCGTACCCTGGTGTACAGAATGTATGCGGCGTGACCTTGCTTGGGCATACTGGTGAACCCTCATAACATAATGGACTACCCATATATGCCGAACCGAGGAAATATCCTAGGTGATCATAAACGCCGAGTGGCGCACCCACGACAACTGCTTTTTCATCAAACCAGACACTCTCCGGATTTGTATCTAGATTGATATCATCGAAAATACCACCTTCAATCTCGCCTGCCAGTTGCACTTCTGTTTTGATGCCTAAATCAACCCTTGCAGCTTCACTGCCAGCAAGTGTCACCGATTTATATCCTTCAAGCTCTATCGCCCTGAAACCGTTTGGCATTTTTACTCTTACCTGATAATTTCCCGGAGATACTCCCCTGAACTCATATTGTCCTATGGTCGTACCATAAAAGACCCCGCCAAACTCATCAGGAGGTATTGTGTACGGCGGAATCCAACCCTGTTGGAGTATCGCTGCTTCGTCAATGCCGCCTGTTGTGGCAGTTACTACCAGGCCAGACTCATCCAGTACTGGCGTGCCATCTGAATTGAACAGCTCTACGGTTATCCCGCTGAATGTTTTTTCTTCATGTTCGTCATATTGTCCGTCGGTTTGCCATACACCAAACTCATTGAGTTCCCAGTTATCATTGTGGACAAAGCCCCTTATCACCCCTTCAGTAGTTGAGATCTTTTCTAGTTGGAGGTCAGCTTTATAGTTTGCTGAGTACCACTGTACAGTCCTTGAGCTAAGATCATAATTATGATCGCCCAGATCCAAAACAGCTCGGTAACCGGCAGGAGGTTCGACACTTACCACCCCCAAAACCTCCACCTCGGGTAGTTCATCAAACAGATACTCACCCATTTCATCCGTTATTGTTTCCTTCCAGATGCTGCCGTCCTCTATTCTCAGGGTAACCCTGGCCCCCGGAACAGGATCCTGAGTATCCACATCCGTTACGGTACCTCTCACCCGAGCAAACCATCTCGGAAGGTAGAGGTCCACGCCGGCTACAGCTGCGCCGGGCGTGACAGTCGCCTGAATCTCCTGCCAGATATAGTCTAATGGGATATCTGTCGCGAAAATCCTGTAGTTTCCCGGTGGAACGTTTTTGAAAGTGTACTCGCCCGTTTTCCGATCCGCTTCAGTCGTGGCGATGGGCTTTACCACACTTGCGGTCTGTGTATTCGGATAAAGTACTAACAGGCCATTGGGTACATAAAGATTAGGCGTTACAAAATCAATTTGTGATGCAGGAGGAGTAAAGGGCTCGTCCGGGAACCAAGGACCGTCAGCATCATAAAGCCTGCCTGAAATTGAACCTGAACCTGTGCCCGCACCTTCTTGATTTTCAGCAAAAGCAAACCAAGTCCAGTAACCACCCGCCACTGTTCCGGGATCGCCGGGATAGAGGGTTACCTCTTCAACATTGGTTCCTTCCATTGATGAAATCTGATACCAGTCTGAGTTGGTGGACACAAGCTTGCCAATAGTCGGATCGCTAATCTGTACCGGTCCCTGAATATCAGCAGTCACCTCGTAACTGCCAGGCTCCAGCCCAGTGAAATAATACAGGCCGTTTAAGTCAGGGCCAGCCCCTTCTGGCATATCGGTTAAAATCTGAGAGCCGCTTATACCTTCAGCGACAACTACCCCTTTCTCATTTTTTACCGTGAATTTAACCCCCTTTAGAGCGTAGTCCATTGGGTAATCATCTTCAGTGTTGACATAGTGATCCTTGAAGGCATAGACCAAAAGATTGGCCGTCGGGACCGGTGCAGGTGGAAGATATGCGTCCTGCCTTACCTCGATACCATCTGCAAGAACATGGTATTCCCGACTGGTTGAATCATGTCCGTCAGCCATGAACATGACCAAGTATCCTCCCGGTGCTGGGACGCTTGCTGACCAGTTGTTTGTACCTGGGTCGACGTTTCCGTAAGCGACGAATTCACCTGTGTCGAGGTTCTGAACCATGACCTTGACCTGTTTTGTATCGTCATTAATTATCTGGGAGTTCCCAACCAGTTGCGGGCTGCCATCCGCCAGTTGAGCGCCCGTCCAAATCTTGCCCCCAATAGAAGATGCCGCAAGAACTGCACTGGAGGTTGCAAGCATCAAGACAGGAAGAATTATTGACAATATACAAAGGGTGTTAAGGCGTGCACGCAACAAAATCAACATTTCAAACCTCCCGTATTACAACTAGTATTAATACTATTAATCAATATGTTTGCGTTAAAGCATACTATATAACATTAATATTACGCAATAACTTATTGTTATAATAATTTAAATCATTTTCATGGGTCGATGGCAGCGCTAGCCATCTTCGTCAAATGCCTCAGACCAACAAATGACATAAACACCATATTAATTGCCTTATTTTTTATAAGGCCTATTAATTGTGCGGCTACTTTCCTCCTGATATTTAATGTTCGTCAATCGTAATTAAGGACAGTTTTGTGCTATTACCTATATGCAAATCTGTGCTTAAGTTAAACCCATGTATCGGCTCGAGCTGTCTTCAAAAATATAGCCACAACACTAAGCGGTTTAATGGATTTAAGAAGATGAATTATTTTGCATACTTGATGTCCGACTGCACACTTTTCATAGCAAACCTAAAGGATGCACCCAGAAGCAATACCATCACATATTGGTAAATATTCAATCGCCCAACAGATCGGTGTAGGCGAAAGTTCAAACGTATATTTCGCCATCGAAGAAAAAAGCTTTGTTTCGGTTGCCATCAAGATACTTCGTGAAAATCGTCAATCCGAGGTTTACCGAAAATTACTTGCCAATGAAGTTTCTTTGGCAAGCAAGCTGGATCATAAAAATATAGTGCGCATCCTGAAAGCCAACACAGACAAGAAGTTTGGCCCATACGTAGTAATGGAATACGTTAAAGGATTATCGCTGGATAAACATCAACACGGTGATACATTGCTACCGATTTATACGGTTATATCTATAACCGAACAGATTGCCAGCGCACTCCAATATATCGCCAGTCAGGGGGTGATACATCGGGATGTTAAGCCTGAAAATATTTTGCTAATGCCCAACGGCATGGCCAAACTTACCGATTTTGGATGCGCAATCCCACTTGGAACAAGTGGCGAAATGGTGGCAGGTAGCCTCGCCTATATGTCCCCGGAGCAACTGGATGGCATGCCGCTTGACGAGCGCGCCGACATTTATTCTCTAGCTGCAACGATGTACCGCTTGTTGACTGGAAAGAATACCTTTGAGGCTGATAACAATTTCGATGCACGTATAGCGGTCTTGAATTTTCCTGCCATACCCATCCAGAAGTTCCGCAGAGAACTGCCTCCAGAATTGGTTCACGTCATCCATCGCGCACTCCAAAAAAATGCACCTGATCGCTACCTCAATTGGTCAGAATTTTTCATCGATTTCGGCATGGCTGCTCATATTATCCGCATGTCCGATTATGATATGGACATGTACCGCGGATTCAGCATGTCAACTCAATCTGAACTTTCCAGATCCATGTCCACTGATGACAGGTTTTCCAGGAGCGGATTTTCCCGCAGCATCATGCACAATTGAGCATCCCGAATACCACTTTCTTCAAGAAATATATCCGCAACACACCTGAAACCTAACTTGCCAGCTCATAATTTTTTGCCTTAAAACTGCTGATTACCTGAATTAAAAAAAGGGCACCATTCGGTGCCCTTGAAATGGAGCCCGGGCAGGCTCCGGGAGGAGAGGTTAAACGCTGTAAGCACGTTCTCCGTGAGTTGCGGTATCCAGACCTTCACGCTCGTCTTCTTCCTTCACGCGTAAGCCCATCACCATATCGACCAATTTGAACAACACAAAACTGACTGTGCCTGACCACACCACTGTGACGAACACACCCGTCGCCTGTGTCATGACTTGACCACCCATGGTGTAACCGTCGATCCCTACGCCACCCAAGGCAGGTGAAACGAAGACACCGGTGCCGATCGCGCCGATGATTCCACCAACTGCATGGATGCCGAATACGTCTAGCGAATCGTCATAACCAAGTGAATGCTTCAAGCCTGAAACCGCCCAGAAACAAACCGGGCCGACAATCAAACCCAGAACAATGGCACCCATTGGACCGACCAGACCTGCTGCCGGGGTTACTGCAACCAAACCTGCAACGACACCCGACACGATACCCAACATGGACGGCTTGCCGCGTAACATCCATTCAGCAAACATCCAGCTCAAGCCGCCTGCCGCAGTAGCGACGATCGTATTGAGGAACGCCAATGCAGCACCACCAGTCGCCTCGAGGTTGGAGCCTGCGTTGAAACCGAACCAGCCCACCCAAAGTAGAGAGGCACCAATCATGGTCATCGGTAGATTGTGCGGTGCCATAGGCTCTTTACCGTAACCGATGCGCTTTCCTATCACTATCGCGCCGACTAACGCAGCGATACCGGCGTTGATATGAACCACGGTGCCACCAGCAAAGTCCAACGCACCCATCTCGAACAGATATCCGCCAGTTGCCCACACCATATGTGCGATAGGCAAATAGGAGAATGTGAACCAAAGTGCGGAGAACACCATCAATGCTGAAAATTTGATACGTTCAGCAAAGCCACCAATTATCAGTGCAGTAGTGATAGCCGCGAAGGTGAGCTGGAACGCAATAAATGTCAGCTCAGGAATCACCACATTATCGGTAAAGGTCGCAGCTGTACTCTCCGGAGTAACACCCATCAGGAACAACTTAGACATATCCCCTATCATCCAGTTGAGCCCACCGCCGTCGCCAAATGCCAGCGAATAACCATAGACCACCCAAAGAATGGATACTAATGCAAAGATGCCAAAAACTTGGGACAGTACTGACAACATATTTTTTGCACGTACCAAGCCACCATAGAACAATGCCAGACCCGGAACGATCATCAGAACAACCAGCAGGGTAGACAGCAGCATCCAGGTTGTATCGCCTTTGTCTGGGACTGGCGCTACATCAGCAACTTCTGCTGCAACAGCCGAAACATTTATCAGGCCAAGCGATACCCATAGCGCTACAAACGCCAAAAACTTCTTCATGATTTTCTCCTTAGGTTTAGAGTGCTTCCGAACCAGACTCGCCCGTTCGAATACGAATGACTTGCTCGAGATTGGTGACGAAAATTTTCCCATCCCCAATCTTTCCGGTATTGGCAGATTTTTCAATCGCCTCCACTGCCAGATCAAGTATCTCGCTACTAACTGCGGCTTCCAGTTTCACTTTCGGTAAAAAATCCACCACATATTCCGCACCGCGATATAGCTCGGTATGTCCTTTTTGCCGGCCAAACCCTTTTACCTCGGTAACAGTGATGCCTTGTACGCCTATTGCAGAAAGGGCTTCACGCACCTCGTCCAGCTTAAACGGCTTGATGATAGCCACGATCATCTTCATAGTATTCTCCTAAATGGAGGCGGGATGTTCTCCCGCCCAAAGTTAAATTACATTGCGTGAGATACAGACAATACAGCGGTACCTTTACCCATATCGTAGCTCGACCCACTCACAGGAGCAGTTATGTACCAAGCTTCACCTGCACCTTTTTTGGTATCTGTTGCGCTATATGTAAGCCCTACAACGTAGCCATTGAAATCCTTGGAAGCGCTCACGTTATAATCACTATAATCAGATAGGCTGTTACCCGCACCTTTGAAGGTCTGCTTACCGTAGTGCACGCCTAAATCAACTCCGGCATCAGCAATCGTATAGCTCGCACTAACTTCGATATAACTACTACCTTTTGCATCGGCAAACCCAAAGGTATCTCCCAAACTGTAAGAGTATTTAGCTGTCAGCCAATTCCAGCTGAGCGCGCCGTAGATTTCGTCAGTGTCTCCTTTGGTTGCACCGGATCCGTAACTGCCTGGGTAGTTGTAGCGCAGGTAACCCACATCGTAGCCAAAGTCACCGGCAAAACTACTCGAATAACCTACATAAGTATCTAACTCAAGGCTCGCGGTATCAGAGACCGATGTATCACTCAACCAGCTTATATTCGAACCCCATGCACCTGCATACAGTCCGCTGGTGTGTGCGTAGTCCATGCCGCCTTGGATAGCAGGTTTTGCTCCCGTTTGTGTCAGCCCGCGAAATAAATAATCGGTGGCAAAACTAACATTTGAGCTTACTGTGTGTGCGCTCTCTGCGAGAGCAATTCCAGGTAATACCAGCAAAGCCAAGAGTGAAGATTTCAACAGATTACTATTTTTCATGATGCGCTCCTTTATGATTAAGTTAACAGGCGAGATAAGTAAATCCGCAAGTGACTATAAGCAGTAACCATGCCAGAAGTATTTATTATCTTTTAATCAATTAATTAAGAGATTTTTGCGATCGGATCTCCAAGAGCATCGCACCAATTACATGCGCTTATCCTGCCCTGCGCACTGCTCGAGTGCGCCCAAAAACTGCATGTGATTTGCTACACTGGGCGGCATAACATCTATTGGGGCCTATATCATGCTAAACGAAAAACTTTTTGACGGTATCGCTGCAAAACTAAGCGAGGCGGCAAATAGCAGTCCCGCCAAAGACATCGAGAAAAATATTCGTGCGCTGCTCGCGCAAAGCTTCGCAAAACTCGATTTGATAACGCGCGAAGAGTTCGACGTGCAAACACAAGTATTAACACGTGCCCGTGAGCAACTGAACAAACTTGAAGGGCGGGTTAAGGAACTGGAAACGCAACATATTAAACCTACACCATAGCTATGGATGCCTTTGATAGTCCCGCGTTTACCAAACGCCAGACATTGAAGAATTTTGCTGCGCCGCTTGTGGATGATATTAAAACAAGAATTTTTACGTCAACGCCCCAGTTGAGATTAAATCGGGATTTTTAGGGGTATCCATGAGTTGGCGGCGACTTTACAGTCGAGCCCTATCAGGCATGGAAGCCTCACAGGTAACTGTTGAAGTGCATCTTGCCAATGGTTTAGTTAACTTCACCATCATAGGCTTTCCTGAAACTGAAGTTAAGGAAAGCAAAGGCCGCCTTAGCATCTCCTCTCGTGGCCACCATCGAATACTCAAGATGGCTCGTACCATCACCGATCTGGTAAGACTGTGCAAATATCTCAAGCGCGCAAATCACCGAGGCAGTGCAATATCGTCGGTTTAATCTTTAATTTTCCTTACAGCTGATCGCAGCTAATACCGCCTCACTGCTGCATGGTAAAATGCGCCCTTAATTTAAAGGCAATGCCCAATGAATCTCAGACCTCACCCGATTGAGCAACTGTTGCAACAACGTATCCTGATTTTAGATGGTGCAACAGGCACCATGATCCAGCGCTACAAATTAACTGAAGCCCATTATCGCGGGATTGATCTGTGCGGCGAGTATTCCGGTAATCGCAGAATCTTTGCTGAGCATACTACCGACGTCAAAGGTAACAACGATTTGCTGCTGCTGACCCAACCGCACATCATCCGAGAAATACACGCACAGTATCTGGAAGCCGGAGCAGACATCATTGAAACCTGCACTTTCAATTCCACCGCTGCTTCTCTGGATGATTACGATATGGTGGAGCTTGCTTACGATCTGAATTTTGCTGGTGCTAAATTAGCGCGCGAAGTGTGCGATGAATTCGAAGCGAAGATGCCCAACAAACCGCGTTTCGTTGCTGGTGTACTGGGGCCGACTACCAAAACCGCTTCTATTTCGCCGGATGTTAACGATCCCGGATTCCGTAATATCAGCTTCGATGCACTGGTCGACGGTTACGGTGATGCTATACAAGGCTTATTGGACGGTGGTGCGGATATTTTAATGGTTGAGACTATCTTCGACACGCTCAACGCCAAGGCAGCATTGTTCGCAATCGGTAAACATTTTGAGCAACACCAGATACGCGTACCGGTAATGATCTCCGGCACGATCACCGATGCATCTGGACGCACACTGTCTGGTCAAACCACAGAAGCATTCTGGAATTCATTAAGTCATGCACGTCCGCTTTCTATTGGTCTGAACTGTGCATTGGGCGGCGACCTGATGCGTCCTTACATCGAGGAATTATCGCGCGTGGCAAATTGCTACGTAAGCGCGCATCCCAATGCCGGACTACCTAACCCGCTGTCAGACACAGGTTATGACGAATCCCCTGAATACACTGCCAAGGTGGTAAAGGAGTTTGCCACCAGCGGTTTTCTGAATATCGCCGGCGGTTGTTGCGGCACGTCGCCCGCTCACATCAAAGCCATTGCCGACGCTTTGCACGATGTCCCGCCGCGCCTCCTTCCGAGCATCGAGCAAAAGTGTCGGCTATCCGGTCTTGAACCGTTCAATATTGGTGGCGACTCCCTGTTCGTTAACGTCGGCGAACGTGCCAATGTTACGGGCTCTGCCAAATTCAAACGCCTGATACTGGAAGGACAGTATGATGAAGCGCTGGAAGTCGCCAAACAACAGGTAGAAACCGGCGCACAAGTGATAGATGTGAACATGGATGAAGCTATGCTTGACGGTGAAGCAGCAATGGTGAAATTTCTCAACCTGATCGCATCCGAGCCTGATATTTGTAGAGTTCCAATCATGATTGACTCTTCAAAATGGAGCATCATCGAAGCTGGATTGAAGTGCGTGCAGGGCAAATCTATCGTCAATTCCATTTCGCTCAAGGAAGGCGAAGAAAAGTTCCTGGAACAGGCACACCTGGTGCGCCGCTATGGTGCGGCAGCAGTGGTGATGGCATTCGATGAGCAGGGACAGGCAGATACCTTCAAACGCAAGACGGAAATATGTAAACGCAGCTACGAAATCCTGGTGAACAAGGTTGGTTTCCCGCCGGAAGATATTATTTTCGACCCGAACATCTTTGCAATTGCTACCGGCATCGAAGAACACAACAACTATGCGGTAGATTTTATTGAAGCAACCGCATGGATTACAAGTAACCTGCCTTACGCGAAAATTTCCGGGGGTGTGTCCAACGTATCGTTCAGTTTCCGGGGCAATGATCAGGTTCGCGAAGCGATACACACCGTATTCCTGTATCACGCTGTCAAGGCGGGCATGAATATGGGTATCGTCAATGCGGGACAGCTTGGAGTGTATGAGGAGATCACGCGGGAACTGCGCGACGCTGTAGAAGATGTCGTACTGAACCGCCATTCCGACGCAGGAGAGAAACTGGTCAAGGTTGCCGAAGGTGTAAAGGGAGACGGGAAAATACAGGTTGAAGACCTTGAGTGGCGCAAAGGAACAGTTCAGGAACGCCTGACTCACGCGCTGGTGCGTGGCATCACCACCTACATTATCGATGATACTGAAGAAGCTCGTTTACAGGCCAACTTCCCGGTAGAGGTGATTGAAGGCCCGCTGATGGTGGGTATGAATGTAGTTGGCGATCTCTTCGGTGCAGGTAAGATGTTTTTGCCGCAAGTCGTTAAATCCGCACGCGTAATGAAACAGGCAGTGGCTCATCTGGTGCCATATATCGAGGCTGAAAAATTGCGCTCTGGCGATACCAGCACAAAAGGCAAGATCGTCATGGCGACAGTCAAAGGTGACGTGCATGACATTGGCAAAAACATAGTCACCGTGGTATTGCAATGTAACAACTTTGAGGTAGTAAACATGGGCGTAATGGTGCCTTGCCAAAAGATTCTGGACACTGCAAGCGAACATAATGCAGATATCATCGGCCTGTCCGGTCTCATCACACCTTCGCTGGAAGAGATGTCATATGTAGCAAAAGAAATGGAACGGCAAGGTTACAAAATACCATTGCTGATCGGTGGTGCAACTACCTCACGTATGCATACGGCAGTGAAGATAGAACCCAATTACCCGAGTGGCTGCACAGTGTATGTAAACGATGCATCCCGCGCTGTAGGTGTATGTAGTAAATTGTTGAGCAACACCTTAAGCAAAGCATATGTGGCCGGTATCAAGGAAGATTATGCTTCAGCACGCGAACAGCATGAAAATAGAAAAACCAGAGCAGTATATGTCACGCTGGAGGAAGCACGGGCACGTGGCCTAAAGACTGATTGGGAAGATTACACGCCACCCAAGCCATATCTCACCGGCGTGCACAAATTTGAGGCCTACCCGCTGGACAAGATCGCCAAATACATAGATTGGTCGCCTTTTTTCCAGGCATGGGAAATGGCCGGACGTTATCCAAAAATTTTGCAGGATAAGCTGGTGGGTGAAGAAGCGCGCAAGCTTTTAGAAGATGCTCAGACCATGCTGAAAAAAATTATCGATGAAAAATGGCTCACCGCTAATGGCGTATTCGGTTTATTCCCCGCTAATTCGGTTAACAGCGACGATATCGAAATATATACCGACGAAAAACGCAACAAAGTCGCTATGACCTGGCACAACCTTCGCCAGCAAACCAAAAAACCGGCAGATATTCCCAATTATTGTATCGCTGATTTCATCGCCCCCAAAGACAGCCGCGTAGCTGATTACATCGGTGGTTTTGCCGTTACCGCAGGCATTGGTATCGAAGAACATATCGAGCGATTTGAAAAGGAACACGATGACTATAACGCAATTTTGTTAAAAGCATTAGCCGACCGTCTGGCAGAAGCATTTGCTGAGTTGTTGCATGCACGAGTCCGTCGGGAGTTTTGGGGTTATGCGGCGGATGAAGCACTGGATAACGATTCCCTTATTGCCGAAAAATATCGCGGTATCCGCCCTGCTCCTGGCTATCCTGCATGTCCGGAACACAGCGAGAAAGGCCCGTTGTTCGAACTGCTCCAAGCACCGCTCAACGCAGGTATCACTATCACCGACAGCTATGCCATGCTGCCTACTGCCGCTGTGAGTGGATTTTATTTATCACACCCTCAGGCGAAATATTTTTCATCTGGTAAAGTTGATAAGGAACAGGTGGCAGACTACGCCAAACGCAAAAAATGGACGCTGGAAGAAGCTGAACGATGGTTAGCCCCGGTATTAAGTTACTAGATTATGGCCATTACTTTATTGATATCTACAGCTAATCGTGTGTATAAAGCTGTTAACCCATGCCCATCCTAACTAAATACAAAAATACAAAACTGGAGATCATGAAATGAAATGCCTCACATCCTTACCGCTTGCGCTATTTTTGGCTGCCGGCATATTTTCAACTACAGCGTGCTCAGAAAAAGCCGCTCCCACTCAACCAACTTTGGAGACTAGCAATATGAGCGAATTAATCAAAACTGACGTTAAACAGGGAGAAGGAGCTGAAGCCACAGCTGGACACAATGTGACTGTTCATTACACTGGCTGGCTGTTCGATGAGGCGGCAGTCGAGCACAAAGGTAAAAAGTTCGACAGCTCGCGTGACCGCAATGAACCGTTTGTATTTCCACTCGGTGGAGGACGCGTCATCAAAGGCTGGGATCAAGGTGTCGAGGGCATGAAAGTAGGTGGTCAGCGCACGCTAACGATTCCTGCTGAGATGGGCTACGGCGCACGTGGTGCTGGCGGTGTAATTCCACCAAACGCGACGCTGGTATTCGATGTGGAATTGCTCGGTGTGAATTGATACCCCCCTTCATGCCTGTTTCAATATCCTGAAGTTTTTAAGGAAACCATCAAGGAGAGGCAGATGTTCCAGATACGTATACACGGTCGCGGCGGTCAGGGAGTGGTGACTGCTACTGAAATGTTGTCGGTCGCAGCATTCGAGGAAGGAAAACACGCACAAGCATTCCCCAGTTTTGGTTCGGAACGAACTGGTGCACCGGTGGTATCGTTCTGTCGCATCGATAACAAAGAGATACGGTTGCGCGAGCAGATCATGGAGCCGGATGCGCTGATCATCCAGGATCCGACACTACTCCACCAGATTGATGTTTTCGCTGGACTCAAGCTGGATGGATATGTGCTACTCAATACCAGCCACAGTTTCGAGGCGCTCGGCTTAGGCGATATCCTTAAGGGACGTAAACCCGAACGTTTCTGCACCTTGCCCGCTTCAGAACTCGGGCTTAAAAATGTGGGGCGCCCCATCCCTAATGTGCCTTTGATTGCTGGATTTGCCGCGCTGTCCGGTACGATCAAGCTGGAATCGGTAGTTAAGGCAATCAACGAAAAGTTCTCAGGCAAGGTGGCAGAAGGCAATATCGCTGCCGCCACCGAGGCGTTCAATATCGTGAAGAAGGAAATGGAGGAACGCACCCATGCTTAAGCAAACAGAGGGGTCCAAAGCCGTCGCCGAAGCAGTGGCTTTATGCCGCCCCGAGGTGATCTGTGCCTATCCGATCTCGCCCCAGACGCACATCGTCGAAGCGCTTGGCGAGATGGTAAAGTCCGGCAAACTGACACCGTGCGAATTCATCAACGTCGAGAGCGAATTCGCTGCGATGTCAGTGGCCATCGGCTCATCGGCAGCTGGTGCACGTTCTTATACCGCCACAGCCTCACAGGGATTGCTGTTCATGGTCGAGGCGGTTTATAACGCTTCTGGTCTCGGTCTGCCCATTGTGATGACTGTCGCCAACCGTGCAATAGGCGCGCCGATTAATATCTGGAACGACCACTCCGATTCACTCTCCCAGCGAGATTCCGGTTGGATGCAGCTATTCGCCGAGACCAACCAAGAAGCGGTCGACCTGCACATCCAGGCATTCAAACTTGCCGAGGAGCTCTCGATGCCGGTGATGGTTTGTATGGATGGCTTCATCCTGACCCATGCCTTCGAGCGGGTGGATATCCCCGAACAGGAACAGGTCGATGTTTTCCTGCCACCCTACGAGCCACGTCAGGTACTTGATCCGAATGAGCCAATCTCCATCGGTGCGATGGTCGGTCCGGAAGCATTCATGGAAGTACGCTATCTTGCGCATGCTAAGCAGATGCAGGCGTTGGAGCGCATCCCGCAATTGGCGGCGGAGTTCAAACAGCAGTTTGGTCGCAACAGCGGCGGGCTGGTTCGCACCTATCGCATCGAGAATGCGGAAACAGTAATCATCGCTATGGGCTCGGTGCTCGGCACAATCAAGGATGTGGTTGATGAGATGCGCGAGGAGGGACACAAGATCGGCGTACTCGGTATCATCAGCTTCCGCCCATTCCCACTGGAGCAGGTGCGCGAGGCATTGATTCATTCAAAACGCTTCCTAGTGCTTGAGAAAAGTCTGGCCGTCGGCATGGGTGGAATCGTCGCAACCAATGTGCGCATGGCCGTGACCGGCAGTGGCCTCAAGGGATTTACTGCAGTAGCTGGATTGGGCGGGCGTGCCATTCCTAAATCATCGCTGCACAAACTATTCCGTGAGGCGGAGAAGGAAGGGCTTGAACCCGTAACCTTCGTCGATCTGGATTGGGACGCAGTCAACAAACAACTGGAGCGCGAACGCCAAACCCGCCGTTCCGGCCCCATCGCCGAGAACCTGCTGCACGACAAGGGCATCGCGTCGGCCGCGAAGTTCGGTTGAGGAGATAAATATGGGATTTCAACCAGTAAAGTTCTATCAAACAGGTACCTACACCGTAGGTAATCGTCTGCTCGCGCCGGACGAGCGTAGCGTGCAGTCTGACGAGACACGCAGTAACTCGATCAACTCCGGACATAGAGCCTGTCAGGGTTGTGGCGAAGCACTGGGTGCGCGCTATGCGATCGATGCAGCGATGGCAGAAAGCAAAAACCAGTTGATTGCAGCGAATGCGACAGGCTGCCTCGAAGTATTTTCTACTCCTTATCCTGAATCATCATGGCAAGTGCCGTGGGTGCATTCACTTTTCGGTAACGCACCGGCTGTCGCAACTGGAATCGCCGCTGCAATGAAAGTTAAGGGCAGACATGATGTTCGTGTGGTTGCACAGGGCGGAGATGGCGGAACCACCGATATTGGATTTGGTTGCTTGTCCGGCATGTTCGAGCGTAATGATGATGTTTTGTATATCTGTTACGACAACGAAGCTTACATGAACACCGGCGTTCAGCGTTCATCGGCCACACCGCCAACAGCACGGACTGCAACGACTATGCCGGTAGGCAAGAATCCTGGCAACCTGTTCGGTCAGGGCAAGAATGTTCCTGAAATTGCCATGGCACACAACATTCCTTATGTAGCTACCGCAACTGTCGCTGATCTACGCGACCTTGAATACAAGGTCAAGAAAGCCATTGGTATACGCGGTGCCAAGTACATACACATCTTCGTACCTTGTCCGCTGGGCTGGGGCTCTGCATCGCACGACACCATCCGTTTGGCGCGTCTTGCAAAAGAGACCGGCATGTTCCCTGTGTTCGAAGCCGAGCATGGCGAAGTGACAGGTGTGTCAAAGATACGCCACAAGGTACCGATAGAGGAATATCTTAAGCCGCAGAAACGTTTCGCACACCTTTTCGGCAAGCATGCACATCCCGAGATGGTGGAACACTTGCAGGCGATTGCTGACCGGCAGATTAGCAAATACGGACTTCTTGATGAGGAGAATAATCAAGATGCCTAACAAACCTTTTGCAATCACCCTCAAGCCTGGAACCTCACTGGCAAATCTGACCGGAACCTGGCGCACTGAACGTCCTGTTTATCTTGATCGTCTTCCACCATGCAACGATGCCTGCCCTGCTGGCGAGAACATTCAGGGTTGGCTGTTTCATGCCGAGAGCGGTGACTACGAGCAGGCATGGCGAGTACTGGTACAAGACAACCCGCTGCCTGCGGTGATGGGGCGCGTGTGTTATCACCCATGCGAATCAAAATGCAATCGCGGACAACTCGACGCTCCGGTCGGTATCAATTCTGTTGAACGTTTTCTCGGCGACGAGGCGATTAAGCGCGGCTGGAAATTCGATGCGCCTGCTGCCTCAAGCGGCAAGAAGGTCCTGGTCGTTGGCGCTGGACCTTCGGGCCTTTCTGCTGCCTATCATCTTGCGCGATTGGGTCACAAGGTCGAGATACATGAGGCTGGACCATTGGCAGGCGGCATGATGCGTTTCGGTATCCCAAAATACCGCTTGCCGCGAGAGGCCCTGGATGCCGAAGTACAACGCATACTCGACATGGGTGTCACGCTCAAATTCAACACCAAGGTCGACAACATCGAACAGTGCATGAAGCAGGGAGGTTTCGATGCATCCTTTCTCGCGGTCGGTGCACATATTGGCAAGCGCGCCATGATCCCGGCAGGTGATGCAGCACACATTGTGGATGCGGTGTCGGTTCTACGTTCGATGGAGGGCGAGGACAAGCCAATGCTGGGTCGCAAGGTTGTGGTGTACGGCGGTGGCAATACCGCGATAGATGTTGCGCGCACGGTCAAACGCATGGGCGCCGAGCCTATCATCGTTTACAGGCGAACCCGCGACAAGGCGCCTGCACACGATTTCGAGATCGAAGAGGCGTTGCAGGAAGGCGTGATGATCAAGTGGTTGTCTACCATCAAGCAAGCGGGGGAAGGCGAGATTACCGTTGAAAAGATGGAGTTGGACAACAAGGGTTTTCCGCAGCCGACCGGTGAATTCGAAAAGCTGGAAGCAGACTCCGTGGTGCTGGCGCTGGGTCAAGATGTCGATTTGTCGCTACTCGAGGGTGTGCCGGGACTGGAAGTCAAGGATGGCACAGTTCAGGTAGCGCCGAACATGATGACTGGGCATCCTGGCATTTTTGCCGGTGGCGACATGGTACCGTCGGAGCGGACTGTCACTGTCGCAGTAGGCCATGGCAAGAAGGCCGCTCGCAACATTAATGCATGGCTGCGTGGCGATGAGTACAAACTAGAACCAAAACATGATCTGGCCGAATACGGCAACCTGAATCCCTGGTACTACTCCGATGCCGACAAGACAGTGCGTCCGATGCTGGATATCTTGCGCCGCCAGACCAGCTTTGACGAAGTACAGGGTGGTTTGGACGAAACCAATGCATTATTCGAAGCGCGACGTTGCCTGTCCTGCGGCAACTGTTTCGAGTGCGACAACTGCTACGGTGTGTGTCCCGACAATGCGGTGATCAAACTTGGCCCCGGGAAACGCTTCAAGTTCAATTACGATTACTGCAAAGGCTGCGGTATCTGCGTTGCCGAGTGTCCGTGTGGGGCTATCAAGATGGTGCCGGAAGACATCTGAGCTGAGATGAATTTTATTTCCAATCCTATGCTGGCACAGTGCAGATATTTACTATGTGTTTTATTTTCAGAGCCTGAACCATGAGCCAAACTAAGCATATCCATATACTCGGTATCTGCGGTACTTTCATGGGTGGAATTGCAGCTATTGCCCAACAGGCAGGTTATCGAGTCACTGGCTGTGATGTAAATGTCTACCCGCCTATGAGCACACAGCTAAAAGCACAGGGCATCGTACTCATCGAAGGTTTTGGCGTGGAACAGCTAGAACTCAAGCCAGATATATTTGTAATTGGCAACGTAGTGTCACGTGGCAATCCGCTGATTGAGGAGATACTTAACCTTAATTTGCCATATGTATCCGGCCCCCAATGGCTGGCTGACTCACTACTTCGCGACAAGTGGGTTCTGGGGGTTGCAGGAACCCACGGTAAAACTACCACTGCTTCGATGTTGACATGGATACTGGAACAAGCGGGACTGAATCCCGGTTTCCTGATTGGCGGCGTACCGCAAAATTTTGAAATTTCAGCACGTATCACTGAGTCGCCATTTTTCGTCATTGAGGCGGATGAATACGACACTGCCTTTTTCGACAAACGTTCGAAGTTCGTACATTACCGACCGCGCACCCTAATCCTCAATAATCTTGAATTCGACCACGCAGATATCTTTGCCGACCTTGCTGCTATTGAAACGCAATTTCATCATTTGCTACGCACAATTCCGGGCAATGGGCTGGTAGTCTGCAATAGACGCGATGAGGCCTTGCAACACGTGCTTAAGCTCGGTTGCTGGTCACCTGTCGAAACATTTGGTCATAGCGATGGCTGGAATATAAGTGCCGATGATGAGGTTTCACTTAACGGAATGGTACAGGGCAAGCTGCAATGGGAACTATTTGGTGAACACAATCGAATGAATGCGTTAGCTGCAATCGCCGCTGCACGTCATGTTGGCGTGTCCATCAAGCTTGGTTTGGCGGCGCTTGCTAAGTTTAAAAATGTTAAGCGCCGCATGGAAGTCCGAGGCAATATCGACGGCATTACCGTGTACGATGATTTCGCGCATCATCCGACCGCCATAGCCACTACCGTCGCCGGGCTTCGCCAGGAAGTTGGTAAAGCACGCATACTGGCTGTGCTGGAACCACGCTCTAACACCATGAAACTAGGCGTGATGAGAGATGCTTTACCAGAAAGTCTGCAAGATGCTGATCTGGTGTTTTGCTTTGCCGGCAATCTTGACTGGGATGCGGCGGATTCGCTTATACCACTCGGCAACAAGGTAGTGGTGGTGTATGACTTCAGCAAATTACTCGATGCCATCGTCTCCTCTGCAAGATCAGGTGACCATATACTAGTAATGAGCAACGGTAGTTTCGGTGGAATACATGAAAAACTGCTGGAGCGTCTTCAAAGCTAATCACTCTCCCTGATTTTCCAAACCCAATTCCTGAATTTTACGCGTCAATGTATTTCGACCGATGCCCAAGAGCGTGGCTGCTTCAATGCGACGTCCATTGGTGTGTTGTAAGGCCTGCAAGATAAGCGTACGTTCGAAATCCGCATTAAAGGTATCCATGATGCGTTCATCGCCTCGCCGTAATGAAATTGCTGCTTGTTGTGCCAGAAGGGTTTTCCAATCACCACCAACTAACTGAGCAGAATCTGATTTGTCACGCCATTCTGAAGGCAGATCTGCAATTTCGACTACTTGAGAAGGTGTCATGACAGTCAGCCAGTGACAAAGGTTTTCCAGCTGTCTCACATTACCGGGAAAATCCTGCGTGCAAAGATATTGTAGCGTTTCATCACTAAACTGTTTTTGCTCAACTTCCAGTGTACGCGCGCTCTTTTGCATAAAGTGTTTAGCCAGCAGCGGAATGTCTTCGCTCCGCTCACGCAAGGGTGGCAACCGGAGCCTTATTACATTCAAACGATGAAATAAATCTTCACGAAATAATCCTTCAGAAACACGTTCATCAAGGTTTTGATGTGTAGCAGTGATGATACGGACATTGCTTTTAATTGGTTGATGCCCACCAACACGATAAAAATTACCGTCCGATAAAACCCGCAGCAATCGTGTTTGTAATTCGGCTGGCATATCACCGATTTCATCAAGGAATAGTGTTCCGCCTTCCGCTTGCTCGAAGCGCCCTTGGCGCATCGCAGCTGCACCGGTAAATGCGCCTCGTTCATGGCCAAACAACTCCGATTCGAGTAAGTCCTTGGGAATCGCCGCAGTATTTATTGCAATAAATGGTTTATCAGAGCGCAAACTGTGTCTATGTAGCGCATGAGCGACTAGCTCCTTACCGGTACCGGATTCTCCGTTGATCAACACAGTTGCATTTGATTGCGACAATCTGCCAATTGCACGAAACACCTCCTGCATCGAAGGAGCATGCCCAAGTATCTCCGAGTTCAATTCATCCTGATCCAATTCACCCGACTTGCGCAGACTATGTTCCATTGCACGGCGTATCAATTCTATGGCATGATTGACATCGAATGGCTTGGGTAAGTATTCAAATGCACCCCCCTGAAACGCCGAGACAGCACTTTCAAGATCAGAATAGGCGGTCATGATAATGACTGGTATGTGAGGATATTGCTGGTGTAAAGTCTGCAAAAAATCCAGCCCGGAACTGCCCGGCATCCTGATATCGCTGACAACCACTTGCGGTATTTCATGCTTCAAAACATTCATTGCATCATCTGCCGTTGCAAAACTTTGAAAATCTATATTCTCACGTGCGAGTGCTTTTTCCAGAACCCAGCGTATTGATCGGTCATCGTCAATTATCCACACAGATTTCATATTAGTTACCCATCAAGGAAGTGGAAGCAGCACTGTAAAGCAGGTATTCCCAGGTTCACTTTCAAATTCAATCGTACCATGATGCTGATTAATATAATCCTGAGCCAAACTTAGACCCAAGCCATGCCCATCGGCCCGGCCGGATACCAAAGGGTAAAAAATCTTGTCTTTCAATTCCTCTGGTATGCCAGGTCCGCTATCTATTATTTGCACCTTCGCCGCAAGTCTATGGTGCCGCTTGGACAATGTCACCTGACGAGCAATACGGGTGCGCATGACAATAATCCCTTTCCATTGCATTGCCTGAGCAGCATTACGCACGATATTCAACACTGCCTGAATCAATTGCTCCTTGTCACCTATCAACGGCGGCAGGCTGACATCGTAGTCTTGCTGTATGACCAAGCCCTCCGGCATTTCTGCCAATACCAGGCTTCGCACCCGATCCAGCACTTCATGCACGTTGAGTGCGCTATTGTGCGTGCCATTTTGCGGGGACAACAGCTTCTCCATTAATGTACGCAACCGGTCAGCTTCTTGTACTATAACCTGCGTATATTCCTGTAACGCCGGTTTATCCAACTCTTGTTCCAGTAGTTGAGCGGCACCACGAATTCCACCCAGCGGATTCTTGATCTCGTGAGCCAGATTACGCAATAACAGACGATTTGCCTGCGTCTGTTCCTGCATCTGCTCTTCACGGGCAAGTTTCAGCGATCTATCTATTTGATGAAATTCCAACAATAAATATTGCTTGCTAAATTGCAACGGTGTTGCAGCGCAGCGCAAGTGAAATTTGCCATGTGCATGCGTACCCAACGTTAAATCATGCTCTATATAACTTGCATCGTTTTGCATCGCATGCTGCATCGCGCTAGCCAATTGTTCAGTGTGAGTAAATACTTGCTGTACTGTATGACCTTGCATATTCTTGCCACTTACATCGAACAAATTTTCAGCAGCAGGATTGAAATAGGCGACTCTCGCCTCGTCATCCAATAAAATGACGGCCGTTGCCAAATATTCCACAGCAAGATAATGAAAGTCAGACATACATCGTTAATTAGCAGGAAGCATGCCAGATAAAAAAGGATTTAATTGAGCTTTGATAACTCAGTTTTTAACGCATCAACATTTTTCTGGTGAACGTCAACTTGTTCGGTAAGTATTTTTATCTTTTCTTCATACTTTGCGACGTTGCGGTAGGTTTTTCCGCCTGCTCCTTTGAATACTTCAGGATTTTCTTTACCTTCCTGCAGCTTTTCTTTAGCCTCTTTGAGTGCTTTTTCTTCTGAGACTAACTCATTTTGTAAAATCAAATAGCGGGTGTCGTCACGTTTTTTTTGCATTTCCCCATCAACACGTGGAAAATTTTCTGCGATTGTCCCCGATCGCCTTTTTTTTGCTGGGTCCATGGTAGAGAGAGGCTCTAAAATAATTTTCTTGCCTCCCTTAATCGGCGTACTCGAATAAGTGACATGCCCATTAGCGTCCACACCCTTGTATATTTCCGCCTGCACCAAGCTCGGAAAGACAAACAACACGACTATCGCATAGCAAAGTTTCATGTTCTACTTTCCTCCAAGTAATGCGGCAAGTATAGGGCAAGCACCATCTATGGACAAATATCAGGGTGTAAAAAAACGGGGCTTACGCCCCGTTTTACAATGCAATAACCAATCGGCTTAGAGGCTGTAGTACATATCAAATTCTACCGGATGGGTAGTCATGCGCAAACGGGTCACATCTTCCATCTTCAATGCGATGTATGCATCAATAAAGTCGTTGGAAAATACGCCACCCCGAGTCAGGAATTCGCGATCCTTATCCAGGCAATCCAATGCTTGATCGAGTGAGCTACATACGGTTGGAATTTTTGCTGATTCCTCCGGCGGCAAATCGTACAAATTCTTATCTGCCGGGTCACCAGGATGAATTTTGTTCTGGATTCCATCCAGGCCCGCCATCATCAGAGCTGCGAAAGCCAGATATGGATTCGCTGCCGGATCAGGGAACCTGGTTTCAATTCGGCGCGCCTTGTCACTAGCAACATGCGGGATCCTGATAGATGCAGAGCGATTCTTGGCTGAATAAGCCAGCTTGGTTGGTGCTTCAAAGTGAGGAACCAAACGCTTGTAGGAGTTGGTGCTAGGGTTGGCGATCGCGTTCAATGCTCGAGCATGCTTGATGATGCCACCGATGTAATATAGTGCTGTTTCGGATAGTCCGGCATAGCCATTACCGGCAAATAAATTCTTGCCGCCCTTCCATATAGATTGATGCACGTGCATACCTGAGCCGTTATCGCCCACGACAGGCTTAGGCATGAAGGTGGCAGTCTTGCCATACTGATGCGCGACGTTATGAACAACATATTTCAAAGCCTGAGTCCAATCAGCGCGTCTTACTAGTGTATTGAATTTGGTTCCGATTTCACATTGGCCAGCTGTTGCAACTTCATGGTGATGCACTTCAACTTCAATACCGATTTCTTCCAATGCCAGGCACATTGCAGCACGGATGTCGTTAAGGCTGTCCACTGGCGGAACCGGGAAGTAACCCCCTTTGACCGTTGGTCGGTGTCCTGTATTACCACTATCAAATTTTTCTGCGGAAGACCATGCAGCTTCTTCAGAATTAACTTTGCAAAAGCTCCCTGACATATCA
>Ga0316187_10000613_pt1 | contig 28741 bp, 25 predicted proteins | sample CroRivburrow1_MG_FD_204927 | JGI IMG/M metagenome (GOLD analysis project Ga0316187, IMG submission 204927) | Coastal sediment microbial communities from Maine, United States - Cross River worm burrow 1 | ecosystem: Environmental > Aquatic > Marine > Coastal > Sediment | place: USA: Maine... | reverse complement strand
CTGAGGCCGCACCATGGATCTCATCCATGCCGGTCTGGGAGAATTTCCTGACTGAAGAGGAAATATGGAAAGTCATTCTGTTCATGTATGACTATACCGGCAGACAGCCCAGGTCGTGGACAAATGAATAATTGGCGATAGGGTTTTAATAATGAGTTCTTGGATAAAGATTACGCTCCTGACCTTCTGTATCACTATATTCATGTCGGGGTCGGCAATAGCAAAGCCTGGTGATGTGAACAAGGGTAAGGGCATATACGACAAGCGCTGCACGTGGTGCCATGGCCCGGATGGCGACGGTGCTGGTGCAGCTCAAGATAGACTTAACCCGCCGCCACGGGATTTTACTTACGGCACCTACAAAATTAAAACTTCCAGTTTTGATAGCATGGCGCCGAATGATGATGATGTCTTTCGCATGATACGCGACGGCATGCCGGGGACCTCCATGCCGGGTTGGAGTGATTTGCTGACTGAGCAGGACATGTGGGATCTGGTAGCTTACGTCAAATCCTTCGGCGGTTTTGAGGAGCCAACCATCAACACATCCACCGGCAATTTCGAGCAGCAAGCCATCAAGCAGATTGATTTTGGCAGCCAAATACCAAGTTCGGTCGAAAGCATTGAGAAGGGCAAGCTATTGTTTGAAATGCAGGATCGCTGCGTGGAATGCCATGGCAAGAATGGCAAGGGCGACGCTACCAAACGGCTTGTGGGAGATCTCGGCGAACGCACTTGGGCACGCAACCTCACCAAACCATGGACATTCCGTGGCGGAAACGATCCAAAGGACATATTCGTACGCATTACAACGGGTATCGCTGGTACAGTCATGCCATCCTTTGCCAAACCCAGTAGTAAAAGGAGTCTGTCTATCGAAGATCGTTGGCACGTAGCCAACTATGTGGCATCCCTGGCAAAGACTGATAAGAAAGTTAATGCAGAAAACACCGTTATCAAGGCGAAAAAGGTAGGGGGGGAATTACCCAATACACCGGATGACGAACGCTGGGAAAAAACTGTACCCACCACCTTTTATCTGGTTCCGCAAATCATAGCTGAAGAGCGATTATTCATGCCTTCCAATGACACCATCACGGTACGGGCAATGTATAACGATAAGACGATTGCTTTATTAATGGAATGGGATGATCGCACCAAGAGTATTCCAGGCGATTTCCGAGCAGAAAGGATAAGTGATTCACCTTTAAAGGAAGACGGGGTAGCGGTTCAACTACCCGTCACGATTCCAAAGGAAATGGAAAAACCCTATTTTGGCATGGGTGATGCAACACATCAGGTGAACATCTGGCACTGGAAGAGCGGTACCAGAAACGGAACTGAGAGCATTAATATTTTAAATAGCAAAGGTTTCAAAGACATCGAGAAACGTAAAGCTGCTGATGTTGGACTCCAGGCAAAATCGAGTTATATCGACGGAACGTGGAAGGTATTAATATACAGACCACTAACAACTTCTTCTCCAGAAAATGACATACAGCTAACAGAGGGTCGGTTCATCCCTGTTGCCTTTGCAGCCTGGGATGGTAGCAATAACAGTGAAGGGGGCTCCAAACACACCATGACTACCTGGTACTGGTTGTTGTTAGAACCGGAAACCGGATACAAGCCTATCCTGATGTCGCTTATGATGATGGCTCTGGTTATAAGCGGCCTGCTCTTGTGGGCGCGCAGCGCCAAGAAAAACATTGTTTGACAGTCACTCACAGGGAAGCACTATGGAAGAAGAACACAGCAAGCGAGGAGTAAAAACCAAGCTATTGGGGTTTGTTCTAATCGTATTGGGCGTGCTAGATAGCTTGTTGACCTTGCGCGGAGGCATTCCTGCTTATGAGTTCCTTTTACTCATATTTGCAGGAATCTGCATTTTTGCCATCGGCGCTATTCGTGGTACACAACAGCCATCTTCCAATGCGAACCAAGCGCAAGAGGTTCTCTGAAAATATAGAGTCAGTCAGAACACATATAAATAGTTTCCACTCCAAGTTTAACAATGACTTGATGTAGGCAGCCTGCCAACCAGGCTTGTCAGTAGTTACACACGTGCTAATGACAGGTATAATCCCTACACACCCTGTGCCCAACCAATCAGCACAGCGGTCTTGATTAGCACTCCCGATCTCTTCGATCGATTATTCGTCAGCCTCGATTGGTGCAGTTCTTATGAGCAGTAGGCCGACTCAGGAGCCTTACTTTGTCTAACAATGAAATTACTTTCGCCAGTCTAAATCTGGCATCACCCTTAATGCGTGCTATTGCCGATGCGGGCTATACCAATCCAACACCGGTACAAGCTCAGGCAATCCCTTTGGTATTAGCCGGTGGAGATTTACTGGCTGGCGCACAAACGGGAACTGGCAAGACTGCCGGCTTCACACTACCGATCTTGCACCTACTTTCCGAAAAGCCGGCTACCAGTCCTCGATCTGGCTGTCCGCGCTGCTTGATTTTGGTTCCTACGCGCGAACTTGCTGCACAGGTTGAAGAATCTGTGAAAACTTATGGCAAGTACATGGACATGAATTCAATGGTGATGTTTGGTGGTGTCAATATCAATCCGCAGTTCAAGGCGTTGCGTGGACAAGTTGATATCCTCGTATCCACACCCGGACGCTTGCTTGATCACGTCGGACAAAAAACATTGGATCTGTCTGCGGTCGAAATTCTGGTATTAGACGAAGCTGACCGTATGCTGGATATGGGTTTCATCCGGGATATCAAAAAGATTCTTGCGCTGCTACCCAAACAGCGCCAAAACCTATTATTCTCGGCGACTTTTTCGGATGAGATTAAAACGTTGGCTGACGGGTTACTGCACAATCCGGGTTTCGTCGAAGTAGCGCGTCGCAATACCACATCAGAATTGGTCGAACAAAGCGTGCATCTTGTACCACAGAAACTGAAAAGCTACCTACTATCACATCTGATCAAACACAACGACTGGAGACAGGTGCTGGTATTCACTCGCACCAAGCATCGTGCTAACCGTCTGGCCGAAAAGTTATGCAAAGATGGTATTCCTTCAGCCGCAATACACGGCAATAAAAGCCAATCTGCCCGCACCAAAGCGCTTGCGCAATTCAAGGACGGCACACTCCCCGTTCTGGTCGCAACCGATATCGCCGCACGCGGACTGGACATCGACATGCTTCCGCATGTCGTGAACTTCGAATTACCAAACATACCTGAAGACTACATCCATCGCATTGGCAGAACTGGTCGGGCAGGCAGCAACGGCGCGGCAATCTCGCTGGTGGATAGCGAAGAGCTACAGCATCTCAAAAACATTGAGCGTCTGATCAAGCATCAAATCCCGAAGGTGGAGATAGACAGCTTCGTACCGCCAACCCATATCCCGGCAGATGCGCCACGCACACCGCGCCCGCAGCATGGAAAGCGTCGCCACAGCAATACCACCGCAAGCACACCACGCTCGGGACAAAAGCCGCGAGATGGTCTGGGCCAAAATAAGCCACGTCAACCGCACCTCAATGGCCAGCAACCTCGTGTCACCCAGCCCGGCATCTTCGCGCAAAAACCCAAACCACCTCAGAAGCCGGGAGAACCTTTGCTGTCAGAAGCTGCACGACATCAGGCAATGCCACAACCCGGTTTATTTCAGCCCGCTCCCCATGTTCGTCGCGAACGATCCGGCGGAAAAGCGAAAGGCATTCCGCGCGGCCGCGGCCGCATCTGACTAACGTCAAACATCTTCAGAAAGCCATTGCCCCGGTTGTATGCCTTTCAGCGTCCAATCGCCAATCTGGTAACGAATCAAGCGCAACGTAGGAAAACCGACTGCGGCAGTCATACGCCTGATCTGGCGATTTTTCCCTTCACGAATGGACAGTTCCAGCCAATGGGTGGGTATGTGCTTGCGCTCACGAATCGGTGGGTTACGTGACCACAGTCCATTTGGTTCGCCTATCGACTTCACCTCGGCAGGTAGCGTCATGCCATCCTTGAGTTGCACGCCGCGCCGTAACTTATCCAGCACAGCCTCGTCCGGCACACCTTCCACTTGCACCCAATAGGTCTTGGGTAATTTGTGTCTCGGGTCTGTGATGCGGTGCTGCAACTTGCCGTCGGCGGTCAGCAGTAGCAGCCCCTCGCTGTCGGTATCCAACCTGCCGGCGGGATAAACATCAGGAACGGCGATATAATCCGCCAGTGTCGGATGCATACCATCCGGACTGAACTGGCAAATCACGCCGTACGGTTTGTTAAATAGCAGGATACGATCCATTTCACCTATCGCATTTCATGTGTTAGTTAGCCAATGTGCTGACATGAAGTATACGAAGAAATGGTTACCAAATTTCACTTAATGAGCCAAATTTTACGAGACGAAAACGACATGAGCATTCAAAAAATAATTTACACCCTGACCGATGAAGCACCAAGGCTCGCCACCTATTCCCTGCTCCCAGTCATCCAAGCCTTCACCAAGGCCGCCGGAGTCGCGGTCGAGACACGCGACATCTCACTGGCAGGACGCATCCTTGCGAATTTCCCCGATCAGCTAACCGCCAGCCAGAAGATATCGGACCAACTCAACGAATTGGGCGAACTAACATTGAAGCCGGAAGCCAACATCATCAAACTGCCGAATGTTAGTGCCTCAATTCCGCAACTGAAGGCCGCGATCAAGGAATTGCAGTCGCAGGACTACAAAGTGCCCGACTATCCCGATGATCCCAAAAATGATGCCGAGAAAAGCATCAAGGCGCGATATGGCAAGGTGCTCGGCAGTGCGGTGAACCCAGTATTGCGCGAGGGCAATTCCGACCGCCGCGCCGCAGCATCGGTCAAAAATTTCGCACGCAATCATCCGCACCGCATGGGTAAATGGGCAAGTAATTCCAAGACACGTGTCGCGCACATGACAAGTGGCGACTTCTACGGCAGCGAAAAATCCGTGGTCATAAATGAGGCCACCACTACTCGCATCGAATTCGCGGGCAAAGACGGCAAGACCAACGTACTCAAGGACAAGCTTTCACTCAAGTCAGGAGAAGTGATAGATGCTGCCGTGATGAGCCGCCGCGCGTTGCGCCAGTTTTATGCCGAGCAGATCATCGCGGCGAAAAAAGAAGACGTGCTGCTGTCGCTACACCTCAAGGCCACGATGATGAAGATTTCCGACCCCATACTGTTCGGTCACGCAGTCTCCGTGTTCTTCAAAAAAGTGTTCGACAAACACGGTGCATTGCTCGAAAAATTGAAGGTCAACATCAACAATGGTTTTGGCGATCTGGAAGCCAAAGTGCTGGCACTGCCGGAGAAAAAGCGCGCCACCATCGTGGCAGATATCGCCGACTGCTTTCGCAATGCGCCACCTTTGGCCATGGTGAATTCCGACAAGGGCATCACCAACCTGCACGTACCTTCGGACGTGATCATCGACGCATCGATGCCACCGATGATCCGTGACGGCGGCAAGATGTGGGGGGCGGATGGCAAGCCCTACGACACACTGGCTATGATCCCCGACCGCTGTTATGCGGGCGTGTATGACGCCACCGTCGAGGATTGCAAGAGGAACGGCGCACTTGATCCCGCCACAATGGGCTCGGTGCCCAACGTCGGCCTGATGGCGCAGAAAGCCGAAGAATATGGCTCGCACGACAAGACCTTTGAAATCGCCGGAGACGGCAAGGTACGCATCATCGATATAAACGGAAAAGTGCTGCTGGAGCAGAACGTCGAACAGGGCGACATATTTCGCGCCTGCCAGACCAAGGATGCACCAATCCAGGACTGGGTGAAGCTCGCCGTCACCCGCGCACGTTTGAGCAACACACCCGCCATCTTTTGGTTGGATAAGAACCGAGGACACGATGCACAGATCATTGCCAAGGTGAATCAATACCTCAAAGACCACGACACAAAAGGTCTTGACATCCAGATCATGGAACCTGCCGACGCATGTCGTGCAACGCTAGCGCGCGTTCGTAAAGGTCTGGACACCATCTCCGTCACTGGCAACGTGCTACGTGATTATCTCACCGACCTGTTTCCGATACTGGAACTCAACACCAGTGCCAAGATGCTTTCCATCGTGCCGCTGATGAATGGCGGCGGACTGTTCGAGACCGGCGCCGGCGGCTCCGCGCCCAAGCATGTGCAGCAGTTCCGGCAGGAAGGTTACCTGCGTTGGGATTCACTGGGTGAGTTCCTCGCGCTATGCGTTTCGCTTGAACACCTTGTGCAGAAATTTAATAACGCCAAGGCACAGATTCTAGCCGAAACGCTGGACCAGGCCAACGCGAAAATTCTCGACAACAACAAATCACCCGCTCGCAAGGTCGGCCAGATAGACAACCGTGGCAGCCATTTTTACCTCGCGCTGTACTGGGCGCAGGCACTCGCCGCGCAGAACAAGGACAAGGAGATACAGGCACGCTTCGCACCACTGGCGAAGGTACTCGCGGACAACGAAGCCAAGATCAATGCAGAACTGATCGCAACCCAAGGTAAACCGATAGAGATGGGTGGGTATTACCATCCGGATTTCACGAAGGTATCGAAAGCGATGCGCCCAAGCAAGACTTTGAATGCGGCGTTGGATGCGATTTGAGTTGATGCTTAGCAATGAAATCTTTAAGAGATGTAATCGAGACCACCGATATTGGTGGGCTTTATTTTTGCACGAATAGTCAAAACAATTCGACTACGGTACATTGGGGCAAGTCCACGAGATTCATAAAGGAAATTTGAGATGGCAAAGAAATCACTAAACCATATAAAGGGCCCCGATTTCACAAAGTACTTTGTTCCAATTATTGAGATTCTTCGAGAATTGGGGGGTTCAGGTAATCCTGCTGAAGTTACAGACCTAATTATTGATCGCTATAACATTTCTGAAGAAGAACTGGAGTTACGAAATAAGAATGGTGGTTCCACGGTAAAAAACCGAATTGCATGGGCTCGATTTTATTTGGTTAAAGGCGGTGTTCTTGATTCCACTAAACGTGGAGTTTGGACACTCAAGCCAAGCTACTTGGATCGAATTGACATCGATAAGCCAAACGAATTCTTTTCTAGGACACATGACATCTTTGACAAGAAAAAAGATGTCTCCGAAACAGACAACCCAAATCTATTTGGAATAGATGATGAGATAGAAGAAAAAGTAGAAGACGAAAACTGTCGTGTACAGGTTATCGATATTTTGAAGCAACTTCCACCAGATGGATTTGAACGACTATGCCAACGTCTACTTCGTGAATCCGGATTTTCGCATGTAAAAGTTACTGGGAAATCTGGTGACGGTGGGATTGATGGATATGGAGTATTGGAATTAAACCCTCTGATGAGCTTCAAAGTCCTTTTCCAATCTAAGAGATACAAGGATGTCGTTTCTTCAGACAAGGTACGGGACTTTAGGGGCGCAATGGCCGGAAGGGCAGATAAAGGAATAATCATCACTACTGGACGGTTTACCCAAGATGCAAAAAATGAGGCCGTTCGAGACGGCGTTGCACTTATAGAATTAGTTGATGGTGAAAAGTTGGTTTCAATGTTTGAAAAGCTCGAGTTTGGGCTGACTCCAAGAGTTATTTTTGACATCAATCATAATTTTTTCAAAGAGTTTGAATGACTCGATCAAGTTAGCAATGATTTTTTCACGCGGAAATTAAACAGTTGGTGGGCACAGCGCACCCACCCTACGATTTCGGGTTTTGAATTTAGCTTTTCCTCCCCTGTGCGCCGCCGAGTAGCGGAAGCTGGTCAGGGAATTTCTGCGAGGACTAGATGAAACAACTAGCCATTAGACTAAGCTGGCAAACTACGCTTACCAAAACGAAAAAGCCCGGCATTTCCATGCCGGGCTTTTTTTATTAAGCGATTATTCAGGCGCTTGAATATTTGAAGCCTGCTTACCCTTGGGTCCTTGCACCACTTCAAAGGTGACCTGCTGGCCCTCTTTGAGCGACTTGAATCCACTCATGTTAATTGCTGAAAAGTGTGCAAACAGATCTTCGCTGCCGTCATCAGGAGTGATAAAACCAAAACCCTTTGCGTCATTGAACCATTTAACAGTACCAGTTGCCATGTGATTACTTCCTTACAAAAAAATGAGGGCGCCCCCAAAAAAACTGTTTGAATCCAAGACCGCACACGGCAAAACCTGTACTGCAGATACTTTGAATCAAACACACCAACTCACTTTTTACTCTAACTTTACCAATATCGTCAAGGTGTTTATAAATTTTTTCAGAATAAACTTGAAAAAGCTGCGCCAATCATTAAGTATATCTTTAATATAAGTATTAACATACGATACAAACATGGCTGTCAGACAACACAGTAGTTCGGTACTTGCACCTGAACGTGCAAAAACAAAACCGCCGCGTATGTACAAAGTGATTTTGTACAATGACGATTACACGACTATGGAGTTCGTAATTGAAATATTACAGCGTTTTTTTTCCATGAATTTGGAACGTGCAATGCAAATTATGCTCGAAGTACATAACAAAGGATCAGCAACATGCGGTGTCTATTCATTTGATGTCGCCGAAAGCAAGGTGGCGCAAGTGGTAGCACTTGCACAGCAGCACGGGCATCCGCTACGATGCGATATGGAGGAAAATTAGATGATTGCGCAGGAACTGGAAGTTAGCTTGCACTTGGCGTTCGTTGAGGCTCGTCAGAATCGGCATGAGTTCATCACCGTTGAACACTTGCTACTCACAATGCTGGACAACGCTTCCGCTGCTCAGGTGCTAAATGCATGTGGTGCGGATATGGATGAGTTACGCAAAACCTTATCCGAATTTATCACTACACACACTCCAGTTACACCGGGTAATGAAGAGGTAGACACTCAACCAACGGTTGGTTTCCAACGCGTCATACAACGCGCCATACTACATGTCCAATCCACCAACAAGAAAGAAGTAACTGGCGCTAATATCCTGGTCGCAATGTTTGGAGAAAAAGACTCTCATGCGGTTTACTTTCTTACCCAGCGTAATATTAATCGCCTTGATGTAGTGAACTATATCGCCCACGGCATCGACAGGAGTCAACCAGGCACACCAACAAAACCACAAGGCGACGAAACCGAGTCCGAAGAGGTGCAGAGTGACGACAGCGCGCTGAAAAGCTACACCATGGATTTGAATGCGCAAGCCTCATCAGGAAAGATTGATCCACTGATTGGACGTGAGCTCGAGTTGGAAAGAGTTGTCCAAACACTCTGTCGCCGCAGAAAGAACAATCCACTGCTAGTAGGAGAGGCCGGTGTGGGTAAAACCGCAATAGCCGAAGGATTGGCCCGACTCATAGTAGAAAACAGTGTGCCGGAAATACTTAATGATGCACAGGTATATGCATTAGACATGGGCGCACTACTTGCCGGCACCAAGTATCGCGGTGATTTTGAGCAACGTCTCAAAGCAGTATTGAAAGAACTTGCCGATACACCAAACTCAATACTTTTTATTGATGAAATCCATACACTGATCGGTGCAGGTGCAGCCTCAGGTGGCACAATGGACGCATCAAATCTGCTCAAACCGGCGTTATCCAGCGGCCAACTAAAATGTATCGGTGCGACAACTTACCAGGAATATCGCGGAATCTTTGAGAAAGATCATGCGCTGTCACGCCGCTTTCAAAAGATTGATGTACCCGAGCCTTCCGTCGAGCAAACCATCGCCATTTTGCGTGGTTTGAAGGCGCACTTCGAAGAGCACCATAGCGTCAAATATAGCGCGGCTTCAATAACCAGCGCTGCAGAACTTTCAGCACGCTTCATTAACGACCGCCATCTGCCTGACAAGGCGATTGATGTTCTGGATGAAGCAGGAGCAGCCCAACGCATCCTGCCAAAATCGAAACGAAGAAAGACCATCGGTAAGCATGAAATTGAAGAAATTATTTCCAAGATTGCACGCATTCCTCCGCGTAGTGTTTCTGCCGATGATCGCAATACACTTAAAACGCTGGATAGAGATTTGAAAGCTGTAGTCTTTGGCCAAAATAAAGCTATCGAGGCCCTCTCCACCGCAATCAAAATGTCTCGCAGCGGGCTTGGCAACCCGCAAAAACCCGTAGGGAGCTTTCTGTTTTCCGGGCCGACAGGTGTCGGCAAAACCGAGGTGGCACGCCAACTCGCCTATGCAATGGGCATACCATTGCACCGCTTCGACATGTCTGAATACATGGAGCGTCATGCAGTATCACGCCTGATTGGCGCTCCTCCCGGTTATGTGGGCTTTGATCAGGGTGGGCTGCTTACCGAAGCTATCAGCAAACAGCCTCATGCAGTACTGCTGCTCGATGAGATTGAAAAAGCACATCCTGATATCTTTAACATCCTGCTCCAAGTGATGGATCATGGCACGCTAACCGACAACAACGGACGTAAGGCCGACTTCCGCAACGTGATCATCGTCATGACCACCAACGCAGGAGCGGAAGCACTGAATAAGTCTCATATCGGCTTCACGCAAAACAGCGCGGAAGGAGATGAAATGGCCGATATCAAACGTACCTTCACCCCCGAGTTCCGCAACCGTTTGGATGGCATTATTTCCTTCGCATCTCTGGATCACGAAGTAATCTTGCGCGTAGTAGATAAATTCCTGATGCAACTGGAAGAACAGCTACATGAGAAGAAAGTGGAAGTGGTATTTACCGATGCCCTCAAGGATTACCTGGCCGAACACGGCTTTGACCCGAAAATGGGCGCACGCCCGATGTCACGATTGATTCAGGATACTATTCGTTCTGCATTAGCTGACGAACTCTTGTTCGGCAAGCTGGCAACTGGCGGCAAGATCATCGTGGATGTAATAGATGGCAAAGTGGGGTTAGATTTTGGGGAAGAAACAATCCCTGCCTGAACCAATTTATCGGGGGCGTTTCGCACCTAGTCCTACCGGCCCCCTTCATTTTGGCTCACTCGTTGCAGCCATTGCCAGCTATCTTGAAGCAAAGCACCACCACGGCATCTGGCTGGTGCGCATGGAAGATCTAGACATGCCACGCACAGTGCCAGGTGCGGCAGATGACATCCTGCAGACACTGGATATATTCGGGCTGCACAGCGACGAACCAGTTATCTACCAAAGCCAACGCACCGATGCTTATCAAGCAGCACTACAACAATTACAAAATAGCGGTGTAGTTTATCCCTGCACCTGCACACGCAAGGAGATTGCCGATTCAGCTATGCCGGGTATTGAAGGAGTGATTTATCCAGGTACCTGTCGCAGCAACACTCCCGGCTCCAGACAAAGACAAGCTTGGCGAGCTTACACCAACCCACCTAAAGCAAGACAAAAGACGATGAATGGAAAAATAGAGTTTGACGATGCCTTGCAAGACCATATTACCCAGGATTTAGAGCATGAAATTGGGGATTTTGTGGTAAAGCGCGCTGATGGTTTGTTTGCCTACCAACTCGCCGTAGTAGTAGATGACGCATTCCAAAGAATCACGAACGTGGTAAGGGGCTGCGACCTACTCACTTCCACACCGCGCCAGATTTATTTGCAACTCCTACTTGGTCTGCCCACCCCGCAATATATGCATCTTCCCATTGCGGTAAATGCACAGGGCGAAAAACTCAGCAAACAAACACGTGCACCTGCCGTTTCAAGTAATAACGCTACTGAAATATTGTTAATGGCACTGGAGTTTTTGTGTCAAAAGCCACCCGCAGAATTGCGGGGAAATAGTATTGAGGAAATATTGAGCTGGGCGACAACTCACTGGCAACCGGAACGACTGAAGGGTCATCATAAAATTCTCTTGAATTTCAGTTAGCAGCAACACGAACTGTATTTGCAATCTTCTCAGCGCACTGTTTAACCAACGCACCGTCCTCACCTTCTACCATCACCCTTAGCAGTGGCTCGGTCCCAGAAGGGCGTAACAGCACACGACCTTTACCATTCAACGCATGTTCGGCTGCTGTTACCGCAGACTTGATTAGCGCATGTTCTAACAGCATTGCTGCCTTTTCCACTCGTACGTTGATAAGCACCTGCGGATACATCACAAGGCCCTGTGCTGCCTGAAACAAGGTTTGCTGCTTCATGCACAGCGCGTGCAGCACTTGCAGTGCAGAGACGATTCCATCACCTGTGCCATGCTTGTCCAGACAGATGATGTGCCCGGAGTTCTCACCCCCAAGCTGCCAATTTTTCTGTTGTAACAATTCCATCACATAACGGTCACCTACTTTGGCACGTAAAAATGGAATATCCAGTTTCTTCATAGCATGCTCGAAAGCAAGATTAGTCATGAGCGTACCAACTACGCCACCACACATCTTGCCGAGTGCCTGACGATGCCTGGCGATGATATATAACAATTGGTCACCATCATATAAATTACCCTCGGCATCAGCCATGATCAGCCGGTCTCCATCTCCATCCAGTGCAATACCAATATCCGCACTATTTTCTAACACTGCCTTGCGTAGGTTAGCCGGGGCGGTCGCTCCATATCCATCATTTATATTCTTGCCATCCGGCTCTATTCCGATAGCAATGACATCGGCACCAAGCTCATGGAACACGTGCCGTGCGATGTGGTAAGTCGCACCATGCGCACTATCAACCACGATCTTGATGCCGCGCAAGTTCATGTCTGCGGGAAAGGTGCTTTTGCAAAATTCGATATAACGACCAACCGCATCGTCGATTCGCTTTGCCTTACCGAGACCTTCCGAGGCATTGGTCTGCATTGGATTATCCAGTTCAGCTTCAATGGCATGCTCGGTCTCGTCCGGCAACTTACAACCATGAGCCGAGAAGAATTTAATGCCATTATCTTCGAACAGATTATGCGAAGCAGAAATCACAATGCCAGCTTGCAAGCGTAATGCACGAGTAAGATAAGCTACCGCTGGCGTAGGCACTGGCCCGGCAAGATACACATCAACTCCTGCCGCTATGAGGCCAGCCTCCAGCGCAGATTCCAGCATATAACCAGATATACGAGTGTCCTTGCCAATCAGTACTGCCGGATGCTCGCCCTGCGCATGCTCCGCATTTGACAACACCTTTCCTGCTGCGTAACCCAAATGCATCATAAATTGCGGTGTGATGGGAAAGTCACCTACTCGTCCACGTACACCATCTGTTCCAAAATATTTTTTACTCAAGCCAGCTCCCCATTAATGGCATTCCATATCTTCAAAGCATCCACCGTCGCACGAACATCATGTACGCGCACGATGGTTGCACCACGCTGCACCGCAATCAAAGCTGCTGCAATACTGGACGGCATACGCTGAGCGACATCTTGCCCTGTCAAAGTGCCCAGCATGGATTTACGCGAAAGTCCTGCCAACACAGGCACTCCAAATTCGGTAAAATTTTCCAACTCACTCAGCAGGGTAAGATTATGCGCCAACGTCTTGCCAAATCCAAAACCCGGATCGATTACGATACGGTTACGTTGAATACCTGCGGACTCAACTGCCGCGATACGCTCACCCAAGAAGTTGCTGACTTCAGTCACTACATTCTGATATTTGGGTTGCGTCTGCATGGTTTTTGGCTCACCTTGCTTATGCATTAGACATACTGCAACATTGCTGGATGCGACCTCACGCAACGCGGATGCATCTCTTAGTGCATCAATGCTGTTAACCATCCCGACTCCACTCGCTATCGCAGCTCGTATCACCTCGGGTTTACAGGTATCTATAGAAATGGGTATAGGAGCATGTCGCAACCCCTCGATAATAGGCGACACTCTATCCAACTCTTGCTGTGCGCTAACTGGCAAGGCACCGGGGCGTGTAGATTCACCACCGATATCGAGTATATCTGCACCTTCTGTGATTAGATGCTGTGCCTGCGCTAGCGCAGCATCACACTGCAAATGCTGCCCTCCATCAGAAAATGAGTCGGGTGTAGCATTGATAATGCCCATGACCAGAGGCCGGGACAGATCAAACTGAAAATTTCCGCAATAAAACATCAAGGAATTGAGGATTCAGGGCCAGTATCCCTGAATCCTGCTTCAAGTTTCTTGTGCAGGTTGAGTAGGCTCAGTGACAGGCGCGGTTGGGTCGGAATCTTGTGGGGGTGGAGCCTGGGTACTTTGAGTCGCCTTGGGCGGACGGGGCGGATTGCCAGCCATGATGTCATCTATCTGCTCAGCATCCAGAGTTTCCATTTCAAGCAGTGCCTGAGCCATAGCTTCTACTTTATCGCGATTTTCTTCAATCAATCGACGCGCCAGCGCATACTGCTGATCGATGATACGACGTATCTCTGCATCCACCTGCTGCATGGTGGTTTCGGAAATATTTTTATGTGTTGTAACCGAGCGCCCAAGAAAGACCTCGCCCTCGTTTTCGCCGTAAACCATGATTCCCAACGAATCCGACATTCCCCACTGAGTCACCATACTCCTTGCCAATTCGGTTGCACGCTCAAAATCATTGGAAGCGCCGGTCGTCATTTGATTCATAAAAATTTCTTCGGCAATACGTCCACCAAATAATACCGCCAAGGTGTCGAGTATGCGATCCTTTGCCATACTAAAACGATCCTCTGCTGGCAATTGCATGGTCAAACCCAATGCTCGACCTCGCGGAATAATGGTTACTTTATGCACCGGATCAGTTTTGGGCAGCAACTTGGCCACCACCGCATGACCAGACTCGTGATAAGCGGTGTTGCGACGCTCTTCTTCGGGCATAATCACTGATCGGCGCTCCGCACCCATCATGATCTTGTCCTTGGCCGCTTCAAAATCATCCATCTCAACAAAACGTTTACCACGTCGTGCTGCAAACAAGGCTGCTTCATTGACAAGATTTGCCAGATCTGCACCTGACATACCGGGCGTACCACGAGCCAGAATATTGGCTTTCACGTCTTGTGCAGACGGCACCTTGCGCATGTGCACCATTAAAATTTGCTCCCGACCGCGAATATCAGGTAATGGCACCACCACTTGACGGTCAAAACGACCTGGACGCAGTAGCGCTGGATCGAGCACATCCGGTCGATTGGTCGCAGCAACCACGATCACTCCGCTGGCACCTTCAAAACCATCCATCTCAACCAATAATGCGTTCAGTGTTTGCTCACGCTCATCATTACCGCCACCCAGACCTGCACCTCGTTGCCTACCAACAGCATCAATTTCATCGATAAACACAATACATGGTGAAGTTTTCTTTGCCTGCTCAAACATGTCGCGAACCCGTGCAGCACCAACACCAACAAACATCTCTACAAAATCAGAGCCAGAAATTGAGAAAAATGGCACCTTGGCTTCACCGGCAATCGCTTTTGCCAACAACGTCTTACCTGTTCCAGGATTGCCCACCAGCAGCACTCCACGCGGAATGCGTCCGCCAAGATTCTGAAATTTGGACGGGTCACGCAAGAAGTCCACCAGCTCAGACACCTCTTCTTTAGCTTCGTCGCAACCTGCAACATCTCCAAATGTGTAGCGCTCCTTGTTCTCATCCAACATCTTCGCACGTGATTTGCCAAATGAAAAAGCACCCCCTTTACCACCACCCTGCATTTGACGCATAAAGAAAATCCACACGCCAATCAACAATATCATCGGAAACCATGAGACAAAAATATTCATCAGGAATGAAGGTTCTTCTTCCGGCTTTGCCTCAATACTTACCCCGTTACTCAGCAGATCCGAAACCATCCACAAATCACTGGGCGCATAACTGGTGATGCGCTTGCCTTCACTGGTGGTCGCCTTCAAAGTGCGGCCTTCGATAGTCACCTTGGTGATATGTCCCTGTTTCACCTCATCGAGGAACTGGGAATAATCGAGTTTTACCTGTGAAGATTGCTGCTGGCGCGTGTTGAACTGGTTGAACACGGTCATCAAAACCAGTGCAACAACCATCCAAACTGCGATGCTTTTAAAGTTATTCAAAATTACTCCTTAATTCGGCACAGCCTAAGGCTGACGAGGTATGACATTTAACTATGTATTACTTCTTTCCGCTAGCCAAAAGATACACTTCACTACTCCGGTCACGAGAAGCTTTGGGCTTGCGCGAAACAACTTTAGTGAAACAACTGCGCATTTGCCTGAGATATTCCTCGAATCCCGCACCTTGAAATACTTTTACCAGGAAACTTCCATCAGACTTCAAGTGTTCGAGTGCAAATTCCATCGCCAGTTCCGCAAGATGCATGGCGCGCGCCTGATCAACTGTACCCACACCACTAATATTAGGGGCCATATCAGAAATTACAAGCCCAACCGACCGACATTGCAATAATTCCTGCAAATGTTTAAATACCGCCTCATCACGGAAATCACCTTGAATGAAATCCACATTAGGAATCGGATCAAGCGGCAACAGGTCTAATGCTATCACTTTCCCGCCACTTCCGAGCTTACTGGCTGCCACTTGAGACCATCCACCTGGCGTAGCACCCAGATCTACTACCACTTCACCCGCATGAAAAAGGTGATCTTTGGCATCGATTTCAAGTAATTTATATGCTGCACGTGAACGATAACCGTCCTTCTGTGCTAATTGTACAAAGGGATCACTTACATGTTCATGCATCCATTGCTTACTGGTCTTGTTTTTTTTGATATGAGACGGCTTCATCGTTTACAATCCGTAGCTAAGGAACCACTGATTAAGTCCAACATGACCGCGCACTTGGCCTTGCGGGATGAGATACAAGGAAGGTGACGACGCGAATGGTTATTCCCTTCGCTAGGAGCCTGACGCCGTAGACCGTCCTCAAAGCCAGTACCCGTATGGGTTGCAACAAAAACGAACGCTCGCTGTGTTGTGCGCCTTGCGAACATCTCGTTTTTGTAGGCAACGTGGTTCATGGTGAACTTAATCAGTGGTTCCCTCATTCAATAAGGTTAATATGTTATCTCTCACCATACCCGAACGACGCGACCTTAAGGCCCGTGCCCACCCCCTAAGCCCTGTTGTAACAATAGGTAACGCAGGCCTGAGCGAAGCGGTAATGGCCGAAATCGCTGCCAGCCTGAAAACTCACGAGCTGATTAAGATTAGGGTAATGAGCGATGATCGCACACTCCGCGAAACGATACATACAAATATATGTACTCAACTCAACGCTGCCGCTGTACAACATATCGGAAAAATTCTGGTGATCTACCTACCCAACCCCGAAGCAAATGAAATCGGGATTAAAAAAATGCCGCGCCACAAGGGCAAGAAGCCACTCACTAAAAAACAACTGGGAAATCGCGGTTAACCTTAATCAACACTCATGAAAGACATCTACGCAATATAGCGAGCACAATAGTTGTGCAGTGAATTTTCAAATATATTTAACTTCCACCAACTCATACTCCCGAACCCCGCCCGGTGCCTGAACTTCAGCAATATCACCACTAGACTTTCCAATCAGTGCACGCGCAATAGGTGAGCTGATAGAAATTTTCTTCTGTTTGATGTTGGCTTCATCTTCACCAACTATCTGATAGGTGACTACGTCGCCATTTTCTACGTCTTCCAACACCACGGTCGAACCAAAGACACAACGTCCATCTGCATTGAGCGCTTTAGGATCAATAATCTGTGCGCTACCAAGTTTTCCCTCCAACTCGACAATACGACCTTCAACAAAAGACTGCTTTTCCTTGGCAGCATCGTATTCGGCATTTTCTGATAAATCTCCTTGTGCCCTGGCTTCCGATATTGCGCTAATCACTGCCGGACGCTCCACTGTTTTTAGAGCATGCAACTCCTTGCGCAGTAATTCCGCACCTATAAAAGTTAATGGGATTTTGCTCATATCTAGTTTGCCCCTTAAATCAATCTATTATGTTGTGTCTGCAAGTCATATACCTGCAAACCCGTAATGTGTTGCATGCCCATACAGGCGGCACGAGCACCAGCCAAGGTAGTATAGTAGGTCACACGGCTCTGCAATGCGGCATGGCGAATAGAGTAAGAATCACGCATCACGCTTGGTTTGCTATCCACAGTATTTACGATAAGACTGACCTCGTCATTTTTGATCATATCCAGAATATGTGGGCGGCCTTCCGCAACCTTGTTTACTACCGTCACCTCAACACCTGCTGCGCCAATAGTAGCCGCCGAGCCACGTGTTGCCAAAATAGAAAATCCCAACTTCGCCAATGCACTTGCAATCTCTACCGCACCAACCTTATCAGCTTCTCGAACACTGATAAACACCTTGCCTTCCTTTGGCAATTTGATACTTGCAGCAAGTTGTGACTTCACAAACGCTTCGGCAAAAGACTCTCCCACACCCATCACTTCGCCCGTAGATTTCATTTCCGGCCCCAGGATCGTATCAACTCCTGGAAACTTGATGAATGGGAATACGGCTTCTTTCACAGAATAATATGGAGGAATCACCTCTTTGAATATTCCTTGTTGCTTCAAAGTTTGACCTGCCATACAACGAGCTGCCACTTTGGCCAACGACACTCCGGTCGCTTTCGACACGAACGGGACAGTTCGTGAGGCACGCGGGTTCACTTCAAGCACATATACCGTTTCACCCTGAATAGCAAACTGCACATTCATCAAACCCTTTACTTCCAGTGCTTTTGCCATCGCCACGGTCTGACGACGTATTTCATTTTGCATGGCATCCGACAAACTGAACGGTGGTAGTGAACAAGCCGAATCGCCGGAATGCACACCAGCCTGCTCAACGTGCTCCATAATGCCGCCAATAATCACTTGTTCGCCATCAGACACAGCATCCACATCAACTTCGATAGCATCGTTCAAAAAGCGGTCTAGCAGAATAGGCATGCGTTCTGGATATGTCTTGGACATTATCTCAGCATCTTGCATGTAACGTTCAAGGTCTGATTGCACATGAATGATTTCCATCGCACGTCCACCCAGCACATTGCTTGGCCTAACCACCAATGGGTAACCAATTTGTTCAGCACCTTCCAGCGCACCTTTAACTGTACGCGCAGTACGATTAGGTGGCTGCTGCAAGTTCAGTTGATGCAGCATCTGCTGAAAGCGTGAGCGGTCTTCCGCGCAGTCGATCATATTCGGTGTAGTACCGATGATAGGCACACCATTTTCTTCCAGTCCGTGTGCCAAACTGAGTGGCGTCTGACCACCGTACTGCACAATCACCCCAATGGGTTTCTCTACTGCCACAACTTCCAATACATCTTCCAGCGTCAACGGTTCAAAATACAAGCGATCAGAAGTGTCATAGTCAGTAGAAACAGTTTCCGGATTGCAGTTGACCATAATGGTCTCGTAGCCATCCTCACGCATCGCCAGCGCGGCATGTACGCAACAATAATCGAACTCAATACCTTGCCCGATACGATTCGGCCCGCCACCCAGCACCATGATTTTTTTATTGTTGGTCGGCAAAGATTCGCATTCTTCTTCATAGGTGGAATACATGTAGGCTGTGTTGGTGGCGAATTCAGCCGCACAGGTATCGACACGCTTGAACACTGGGCGCACACCCAGCGCATGCCGGTAGGCACGCACAGCAGCAGCGTCTATTTCCAGTAAGGTCGCCAATCGCTCATCGGCAAAACCGCTACGTTTCAAATTACGCAACTCATCTGCATCCAGGCTTTCTAGCGTCCGGCCAACTAGTGACTGTTCCTGACGAATCAAGTCAGCAATCTGCACCAAAAACCAGGGATCAATTTTGCTGACATTGAACACTTCTTCAACACTCATCCCAAGACGGAATGCATCACTCACTGCCCAGATACGCTCCGGCCCCGGGCTGCCTAATTCCGAAACAGTCGTATCAAGATCACTAAATTTTTCGTCTAACCCGTTTACACCCACTTCCAGACCCCGCAACGCTTTCTGGAACGATTCCTGGAAAGTTCTGCCGATTGCCATCACCTCGCCTACCGACTTCATCTGTGTCGTAAGCCTGTCGTTGGCCTGTGGAAATTTTTCAAATGCAAAACGTGGGATCTTGGTAACCACATAGTCAATTGTCGGCTCAAACGATGCGGGTGTCGCCCCCCCGGTAATATCATTTTGCAACTCATCCAGTGTGTAACCCACTGCCAGCTTGGCAGCCACCTTGGCAATCGGGAAACCAGTTGCCTTGGAAGCCAATGCCGAAGAGCGAGATACACGCGGATTCATCTCAATCACCACTATCCGGCCATCATCTGGATTGATGGCAAACTGCACATTGGAGCCACCAGTATCCACACCAATCTCGCGCAGCACCGCAATAGAGGCATCACGCAGAAGTTGATATTCCTTGTCGGTCAAAGTTTGCGCGGGTGCAACTGTTATCGAGTCACCGGTATGCACACCCATCGGGTCGAGATTTTCAATAGAACAAATAATGATGCAATTATCTTTGCTGTCACGCACCACTTCCATTTCAAATTCTTTCCAACCCAGCAAAGACTCTTCAATCAGCAGCTCGCTGGTCGGCGACGCTTCCAGTCCACGCTCGCAAATAGCCATGAACTCTTCTTTGTTATAGGCAATACCTCCCCCACTTCCGCCCATGGTAAAAGAGGGACGAATAACTGTCGGGAAGCCCATCACCTGCTGAACCTGCAATGCTTCTTCTATGCTGTGCGCAATTGCGGAACGCGCCGAGGCTAAGCCGATCTTTGACATCGCCTGCTTGAACTTTTCACGATCTTCGGCTTTATCAATCGCTTCTCTTGAAGCACCGATCATTTCTACATTGTGTTTTTCAAGTACGCCGTGCTTAGCTAAATCAAGCGCACAATTCAGCGCAGTCTGCCCGCCCATGGTTGGCAAAATCACATCCGGCTTTTCCTTGGCGATTATCTTCTCCACAACCTGCCAGGTAATTGGCTCTATATAGGTCGCATCCGCCATATTTGGATCTGTCATGATGGTAGCCGGATTCGAATTCACCAGAATGACGCGATAACCTTCCTCCCGCAGCGCCTTGCAGGCCTGAGCACCCGAATAATCGAACTCGCACGCCTGCCCAATAATAATCGGGCCAGCGCCGATGATGAGGATACTTTTTATGTCAGTTCGTTTTGCCATATTCGTAAAGCTACTGTGCGTCCAAATTACTGTGTTCTCGTTCGTTTGCTCCAGCGCCGTACATTATTCGTGCTGTCGCGTTGCTCACTTAACTGCGGACTTGTACTCTGGCCGCTCGCTACGCTTTCCGCATGTTAGTTAACCAGGCTTCCTTTTCTCCATTGTTTCCACGAAGCGGTCGAACAACGCCGCCACATCGTGCGGGCCCGGACTTGCCTCGGGATGCCCCTGAAAACAGAAGGCTGGCGCATCAATCATCTCAAAACCTTGCAATGTGCCATCAAACAGGGAAATGTGTGTTGCACGCGCATTTTTAGGCAGCGTCGCGGCATCAACTGCAAAACCATGGTTCTGACTGGTAATCATTACACGCCTAGATTCCATATCCTGCACCGGATGGTTCGCTCCGCGATGACCAAACTTCATCTTTATCGTCTTCGCACCTGCCGCCAGCGCCATAATCTGGTGGCCAAGGCAAATGCCGAACAACGGCACATCCGCTGCTAAAAATTGTTTTGTCGCAGTAATCGCATAATCACAAGGCTCTGGATCTCCCGGGCCATTGGACAAAAATACCCCATCCGGCTTCATTGCCAGCACTTTCTTTGCTGCAGTCTGCGCAGGCACTACCGTAATACGGCAGCCACGTTCGGCCAGCATGCGCAAAATGTTACGCTTCACTCCGAAGTCGTAAGCCACCACATGAAATTTTGTATCTTCTGCCTCCGGATATCCCACACCCAACTCCCACTCACGTTGCATCCAGGCATAGGGTTCCTTGCAACTAACTTCCTTCGCCAAATCCATGCCCGCCAAACCGGAAAAATCTCGTGCTGCAGCCAATGCTGCCTCTTCATCATTGCCCGTAGCAATGCAACCATTCTGTGCACCACTACTACGCAAAATCCGCGTTAACTTACGCGTATCGATTCCTGCAATGGCTACTACATTATTGGTTTTCAAATAATCCGGTAAGGATTGAGTGCTGCGAAAATTGCTTACCGTCATAGAGAGATCACGTATCACTAACCCGCTGGCGAATACCTGACGCGACTCCACATCCTCGGTATTCACACCCACATTACCGATGTGCGGATAAGTTAACGTAATGATCTGTTTGCAGTAGGAAGGATCGGTGAGAATCTCCTGATAGCCGGTCATCGCGGTATTGAACACCACCTCGCCGACACTGCTGCCGGAAGCCCCGATACTAATGCCCCGAAAAACCGTCCCATCGGCAAGCACAAGAATGGCAGGGTTCGTTTGTGGCACTAAATAACTCCCAAAATAAGACGTAAAGAAGCGGGATGAACTCACGGTTCATCCCGCCTTTGAATTGACGCGAATTATAGCCGATTAGCGGATAAGTATCAATCATGGGTAAGGCTGAACGCCCATCAAATCTTGTATAACAATTGCAGCCAGACATCTGCCATTTTTCAGTTTTGCTTGAACCAACACCACTGATTCTGCTTCTCGTCATCAAATCAATTTGATATGGTTTGGATGCTGATTAAGCCTAGTTTTATATGCACATGAAAGGAAAACAAGATGTCTGTCACCATTTACCATAACCCACGTTGCTCAAAATCTCGCCAAACACTGGCCTTGATTCAAGAAAAAGGTATTGAACCAGAAATTATTGAATACCTGAAATCACCACCCTCTGAGGTTGAGCTGGATCAGATAATAAGCAAGCTAGCCGTGCAGCCAGAGGAATTGATACGCAAGGGAGAAGATGAATTTAAACTTTATTTCATGGAAAAAAAATTATCACGGGAAGAAACAATACGCCTGATGGTTAAGCATCCTAAGGTCATTGAGCGCCCCATCGTTATCAATGGCAACAAAGCGATCATTGGACGTCCGCCAGAAGGTGTGCTGGATATTTTGTGATGGAATCAATAGGGTCAGACTTCACTGATCCATACCTCGCATGTGGAATCAATCCCCGTGTTTGAGAAAGAGAGGAGTTAGATGGGAAGTTATGACGACTTAATTGACGAGGCGCTTACACGTGTGAAGGAAATCATGCCGTGGGACTTAAGTAGATTGCTTGACTCAGAGAGTAAACCGGTATTGCTGGATGTGCGCGAACCGACCGAATACGACATGCTGCGCATTCCCGGTTCGATCAATGTCCCGCGCGGAGTGTTGGAACAATCCTGCGAGTGGGATTACGACGAAACTTTGCCCTTGCTTGCTGCGGGCCACGAGTTAGATATTGTGGTGGTTTGCCGTTCAGGTAAACGATCGGCGCTTGCCGCCGACGTGCTTTTGCATATGGGCTACACCAATGTGGTTTCGCTCAAGACCGGCGTGCGCGGCTGGAATGATTTCGAACAACCGTTGGTGGGGGTGTCCAACGTTCCGATAGATGCAGATACAGCTGACGAATTGCTGGCACCACGACTGAGACCTGACCAGATTAAACCTAAGGCATCCAGATTGTAAATTTAATGAGTGATTAATAGGACCAGACTCCATTGATCCAGAATATCTCGCTACATTTATTACCGCGCACAAGCACCGCAGCTGTTCGCCAGGATGCCTCTACCAAGATTTCAAGGGTTCGTATGAAGAGGAAGTAGCTGCGCTACGGGTTACTCCGGAATGAATAGATCTAAAAAATTCACTTCAATCCTAACACGTCCTGCATGTCATACATCCCAGCGTGATTAGCTTTGAGAAAACGTGCGGCACGTAGTGCGCCCAGTGAGAAAGTAGCGCGACTGGAAGCCTTGTGAGTAATTTCGATACGTTCGCCAATACCTGCGTAGAGCACAGTATGATCACCAACGATATCACCACCGCGCATGGTGGCAAAACCAATCGTGGATGGATCGCGCTCACCAGTGACACCTTCCCGTCCATATACAGCACACTTATCAAGATCGCGCCCCAGTGTTTTTGCCACGACTTCACCCATACCCAGTGCGGTGCCAGAAGGGGCATCTATTTTGTGACGATGGTGTGCTTCAATGATCTCGATATCGTAACCTTCCGACAATACTCGGGAGGCTGTTTCTAGCAACTTGAATACGAGATTTACGCCCACGCTCATGTTTGGAGCAAATACGATGCCGATATGCTGTGCAGCAGCACCGAGTTGAGCCTTTTGCTGCGCATTAAAGCCTGTCGTACCGATCACCATATTCACACCGAGCTTGCGGCAGATATCAAGATGATGCAGCGTGCCTTCGGGACGCGTGAAGTCAATTAATACGTCAGCGCCTTGCAACGCAGCTTCCACATCTGCACTGATTGTTACGTCGCACGGCTCACCAAACAAAGTTCCCGCATCACGACCCAACAAGGGGCTGCCACCATGCTCCAGTGCTGCGTATAAAAGCATGTCTTCAGATTGCGCAACAGATTCCAGAAGTGCGCGCCCCATACGTCCGCTGCTACCGGCAATTGCGATTTTTATTTTACTCATGCTGTTTCCCGATTAATGTCTATTGATTGGATGAAGTAGTCGAGGTTTCAGGTGTGGCAATTTTTGTCGATGTATTTATTGGCTTGAAGCTATCATCAATCTTCACCAATTCATCTCCCTCAAAATAAATTGTCAAACGTTGTTGCTCTACCCGTTTGCCTCGTTGTTCCAGCAGATATACATAATCCCAACGGTTTTCGTGGAATGCATCGTTAACCATCGGCGTGCCAAGCACATAACGAACCTGCTGTCTGGACATACCGAGCTTCAACTTTTCACGCATATCTGTGGTTACAAAATTGCCCTGACGAATGTCCATTTTGTAAACGGAAAAAGGTCCGGTAACCCTCCCGCAAGAGGATAACAACAACAAGGAAAACAAAATCAATATGCTACGGATTAACATAACCAGCCACTTCCAGAATCTATAACCACACCATGATAACTCAAGCCACTACACCCAACATCTCTGCTGCATGCTTGCGTGTGGTCGCAGTAATTTTCACTCCACCCAACATGCGGGCAACCTCTTCGACGCGCTGTTTTTCATCCAAAATATTAATATGGCTCAACGTAACACCGTCCTCCACCGCTTTGCTCACACACCACTGATTATCTGCGGTTGCAGCAACCTGTGGCAAATGTGTAACACACAATACCTGGTAATCTTTACCCAGTTTTTTGAGTAAATTCCCGACGATCTCCGCTACGCTCCCGCCTATCCCGCTATCAACCTCATCAAAAATCAGGGTCGGCACACTCGCGATCCTGGAAGTGGCCACTTGAATGGCAAGACTGATGCGTGAAAGCTCTCCGCCTGATGCAACCTTGGCCAGACTACGTGCAGGCACGCCGGGATTGGCAGCAACCTGGAACTCCACTTCCTCCAATCCATAAGCATTTCCCTCTGTCAGCGGTTGCAATTTGACGGCAAAGCTACCATCTTTCATCGCCAGGGTCTGCATCGCAGAGGTGATCTCTCCGGAAAGCTTGGCAGCCGCTTTTTTTCTTCCAGCTGATATTTTCTGGGCCATAGCCAGATAACTTTTATGTGCGACTTTTTCATGCTGTTCCAAATCAACCAAATCTGCATCCCCACCCAATTCCTCCAGCCGGGTAATAATATCCTGTAGCGCATCATCCAAATACTCAGGTGCAACACGATATTTCCGAGCGGCATCCATCACACTCTGAATACGCTGTTCCTGTTCAAGCAGTCTCTGTGGATCGGCATCCAGGCGTTGCTGATAGTGCCGAAGCGAATAGACTGCTTCCTGTATCTCCGCCTGCGCACTTCCCAACATTTTCAGTATTTCTCCGAGGCTGGCATCATGTGTCATGCCTTCTTGCAGGCGAACTGTCAGTGCATTTAATTGCGACAGGCAGGCGCTTTCAGATTCGCTCAAGGTCTCGATGCCAAACGCAGCCGTATCCAGCAGACCAGAAGCATTTGCAAGACGAGCATAATCTTCCTGCAAGATTTTCCAGTCTGCCACGCTAAAACCCAGACCTTTCACTTCGTCACGCTGGAACTGCAACAATTCGCGCTCAGCTGCTACTGCTTCAGCATTTTCGCTGAGATTGATGCGTCGACGTCGCAACGATTGCCATTCACGATACAAGGCTGAGACCTTGCCAGAATCTTCCGTAAGGCCAGCATAACCATCCAGCAATTTGCGGTGTACTTCAGAACACAACAGCGATTGATGGGCATGCTGCCCATGGATATCGAGCAGTTGACCCCCTGCTTCGCGTAGCTGCTGCAAGGTTGCACTACGCCCGTTGATAAAACCACGCGAGCGTCCTCCCGCTTCTAGTACGCGTCTCAGCAAACATACACCCTCATCCCCTTCCATATCCTGTTCACGCAACCATGCCTGCAACGTTGGCAAGGCAGTAACATCAAACTCCGCAGCAACCTCGGCACGCTCACAACCGTTGCGCACCATGCCTACATCGCCCCTTTCTCCAAGGGCCAACGATACCGCGTCAATCAGGATGGATTTTCCCGCACCAGTCTCGCCAGTCAACACGGTGAAACCTGCTGAAAAATTTAATTCAAGCGAAGAAACGATGACGAAATCTCGAATACCCAGGAATTTCAGCATTTATAAGGTTTGGTTCCAAAGCAGCTTTTCACGTAGCGTGTTGTAGTAACTGTGCCCCACCGGATGTAGCAGACAAACAGAGGCCGGATGACGAGTAACAACAATCTTGTCATGCAACTGAAGGTTGTAACTGGTGTGGCTATCAAAGCGCACATGTATATCGTCAGTACGATGCACCAGAATTTCCAACACCGAAGAACTTTTCACCACGATGGGCCGATTACTCAACGAATGAGGGCTTATTGGAACCAGCTCAAGCACATCCAGGCTGGGATGCAATATCGGGCCGCCTGCTGACATTGCATAGGCAGTTGACCCGGTAGGCGTCGCGACAATCAAACCATCAGCACGTTGATTATAAAGATATTCCCCATCCACTCGCACTTCGAATTCAATCATGCTGCTTATGTTGTTGCGATGTACCACGACCTCATTAAATGCCCGACCACTGTATTCCTCAACGTCGTTGCGAAACACTTGTGCCGCCAATAACAAACGCTGTTCAACAATGTATTTACCATCCAGCATCTCCCCGATGCTTTCCTGCATATTGTCCAGCGTGAGATCTGTTAGAAAACCAAGTCTCCCCTGATTAACGCCGACTAACGGCACATGCCACAACGACAGGGTACGTGCAATATTCAGCATGGTTCCATCACCACCGAGCACAATAGCAATATCAATCGAATTACCCATTTCGTCTAGTGTCAGCACTGGATATGGACTATCTTTAATGTTCTCGGCAGTCAAACTGTCCACGACTACATTCAATCCTTTGGCAGTCAGGAATGAGGCCAACCGCAACAGTGGGTCAGCTATCTCCGGCATCCCATGCTTACCAATCAACGCTACGTTTTGAAAGGGAAATTTCATGAACACGATTAAACCACATCACCTCAGTTCTGACAAAGCCACACAACAGCTGACAACAGAACAATCACGCAGCCCCACGGACTTACTCACCCGTTATTAAGCAATGTGATGTCACATTGGTCATAGTCATTAACCACCCAATTTATTTGCAATGGTAGAATCGCGCTATGCTTAATGAACGTGCACAAATCCTGCTCAAGACTCTGGTAGAGCGTTACATCAGTGACGGTCAGCCAGTTGGTTCGCGTAGTCTGCAACAGTATTCAGGATTGGAGGTCAGTTCTGCAACTATTCGCAACGTCATGGCCGACCTGGAAGAGATCGGCCTGGTCAGCAGCCCACACACTTCAGCGGGAAGAGTCCCTACCGGCTTGGGCTATCGCCTATTCATAGACACCATGTTGATTACCAAGCCACTTGATACTGCACGTGTACAGCAGCTGGAAGGCCAGCTACAGCCAGATAATCCATCACGTCTGATCTCACTGGCTTCAAACATACTTTCCGAGCTAACTCATTTCACTGGTGTCATTGCTTCGACAAGGCGAAGTACCATCACCGTACGCCAAATCGAATTTCTGCGACTGAGCGAAAAACGTGTACTGCTGATCATCGTTATGCCAGATGGTGAAGTTGAAAACCGCGTCCTGCTTCTGGAGCGCGATTATTCCCAATCACAACTCACCGAGGCAGGGAATTTTCTTAGCCAGAACTATATTGGCTGCAGCTTCTCTCAAATGCGCGACCGGTTACGTGGTGAGCTACAGCAACTTCATCAGGATATGAGTGCTTTGATGGCTGCAGCCTTGGCAGCGGGAGATGCCGCAGAAGCGAAAAAATCAGAAGATTACGTCGTCAGTGGTGAACACAATTTACTACATGTGCAGGATTTTTCCTCCGATATGGGGCGCTTACGGGATCTATTCACGTTATTTGAGCAAAAAACCGAGCTGATACACCTGCTTGATGCAAGCCGCCGTGGGCAAGGAATCCATATTTTTGTCGGGAGTGAATCAGGACTGGCTTCACTTGACGAATGTAGCGTAATTACAGCCCCTTATTCCGTAGATGGACAAGCTGTAGGCACACTTGCAGTTGTCGGTCCGAAGCGGATGGATTATCAGCGTGTCATTCCCATCGTGGATATCACGTCACGACTGTTAGGTAATGCGCTTTCTCAAAATTAAGGAGCAGTTATGCTAATCTACTCAATCTATCGTTCCCACACTAACGAAAATAATACAATTACCTATACTTTTTTGAGATTTAATTATGGCCTATCAAACTGAACCTGTTTTCACTCACGGC
>Ga0316187_10000612_pt1 | contig 28755 bp, 22 predicted proteins | sample CroRivburrow1_MG_FD_204927 | JGI IMG/M metagenome (GOLD analysis project Ga0316187, IMG submission 204927) | Coastal sediment microbial communities from Maine, United States - Cross River worm burrow 1 | ecosystem: Environmental > Aquatic > Marine > Coastal > Sediment | place: USA: Maine... | reverse complement strand
GACTACATCCATCCCATTCAGATCATCTCGGGGATCGGGCTCTGTAAATCCTTTCGCTTTGGCTTCTTTTACAACCTCACTAAAGTTCCTGGAGCCATCGAATGTATTAAAAATGAAGGATAATGTGCCGGAAAGAACACCTTCTATTTTCAATATCCAGTCACCACTCATCTTCAGGTCATTCAAAGTGGTTATAACTGGTAATCCAGCACCTACATTGGTCTCATATAAATATTTAACATTCTTCTTATTTGACAAGCGGTACAGTGAATTGTATTTTTCCAATGGTCCTGAACTTGCCAGCTTATTTGGTGTAGTGATTGATATATTACTATTTACAACCTGTTCATATCGGTCAACAACAGGCTGACTGGCAGTACAATCCACGAATACACTATTGGAAAGGTTCATATGAACCATCATATCAACAAAATGCTGAATATCTGATTTGTCTTTTGAATTGTCCAGATATTCTTTCCAGACATCAAGGTCTATTCCTTCCCTGTTGAAATGCATTTTTCTGCTATTGGCCAATCCTACCAACCTGAATTGGATCATATGTTCCTTAAGCAGATATTCCTGTTGTTTCTTTATCTGGGTTAAAAGGGTGCCACCAATAAGTCCTGTCCCGACTAAAAAAACATGTATTGTTTTTACATTGGAGAGGAAAAATGCCTCGTGTAAGGTGTTTAGAGTTTTAGTTAGATCAAAATGAGAAACAACAACTGAAAGGTTTAACTCGGAGGATCCTTGTGCAATTGAATTAACATTTATTCCATTTTTGCCGAGCGCATCAAACATTTTACCTGAAATTCCAGGTGTATTTTTCATGTTTTCGCCAATGATTGCTACGATTGAAAGGCCATCCTGTACGTGAACTTTATCTACTTTATTCACCAGGATCTCATTCGAAAACGCTTCTTCAATGACCTCTTTTGCAAGCTTTCCCTGGTCGGGTGCTATGGCGAAACAAATAGAATGTTCAGATGAAGCTTGAGTGATAAGAATGATATTGATCTCATTCTTTGCCAAAGCACTAAATAACCTTGAGGAAACTCCCGGAACACCTATCATGCCACTACCCGTCAGGTTGATCAATGAGATATTTTCAATTGAAGATATCCCTTTAATCAGAAAGTCTTTATTCTCAGTCAACTCACTAATAATGGTGCCCTCAAATTTAGGATTGAAAGTATTTCTTATTCGCAAGGGTATTTTCTTGGTAAAAGCAGGTTGCAAGGTGGGAGGATAGATCACCTTTGCCCCAAAATGTGATAATTCCATTGCTTCAATATAAGATAAGGTTTGTTGAGGGAAAGCATCCTTAACTTTTTTCGGATCTGTGGTCATTACGCCATCAACATCTGTCCATATTTCTATTTCATCAGCATCAAGCGCGGCCCCAAAGAGAGCAGCAGTATAATCTGATCCACCTCTTCCCAGGGTTGTTGTTTCTCCCTTTATGGTAGAGCCTGTAAATCCAGTAACTATCTGTAATTTATTATGAATTTCGAAGTATTTCTTAATATTATCCTCGGTGATAGATTCTATTACCTTGGCATTGCCAAAGTTATTATTGGTTTTTATAAGTTGTCTGGCATCAAGCCATTCAGCAGGAATTCCCAGCTGATTCAGATACGATGATATGATAAGGCTGGCAAACCGTTCTCCAAAACTCAAGACCAGATCTAATGTTCGGGGAGAAAGCTCCTTAAGCAGATACACACCATGCAAAAGATCTTCCAGATTATTGGTAAGAAATTTCAATTGGGCAATAATGCTGCTCTGTGATTTTATATGAATTAATGCTTGAATAGCCTCCAGATGCCGGGTGATCATAGCATCTGAAATATCTGTATATTTTTCATCGTCAGAAGCGGCTTTTTCTCCAACAGAAATAAGTTCATTGGTAACTCCCATCATGGCGGAGGTTACTACTACGATTTTCTCTCCCTTATTGATGTAATCAGATATAATATTGGATACCTTTTTAATATTACCAGGACTGCCTACAGAAGAACCACCAAATTTTAATACTTTCATGCCTTATCGAATTAGCCAACAAAGGTGCAAAAAAATACAGTATATTGATAAAGAGGAGCAAATAAACTAAACTACGATCTAATATTCTTTCAAAACACATAAAAATGATAGTATCAGAAAGGTCTCAAAGATTCAGAATTATTATATTGCAATAAAAAGATCATGATACGGTTCCTTAAAATCTCCCTTTGGATTGTTGGCTCAATGGCAGGGATTCTTCTTTTTGGATTTATTATCGGTTATTTTATGACCAGAGGTAATTATAATGTAATCCAAACTGTAAAACAGAATAGCTCGCTTCCCAGCATAGAAATAAACAATACTTTGTTGCACGCTGAATCTTTTGGGCAAGATACGAGTCAGGTAGTAATCGTATTACATGGTGGCCCAGGTAATGACTACAGGTACTTATTGCCATTGAAAGGATTATCAGATGAATATAAAGTGGTATTTTATGACCAGCGAGGTTCAGGTCTTTCTGAAAGAGTACCGGCCAGTGATATTAACTTAAATATTTTTCTTGAAGACCTGAATAGTATTGTGGAACATTATTCCAGAGATCAAAAAGTTTATTTAATTGGCCATTCTTGGGGAGGGATGCTGGCTTCTGCTTTTATTGGCAGGTATCCGGAATTGGTTGAAAAAGTTGTTTTGGCTGAACCAGGCTTTTTAACATCTGAATTTGGCAATGAGTTGATGACTAAGACTAATTTTTTTATGCCAAAAATGAGTTTTAAATTATTAAAACAATTTCTGATCATCTGGTTAAAGTCTCTGCATGTAAATGAACCTGATGATCAAGCCAGTATGGATTTCTTTATGGAGCAACTCGTCTTTAAGACCGATATAGAGGACCATCCTATGCGAGATTATTTTTGTGGCCGAAATTTAGATAACAGCTTCCTTGATTACTGGCGAATTGGGGCCCTTGTTTCAAAAACAATGAATAATAGCGCTATCAATAAAGAAGGAGAGATTGAAATTAGTTTTATCGATGGAGTGGAAAAATTTTCAAATAAGGTATTATTTATTGCCAGTTCGTGCAACACTTTGATAGGAGAGGAATATCAGCTTAGACAGATGAAGTTTTTTCAGAATACTGAAATGGTTGTTATTCAAAATGCGGGGCATTCAATGCTGGGAGAACAACCGGAAGAATCGATGAATGTAATCCGTGAATATTTTAAGGAGTGACATTAATGCCGGAAGTTATTTTCTGGTTTCCCGATAAAGTATTTTTTCCAGCCACTTCGAATTGAAACTGTGTTTTTTTCTAACCGTTGTATATAGGTTATATTTTCAGTTTAATGTTAGTGGTTCTTAGTTATGTTATTAGAAATTCAGTTTACTGTCCTTCTTTTTATAATGTAATTGCACAAGTCCTTTGTCAAAACTCTTCGCAGAAGCAAATTCTAATTCCTGTTCCGGTCGCCCGTCCTTGAAAAGTTTGTATCCATCGCCGAGTAAGATTGGAATTACTGAAATAATAAACTCGTCTATCAATTTATTTTTTAGCAATTCATTAACGATTTCAGCCCCACCGTCACAATAAATATTTTTCCCTTCTTTGCTTTTCAGTTTAGTAATTAGTTGTGTCAAATCACCAGTATAAAAATCAAATGTACCAATGGCAGCTCTTTCTGTCCTCGTGATTATATACACATCTTTATCCGTATGTGGATAGTCATAACCCATTGAGATTACCTTATCATATGTCTTTCTTCCAATAATAACTGTATCAACTGATTTTACAAAGTCAAAATATCCGTAGTCTTGTCCTTCATGTTCAACCAAGGATAAAAAACCAAGGTCATTATTAATATCGGAGATATAGCCGTCTAAGCTCATTGAAATATATAATACAACTTTTCTATTGTCCTTCATTATTTTTAATAGATTACAAATTATCTGTAACGATTAGTTTGAGGGTAGTAACCGATGACAGGAATCAATTATCACATATGCATTTTTGAGGATTGTTTTTTAATCTTCCAATTGAAAGTCAATTGTAGAAACAACCCTGACTATCTTAATTTGAGGGGTATTTTCATCCCTGTCATTTATAGTAAAAAGTCCTTGTCTCGCAATCCTGATTTTTCCTACCCTCGAATCAGAATCTCGTGCAAATTTTTCTGCAACATCTCTGGCATTTTTAGTTGCTTCCTCAATCATTGACGGTTTCAGCTCATTCAATCCTGTAAAGATGTATTCGATGGGCCTCCAGGTGTTTTTAGATCCTAGTAAAATTCCTTTTGACATAAGCTCAAGAGATTCAGAAAGCGCTTTTTGGAGTTTGTTTATGTCATTCGTTCTAACTGTAAATTCTGACTTAGCTAAATATCTGAATTCATTATTCTGATAATTCGAATTATACATATCAGCACGAGCATCGCTAATATTTGTGCTTCCTTTTGTCAGTTCATTTTTATCAAATCCCTGGCCAATGAAGAAGTTGTATACTTCTTCATTTTGAATTTCAATATCCCTTTTTAGTGATTTGAGGTCATTTGCTGTTAGCGTAATGTTTATTGGCCAAACTGCCAGATCAGCATTTACTTCACGCTCAGAAAGTCCTTTTACCTGAACAAATCGGTCATATTTTTTTCCGATTTTATGCATGTTCCCGACGAAGAAACCTGCTACCACGATGGAACTAAATATTATTAAGGTTTTTAACCAGTCGATATTTATCATTTCTTAATTTTTAATTAATGTATGTTGAGGTTATTGATTGTTTGGCATTTTTAAAATGGCCCATATCTTAGCCTTTATATTTTAAAATGTATTAATTTTCAAATTTACAACTATCATTCCAAATCCAAATATTATATATGACATAGAGTTACATAGAGTAATATATTCTTTTGGAAGAGGATTCATTTAACAGGAAATTATTTTCTAAACATATTTACAATAACTTAATCGCAGCGCCCAGAGCATCAAGCCCAATAGACTGACAAACACCTTGTTTGTTCTGCACTTTCATATTTTCTATATTCCACTTGTAAATATCATCAGCTATTCCCCAAAGATTCCTGAACTGCTCAATATAAATTTTGTCATTTTCAGGACTGGTATATTCAGGTTGAAACTGATTGTTTGTTGTATCCCGTGTCTGCCAGATTGCAACTATGGTTGCCATAATATTATCATTCAGGTCTACTCCAAGTAGAGCTTTTTCTTCATAGTCTCCAATATATCGCATCATGATACCGCGGCCAGCCAGGTAATCATTGCCGTGGTTAGGTCCAAAACTAGAATAGCAGGGAGCTTCACGAATAATACCATCTTTTTTAGAGATTAATGCCGTTTTTACACCATTTCCGATGAGTCCGATGAAAAAACGTATTTTCTTCTCAAAAGCCACAGTATCAAAGTGAAGATTTATATTTTTCTTGTTTAACATAGTAGCCAGTTCATTCTTTACCATCAACATATCCGTGAGGGCGGCAATCAGCATACCCTGATCACCTGTCCATACCCAACCTTCTGCCCATGGCGGATGATCTTTAATCTGATAGTCAGAACCTTTAAAAATTGCTATGGGCCGTTCCTGCACCAAAGCTCCGTAAGGGGAGACCTGTTTTAGATATTCATATTTTTCAAGTTTAAACCAGGCTTCAATCCATAACCATTGGCGATACGCCATATCCAGGTATTTATCATTATCACTTATATTTTCTAATAGAGATAAACGGTAAATACGGGAAGAAAGCAGAAATAACAAGACGTTAGTTACAGTATTTTTGACTCCTTTGCTGATTCCGTCAGCATCTCCATTTCTGCATCCGTGTGGGACAGGAACAGCGTTTGTTGTCCAGTCATAGGCTGTTTTCTTTTTGTATTCCCAACACAAATCTGTTGAAAGCCTCAGATACTTATCCGCCAGCTCTATTTCCCCCATTTTAAGCAAATGTCTATGAGCGTTGAGTCCCATAAGCCCCCACCAACCAAAATCATCAGCCCAAAGACCGCCCGGATCAAAACTGTTAAAGAAAGCAAGATTCTCTTCCAGCATTTCGTTAACTTTTATTCGCATAGCTTTAACTGACGGATCATGCGGCCATTGGTTATACACCGCGTCCACAAAGCAGAGACAGGCGTCAAAAGTATTCCCTCTTTTCCAGAAATCATTAAAATTCCATATCTCTTCAAAACGCTTAAAAGCATCCAGGGACCATGTTTTTAGTTCGTTTTCTATATCTGTATTTGTCGAATCTCCAAAAGCATGCAGAATATTGGGGCTGGTAATCAATCCTGAAAAGCTCCCTGCCACCTTAATAAATTTTCTTCTTTCCATATTTTTGTGAAACACGTGTTTATTTGAAGGTACAAAAAAATAAAGATTGCAACCGGACTTATTGAGCCTGATAAGGAACAGTGCTTGATTTACCAAAGTTGGTCAAGGTAAGCTTAAGTCAAATCTTATTGTCTTTAACTTATTCCTTTTTATATGCCAAAGGTGAGTTCATGAGCACCATCGATAATAACCAAATGGTGAACTGAATCAACGATTTGGCGATATCTGTAAATAGCACAAATCTTCATAAACTACAACAATCCCTAATTTCTATTTACAGTATTGTACTGCGTTTTATTTAGTTTATAATATACGAAATTTTCAATCCCTTCACCGTTATCAAATTTAAAAAAGTTCATATTAAGCTTTTCCAATACTCTTATTGAAGGTTTATTTTCTCTAGAAGCACGCCCAATAATTTCATCTAATTTCAAATGATTAAAGCCAAATTCTAATGATGCTTTTGCAGATTCGGTTGCATAGCCCTTTCCCCATTCTTTTCTAAAAAATCGAAATCCAATATCAATAAAGTTTTCTTCATTTAATTTAAGTCCACACCATCCTAAAAAATGTTCTGTATCTTTTGAAATAGCTGCCCATCTTCCAAATCCATTTCTCTGATAATCAGAATAGTTCTTTAAGAAATTTTCGGCATCAGATACTGATGGAAATGGTAAATCTCCAGTATATCTGATAACTTCTGGGTCAGAGTTTAATTCATAAATACTAATCGCATCGGAATCATTAAATTCTCGTAATATCAATCTTTCTGTTTCAATTATTTTACTCATTTGACAATGGAGTACAGTGGATAATATAAAAGCAGTAGCGGCATAAAAGCACCTCGCTTTCATGCCGCTACTAAGTTAATAAATTGCAATAACTTTTTATTTAGCAGGGTGGCTGCTATTGATTTTATTTAGTTGGCAACAGTTGATACTATTTTATAAATCTATGAATCGCAGCATTCGCATTATCCTGATATGTAAGATTATTCAGATCCGGAAAAATTGTACTTTGATCGATTACAGGCCCTACAAGTGATTTTGCTTTGCTGGCATAGAAAACACCACTTATGAAAGATTCATTATTGATTCCATCTACAAAACGTTTAGCACCCTTTTCTAATTTATGTACCATCCCCTTGAGAGGTGCCACAATAGGCAACATAATATATTTAAACATAAATTTTTTAGCCGGAGGCAGATCATTCATTACAGCGGTTCCTTTTGTAAAACCGGGACTCATTGTAATGAATCGAAGATTCGGGTTTTTACGAGCTTCTGACGAAATCCATAAGGCAGCGATATATTTTATATAACCATAGGCTTCCATGGGATCGATTTGTTCACCAAAGAAGGTCCCGTCAATTACTGCAGAAAATTCATCATCCGAAGAAGTATTTAAATCAGGCCGCTTCATCCCCATTTCTTCAACTCCCCTGGCACCCTCTGAACCAGCGTATAAAGCAACTTTATTAAGTTTTTTTTCTTTGATAAGCTCATCCAGCAGTACCACATGACCAAGTACGTTGGCTGCAAATAACGATGTCACACCATCTGAAGTCATTTTTAAGGGACTTTTGCCACCCATTCCGCCAGCATTCATGATCAAGGCGTCAATAGGTTTGTTCAATCCGGCAACAGCTGATCGAACAGAATCGGGATCCGAAACATCCATGATCACAATTTCAAAAATTGATTTTCCGGTAGATTCTTCAAGTGATTGTTTTGCTTCCTGTGCTTTGCTCAGATTTCTGCATGCCAGATAAATTTTTTCTGTTCCATTGATCATCGCAAGTTGGCGGGCAGACTCTTTTCCTAATCCCCCGTTTGCACCTGTAATTAAAATACTTTTATTCATCTTTCGCATTTTTATGTATATATAAAGTAAAAATCATAAAAATGAGTCAGATGATTTTCTCGTTTTAGCCCAAATACTCCTCATTTTAGCTCAAACGGAATTCTGAGGGAGATTTTCCGTAAATAGCAGTGAAATTTCTGTTAAAGGTGGCCAAGGAATCAAATCCAACATCATAAGCGATATCAGAAATACGTAAACTGTTCGTTTTCAATAATTCTGCTGCTTTTTCAATTTTCTTCTGGGATATGTATTTCTTGGGGCTTGCTTTAAAAACCTCCGTAAATTTTCTTTTAAAAGAAGATATACTCAAGTGACAAAGGCGTGCTAATTCTTCTAATGAAAGGTTAGAATAGATATTATGTTGAATGGTAGATTTGAATTCAATATCGAGTGGTTTAAAAAGAGCTGATAAAAAGTCTAATTGAGAAGGTGCATCTTGAGATTTAGTTATCAATAAGACAAACTCCTTCAGTTTAGTCTGAATTATATTTTCATCAGCCAAGTCAGGATTATCCAGCAGTATATTTATACTCTCCTTGAAATTTACTAATAAACGATCGACCTCTATTTGTTTGATATTATAGTCAATAGAATAATTAGATTGTGAGAGGTCAAATTCAAATAATTCCTCCACTATTGAAGGATAAAGGATCACTGCAATTACTTCTATACCATCACCACTGTCTTTTTGCTTGCTATTAGTTTCAAAAAAGTAATTTAAACACTTGGCAAGGATTGCATGGTTATTATTTAAATCCATGTAATCGATTTGAGAGCGAACAGAAACCTCTCCTTCATTGACAAATACAAAGCAAGCTTCATCTTTGAAATACTCTTTTGGAAATCTATCGAAATAAGGCATTGATTGCTTGCCAAATACTATTCGATCTTTATACTTTAAATATTTTTCCTCGTATTCCATTTTTATTCTAATAGGATCCAACGTTTAGGGTATCGGTGTTGCCTGTCTATAGGGGGCTATGACCAATACCCATTATTGTACAGAGTTTTTTATTTCAACACCAATCTATTATTCCTCATGAATTACGGTTTCTTCAAGCCATTCTGGTATTGTTGCGTTACTAGAAGGCCCTATTGTCAAGTCAATACCTTCTTGAGGCTTAGCCGGCGGAGGATCTGCAAGTAAATTTATCTTAGCCTGACGCATCACTATGTAATCAGGTGTTACATTAATAGTAGAAAGGTCTTGAGCAAGCAAAAAAGGCCCCTGATATGTTTTTCTCAAGCCCAGAAAGAGAGCGTCATTCGTGTCATCTCCTAATTTAAAGTGCGTTCCCACCCCAAGACGTGGATTTGTAAGACCAAAATAGTACCCAAGCTTTGAAGGTGTAGTATGTTGGCCAATCACACTCCTTGCAGCTTCAATTGTCATATTGTTTCCCTTGGCAAACTCTTCTGCTGAAGGCATGACCTCATGGATTAATACATCCACTTCCTTGCATTGTTCAACTTCAAACGTGCTTATTTCACTATCAGAAACATAGGCCATAGAAAGTCCTTTCCACTCTAGTCTGAAGCCTATTGCTCCATCAATCGTATGAACTACAGGAAAGGCATAAATTTTAACACCATCATTATCATAAACAAGTTGTCGTGGGTTTTCGGGACTAAATTTGCTTATGTCAATTTCCTTGGTGTCAAATTTTGCACCACCGATAGGCAGTAAATCGCTTTTGCTTTGAATATGCCATTCTGCTGCTCCACGTATATTGTCTACAAAAGCCGCTGTACCAAGTTCAGGGCTGTGGCCGGAAGGTCCCCATACTCTTAGTGGAGTGTTTCGAGCCCAGCCCATTGCATCAAACAGAGGGAAAATGCCACCAATGTGATCCAAATGAAAATGAGTAATGAATACCTTATCAAGTTCAGCTGGATGCATTCCCATACTAAAGATATTACCAACCGTCCCTGATCCAATATCAAAAATAAAAGCATCGTCGTTACCTAGCTGGACAAGAACACATGAAGTGCCTTGAGATGCCCTAATTGGGGCGGGAGTGCCGGAACCAATAATAGTGACTCTCATTTCGTCGACACCCAGGGTTTCATTTCCAGGGATAAAGTGTTCTGGGTATTCCTTTAATTTTGATTCATCCGTTTTGACAATAACAGGTGTTTTAGTTATTGGTTTTCCACACAATGTTACAGGGTATCCTGCTGCGGTAGTTCCTGGTTCCCTGGGAAATCGATAATCTTCTGGATTAAATGGAGAGGCTGCATTGGTTTCATGTGAGATAAAGTCATTTTTCTTTGATTCTTCATTTTGACATCCTGTTAAACAACAAACTGCCAAAAGGATAACAAGTGTGATTGGAATAATTTTTTTTTGTTGTTCCATTTCGTTTAATTTTTTTCTATTGATGATAGAAGTATGAAGATCCTTGATATATTTATTTTTTAACAAAAATCTGGCTAAATGCTGAACAACATTTAGTATTAAAATAGTAGCCGACTACGGGTCAAAATACAAGAATTTTGAAGCGGCCTGCAATCTATGAATTTACTACTATCTCGGCTATTATCATACTTTGTAACCTTCTATGTTTTTTATTTTCGTTTAAATTCCTTAATCATTTTTGAAATAGATTTCTTTACAGTATCAGAAAGAGAGTCAAGGTATTGATTTTGAGCAAGAAAAATTACCTCACGTGATAAATCAGGATATTTTTTTGCATCCATAATTACATTGTTAGGGAATTCGTGTTACCCATTTGTCAGTTCTCTCGTTATGGTTATGTCCATTCTAACTTCTTTATATTTAAAAACACATGCTGAAATCGCATTCTTTTTGATCACAACATTAAAAGCATCTTGTCCCCTCGGATCCCTGGAGTAAATCATTGGAACCACAAGAGTGTTTTTAAAATGTTATTTTATTTTGTGGTAATGTCAATGGTCGCACCTTCCAATCCTTCTGCATTTGCAGAAAGCGATATTAAACCACCTTCAGTTTCAACAGGTCGAATTATTGCCAGACATTTGCCATGCCATGACTTTTTACGTGGCTGCTGAAAGCTCGACATATCTGTTGGACTACCACTACCAACTCCAGCAATCTCTCCCTTGCCGCTGATCTCAAAGTTGACCAGTATATCATCAGCATTAGTGACAATATTACCTTCGGCATCAACTATCTCAGCCATAACATACGAAAGATCATTTCTGTCTGCTTTGATATCCGTACGGTCAGCTACAAGCCTGACGGCGGCCGGTTTACCAATGGTTTTTATAGTGTCAGCCCCTGTTTCAAGTCCGTTTGAATAACTTCGGGCGATTAAAATTCCGGGTTCGTAGGGCACCTCAAAGGTAGCAGTGATTGAAGTATCTCCATCAACTGTCTGTTCGCCGATTATTTTACCATTTAGTTCAAGCTTTACCAATGGGCTGCGAGTATAGACATGTACCTGGATCATTTCACCTTCATGTCCTTCCCAGTTCCAGCATTTTAACTCATCCGGCCAACCCCATGGGCTTACATTCTCTTTCATTCCTGCTGGTATGGGTTCATGTACCATCATTTCAATATTACTTTTTCGCCACACTACCAACTGATGATAATACCTTGGTTTTTTATTTCCAATAAGATCAATATCGCCCTGGAAATCATTAAAAACAGGCCATGAATCCCTTGAGAAAAATGAGCCCATGATTCCTCGATTCTGAGCAGGATCATCCGGAATTATTCTTGATAAACCAACACCTGCTTCTCCCAGGTAATCCATGACTACCCAGGCAAAGTTGCCGATAACGTAGGAATGTTCTTCTACGGTTTTCCAATTAGATAGTGAATAAAGCGGCATCATTTCTGTGGCTGCCATCACGCGGTCAGGATATAATTCATGATCTTCAACATACCTGTCATACATATAATTGTAACCCACTACATCAAGTAATGCCAAGTGAGGTGCTGATTCGTGCCATGTGCTTTTTCGGCCCCTTCTTCGAGCAAAATCATTAAATCCTTCTGTGACAGCCCTTGTATTGTCGAGATTATGAATTGTGCCCACGAGATTCTTTGCTATCCTGAACCCTGCCGTATCAAGTGCTTCCCTTATTTCATTTCCTATGCTCCACATGATAACCGAAGGGTGATTCCTGTCGCGGATCACCATTCCTTCCAGATCTTCCTGCCACCAAGCTTTAAAATATTTTGAATAGTCTTCATCTGAAACTTTTGGATTTTCCCAATTATCAAAAATCTCATCAATTACAAGAATCCCTAATCGGTCGCAAACATCGAGAAGATAAGGAGATGGAGGATTATGACTACATCGTATGGCGTTGTACCCTGACTTTTTAAATAATTCTATTTTTCTTTCTTCGGCACGGTCAATGGCTTTTGCCCCCAGCGGGCCGTTGTCATGATGAAAGCATCCACCTACCAATGCAATGGGTTTTCCGTTAAGGAGGAATCCTTTTTCTGCGCTGAATTCAATCGAGCGGATTCCAAATTGGGTATCCAATACATCTGATGCTTTATTCTCTTGAAATACACTTACCCTTGCTGTATATAGTTTTGTGTCGTCAATAGACCAGAGCTCAGGATGGGTAATGGTTACATTTTGTTCAAGGTCTTTCTTTTCATTGGGAGAAACCTCGGTAGTACTTTCTACAGTGGCTGCCACATTTCCTAGCGGATCAATAATTTCTACCTGTACTTTCACAGATGTGATATCTTCCCCGGAAATAACAATGGTAGATGTAACCATTACATCCGCTGATTCATTACTGACGGAGGGTGTTTTAACATATACACCCCACATATTTATATGCGTCGGGTTTACAAGGGTGAGCCAGGTATGTCGGTATATACCGGAACCTGAATACCAGCGGGAATTGCTTCCTTCATTCTTTACCTGCACGGCCAGTACATTGGCATGGCCTGCCGGATTAAGATAGGGGGTGATGTCATAATAAAAAGAAGTATAGCCGTAAGGATGGTTGCCAACATGCTTCCCATTGATCCATACATCTGCGTTCATATATACACCATCAAAAGTCAGGTAGGCGATTTTTTTGCTGTCGGTCGCGTCCATCGTAAACGTTTTCCTGTACCAGGCGGTTCCTCCAATTGTATAACCTGTTCTCATTTTGCCGATAGATAACTTTGAAAACGGACCAATTACACTGTCTGACTGATTGGGCAGGTCTTCAATGCTCCAATCGTGTGGGAGATCTAATGACCTCCAGTTGGAATCATCAAAAGAAGGATTTTTAGCATCGGTCGGATCCTCTTTCAGGAAACGCCAGTTCTTATCAAATGATATAGTGCGGCTTTCATCCGTATTATCTGAGACACTACAGGAAAGAGTGATAATGAATAGGACAATAATTAATGGTGACGAAACAATATTTTTTATTCTCATGCTGAAATCTATTTAGATTTTAAATCAATTCAGCTCTATTTTATCAATCAAGAGTTTAAATTTTTCAGTTTTTTTATTTCCAAATAAAAAGACTATTTCTTCGATATAATCATTTGAAAAATTTGGTTGATTAAGTTTTCTTCCCCTGAAAGAAGGGAACATATCCTTTAGAGAAATTTCGATTTCTTGCCATTCGCCGGAAGTTGAAAAAGAATTTATGTAGGAATAAGAATTCTCTGAATTATCTTTTATCCTGAGTTGATATTTCTTACCATCTCCTTTGAGAGTAACAATAATTTTACTGCCCTCTTTTACTTTTAATTTTTTAAACTGGTAGCGTACAGATGAGAATCCACCATTATTTTCCAAAGATATATGGCCTTCAAATACTCCAAAACCATCCGGACTTAATTTAAAGCTACCTAATGACTTTCCTCCCATGACAATATCATCAACAATTTTCCAGCCTTGGATATCAGAATTTTTGTTAAAATCAAAAACTATATATGAATTCATTGCAGTTATCAAAATAATAGTGACGAATAAGTACTTCATAAATTGAGTCTAATATTATTTACAAAGGTAAGTATATGAAGCGGAGTATCCTTATAGGGTGCTATGATTTCATGAACCTTGTTACCTGCAGCCTTTTCCATATTTATCAACAAAATCAACAAGAATTAGTAGATTAATTTGGTCTAGATTACTTGGTTTCAAAAACTGATTGGTATAAACAGCTTCTAGCCTTATATTTTAATTAATATGGGGACCTATTTCTGCATGCACTCTATTCCTATCAAATACTGCTGATTTTGTATTAATAATATTTCATTGTATGCCGAAAGATAATAGTTGTTTTTATCTTTTCCTTTATTGTTAAAAGAATATCTAATCCTAAAAAGTAACGTAATCACTAATAAAAATCACTTTCAACAAATCCTTGTTCAAATCTGTAGCCATGATTTAATTTTACATCACCTATATGTTGTTTAGATTTAAACTGTTGAAAAATTCTGTGTTTGCTAACAGAAACTTTTTCGTTACTGTCTTCAATATAATTTTCAGATAAAATTTAACTATAACCATGTATTACTCATAAAATGTTACTGTTCCTTCATTAACATTATACATAGCTCCAACAATCATAATTTCTCCATTTTTATGCATTTCAGCTAGGATATCACTTTCTTTAATAATTCTGGAGATAGTAAGTTGTACGTTTTTAGCTGCAACATTATCAACAAATTCTAAATTCGAGGAGTTTCTTAATTTAGCATCTTCTGGAGAAGTTACAGAATTTACAGCCGGTATTATTTTGCTTAACATGCTTGTAAGATTTCCCATTTTAGCATTGTCGCAAGCACCTTTAACTGCGCCACAGCTGGTATGACCTAAAACCACAATGAGTTTTGTTCCTGCTAGTTTGCAGGCAAATTCCATGCTGCCTAATATATCTTCATTTACAAAGTTACCAGCTATACGAACACTAAAAATATCGCCAATTCCTTGATCGAAAACCAATTCTGCCGATACTCTTGAATCGATACAGCCAAGTATTGTTGCAAATGGAAATTGCCCTTTGCTAGTATCATTAACCTGTTCAAAAAGGTTTCTGTTTGCCTTTAAGTTATTTTGAAATCTAATGTTTCCTTCTTTTAAATATTGTAATGACTTTTCCGGTGTCATTGTGGCTTGTGATTCTCTTGTATGTGCTTTCATTATATATTTTTAGTTTTAAATTGTCTTATTTAGGCAGATTTTGGTCTGAGCTTAAAAAAATCAATATAGCTTGTTGGATTTTCAACAATACCTCGCTCTGAAACTAGTTTTATAGCAATGTTTCTTTCATTTGCTTTCAATACAAAATCTTCTAATATTTCGATAATATCATTATCTAAATACCTTGTTTTTCTAACATCTAATTCTAAATATGAATTTTCAGGAAGCTTATCTAATTCTTTTAAAATAGCTCCTTTATTGATAAATGTAACTTCTTCAGCTAAAGTCATTTTTATCTTTTGAACTCCATTACTTTTATCTTCTATGTGTAAAAAGTGAGAATTTTGGTAACTTTTTATGAGTATGATGATATTACCTACGGCCAAACCCAGCCCTATGCCGTAAAGCAAGTCAATAAATACAATACCTAAAACGGTTATAATAAACGGAATAAATTGTTTCCAACCTAAATCATACATTTTTTTAAATAATGCCGGTTTAGTTAATTTATAACCAACTATTAGTAATATGGAAGCAAGCACCGATAATGGTATCATGTTTAATAATTTGGGAATTACCAAAACAGAAATTAGAAGTAAAAATCCATGAATAATTGCTGACATTTTACTTATACCTCCAGATTGAATATTAGCAGAACTTCTCACAATTACCTGGGTTATCGGTAAGCCGCCAATCAGCCCGGAAATAATATTTCCTGTGCCTTGAGCTAATAATTCTCTGTTTGTTGGTGTTATATTCTTGTGCGGATCTAATTTATCTGTAGCCTCTACACATAATAACGTTTCTAAACTTGCCACAAGTGCGATTGTAAATGCAACGATCCATACATCCTGATTTGCTATTACACTAAAATTTGGAAAACTAAATTGTCCAAAAAACGATTCCGCATCTTCTGGTACAGGAACACTTACCAAATGAGATTGAGCAATGGCTAATGTATCGTGAGATATGGTTAAAGCATAAAATATTATACCTGCAGCAACCACTACTAAAGGCCCTTGAATAATTTGAAATATTTTGCCTTTTTTAGATAATATTTTATCCCAAAGCAATAAAATAGCTAATCCAATTATGCCAATTAAGGCAGAGCCCGGCTGAATATATTTTAAAGATTTAAAGATTTCTGAAAAGGTTGTTTCACCATCTACTTGAAGAAAGGCAAAATCACCCTCCGGATCGGCATCATAACCAAAAAAATGAGGAATCTGCTTTAAAATAATAATAATCCCAATTCCTGTTAACATACCTTTAATTACAGACGAAGGAAAATAATATCCAATAACTCCTGCTTTTACGAGACCAAAGACAATTTGAAGAATCCCTCCTAAAACAACTGCTACCAGAAAATTTTCATAACCTCCTAAGGTGGCAATAGCTGATAATACGATTGCCGCTAAGCCTGCTGCTGGGCCACTTACACCTATTTTAGAACCACTTAAGCTTCCTACAACAATACCTCCTACGATTCCTGCAATTAATCCTGAAAAAAGCGGAGCTCCACTTGCCAATGCTATACCTAAACACAAGGGCAGGGCAACAAAAAAAACAACTATACTTGCTGGTATATCGCTTTTTAAGCTTCTAAATAAATTATTTGTCATGGACTATTATTTTTTAAACGATTTAACAAAACATAACCTCAAATATAATGATACTTTTTTAAATAATAGTAATACTATTATATAAAATTGTTAAACTTCTTTATCTTTGAATTAGCAAAAAGTAATAAGTCTTAAAATTATTATTTAACATATTCTACAAAATAGGAAAATATAATGAGTATAGAAATAAAAATTTCCATGAATGAAGGTTTATTTCTTAAAGAACCTCAGGACTCAAAATTGGGAAGAAAAATTATTCAATACAGTATAATACTGATTGATAAATTTGGTTTTGAGTCTTTTACTTTTAAGAAATTGGCACAAGAGATTAATTCAACGGAAGCATCCATTTATAGATACTTTGAGAACAAACATTTACTGCTTATTTATTTGGTTAATTGGTATTGGGAATGGGTGAATTATCTAATAAATATCAACACATTGAATGTTGAAGATCCCAGGATAAAACTTCAAATAATAGTCCATTGCTTTGTTTCTGCACCAAAAGATAATCCGGTTGTTGAATATGTAAATGAAAACAAACTACACAGTATTGTTATTTCTGAGGGAATGAAAGCCTATCATACAAAAGAAGTTGATAAGGAAAATTCCAAAGGCTTTTTTAAGAGTTATAAGAATTTAGCAACTTCAGTATCTAAAGTTATATCGGAAGTCAATTCAAATTTTAAATATCCTTATGCTTTGGCGACTAATCTATTTGAAATGTCTAATAATCACATCTATTTTGCCAAGCATCTTCCCAGGCTTACAGATATAGAAATCAAGGAAAATAAAGTAGATGATGTTGAATATATGTTGAATTATTTTATTGAGAAGTTATTAGCTTGAGAATTCATGAAGCTTCTTTTGTCTTGCAGGTAACATATTGTGTTGTAGCCAGGTGATTATACATATATAGTAATGAAACCTAGTATAATTATTGTCCTTTGCGGTTTAGCTTTATTTTTCAATTTCAAAATTATCTTGACTTCTGGTATTAAATATTTGTAACTTTAGATTATAAATTTCCAGCAAATAAATAGTCGTGAAAATAAAAAATAAACTATTTATTTTTTACTTTTTAATTTTTGTATTACTCTCCTGTAATTCACAAAATAAAGAAATTTCATCATATGAAGGGTATCCATTAGAAGTAACTGAAGATTATAAAAATGTTTGGGTTGAAGAATTCTCAAACAATATGGGCACGTATTATTTTTACGAGTTAAAGGAACCAAAAGTAATTCAATCTTATCCATGTGAAGGCCGTATTAGAGTTAATCCTGAAGGTATAATTTATGGATTTACATTATCTGAAGACCATGTTATAAACGGGACATTAATACCAAAGGGAAGCTGGTATCATAGATATGAAGATAGTTCCTATATGATACATTTAACAAAAGATATTACAATCCAGGGTTATCCTGTTTATCATAAAGAAACCGCATTTTTTAAGGAAAACAATGTACTTTTTCATATTGATGGGACCATACTGGAATTTTATCTGGCTAATAATATGTTAATTGATGGAATTCCATGTAACGGAGGTAAGAAAAACAGCTTTATTTCGCTTTATTACAGTACGGATCTGAGATCATGTAATCTTTCTGAAAATATAGAAATTAATGGCATCCCTTGCCAGGGAGGAGAAGAAAATAGTGAATTGTGGTTGCACCCAGATGGACAAGTCATATTATGTTTCCTTTCAAGAGATTTCAAAATAGACGGTAAATTTTATGCTAAAGACACCAAGATGATATTTGACAAAGAGGGGAAAGTGCATTTTTTAAGTGGACATACAGATTTTACAGTTTTCTACGAAAATGGCAGAGTTCTGAATTGCGTATTAGACAATGACATAGAAATTGAAGGCAAATTAATTGTCGAGAAATCCAGGATCCTGTTTTATAAAAACGGTTCTATTTGGCAATTAAAACCGAATAAAGATATGGTAATTGATGGCATCCCGTGCAGAAACAAGCACTTCATTGAGTTTTATCCTGATGGAAAAATCAAATATTGTAACCTTTCAAAAGATTTTGAGATGAATGGGATCTCATATAAGAAAGGGGACAGGTTAAACTTTGATGAAGAGGGAAAAGTTCATTAATCTATCATAAATTAATATTTCCAATATCGATGCAATTGGATACAACGTATCGCCTATAACCGATGTTACTTGCTGGCGTTTTTTATTTCAGCTTGTATTGTTCGGCTGAATTATAATTCAAATTTAATCAAGTTCTTTAATCCTTATATTCCTGAAGGAAACCTTACCGGGATGATCTTGAAAACAAATATGTCCTTCTGGAAATTTACCAAAGTCATACCATCGTGCATCGCCCAGATATTCATAATCTTCAGATTTACTAAATTTACTCTTCTGAAGCAAGGTGTCCCATTCGGGTCCTTTTAGTGGAAATGAATTAATTAAAACATCGTTGAGAATTACCTCACCATGATTGGCTTCGTAATCTATTTTGATGTGATATGAGTTCCATTGTCCGGCTGGCTTGGCGACATTTGTTTCAGTAGGTGCGGATAGATCATATAAGGCCCCTACAAAATGCTTGCGGGCCTTCAAATCTTCTATTGCGTTATTTACTTCAATCTCACCACCAAGAGCTATTTTGGGATCGTCATAAATTGCAGGATCTAATATCTGGATTTCTTGTCCCGTTTGATATGGATAGTTATATTTTTCATCTTCCCTTACTCCCCACATAAAACCGCTATTACCCCCAGCTATTATTTTCCAATCAAATTGTATTTCAAAGTTCTGATAAACTTTGTCAGACAACAAACTTGCGTCTCCTTCTCCTGATTCCATATCCGAGATCCCATTAAAAATTAAGGTATTACCTTCAACAATCCATCCTTTTTTTGATCCGTCATCCTGAAAAATATGCCAACCATCGAGGGAGTTGTCTACAATTAAAGGTTTCCATTCGGAGTTGGTTGTATTACAATTAGCAAGAACAATGACCATAAAAAGGAGTATTATTTTTTTTCCCATTTTAATTGATTTTAAGTGTTATATTTTTTTGATAAAATAACAATGGCGGTGTTTTCTTAATAGTTTATTACTTATAGTTTTAATTCATAATTTATTCATCTTTGGTCTGACGTATCACAAATGTAGGGCAATGATGAAAACCGATATAGACGGTGACAAGATCCAAACTGTTATCTGGTATAATGTCTGAATACTTGGTTTTGTAGTTTGCCATAGGAATTTATTCAGCCCCAATGCAAATTTGTCCCCTGTCAATCATTTCAGTAATGGCGTATCCTGGTTCTTTACCATCAGCATAGTAACGTTTGCCTTCGATTGATACTTTTTCTTCTAAATAATCAAGGTATCTTCCAGAAGAACCGATTTCTAAATAACCATTGTATTTGGTGTCTTTTCCGAGCAACTCTACCGTTTGTCTTGCCATCTCATTTTTTTGCTTCAGAAGAGCAGGAAGTTGGTATTTAAAAACGTTAGTAAAGGATGAAATATCTCCAATTTTTGCCTGACCGCCTTGGTATATTTCCTCGTCATTAGGCAAGCTTGCAGTTACGTCATCGATCAGACTATGAAATTCCTTTTCAGGATATAAATGAAAGACATTTTCCAGGAATTTATAAAACTGGCTTTTAAGGTAATTGTTTGAATAGATGTATTTGAAATTGCTTCCAGTAGTTTCTAATACTTTATTTATACCATTTGATATTGCTTGAGTAGAAGCTATTAAAAGGAGTCCTGCTTTAATAAAGAATCGTCTTTGCATTCTGTTTATGATATTGTCGCCAGTCGTGCGAATATGGGGCGCTGGACATTTCAAAGCTCCTCCATATCAAATCGCTATATACTTTTCAAATATACTCTTTTTCAATTTTAGCACTATCCGCGCTAAGCCTTATATTTAATGTACTGTTGCACAATACAGTTTTTATTTATTTTATAAATCAATATAAACTGTTTCAAGGAGACCTTGAAATTGGTGTTGATAATTAATCCGGGATAAATTCAATCGTTTCACCAAGCTCAAAATGCTCTTATTTCCAGCAATGATGTTAAATAAAGGTTTTTAACCTCTTTTACCATACTTGTAACCATTTCTGTTGAATTTCAGATACTTCCTGAGCTTATAAGCCACTGCCGGTATGAGCATAATCTTATTAGTTTGCCTTATGCCAATGGTATTTATTTTCCTCGTCCCCAAATAGTTGGTCATAGTTCCAAATACGGGTTCTACCGTTTTACAAATCCCACGAACCGGCACACTGCCAAAATTTGGAATAGAGTACATTCTCAACGTTTTATCGAAATAACAATTCTATTGAAAATGACTAATTCAGATGTTTGTCACTTTAACTCTTTCTATGCTAATACTCCAAAATGTATTATCTTTAGTATTCTAATGGCAATTTTTTTGTGACAACTATTTTAATATCAAAAATGAGAAATCTGCAAACAGAAGAATTGGGTGGCAACTTCACTTTTGAATCATTGCTTGGAGAATTATCTGCAGAATTGGTGAATCTTTCACTCGAAACCATCGATAAAGCAATTGAATCAAGTTTGAGAAAATTAGTAGAATTCTTTGATACTGATCGCTGTCATCTGGAGGTGTTGTTCCCTGATCAATCCAAAATGGTTGTTCCTTATTTTTATACACGCCCTGGTCTAAGCATTCCTCAAACGACTGATGTTGGAGAAGATTATTTGTCATTTGTTTATGAGCATATCCGAGAAAACAAGCTGTTAGCATTTGCCCAAAGTTCTGAATTGCCAAAACAAGCCAGCCAGGATCGTACTGTTATTGATATGATTTATTAATTTACACTGTGATTAATACCAAGCTATACCGTCCGCCTATAACTCCAGACCAGGTTTCTAGACTGCATTTGATAGATCAGCTAAAGGCAAAGCAGTACCTGGCCTTGACGCTTGTCGTGGCGCCGGCGGGATATGGAAAAAGTGTCACCGTCAGCCAATGGTTAGACCAAACAAGTAACCCAAATACCTGGATCTCCCTCGATGATGAACATAACAGTTCCCGGATTTTTATGGATTATCTGGTAGCGGCCATTCAACAAATATTCCCAAGGTCGCTTGACAATTTTAAATCTCTGCTCGAGAGCAACGATTCCCTTACATATAATACATTAGTACCCGCTCTGATTAATGAACTGGATGCCATCAGAGAGGAATTTATTCTTGTGCTGGATGACTACCACCTTATTCGGGAAAATGCTGTCCACACCATTGTCAATGGCCTGCTGGCATATCCTCCACAGAATATGCATCTCGTTATTATCACGCGCATGGATCCTCCTTTGAAGATCAACTCCCTTCGCGCCTATGACCGCATACACGAAATCCGGATGAAAGAACTTTCTTTCAATGAATTGGAAACGACCCAGCTCTTCAAGAAAGTTCTAGATCTTGACCTGACAGATGAAACAACACAAAACCTGCTGGACAAAACAGAGGGATGGGCAGTCGGACTTCGTCTGGCCTGTCTATCGGTTGACGATCATCAAGACATTGATCATATTCTGATGAATGTCCATGGAGGCTTCAGATTGTTCTCCAATTTCATGGTCGAGGAAGTGTTGTCCCGCCAACCGGAAGCGTTCAGCCATTTGCTTCTGATCACTTCACTTGTGGACAGCTTCTCTGCTTCTTTGACCGAAGCGTTGATAGCTCCTGAAAAGCGCGGGACAACCAAATTGTCTGGAAAAGATTTTGTGAACTGGCTCTTAAAATCCAACTTGTTTATTATCCGTCTCGATTTGTACAACCACTGGTTCCGCTACCACCATTTATTTGGAGAACTGCTTCGTCAACAGGCTGCCAGGGTATTCTCAGATGAAATGATAAAAGAGGTCCATAAGCGGGCAAGCCTATGGTACGAAGGACAGGATCGAATTACTGAAGCCATAGAGCACGCGGCAAAATCAGGTGACATCGAACGGGCTGTAGCACTTATTGAAAAGAACCGCTCGTTCATCATTAATACTGACAAGTTTTACCTGTTCGAAATGTGGATACGCTTCATACCGGATGAGGTCATTGCGCAAACACCTTCGCTATTGTTATTGCAGTGCTGGACCTGCAGGTTATATCAGGATATCGAAGGTTTATTCTCATTGATAGAACGGCTTGAATCTCTCAACCTGGAAATGCCATTGGATATCGAGCTACTGGCAGAATTGGACGCATTCCGGGGTTTGCTGTTTTTTTACAACAAAGAATTGGATGATAGCATCAAATTCAATAGAAGGTCATTTGAGCATCTCCCAGATACCTATGAATCGGCCATCGGTGAAACCAAACTTTACTATGCCTGGGCCTTAGGTATGAAAGGTCAGTCAGCGGAAGCACATGCATCTATTGATCGGTCTATGCACCAGAGTATAACTAAAGGGCAACAAATCTGCCTCATCCGCTTATATGCTGCAAGGGTATGGGTTTTTTTGATGGATGGCGACACGGTAAAGGCCATGGAGGCCGGCAAAGACGTGTTTCGGCTGACTTCTGGCATTAATTCCCATTTGTATGCACATAGCTGGAGTAAATATTATATGGGACTGAACTACTACTATCAAAATCACCTGGAGGAAGCTTCCAATTTATTCGAACAGATCATCGAGGAGAATCAGATCAATAATCACAAGGCAATCATAGATACGCTATCTGCACTTGTTTGCATAAAGGAAAGAATGGGGCATCCGGCCCAGGCAGACGCCTATTTGCAAAAATTGAAAGAATTCGTCAAAGATCTGTCCATCCCCACACATCGGGCGGCATCGGGTTGCTGTCAGGTCCGGCTGCAATTGATGCGTAATACCGGAGAACCGATAAAAATGCCAGAACACTTACCGGTCAATGTGGACGAAATGCTGGCTTGGCAAGATACAGTGCTCTCTGCTTACCCCCGTTGGCTGCTGCATTCAACGGATCCATCCCAACTGAAGCTTGCTGCAACGGAACTCAAGAAATTACAAGTCTATAGTGCTTCTATAAACAGCACGATAAGAGATATTGAATTGACCATGTTACAAGCTATCGCCCAACATAAACTCGGCGCTCCCGATAAAGCACAGGAACATTTTGAATTTGCACTGCGAAAGGCCCTGCCGGGTAGAATTACCAAGTTTTTCATGGAAGCTCCTGATGAGCTGACCGAGCTGCTGCGGGAATTCAAGGGGCATGAGGACCTGGCTGAGTTTGCCATGGAATTGCTGGAGACTTACCAGAGTTCTCGCATATCCAAAAACGATAAAAAGAATTCCAGTAAGACCATCGCTGAACAAACCAGCCAATGGTCTCCTGAAATTTCATTGACAGTACGGGAAATGGAGATACTCCGTTTTGTGGCAGACGGGTATAGAAACAAAGAGATCGCAGCCAAAATATTCGTCACGACGGAAACGGTTAAAAAACACCTTTCCAACATTTTCCAAAAGCTCGATGTAAAAAGCAGGATACAAATGGTCTCTAAAGCGCGCGAGTTTGGTCTGCTTACCACATCTCCTGATGCTGCTGTAAACACAAGGGTATAACGGTTTCATTCGACTACTATTGAACGTCAATCCTGTTGCGATTCCGTTTCAGTAGGTAAAAATTCTCCTTTTCTACAACTTTTGGGTAAGAACAGGGCACCTCATCTTCATTAACTTTATGCATTAATTAGAGTCCGACTATAAAGTCGGTGTCTGATTCAGAAAGTTTGCTATCAAGGCTTGCGCAGCTCGAAAAATGTGAGTTTACATTACGTAAATGACCATTTTGAGAGCAAGCGTAACGCAGATAGCGGACTTTATGGACAGACACTAATTATTCATCGCGTAAAAAAATTATGCCTACGAACAAAAAGAGTGATAAACAAAAAGCTTCTTTGCAATTCCGTGGACCTGCTCTTTACAAGATAGTTGTAAAAGGTAACCTATCGGTCGATAAGGATGCCTGGCAGGATATACTTAGTAAAATCGCCATAACATTCGACGATTTTGATGAAGAATTAAATTCCTCCTCGTTGATGGTCCAGGTAAGCGACCAGGCACAACTGGCCGGAGTGTTCAACACCCTTTACGAACTCCACATTCCCATCAAGGATGTAGAATATTTGGGATCAAATGAAAACATTAAAAATACTAATCTTAAATAAGATAAAAATGAAAACAAAATTCACGATTATATTAACTCTCGTATTTGGTTTTACATTTACGTCAAGTTTTTCTCAGCAAAACTTACCATTTAAAAAGGCACCCTCTGCCAGTAAAACAGGCACTACACTTGCTGATTCGGAGCATCATTGGCGACAAGAGCCGAATCGTTTACCCAAAGATGCTCCTAATATCGTTATCATTTTGACCGATGATACCGGATTTGGAAACCCATCAACTTTTGGTGGCCCTATAAACACACCTACTTTAGACCGTTTAGCAGATGATGGGGTGAAGTACAATAATTTTCATACAACCGCAATGTGCTCTCCAACAAGAGCATCTATTCTTACAGGCAGAAATCATCATCATGTCGGTTACGGTCAAATAGCTGAATTTTCTACAGATTGGGATGGATATATAGGTGCAATACCTCGGGAAACGGCAACATTACCCCAAATATTAGGAGCATACGGCTATACTTCCGGGGCCTTTGGAAAATGGCATAATACGCCGATAACCGACTTAACTCCGTCAGGACCATTTGATCAATGGCCAACTGGCTTGGGTTTTAATTATTTCTATGGGTTTATGGCTGGTGAGGCATCCCAATACGAACCCATGTTATTCGAAAATACAGTTGCAATTGATTTTCCCGAAAAAGAAGGATATCACCTTACAGAAGACGGTGCCGATCACGCCATTAATTTTATGCGTACCTCGAAGATGAATAATCCTGATAAACCATTTTTTATTTATTTTGCTCCTGGTGCCGTTCATGGACCACATCAGGTTGCCAGCGAATGGGCCGATAAATACAAAGGTCAATTTGACCAGGGATGGGAAGAGTTACGTAAGGAGATTTTTGCAAAACAGAAGGAAATGGGCATCATTCCAGAAAATGCTGTTTTGACAAAAATGAGTCCCAGTATGCAAAAATGGAATGATATTCCTGAAAATGAAAGAGAGTTCCAAACCAGATTAATGGAAGTGTTTGCCGGATTTCTGGAGCATACCGATAGACAGTATGGCCGAATAGTTGATGAACTTGAAAATCTTGGGGTTAGAGAAAACACTTTGATAATTTATATCAATGGCGACAATGGCTCATCAGCAGAAGGAATTAAAGGTTCCATTTCTGAGTTATTGGGTCAAAATGGTATGCCAAGTACAGCCACTGAGCAAATAGAAGTTCTAAATAACGAATATGGAGGTTTAGAATCTTTAGGTGGCCCACTTTTAGAAAGTATGTATCATCATGGATGGGCCTGGGCTGGATCTACTCCTTTTAAAAGTACAAAATTAGTTGCTGCTCATTTTGGTGGTACACGTAACCCGATGGTTATCTCATGGCCGGCAAAAATTAAGCCCGACTCAAAAGTTCGCAACCAGTTCTTGCATGTAAACGATATTGCTACTACTATTTATGATATTCTGGATATTCAGCATCCCGATTTTTATAATGGAATAGCTCAGGATCCAATGGATGGAGTCTCTTTTGTAAGTACTTTTGATAATGCTGATGTAAAGTCAGAAAGAACTGTACAGTATTTTGAAATTATGGGAAGCCGGGGAATTTATAAAGATGGTTGGTTTGCAGGAACATTTGGACCAAGAATACCATGGGACCCTACGGGTTCTAAACTTGCCGGTTGGGATCCAAATGAAGATGTGTGGGAACTATACAATATTGAAGAAGATTTTTCGCAGGCAAACGACATAGCACAACAAAACCCAGAGAAATTAAAAGAGATGCAGACTGCTTTTACTATGGAAGCAACAAAAAATAAAGTATTTCCAATTGGAGGTGGTTTATATGTATTGAGTTATCACCCGGAACAAATGAAATCATCGACAAATACAGAATGGAATATGTATGAAGGGATGACAAGAATACCGGAAGCCATGGCTCCCAAGTTTTTGAGTGGTTTCTCAACACATTCTACCATTGATGCTACGATACCTAAAAATGCAAATGGTGTATTGTTTGCAGTTGGTGGATTATCTGCGGGTTTTACCGTCTTTATGCAAAATGGTGTATTAATTGCCGAGTATAATAGCATGACACTTGAACGTTATAAAGTAAATTCAGGAAAAATAAGACCAACAGGTGATGTAAAAATTGAAGTTATTGTTAAAGCTCAGGAGAAAAAACCTTTGGCTCCTTCCATAATTACATTGCTCATAAATGGCAAAGAAGTAGGAAAGGTAACTGTTGATAGAACTGTACCTGCTCTCTTCACTGCATCAGAATCGTTTGATGTGGGAATGGATAAAGGTTCGGGTGTGGCCATGGAATATCATGACAAAATTCCTTTTAAATTTAACGGTAAGATTAATAAGATTCATATTAAGTACATCGAATAAAACGTTCACCAACAATGTGCAAGGGGCATTTGCCGAACGGATTCCTTTAGCAAATGCCCTTTGTACTAATCGTTGTGATTCAATATGAACAACCTATAACCAATGATAAAATTCTTTCAAAAAATTCGCTACGACCTCATAAAAAAATACAAAACAGCCAAGTTTTGAAAATATGCAATTGGAATGAAGGTTGCTCAGCATTGGATAAAGAAAAAATCACAATACGAAATCAGCCTGAGAAATGAAAAACTGATGCTCCATGCACCGCATTCTCCAAACGATACAAAAGGGGAATGCTATAAAATAAATTCCAAGAACATAATATTTTAAACTAAGTTGTAAAAATTTCATAAGTGTAACCTAACCCGCCTTCCTTGTTATGTGAATAGTGTAAAATGGACTACCTTAGCTATATAAAATTGGTTTTGTACCCTCAAAAGTAAATCGACAAAGAGATGGATTTGCCGATGAATGTTTCGAAAAGATAAAATGAAAGATTTGAATAAAAATAGGGCCTTTGAATCGATGCTTGGAGAATTATCTTCAGAACTAGTAAACCTAACCTTTGAATCCATCGATGCCGCGATTGAATCAAGTTTAAAAAAGATGGTAGAATTCTTTGATGCTGATCGCTGTCATTTGGGTGAGTTGTTAGCTGATGAAGCCAAAGTGGTTGTTCCTTATTTTTATAGCCGACCTGGTATAAGCCTTCCTCAAACTACTTCTGTAGGAGATGGTTATTTACCTTTTGTTTATACCCAAATTAGAGAAAACAAGGTTTTGGCATTTTCCAAAACTTCTGAATTACCTGATGAAGCCAGCAAAGATCGCACGGTGATTGATAGCATGGGCATTAAATCCTCGCTAATAATTCCATTGAAAATTGATGATGAGGTTCGCTTTGCACTCTCCTTAGGTACGGTTGTAAAACAAAAACTATGGAGTGAAGAGACCATTCGGAAAACTCAAATTATTGCGAATATTTTGGCTCATGTTTTACAAAGAAAATCCATCCTGCAAAAGATAAGCATAGAAAAAGAATGGTCGGAAGCTATTTTGGAGGGTATGCCACAGCTAACCTATGTCATGAATATTGAGGGAAGGTTGGTGCGTTGGAACAAGAATTATCAAGATTTAACAGGATATTCAGCAGAGGAATTACCTAATAAAACCCCTAGGGATTTCCTAAGTGATGAGCATAATAAAAAGGTAATGGAAGAACTTCAGAAAATAATGGAGGATGGCCTGGAACGTAGTGTTGAATATGATATTATTACAAAAAGTGGTA
>Ga0316187_10000611_pt1 | contig 28763 bp, 36 predicted proteins | sample CroRivburrow1_MG_FD_204927 | JGI IMG/M metagenome (GOLD analysis project Ga0316187, IMG submission 204927) | Coastal sediment microbial communities from Maine, United States - Cross River worm burrow 1 | ecosystem: Environmental > Aquatic > Marine > Coastal > Sediment | place: USA: Maine... | reverse complement strand
CGACCACACCGCGTCCACATCGCAGTGAAAGACATTGAGATCTGGCGCGAAACGATGAGTCGTCAATAGGGTCCCTGACCGGGCGCTTCATCGTATTGCTCTGGTTGTGTGGGCACGCGAGAACGCCATCAGAAACCCTTACAAGGCAGAGGTCGGCGGTTCGAGCCCGTCAACGCCCACCCCGGAAACCCGACACGGGTGACCTCCCCGCCCGGGCAATGCGTCGAAGAGGGTTACTGCAAAGCCCGGCGTCGCTCACCGCGATTGGTAATTAGTTGCTTTCGGGGCTTTCGACCCTATCTCGTGAGGTCAGCAGTATTCGTGGCGACCATATCCTGATCCAGCCAGGAAGATTCGGACGATGGTGGAGGACTACATGAGGTTCGTTGTAATAGCGCTGTGGGGAGCGACCATCGTCGCAGTGTCGGTGCTCGGGTACCTTGCCTACTAGACCGGTTTCGGTTGCACTCGGTTGCACCACCCCTTGATCCCAAACCGCCCAGCCTGAGTCCTCTGCGCCTCGTCGATCGAAGCGAGTGCGTTGCGATAATGCCGACTAGCTCATGTGGTTTGAGCCTTCTCGCTCAAACCTGCAACTCTCATCGCCCGCGCTCAGCGCACCGGGCGACCTGCGCCATCCACATCGCTTGACCCGACGGCGCGCTGACATCGTCTTCGGGACTCTTCCATGCGGTCACCACCTGAGACGCCAACGATGACAACATCACTGTGCGGGAGTGACGGCGCGGGTTAGGAGCGTCTCACTCTCACCCGTTCATCGATCCTGCATCGACCGTCGATTCTCGGTCCGGGCGTTACCCGATCACCCCGAATGACTTGAGGGCGCACAGCGACACGATCACAAGAATCAGCAGAAGCAGCGTCGGGACAATCCAACACAAGGCTGCGTAGGAACATCCGCAACATCTTGTTGCCACATCTTCATCCATGTGTCCTCCTGTCCCCGGCCGTCCCCGGCAATCTCGTCGAGCCGGGCCACCACTAGTCGTTCCTATGCTCATGTTACGGCCTAGATTCGCAAGCAGAATCCGATGTGGCCCCTGGCCGAACAAGAGTCTTAACGATTGGTGAACTCACGTCCACAGACCCACACAAGCACCCCGAACCGGCTTCAATGGCGCCGTGAACGATTCCGCAACCACCAGCATTGGTCGACGCCGATCCGGTGTCGCCGGTGTCGCTGGTGTCGCAGTCAGCCTCGGTCTCACGGAGCTCTTCGCCGGATGGTCGACGGCTGTTCCCTCCGCGATCTCTGCGATCGGCGGCTTCGTCATCGACCTATCTCCGTCATGGCTCAAGACGTTTGCAATCTCGACGTTCGGTACCGCCGACAAGGCCGTGCTTGCGATCAGCATCGTTGGTGTGGCCCTCGTGATCGGATGGTTCGCGGGCAAGGCATCCGCCCAGAGCCCGCTTCCCATGGTCATTGCCTTCGCGGCGGCTGCCGTGGTTGGCGTTGCCGCTCAAATTGGGGAACCGGGTGCGGTCGTCGTGTTGGTGATCGCATCCACGGCCTTCGCCATGGGTGCGGGACTTCTGACGTGGTACGGCATCATGGTGTGGAGCCGGCCGGTGGAGCGGGGTGCGGCGGATCGAGATCCGACCGATCAGGTTCCTGCTGATCCGGGGAGGCGTCGCCTCATGATCGGACTTGCGGGCGCCGTCACCGTGTCGGCGATCACGATCTGGATCGGCCGCTCGATGATCCGGAGCCGGGCCGATGCGCAGCGCAGCGCGTTGGGACTCCCGGTCCCGGTTGAACGGCAGGCAGATCCGTCGGCTGCCAACGACTTCGCACTGGAGTCGCTGACGCCGATCGTGGTTCCCAACGACGAGTTCTACCGCATCGATACGGCACTGGTGGTGCCGGCGGTCGATCCGGAGGAGTGGACGTTGACCATCAAGGGAATGGTTGCCCGAGACATCGTGCTCACCTACGCGGACATTGCTGCGATGCCGCTGGTTGAACGGTATGTGACCCTGTCGTGTGTCTCCAACAAGGTTGGCGGAGGACTTGTCGGGAATGCGCTGTGGACCGGCGTGTACCTCAAGGATCTCCTCGACATGGCGGGTGTGGAGAGCGGTGCCGACCAGATCGTCGCCCGATCGATCGATGGCTGGACGGCGGGATTCCCGACCGAGATCGCGTTCGATGGCCGGGACGCACTCCTGGCCATCGGGATGAATCGCGAAGTGCTCCCTGCCGATCACGGTTTTCCTGCTCGCCTCGTCATTCCCGGCCTCTACGGGTATGTCTCGGCAACCAAGTGGATCTCGGAGCTGGAGTTGACCACCTGGGATGCATTCGACGGCTACTGGGTGCCGAGAGGCTGGGCCAAAGAAGCGCCGATCAAGACGCAGTCCCGCATCGATCGCCCGACCCGCGGAGCGACGGTCCCGACCGGCGACTACACCCTCGGTGGAGTGGCGTGGTCACCGACGAACGGCATCGAACGTGTCGAAGTGCAAGTCGACGACGGACCGTGGACCGAAGCGGAACTGAGTAAGCCACTCTCGAACGACGCGTGGCTGCAATGGATGCTCCCGACCGTGTTCGGCGAAGGCGGGCACCAAGTCAGGGTCCGTGCCACCGACCGCACCGGCTTCACGCAGACCGAGCCGGAGGTCCAGCCCGCCCCGGATGGTGCCGAAGGCTGGCACACGATCATGGTCACGGCCGAATCGGCGTAGGCCCCTCCGCCGTGGAGCGAGTGCTTCCCGGCCTCCTCCGGAGCGGATGGACGCGAGTGTCGCTCACGTAGGATGACGATCCGGACGAGGAGGCTCCAGATGAAGCGTGTGGTCGTTACCGGCGGGAGTGGCAAGGCGGGTCGGGCTGTGGTCGCCGATCTTGGAGAGCACGGGTACGACGTGACCTCGGTTGATGTGGCCGCATCCCTTCATCCCGATGACCCAACCCTCGTGGCCGACCTCACCGATCTCGGACAGACGATCGAATCGCTCAGCGGTGCCGACGCCGTGGTGCACCTCGCCGCGATCCCGGCTCCCCATGTGCTTCCCGAAGGGGAGACGTTCCGCATCAACATGATGTCGACGTACAACGTGTTCTCCGCCGCAGCCCAGTTGGGCTTGGAGCGCGTTGTCTGGGCATCGTCTGAGACACTGATCGGCATTCCCTTCGAACGCGAGCAGCCCCGCTACGCACCGATCGACGAAGAGCATCCCAGGCTCCCCGAGTTCCACTACGCGCTATCGAAGCTCGCAGGAGAGGTCATCGCCGAACAGTTCAGCCGATGGTCCGGGATCCCGTTTGTTGCCCTCCGGATCTCCAACATCATGGAGGCGTGGGAGTACGAAACCCGGTTCCCGGGATTCTGGGACGACCCGACGATCCGTTCATGGAACCTCTGGGGATATGTCGACGCGCGCGACGTGGCACAGGCGGCCCGCCGCTCACTCGTCGCTGACGTGCGCGGTGCGCAGCCGTTCATTGTGGCCGCGTCCGACACCTGTATGACCCGCGACAGTCTCGACCTCATGGCCGAGGTCTATCCGAATGTGGCCATCCACGGGATAGTGGAGGGCCACCAAACGCTGCTCTCGATCGACAAGGCCCGGCACGCGCTCGGCTACGAGCCACAGCACCGGTGGCGGGACTACGTTCAGGAACCAACGAGCCGTCGCTAGTCCTCTTGCTGCGGCGTCTCGAGTGCGTCGGCGATTCCATCGGCCCACGCCGCGATCTCGTCCCAGTTGCGGAAGTCGCCGTCGGGGGCCCGCACCGCAATCATGATCGCGCGTTCCCCGAAACCCAGTTCGCTCTTGTCGATCTTGCCGGCGAATACCCGGTGTTCGACGGGATCAACCAATTCGACGACGGCTGCAACGTCGACCGGCTCCTCGTCGGGTTTCGGTGGATCGCCAAGTGGGCCGCTTGAGAACACCCAAACCGGCGGGCGTGGGCTGGCGGCGGCGATCCGGGCGGCGAGGTTCTTTGCGTCCTTGAGCCAATGGCCGGCGTACACGGCGCTTCCCAGCACGATGCCGGCGTAGCCGGCGTCCGGCTTGGCGTCATCCGGTTCGGCGACGGTGACCTCGAACCCCCGACGCTGGAGCGCCCCGCCGATGTGGTTGCCGATTCCTGATGTGGCGCCGTGTTTCGAGGCTGCAGATACCAGAACGCGCATATCACCCCTTCGTTCGCTCTCGAAGGCGAGCGTACGTCGCGGACCGGGGGCGGTCCAGTCGAGCGTTGCAGAGGAAGCAATGCGATAGGGTGAGAGCATGGATTCCGTCATACCAATCGAATGGGTCGAGAACCCACGGGCAAGGACCATCGCCGCCAGTGAGGCCGTCGCGGAGCTGTTCCCGAGAGAAGTCTTTGAGCAGACGCGCAACTTCCACCGGCAGATACCGGGGTATCAGATCAGCCCGCTGCGGAACCTGTCGAACCTTGCCTCCATGGTGGGCGTCCGCGGAGTCTGGGTGAAGGATGAGTCCCAGCGGCTGAGCCTGAACTCGTTCAAGGTACTCGGCGGATCCTTCGCGATCTACAGCTTCATCAAGTCGCTGCTCGGTCTCGAAGGCAAAGCGCTCTCGTTCGGTGAGCTGATCTCGGACGAAACGCGCGCGAAGCTGGGGAACCTCACGTTCGCGACCGCCACGGACGGGAATCACGGTCGCGGGGTCGCCTGGGCGGCAGACAAGCTGAACTGCCGGGCCGTGATCTACGTCCACAAGGACACGTCGCAGGCGCGCATCGACGCCATCGCCGGCTACGGTGCCGACGTTCGCGTCGTCGATGGAACGTACGACGATGCCGTGCGCCAAGCCAGTGCGGACGCCGACAAGAACGGATGGCAGGTCATCTCGGACACGTCGTGGGAGGGGTACGAGGACATACCGAAGTGGGTCATGCAGGGCTACACCACGATGCTCTCGGAAGCCCAGGAACAGCTCGCCGGCCAGGGCCTTGTCAAACCAACACACGTGTTCGTCCAGGGTGGCGTTGGGGCATTAGCGGCCGCAACCGTCGGCTTCTACTCATCCCGGTTCGGATCGGACCGGCCGACAACGGTGGTCGTGGAGCCGGCCACCGCCGAGTGTCTGCTTGAGTCGGCCCGCATCGGCGACGGCTCTCCGCATTCGGTCGACGGCGACCTGCAGACGATCATGGCCGGGCTTGCCTGCGGCGAGCCGAGCCCGATCGCATGGCGTGTGCTCTGGGACAGCGTTGATGCGTTCCTTGCGTGCCCCGACTACGTGGCGGCGAAGGGCATGCGTGTGTACGCCACGCCGCTGTCGGGGGACCCATTTGTTGTGTCGGGGGAGTCCGGGGCGGTAACGTTGGGCGCTCTGATGTTCGTGGCCGAATACCCGGAGTTCGCCGACCTGAAGGACTACCTGCGGCTCGGTCCAGATTCCCAGATCCTGCTCATCAACTCCGAGGGAAACACCGATCCGGACGAATTCCGCCGCGTGGTGTGGGAAGGAGCAAACTCGATTCCAAGCGAGTATCGCTGGAATTCGGCCGGGTCTCGGCTCGACTAGTAGTCGACGAAGCGGCCGATCAGCTTCACGATCTCGACAATCGTTGCAATCGTGAGGGCGACGATGAGACCCACAATGAGCACTCGACTCAGCGCCTCCCAATCGAAGTCGTAGGCCGAGAAGTCGAACGGGAAGACCCGATAGGTGAGGGCAAGTACGGCGATGATGAGCACGTTCAGCGTGATCCGGCCGGCCGAACGAAACCACGCAGCGTCGTAGAGGACCCATATAGCGTTGATGGCGATGGTTGCGAAGAGCAAGGTGTTGATGATCGGCAGCAGCTGCTCAAAATCGTTCGTGAGGAACGGGATTTGATCCCCTTCGGGAAAGTTGTTGACGACGACGAGGATCCCGACGCTGAACGCGATCGCCATTGTGTAGCCGAATCGTCTCACTCCGGTCGGCACAAGCTCGGTCTGTCCTGGATGTGGTGTCGTCATCAGACGGCCCCCTGTTCAAACCGCGCGAATCCGCGCTGTACCTAGGTTTCGGCGCCGTAGCGCAGCACCTGAAGGGAGACTTCCGTCGAGATTGGGCGTGGGTACGGGACACGGCCTCGGCGGCTCCAGCTGTAGCTACGCCACATCGCGCCAGAAACCACTGAACTGCCGTCTCGCTGCTGCCGACCATAGAGGGACAGGCCAACCGGAGCACTATCGAGGACACCGACAAGAGTCACGAACATGCAGCCTTCTCGGAACCAGAAACGCAGCACTCTGTGGCGAACTAGACACTCTGCGTGCCAATTGGTGCGATCGGCCTATACGCAGCGATTCGAAGTCGAGGTATGGTCGTGGTGAGTTCGGAGGTACGAATGAAGCCAGCAATCCGTCGCATGTGGGTCAGACTCATAGATTGCCGCGGCGCGGGCATGGTCGAATATGCGCTTCTTGTCGCCTTCATCGCGATCGCTCTGGTTGTTGCCGTCGGCGCCCTCGGTACTGGACTCATGGGCAGCTTCGGCGCCACCGCCGAGGCCGTGGACGGCATCGTCACCTGAGGCCGCTCCCACGCCCCATCCGAATCGGTAGGGACACCCGGGCAATCTCTACGGAGCGGCCTTTGTGTCCGGAGCTTCCACCTGGAGCCCGATCGGGCACGACACCCCGGTCGGCTGCATCCCGCAGTACCCCTCGACTGCGATCGGCTGGGCCGGCGGTGCAACCGCACCGAAGTAGAAGTCCTTCGGGTCGATGCCGCCGCGAGCGAGGTTGCGCGCCAGATACTGCTGGTGGTAGTCCTCGGCATAGAAGAAATCAGTCGCCGATTGGATCTCAGTCGTGATCTCGCCGAAACCGGCTGCCGCCAGATCTGCGCCGTACCGTTCCCGCGAAGCGAGCGCCTCAGCCTGCTGCGCCGGTGTTGTGGTGTAGATGGCTGACCGGTACTGCGAGCCACGGTCGGGGCCCTGACGCATGCCTTGGGTCGGATCGTGGGCCTCCCAGAATCGCTTCAGTAGTGCACCAAAAGACACAACCGTGGGGTCGTACACCACGAGTACGGCTTCGGTGTGACCGGTTCGGCCGGAGCAGACATCCTCGTACGACGGGTTCCTCGTTGTCCCGCCGGCGTACCCAACGGCCGTCGCAACCACACCTTCGGTGAGCCAGAACTCACGCTCCGCCCCCCAAAAACAACCCATTCCAAACAAGACAGTCTCCGAACCGTCCGGGAACGGCGGTGTGATGGCGGCGCCGGTGACGAAGTGTCTTCCGCTGATCTCGATCGGTGCATTTCGGTCCGGGAGGGTGCGATCGCTGCGGGCCTTATCGGTGTTGCGTGACTTCCACATGGTTTCGTCAACGCTACCGATGTCGGATTCGTTCCGCATGGTTCGATCCGCGGCGGGGAATGCTAGCTCTAGACGACCGAAGTGCGTACAATTGCAAGCATGGTTCCATCGACCACGGATGAAGCGCTACCGCAAGGCTACCCAGAACACCTCGGGGGGCCGTTCGAATTGCGCGACGGGCGAACGGTCTCGATTCGCCCGATCCTGCCGTCCGACGCGACAGAGATTGCTGAGGCGATCGAGAGCGCAGATCGCGAAACCCTCTTGCATCGGTTCTTCACGGCAGCTCCGCACATCACGAATCAGCAGATCCACTATCTCGCGGAGGTCGACTACGAGCGCAGGCTGGCGTTGATCGCCCGCAACGACCATGGCCGCGGCGTCGCCGTTGCTCGATATGAATGCCACCCGCAGGCCTGCATCGCAGAAGTTGCGGTTGCCGTGGATCCGGAGTGGCGCGGCCAGGGGCTCGCGACGGAACTGCTGCGTCTCCTCGAGGAGCCGGCTCGGGAGAACGGCTTTGATGCCCTCGACGCTGTGTATCTCCCGGACAACCACGCGGTCGCCCGAGTGTTTCAGAACCTCAGCTACAGCCCGGCCCGGATCGAGGACGGAATCGCAACCGTCTCGAAGTTGCTGACCTGACCGACACGCTGCGGCGATTCCTGCGGTCTCGGAACGCGGTACGATTCGGTCATCGGCACGTCCGGGATCGAACCGATCCAGACACGTGTGACTATCGCCGGTGGAAGGATGCCGCATGGAGCCCGTGAGGAGTCTGCACGACCTCCTCGATCTGCAAGATATCGATTCCCAGATCGACCGTCTCATTGATCAGCGACAGAACCTCCCGGAGCTCAGCCAGTATCGTGCTTCACACGACGAGACGGTCAGGATTGCCGCTGAGAGCGACGCCACCGGCGAGCGCCTCCGGGAGACCGAGTTGGCGATCGACAAGACCAGCGGCGAACTCGAGATCACACAGCAGAAGGCCGGCGCCGAAGAGATGCGGCTCTACGCCGGCGGGTTGAGCGCTCGCGACGCAGACTACCTTCGCCGGGAAGTGGAGCTTCTCAAAGGCAAGATCGGATCGATGGAGGAGGAGATCCTCGAGCTCATGGAGGCTCGAGAAGAGATCGAAAGCGATCTCGCTCGATCGAATGCCCATCTGGAATCGGAGAGCGCCCACAAAGCCGAGCTCGAAGGTGGCATCCGAGAAGCCTGGAGAGTGATCGACACGGAACTGGCGGTGAAGGAGCATCGCAAGACCGAGATCCTCCCGCTGATCGACGAAGATCTCATCGACCTGTACGAGGAACTGCGCCGATCACGTGATGGTCGTGCCGTTGGAGCGCTCACCGGCGGCGTATGTGGGGCCTGCAACCTGATGCTGTCGTCGGCTGAGGAGAATGAGGCGAAACGGCAGGACCCGCCACGGTGTATCCACTGCCGGGCGATCCTCGTCCCCTAGCCCCCGATGCTCTTCTGGCACGTCGGCGCGACCATCGCATTCACTCGATACGCCTTCCGCGATGAGGCGATGGATCTCCGGTTTCTTGCCCTCGGCGCGGTTCTTCCGGATCTGATCGACAGCCCGATCGGGCTGGTGCTCTGGCCGCAGTTTCGGAGCGTCCGTCTTGCTGCACATACGCTCCTATTCGCCACATTGCTGCTTGGCGCTGTGATGGCCGTCACCCGTCGCGGGCGTCCCAGGAAACGTTGGATGCCGCTTGCGATTGGTGTACTGCTCCACCTCGTCCTCGACGGGATGTGGAGGTTCCCTTCGACGTTGTGGTGGCCGTTCCTCGGCTGGGAGTTTGACGCGACGTCGTTCGCAACGGTTGGTGCCTATCTCGAGTGGCTCCTCACCGACCTTCGAACGTGGGTGCTGGAGGCCGTGGGTCTGGCGTATCTCGTGACACTGGCATACCGATCGGATCTGAGCGACTCCGACGCGCGGCGATTGCTGGTCACGGCGGGTCGGGTGCAGGCTCCGATTGGCCGTTGATCCGCCACGCGCGCCATGCCATGCGCGCGGCAAGCAGAACGAGGAATACCCCGAACAGCCGTCGAAGGAGATCAGCATCGAGTTGGAGTGCAACTCGGGCGCCAAGCACCGCTCCTGCGATGCCCGCCAAGCCGATGGGGATCGACAGGCGCCAGCGAACGCTGCCCATCCTCGCGTGAGCGACCGTTGCGACGATGGCCGTTGGGAAGATGACGGCGAGCGACGTGCCCTGAGCAATGTGCTGTTCGAAGCCGAAGAGCACCACGAGGCTCGGCACGAAGATGACGCCCCCACCCAGTCCGAGCGCTGCTGCCAGCGCCCCGGCGAGCAATCCGAGTGTTATGAGTGCTGCAATCTCGAGCATGATCAGAGCACCATCCTGACGCCGGCGATCGCCAGCACGACGGCGAAAGTGATGGCGAGCACTCGTTCGTTGATCCGCTCCGCGATCCATGCACCGCCCCAGGCGCCGGCGACCGAACCGATAAGGATGAGCCCCGCCGCGCGCCAGTCGACGCTACCGCTGATCCCGAATGCGAGCATGGCGGCAGCGGAGGACATGACGATGGTTGCTGTCGAGGTACCGGAGGCTTGTCGCTGCGTGAGTGCCAGCCACAGAACGAGTCCGGGGACGACGATGACTCCGCCGCCGACACCGAAGAGTCCGGCGACGACGCCTGCGACAGCGCCGAGGGCGATCGCCTTGATGAGAGCTGGCTTCACAGAGAGGGAAGGTACTCGTTATTGGCGCCGGCACCTAGAAGGCCCGCCTCGTTAGCCTCCCATGTCGATGAAGCGGTTGTTGTCACTCTTGATCATGTCGGCCGTTGTGGCGGCCGGATGTGGCGCGTCTAGCGACGACCCGGAGACCTCACCCGCGGCGGTAGTCGCCGGCTGGGCCGAGGCAGTCGACGTGAGAGACTTCGACGCTGCCACCGATGCCGTCTTCGACCCTTCGCTCGTGATCGTCCTTGCCGCCGAAAACAACGTTCCGGCATCGGACACCGCAGGAATGCTCAATGACGGAATCACTCCGGCCGCTGCGGCCGCCTACTGGTCATCATTTCGCGACGGATTTGACGCCTTTGCCGGGCGCCCGATATCGACACTCAATGTTGGAGCCTCGTCCGAGATCGAGGCCGGCGGTGAGATGTGGGCCAAAGTCCCCGTAAGTGTGCAGGAGGCCGCTTCGGCCCCAGCATTCACACGCGACGCCGACGGGTGGGCCGTTGACATGGTCGCAACGCTCGCTCCAGGGTTCGTAGAGCCGCTGCTCAGCTATCTGCAGTCGATGCCCGACGACGAAGACGGCGCGACGATCCGCGATGCGTACACGACCGTGGTGGTCCCGGCTATGTGGGTCGCGATCGAAGCCGGGGGCCACGATGAGGAGTTCACACGTCGAGCTCTCGTTCTCATCGAAGCCTCTGGTGGCTAGAACTCGAGCGAACGGAGCTCGGGGAGCACCGACGCACCAAGCATCGCGATCGTTGATTCCTGGTCCAAGGACGTCGTCTGAATCGTCACGATATCGGCGCCGATCTCGGTGACTAGCGGCCGATACACCTCGACATAGTCCTCTGGCTCCGAGACCATGCTGTATGCGGACAACACCTCGTCGCGGTCGAGTTCGTCGGCGCGCCGCCGCAGATCCGCGGGGTCAACCGCTTCGAGGCGTCCCGGCGCTCGGAGGCCCCGCCACGCTGCCAACGCTTGCCATGCCTCACCGGGGGACTCGGCCCGCACCGTCCAGCGGCTTGCGGCGATCGTCGGGAGGCTGCGGCCGGCTTCGGCGGCAGCGGCCGCGGCCGGGTCGATCACTCGCGCTTTGGTCGTGAGAGGGTCGCGGACCGACGTAATGATCCCGTCGGCCATCGTCGCAGCAAGTGCCGCAGACTTCGGGCCACCGGCAGCCATCCAGATCGGCAGATCCGAGATCGGGGGACTGTAGAGCTTTGCTCGATCCGTGTGATACCAATCACCGTCGAACGTGAGCTTCTCCCCGTCGAGGAGGCGGCGCATGATCTCGAGAGCCTCTCGCATCCGCGCGGCACGTTCCGCATATTTAGGGAATGGGTACCCGAGAGGGCCCTCATTGAGGTTCTCTCCTGTTCCGACGCCGAGCCTGAAGCGGCCGCCTGACAGCCGGTCGATGGTTGCCGCGGCCTGTGCAACAACCGCCGGGTGATACCGGAACAGAGGAGTGGTGACGGCTGTGACCATCTCGACCCGTCGTGTGGCGACTGCGATCGCTCCGAGGGTGGAGAAGGCGAAGCCGGCGGCCGACACGTCATCGACCCACGGATGGAAGTGTTCGGACACCATCACCGCATCGAAACCCGCTTGTTCGGCGAGGACGGCATGCCGGACGAGGTCCTCCGGCTGGAATTGTTCGTGTCCGCAGAAGTAGGCGAATCGGGTCATCTTCCCTCCCCTTCGCCGTGGATCCTAGGGGCATGGTGCATCCTGCCGTGTGGCCGAGAGGCGCGTGGGTGCAGGCGTTAGCGCTCCGAATCCGATGCCGATCTGTGTAACCTCACGCCCGCTCGGGCAATCGAACCACCAGGTTCCACACGGGGGAGGGTCATGTCCACGAACAAACTCGCGGCAGAAGTGCTCGGCACCTACGTGCTTGTACTCGGGGGTACTGCGGCAATCGTATCCGCGGCGGCGGGCGGCGCTCCAAGCAATATCGTGATCGTTGCGTTCGCGTTCGGTCTCGCGCTGATTGCCGGCCTGTATGCCTTCGGCGAGGTCTCCGGGGGTCACTACAACCCTGCGGTGAGTCTTGCCATGACGCTCGATGGCCGGATGGATCCGGTGTCGATGGTTGGGTATTGGGTTGCGCAGGTCGTCGGCGCAACCCTCGCATCGTTGACGTTGCTGATCGCGACGAACACTGAGACGGTTGCGAGCACGATGACGACGTTCGGCGAAGGTGTCGAAGCCTGGGAAGCGTTCTTCTTGGAGATGGTGTTCACCGCGATCTTCCTCACCGTCATCCTCAAGGCCACGAAGAGCGCAAACTCGGCGAAGACGGCTTTCCTCAGCATCGGCCTCACGCTCACGATGATCCACCTCGTGCTGATTCCATCCACGGGAACGTCTGTGAATCCGGTCCGTTCCCTGGGTCCCGGTATCGTCGGCGGTGTGTGGGCCGATCAGTGGGTCTACTGGATCGCTCCGATGGTCGGTGCCGCACTCGGTTGGGGTATCTACAAACTGGTGACGTCCAGCGAAGCTGAGTAGACGCGAGCTGGTCCGTCCTCGGGAGGGGTCGTCCTATGGCGATCTCTCTCTTGTATCCCGCTTCGGTCGTGAGGGATAGGCGCCGAGCGCTACGACTCCTGCGGCGAAGAGAACCACGACCCACCATCGAATGAGCCCCTCCTCCGGTACGAAGCCGAGCACGACGCCGGCTGAGATCGCAACAATCGATGCAACAACGCCGAACGTGATGAGGGGGACCGGAGGTGGAGGAGTCGTTCGTACCCGCGGTTCGAAGCGCCCGAAAACCGCGATCACTCCCGCCAGAGCAACCGTTAGCAGGGCGATCCAGACGGGCCGCGTAAGCCACCAGGCAGTGGTGAGCGGTTCGATCGAGAACCCGAAACCGATCCCGTACCCGATCAGGACAATGATGGCGAGCGTGGGGAGGTGCCAGACGTAGACCGTCATCATGACGGCGTGGAATCCGACGACGAATGTCCACGGCCGCTCGCGGTGCATCCGCCGGCGTGCTGCCGGTTCCGCCAGTCGAATGACGGCGTACTGGAGCAGTGAAAGAACGGCCAGGGCGGCGGTCGGGGGGAGGGTGTTGTTATCGGTCGCACCGGGGACGCCGACCATCGAGATCGGGTAGGGACCGGCAAGCGTGAGGGCGAGGAGGGCCGCGACGACGACCGGGATTGCTGCAACCAGCGGAGCCGTCGCTGGGCGGTCTTGCTCGGTTGCCCAGCGATAGCCGAGCTGGTGAGCCGTGAGCCAGACGAATCCGAAGTTGAGCCATCCGATCCAGTCGAGCCCGGTGGTGTAGCGGATCCAGTCGACCCCGAAGGCCAAGACGAGGCCGAGCACAACCGACCACCAACCGAGTCGGGACCAGAGCCAGACCGTGGCCGGCACTGCGAGGATCACGAGGAGGTAGACCGCGAGGAACCACAGGGGGGTGACAACTGCGAAACTCCCAGCGCGGATGAGGGCATGATCAACGCCGAGGAGGCCGGCGCCGACGGAGATGACCGACCACACGGCGAGGAACGGGACGATCGGGGTCATCAGGCGACGGAATCGTGCCGTGATCCACGAGCCGATCGAACGTTGGTTCTTCAGCGCCGAGTGGTAGGAGAGCCAGTTCGCGTAGCCCCCGACGATGAAGAAGACCGGGATCACCTGAATGAACCAGGTCAGCCAGTGGGTCCACTCGGCGAGTTCGAGGATGTTGGTAAACCGGAGTGCGCCGTCTGGTTCGACGTAGACGGCCGAGGCGAGCCAATGCCCAACAACGACGATTATCAACGCGGCCGCCCGATAGAAGTCGATCGCCCGATTCCGGGTCGAAGGGGTCTGCGCAGCCAACTCGCTGATACGGGACATCAGGTGAGAGCCTACGGTCCGGGACGTCGGAGAGCGACGAGCTGGAAGCTGCGAGCTACGAGAAGCATGGGTCCTGGCGAGTCATCGGAGCGGAAACACGAAGCGCCCCGAATGGGGGCGCTTCGAAGAGTGCGAGTTCGCGTGTAAGCCGGATCCTGTCGTGGACGGCCATCTATCTGGGGCCAACATTGCTGCAGGCCTCGCGCGGTCTACCCGGGACGTAGCGGGCGGGCCACCCTGTCCCTGCTCGACCTTGCTCCGGATGGGGTTTGCCAAGCCACCCCGGTCTCCCGGGCTGCTGGTGGTCTCTTACACCACCGTTTCACCCTTGCCTGTGCCCCGGGATGTGAGATTCCCTGGGCCATCGGCGGTCTGCTCTCTGCTGCACTTTCCGTCGGGTCGCCCCGCCTGGGTGTTACCCAGCATCCTGCCCTGTGGAGTCCGGACTTTCCTCGACCCGAAGGCCGCGGCCGCCTCGCGAACTCGCACAACCAACGCTAGCGGGAGTGGCCCTGTTCCCGCTCTCCCGTTCTTGCGTAGATAGTGGAAGCGGGCTTCCCATAGTTACGCAAGAACGGGAGAAGCGCCCCCGGGGTTCTCCGCGAGGGCGCTTCTCTTGCGGACTACGGACTACGTCTCAGATGAACATCGTCTGAGCGCCGTCGATGATCTCCATGAAGTCGCCGACGTTGAGCACGCCGTCCATGCCGTCGAGAAAATCATCCTCGGTGAGGCCGAACATGTCCACCGACATCTTGCATGCCCAGAGATGGCAGCCCATGTCCTGCAGATGCGCCAGGAACGTCGGGACGTCCGGAATGTCAAGTTCGTCCATCTGCTTCTTCATCTGCTTCGTGGCCATCGTGGTCATCCCAGGGAAAGGAGCGAGGGCCGCAGGCATATGCGTTGCAGGGTTTCCGACGGGTGAGAACTTGAGGTTCCCCATCGTCTTCTTGTTGATCATGTCCATGCCCCAGAACGTGAAGAAGATATGCGTCTCGATACCTTGCTCCAGCGCTCCACTGGCCATGATCAGGCCCGGGTAGGCCATGTCGAGTGAACCCTTCGAGCAGACGAAAGCGATCTTCCGCTCTGGGTCGTCGTCTCCGAAATCGGGCACGATTGGTGCGTCGGTCATATCGGTCCTCTCTAGATGCAGCCCGCGGGCTTCGGAAGGCCGGACACGTAGGACATCTTCCTGGCCGGCTTCTTCGGGAAGAGCTGGAAGAGCGACTTCGTGGGGATACCGCCAACGGCTGTGACCCTCCGCAGCGTCGCTGTCTCGCCCTGCTCCTGGTAATCCGAGCGCAGGAACGAAATGACCTGCCAATGGTCGTCGTTCAGATCCTCGATCCCGATGTTGGAGGCGAGCTCCTTCGCCAGGTCCTCATTCCACTCGTCGTACTCCGTGAGGAAGCCCTCCTCGTCGACGTGGACTTCCTGGCCGCCGATGGTCGTTACCGGCATCACGCACCTCCTTCAGGTGGCTTGGTTGTTTGTTGGGCCTTGATGGTGGCCGCCGCCGACTCGGTCTCCGAGGCGGAAACGACCTTGAACGTATTGAGCGCCCGTGCGAGCCCGCGCCGCACCTCGGGGTCGCGCATCTGACCGGCGAGGGCGATCAACCCGGGCGGCTCAGCCGGTTCGAGCTCGGCCGCTGCCTGCTGACGTTGGAGGGCGTCGAGCATCCGTTGCGCAACGGCGAGCATCTCGGGCTGGGTCACGTCCTTGACGATGTCGAGCATCTGGACGATGTTCTCGCCGAGCGCCTCGACGTCCTCACTCGAGTACGTGGTGACGATCTGGTCGACAATGCCGAGGGCGGAACCTGCGAACTCGAAGTATCCCCGCCGCTCGAAGTCTTCGAGGGTGGTGAGGATCTTCGTGACCGCCTCGCTGGTGAGCGGGCCGGCGTCGTCGAGGAAGTCCATGAGGCTCTCATAGCGGGCCATGCCGTCCTCGATGTTCTTCGTGTTGCGCAAGATGCGCCGTAGAAGCCGAAGCATGTCCTCAGGCTGGACCCACTCCTGGATGGCCTCGAGTTCGTTGCTGGTGAGGATCATCGCCTCGCCGGCGATCGGCGCGAGATCGGCTCGCAGCTCGTCCCATTGCTGTCTGCGCAGGCGCTGCTCACGGAGTTCCTCGACGAGCAGATCCATCTGAAGGGACATCGCGTCGAGTTTGCGCTCGAGTTCAGCGATCCGGTCGGTGGAGACGGTCGTCATCGCACCCCCTCGTCGATCTTGCCCGCCATCAGCATCTCGTGGGGGAGCGGTAGTTCCTTCCCCCGCAGGAGCATGTTCCAATACGTCCACTTGAAGATCATCTTGCCCCAGTGGTTCATCTCTGTCTCGCGCAGCAACGTGAACGGGCCAATACCGGGGAGCGGGTACTTACCGGGTAGCGGCTCCGTGGTGTAGTTGAAGTCGATCAGGAGACCCTTGCCATGGCCCGACTCGATGAAGCAATTCGCGTGCCCGTCGAACTCGAGGAGCATGGGCAGGCCCTCGACGTAGCGCAGGAAGTTCTCGGTGAACACCTCGACGGCGAAGTGAGCGACCGAACCAGCCTTTGACGTCGGCAGGTCTGCGGCATCTCCGAGGGCGAAGATGTTGTCGTGATCCTTCGACAAGAAGTTCCCGCTGTCGACCGGGACAAAGTTCCCCTCGTTGCCGAGCCCTGAGCGAGCGACCACGTCCGCACCCATGTTCAATGGGATCGTGACCAGGAGGTCGTAGTCGATCTCCCGCTCGTCGTACGAGACCAGTTTCGTCTCGTCGGCGTCGACGCGCTCGAGATAGAAGTCGGCCTCGAGGTTGACGTTCTTGTCCTCGAGCAGGTTGCCAAGGTGTTTCGCGGCGATCGGCTTCGTGAACGCTCCGTCCAGCGGTGTTACGTAGGTGAGATCAACTTTGTCGCGGATTCCCTTGTCCTGGAAATAGGCGTCGGCCAGGAAGATGAACTCCAAAGGCGCAACCGGGCACTTGATCGGCATCTCGACGATATTGAGAACGAGCTTGCCGCCTTCCCAGAATCGGAGCGCTTCAGCGAGCGCCCTGGCTCCTTCAAGGGTGTAAAAGTCGTGAATCGTCTTTCCGTATTCGGGTCCCTCGAGGCCCGGTGTCTCATCCGGGCGGATCGACGAACCGGTAGCGATCACAAGGTAGTCGTATTCGACAACCGTGCCGTCCGCCAGTCTCACCTGGTTCTCGGACGGCTCGATCAGATCGATCTCGGCCTCGACGTAGGTAACGCCGGGCGGGATGAAATCGATCTTCGGCTTCACGACGTCGTCGGGTGTGTAGATCCCAAACGGGATGAACAGGAAACCCGGCTGGTAGTAGTGGGTCGGCTGTTGGTCGATCATCGTGATCGCCCACTCGTCCATGCTGAGGCGCGGTCGCAGCTTGGCTCCCACCATCGTGCCGGCCGTACCAGCGCCGAGAATCACCAGCTTCTTCACATTGTGCTCCTTGTCCGGTGGTTGGTCTGTCGTTCTTCGGTTGCGATACCTGAGAGATGTCGCGCGAGGACGGGGATGGCTGCGAGGAATCGTTCCTGGTCCTCGGGCCCGATGCGGTGGACGTCCTTGATGTATTGTTCGACGATTGGCAGCGGCACACGTGATTCCGCTGCGATCTCCGCGACGCGCTCGTCCGAGGGCGGCCACTCGTCTGGGGCGATACCTCCGGAGATGACCATACCGGAGAGCTCGTTTCCGATCCGGATGAACGCCCTCGTGCAGAGGAATCCGAGATGGCTGGGACGAAGACGAGGCTCGAAATCGTATTGACCGCCGAGTTCGTTCCACTCGGCGATGCAGCGGTCGAGGGCGGCAGCTTCGTTTGATACGGCGGAGAAATAGCCGCACGGATTGCTGACGTCGGTGATCGGGTTGCCCGCGATATCCGTGACGATCACCATCACGCTGTAGAGGTCGGCGAAGAGATCGGTGACCTCTTGGGCGGCTGATATCGGTCGGGGATGGTCTCGGCTGTTCCCGGAGGCCTCGAGCCAGGCGTGTACGGCGTCGGCCGGGAAGCGCCATTGCCGGCCGACCTTGATGGCGGGGAGCCGCCCCGACTCGGCCATGCGGTAGATCGTGGAGCGATCCACGCGGATCAACTCCTGAACGTCGCGGGCGGTGAGGTAGGTTGGTGAAGTCTGGATGGTCTGCATCAGATCGTTTGGTGTGCATGTTGTGCATGTCGAATCTGCACGAGATGCATGATATGCGTGTTCTGCGGACCGTTGACCGTCACACTAGGGCCGAAAGGCCCGATTCTGGTTCGTCGGCTCCAGTGTGTCGGCGAGTCGGTCATCGAGACTGACGATCCACCCGACGGGCAACTCCCAGTGTCGCGAGCCGGCCAGCATTCGACTCAGGTATTCGGGAGAAGGAGCGAGTTCCGAACCGATGGGATTGGTGGCCTGGTGCGTTGAGACCCGATGGCGACGACCGCTCCTGTCGATTGCGTCTGACTCGACCCGATGACGTTGTTCTGCGAGTTCGATGCCATCGAGTGTCTTCATCTCTCGCTGCGGAATCGTGAACACGGCACCCCACACCGTCGATCCGGGATCTGGAACCACGGTCGGGAGACCGCCGTTCCAGCCGTTGCCTTCGATGGCGAACGAGAGGGTGGATTCGGGCAGATGAGCCACAAATTCGAACGCCGCTGTCGGGGCGATGTTGACGAGGTCGCTGGGCGCGATGCGCGCGGTGTAAGCGAAATAGAGCAGAAGCGCCTCCCCGGTGCCTGATTCGAGTGTAGATCGGACGCGTGCGGTGTGGAGCGATCCGGGAACCTTCGCCGGCATCGCGAGCGTCATAGGCGGGTACTGAACGAGGAAGGTTTGGTCATGAACAGGACAATCGAACTCCCAGCAATCGACGCCCCGCTGCTCGAGGAACGCCCATGGGCGGTCTATTCAGCCTGCCGGGAGGCAGAGCCTGAGATCTTCTTTGCCTCCACCCGCGCCGATGAACGGGCGGCCCTTGCAGTGTGTGACGCGTGTGCGGTTGCCGACCAGTGCCTTGACTTCGCCATCGAGACCCGGGAGCGATTTGGCGTTTGGGGCGGCACGAACGAGCGTGAGCGTCGGAGAATGCTGAAGTCCTGATCGCGCTCGGTTGTTTGCTCGGCGCTCCACTATGCAGACCGCTCTCGAACCACCTTCGCAATGTCGAGGCGACGAACGGTGCGGATAGCCGGCAGCACCGAGAGCAGGGCAACGATCAACATCGCCAGCGAGCTGAACACCAATGTAGACGTGTTCATGTCGAGCTTGAACGTGAACATGTCGGATGAGTAGGACTGCATGAAGAGGGCCGCTACTCCATACCCGACGATGAGCCCGGGGACGATCCCGAGGGTCGTCAGCAGCAGGTTCTCTCCGGTGATCAGAGAGGCCAGCTTCCGCTGGGAGAGTCCGTTCGCCCGCATCGTCGCGTACTCACCCTCACGCTCCGCGACGTTGACCGAAATCGTGTTGAAGATGAGGGCGAACGCCATCACGGCGCCGAACACGAGCATGATTCCGACGAACGCATAGAAGAACCCCAGGAAATCCTGGAACATGTCGTACAGGCCTCGCGAGTCGACGACCACGGCTACCGCCGGGACCTCTTCGATGTTGGTGATGACCGCGGCACGATCAGCGCCCTCGTCGACTACTACCTTGATGAGAGTGATCGATGGTTCGGCGAGAACCTCTGGAGGGATTGATGGTTCGGCGGCCGCGATTGCTCGTTCGAACGCAGCTTGCTCCATGTAGACCAGCGTTCCGAGCGGCTCGTCGACGAACCCCGCGATCGTGGTGCTGAACGACGTCCCGAGGGTGGGGAAGGAGAGTTCCACGGCGTCGCCTTCTGAGACACCGATCTCGGGGCCGAGCGCAGTCCCCACCACCACACCATCTGCGGGCAGGTGGCCATCCGGCGTGTCGAATCCGTGGACGGCCGTGTCGCTCTGGTATGCCTCGAGTTGGGACGCGTAGGTCCCGTCCGGGCCGCGCGCGGAGACGGAAACGCCGATCACCCGCTCGGCGACAGAGACGCCGGATGTGCTCTCGACCAGCGCGACCTCTGCCTCATCAACCGGGACGTTGAGAACGACGCTGGCGTCCTCGAGCGAGATCTCGTTGAAGTTGCGGTCGAGGAGATTCTTCACCGTGTCGATCATTCCCCACGATGCCAGGACGAGCGTGAGGGCGAGCACGACGCCGATGATGGTCGAAAGGCTGCGGCGAGGGTTCCTTCCGACACCGCGCAGGACCATGAGCCAGCGGACAGGAAGGCGACGTACGGGAGGCACCAGCCGTTCGATCAGGCTCGATCCGCCGGCCCGGGTAGGAGTCTCCCCTCGCATCGCCTCGGCGGGGCTGAGGCGCGACGCCGCACGGGTTGGCGCCAGTGCGGCCAGCGTTCCCACGGCGAGTCCGAAAACCAGCCCGATGACGGGTGTCAGCCAGTGGAACTCGGTGACGGTGTCGGGAATTCCGAGGGCGTCGGTGTAGAGGCCGGTGATCGCAAATCCCAGCAGCATTCCGATCACAACACCCACGATTGCGCCGGCAATGCCGAGTACGAGTCCGTACGAAAGGTAGTGGCGGGTGATGAGACGGCGGGACACGCCGCTCGCCATGAGCGTTCCAATCTGCCCCCGCTGCGAATAGACGACGCGCGTGAGAATGATGAACGTGGCCATGCCGGCGGCGAGGAGGAACAACGCCGGGAACATGATGGCCATCTCCTCGAATCCCTGGAGGTCGAGCTTGAGGCCGGCGTTCGACGGCTGCTCGGCCTGGGTCATGACGTCCGCCGCTCCGGCGGACAAAGCCAACTCGGTGACGGCTGCGTCGGTCCCCTCGCGATCGGCATCTTCGGCGTAGAGGATCAACGTCTGCTCGGCGACGGCCGTCGAGGGGGCCGTGTCGAGGAGATCCTCGGAGACGAACGCGACGCCGAACGTCCCCGGAGCTGGGAAGAAGTTCTGGCGGCTCTCCGCCGGCCAGAGATACTCGGCGGACACCGCGGTTCCGACGACGGGCCCGGGGACCCACTCGGATCCGGCTAGCACGTCGATCTGGTCGCCGAGACCGAGCGCGAAGTAGTCGGCCACGTGCTGCTCTGCAACGAGCCCCTGCGGTGCGGCCGTGTTCAGGTAGCCGCCGCTTGTGACATCGATCGCGTTGATGACCGGCTGGGCGTCGGATGGCATGCCGATGAGCCGCCCGTGCAAGACTTCGTCACCGATCCGGAACGGAACGTCGGCGACTCGTCGGGTCTCAACCGTTGCAACGCCTGGCACCTGAGCGACCGCCTCCGGGAACGAGTCGCCGGCTCCGGTCACCGTGATATCTGCGAACCCGAGGCGGTCGTACGTCCCGTTGTACGACGATTCGAGGTTCAGGAAGGCATCGTACGACGCGGCGAACAGCATCACCCCGAGTGCAATCGTCACGAAGACTGCGAGAAACTGCCAGCGTTGCCGGCGCATGTCCCTGTGGCGTTTGGTAGTGAGGTAGCTCACCAGTCGAGCTGCTCCGGGTCGGCCGGTGATGGGTTGATCTCTTGGGAGGTGATCTGGCCGTCACGAAGGCGGATGACCCGATCGGCCATCTTTGCGGTCACCGCGTTGTGGGTGACGATGAGCACGGAACGTTCGCGGTCGCGCGTGACGTCGCGCAGCAGGTTGAGGATCGAGATCCCGCTCTCCACGTCGAGGGAGCCCGTCGGTTCGTCGCACAGCATCAGCGGCGGATCCTTCACAAGGCCGCGCGCGATCGAGACGCGCTGCTGCTCACCCCCGGACAATTGCCCTGGGAAGTGGTCCATACGGTCCCCGAGGCCGACGCGCTCGAGGACCTCTTCGGTGCGCTGGAGACCGTCGGACGAGGCCAGTTCGGCAATCAGGGCCACGTTCTCCTTCGCCGTCAGCGTCGGGACCAAGTTGTAGAACTGGAACACGAACCCGATCGAGTTGAGGCGATAGGCCGTACGTCCCTTGTCGTCGAGATCGCCGAGGGCGACCCCGTCCGCCTCGACGGTCCCGGAGGTCGGTTCCTCGAGTGCCCCGATCTGGTTGAGCAGTGTCGTCTTGCCGGAGCCGCTGGGACCTAGCAGCACCGCAAGTTCACCCTTCGGGATCTCGAGTGAGACGTCTCGCAGTGCGCGAACCTCAGTCTCGCCTTCGCCGTACGTCTTCGTGAGTTCGGTTGTCTTCACCGCTGGGTTCATCTCGGGCACTCCTACGTGACAGTCGCTGTCACATGATAGTCTCTGTCAAGATGAACAGATACGCAATGTCGCTGACCGACCGCAAGCGGCGGGCGATGATGCTCCGCGTCCAGGACGAGGCCTTCCGCGGCGCATTCGAGGTCGGATACGCCGCCACCACCGTTGAAGCCATCGCTGCCGCCGCCGACGTTTCGGCGTCAACGGTGTACCGGGCATTCGGGACAAAGGAGGGCATCTTCCTGTGGGACGAACTGGAGCTTCCCACGAGGGAGTTGTTCGAAGTCGAGTTGGTGGACCATTCACCGGTTGATGCTTCGATCGCCGTTGTTGAAGCGATCGGCGGCCTCGAATTTCATCTGTCGGATGCCGAGATGCGGCAACGTTTTGAGTTCCTGCTTGCCGAGCCGGCACTGCGGTCATCGTTCAGCGAGGCGTTTCGGCACTTCGAGGCCGACTTGGCTCGACAGTTCGTTCGTGGTGGCACGGTTGGTCCGATCGAGGCGAGAATCACAGCGGCCGCCGCTATGGCCGCGATGCTCGCCGCATTTGAGGTGTGGGCCGACGCCGAACCTCCACGGCCATTCTCCTCGGCGGTGCGAGACGCGGCCGCCTCGCTCCGGACCGTGCTGACCGGGTAGGGTCTCCATCTATGTCCGGCATCTCGTGGCCCGCAACACTCAATCGGTTGATCTCCGGTTCCGACCTCACACGCGACGAGGCGTACGAGGCGATGGCCGAGATCATGTCCGGCAACGCATCCGAATCGCAGATCGCGGCCCTGCTCGTGGCACTGCGAGCAAAGGGCGAGACAGCCGAGGAGATGACCGGCCTCGTCAACGCCATGGTGGATGCATCGGTCCAAGTGGATGTGGGGGAGCCGGTGGTCGACTCGGTGGGGACCGGCGGTGATCAATCCGGGACGTTCAACATCTCGACGACGGCCGCATTCATCGCTGCCGGAGTGGGCGTCAAGATCGCCAAACACGGGAACCGAGCCGCGTCCTCGAAGACCGGTTCTGCGGACGTGCTCGAAGCACTGGGCTTCAACCTCGAGATGGGGCCGGAGGCTACCGCCGCGATGGTGCGCGAGGTCGGTTTCGGATTCTTCTTCGCCCCCCGCTATCACCCGGCGATGCGTCATGCCGGCCCCGTGCGTTCCTCGCTCGGCATCCGGACTGTCTTCAACTTCCTCGGACCGCTCACCAACCCTGCCGGTGCGAGCCGCCTGTCCGTTGGAACGTCCGATCCACGAATGGCCGAACTCATGGTCGATGTGCTGCGCAATCGCGGGGCAGAACGGGCCTTCGTCTTCTACGGAGAAGACGGGCTGGATGAGCTGACCACCACCGGGCCATCGTTCATCTACCGGCTCAAGAACGGGGAAGTGACCACCGCCGAGTTCACGCCAGAGGACTTCGGTGTTCGACGTGCCACATTGGACGATCTGAAGGGTGGGTCCGTTGAAGAGAACGCCGAGATCTTGCGTTCGATCCTCAACGGCCGCCCGGGTCCAAAGCGAGACATTGCCCTGGTCAACGCCGCTCCTGCTGTTGTTGTTTCCGGCCTCGCCGACGGGTTCGTCGAGGCGATGGACCTCGCGCGCGAGGCGATCGACTCGGGCGACGCACAGGCCGTGCTCCAGCGTTCGATAGCCTTCACGAAGGCGCGCTCGTAGAAACGTCCCGATATCCCTCCACCGCCGGTACGGTGGTCGAATGCGGAGACCAACACTTCTGATCGCGGCGCTCGCCGTGGTAGCAGCCTCGTGTTCGAGCAGCACAGATGCGGCCACGCCGGCAGCCGAGGCGTCGTCAACCACCATCGCGGCTCAGTCCGAACCCGACGCGTCCACAGCGGTGACCACCGTTCCGGACACCACGCTCCCTGACTCGGAGGCGCCGCCGGAAACGGCTGCACCCGTCGACGGGCCTCCGGCACCCGACTTCACCATGACGCTCAACGATGGAAGCACCTTCACGCTCTCGGAAGAGGCAAAACCCGTGTATCTGGTCTTCTGGGCCGAGTGGTGAAGCGTCTGCGGACGGGAGTTGCCCGTCATTGATGCCGTAGCGCCGGACTATGCCGACTCGGTGCGCTTCATCGCGGTCGCGGGGCGATCGGATCTCGCCGCTACAGAAGCCCGGGCCGATGAGCTTCTGACGAACGTGGATTGGGGCCTCGATGAGTCGGTGTGGGGCCTTTATGGTGTGCGAGGCCAGCCGGTCTCGTTCTTGATCACCGGGAACGACATCGAGGTCGGCAATTGGTTCGGAGCCGCCGGCGAGGAAACGCTGCGTGCGGCGCTCGACGAGCTCGTAGCGCTCGGGGCCTAGCGGCGCACTATCGCCCAGACGAACGCCGTGACTCCGACCACGAGCCCCGTGGCGTAGAACCACACGGGTCCGCCCGAAATCGATGGTTGGAGCGGCTCGACGACGAGTCGGGTCCCTGCGGCTGCGATCACAGCGAGGGCTGCTGGGGCGCCTGCGGGGGGTCGACGATACGCCTTCCACCAGGCGAGGCCAATCGCGGCGGCGCCGAGTATGAGGGCCGCATAGATACCCACCGGGTGGCGCGTCACATCGCTCCCGGTCTGCGCCATCGCCCAGGGGAGGTCCGATGCCGTCCCGAGGCACGTGCCGCGGACGAGGCATCCCGCGTGCCACCCGGCCAAGCCGGCGAGTGCCGCGGCCGAGATGCCGTCGGCCATCGTGATCGGCTCCTTTCTCGAGAGCCAGGCGAACACGGCGAGCGCACCGAGTGATGCACCAGCCGTCGAGACACCGGAGCGCACCAGGATCACGTCCATCGGATGGGCGATCGGGTTCACACCGTCGATCAACATCGCGACGATCCGTCCAATGAAGATCCCTGCGACCGCAGACACAACGCCGGCTTCCCACAGGTTCCCCGTGCATCGAGCGGCATTGCCGTGTTTGGCTTCCCACCAGAGCATGGCGTAGGCCGCTGCGCCGGCGATCGCCGCAGCCGCGAGGAGGGTAAATTCCATCAGCCGTTCACCAACTCATCGATCTGGAGTGCCAGGGTGCGTTCGTCGATCACGCCGAAGTGGAGATACGAAAGTTCGCCGCCCACCCGGTAGAAGAACGTGAGCGGAACACCTCGTGAGCCACCGAGCTCGCTCGGGATCTGGCCCGAGGAGTCGGCAAGATGGAGGATCGGCGCGTCGGGGAAGAACTCACCGATGAATGCGGTAGCGCCTTCGGGTGTGTCACGCACGTCAAGCCCCACGAACGCCACCTCGTCACCGAACTCCGACGCGGCCCGACTGATAAGCGGCGCTTCAGAGCGGCACGGTGTGCACCACGATGCCCACACGTTGAGGACGATCGGCTCGGGCGACCCAGCGAGCAGGTCCTGTACTTCCAGGCCAGTGACCGGCGTCGGGGCGTCGATCCCCTCGACGGGTTCGCTTGAAGAACAGGCGGTCGACGCCAGCGCGATCAGGAGGGTGGTGACGACGATCCGGAACACGACGCTGAGCGTACCTCTGTGGCCGGTCAATCGGCCCGGCGAGCGAGCTCGGCTGCGACCTTGTCCAGACCGATGCCGCGTTCTGCGAGGAGCACCATGAGGTGGTAGAGGAGATCGGCCGACTCCTCAACGACCCGCCCGGGAGGTCCGGTCCCTGCAGCGTGGTCTTTGGCTGCCAGCAACACTTCGGTTGCCTCTTCGGTGACCTTGCGACTGCAGGCATCGACGCCGCCTTCGAGCAGTTGTGTGGTGTAGGAACCTTCGGGACGCTGCTCGGCTCGGGAAGTGATCGTTGCCCAGAGACGCGGGAGCACGTCTCCGATTCGGGGCGCGGTCTCCGCACCGCTCGGGGCTGAGAAGCAGGTCGTTGATCCGGTGTGGCAGGCTGGGCCCGCGGGGTCGACCCGAACGAGCACGGTGTCGGCGTCGCAGTCGAGGCTGATGTCGACCACGGACATCGAGTTGCCGCTCGTCTCGCCCTTCTGCCACAGCGCATTTCGGCTCCGGCTCCAGAAGTGCATCTTCCCGGTGTTGTACGTGGCGTCCAAGCTCGTTGGGTTGACGTAGCCGAGCATGAGCACGCGTCCCGTGGCGGCATCCTGGACGATCGCAGGCACGAGGCCATGTTCGTCGTAGGCAGGTTCGATCCTCATGCGGCCTCCACGATCCGTATGGGGATGCCGTCAGCCGCAAGGAGGCTCTTGACGACAGGAATCGGGTATTCAGATCGGTGGAATATCGATGCTGCGAGAGCCGCGTCGGCTCGGCCCGGTTGAAGAGCGGACGCGAGATCGCTCGGCTCCCCTGCACCCCCAGAGGCGATGATCGGGACCGTGGTCGTGACCCGAGCAGCCTCGAGCAGCGGGAGGTCGTAGCCATCTTTCGTGCCGTCACGGTCCATGGACGTGAGAAGGATCTCGCCTGCGCCCAGGGATGTTGCGGCGCGAATCCACTCAACGGCATCGAGTCCGGTGGGAGTTCGGCCACCGTGTGTGACAACGTCCCAGGAGTCGCCGGTGCGCCGAGCATCGATCGCCACCACAACACATTGCGAGCCGAACGCTGTTGCGCACTCCGATATCAACTCCGGCCGATCGACCGCCGCGGTGTTGACCGTTACCTTGTCGGCGCCGGCGCGGAGGACGGCTCTCATGTCGTCCACGGTGCGGACGCCGCCCCCAACGGTGAGGGGCACAAAGACGTGCTCGGCGGTGCGGCGAACGACATCGAGAAGTGTCCCTCGGTTCTCGTGTGACGCGGTGATGTCGAGGAAGCAGATCTCGTCTGCGCCGTCCTTGGTGTATCGGGCGGCAAGCTCGACCGGGTCGCCCTCGTCGGTGAGGTCAACGAACTGAACGCCCTTCACAACACGTCCATCGGCAACGTCGAGGCAGGGGATGATACGGCTACGCAGCACGACGCACCTCTGCCACGAAGTTCTCGAGCACCCGGAGACCCGCTGCGCCGCTTCGCTCCGGGTGGAACTGGAGGCCGATGTAGTTGCGGTCCCGAACCGCGGCCACGAACTCACCTCCGTGGTCGCTTGTTGCCGTCACGACTCTGGGGTCGTCCGGCACCGCGGCGTACGAGTGAACGAACGTGAAGAGCGAGCCGGTGGCGACCTCGCTGAAGATCGGGTCGTCCGACGTCCACACGTCATTCCAGCCCATGTGGGGGAGGGGCAGGCCCTTGATCGCCCGCACCGAGCCGGGAATCAAACCGAGGCACGCTCCGCCGTCTTCATCAGAGTCGTCGAACAGGAGCTGCATCCCGACGCAGATACCGAGCAGGGGACCGTCCCACTCGCGGAGCGGCTCGACGAGACCTTGTCGCTCGAGGCGGTCCATTGCCGCGCCCGTGGCTCCGACGCCGGGTAGCAGGACGGCATCGGCACCATTGAGACCCTCCGGTCCCTCCGCGATGCGCGGGCGGCCACCAACCACCTCGAGAGCCCGCTGGATGGAGACGAGGTTGCCCGCCCCGTGGTCGATGACGGCGAGACGCGTCACAGGATTCCTTTCGTAGAAGGAACACCTTGCCGGCGCGGATCCAATGCAGCGGCACTGCGCAGAGCGATGCCATACGCCTTGAACGCTGCCTCGGCGATGTGGTGGTCGTTCCTGCCGTGAGCACTCAGGTGTACCGTCGATTGGCTCGTTCGGATGAGCGACTCGAGCGCGTGGGGAATCATCTGCGTACCGAGGGTGCCGATCCGGTCTCCGTTGAAGAGAAGGTCCAGCACGGCGTACGGTCGGCCGCCTGCGTCGATGACACACGTCGCAACGGCCTCGTCCATCGGCACTGTTGCGCTCGCGAATCGGGTGATCCCAGAGCGGTCGGCGAGTGCCTCGTCGATGGCCGATCCGAGGACGAGCGCCGTGTCCTCGACCGTATGGTGTTCGTCGATGTGGAGGTCGCCTTCCGTGCGCACCACCAGGTCGATCATCGCGTGGTGTGCGAGCGAGGTGAGAAGGTGGTCGAACATGCCAACGCCGGTCTCGACGCTCGTCTCCCCGGTTCCGTCGAGGTCAAGCGTTATCTCGACGCTGGTCTCCCGTGTCTTTCGTGACACCGTGGCCCTGCGGTTCATGAGCGGATCCTTCCGATCGCGTTGATGAGTCGGTCGTTGTCCGCCCCTGAGCGGACGGTGAAACGGAGGTGGTCGATGAGTTCGGGAATGTGCGGAAATTCACGCACAACGAGGCCCTCGCGCATCAACCCCGTGGCGAGCGTCTGCGCCTCAGCACCGACGTGAGCGAGGAGAAAGTTGGCCTCGGAAGGCGGCACCTCGAGGCCCATCGCGTTGAGCCGATCACGGAATCGCTCGCGTTCGGCGATCAGGCGGCCCACCGAGCGGCGCATCCGGTCGGTATCAGAGAGCGCAGCAATCGCGAGCGTGTTCGAGACGGTTGAAATGCTCCCGGGCGGGCGGACACGATCGATCGCGTCGATCAGCACAGGGTTCCCTAGCGCGTAGCCCACGCGGATTCCGGCGAGGCCAAATCCTTTCGAGAGCGTGTGGAGCACCAGGAGGTGGTCGTACCTTTGGATCCATTCGCCCCAGCGGTCGCCGGTGAACTCGGCGTATGCGGCATCCA
>Ga0316187_10000610_pt1 | contig 28774 bp, 27 predicted proteins | sample CroRivburrow1_MG_FD_204927 | JGI IMG/M metagenome (GOLD analysis project Ga0316187, IMG submission 204927) | Coastal sediment microbial communities from Maine, United States - Cross River worm burrow 1 | ecosystem: Environmental > Aquatic > Marine > Coastal > Sediment | place: USA: Maine... | reverse complement strand
ACCGTCGTTGAACTCATCGCAAACACCCGAACTGAGGCGGGGCTTCGCGTCGAAGCCGGCCTTGACGAGAAAAGCTATCCAATTGGAGTAAAAGTGACGAACGAAAAACTACGCGCTCTTTCACTGGGAAAAAATACATTTCAAGGGGATTGGAATTACACGATAAATTCTCGAAAGTTGGCAAGTTAATTTCGATTAAATGCCTTAGTTTATAAAAACCTTATGCTATATGACTTTTAATTATTTACATTGGGAATTGTTTTCGAGCTTTTTTTTCAAAGCTTGGTTTTTGGGAGCATGCACTTAGTTTGTTAGTTTATTATTTAATGGAACAGAATTTAGAATGACAGGAGGAAGAAATGGCACTGCAAGACAAAGTTAAAGAAATTATCGTTGAACAATTGGGTGTGGATGCGGCTGAAGTTACAGAAGGAGCCTCGTTTATAGATGATTTAGGTGCTGATTCATTAGATACCGTTGAACTGGTAATGGCATTTGAAGAAGAGTTTGATGTTGAAATTCCGGATGAAGATGCTGAGAAAATGAACACTGTTGGAGAGGCTATAAGCTATTTAACTGAAAAACTTGGTTCAGCTTCATAAAAATATTTATGATGAATGATAAGAACTCAGGCAATCGTGTTGTTGTTACAGGAATGGGAATTGTTTCCTCCATTGGGCATACAATCGAAGATTTTTGGCAAAACTTACTTGTGGGAAAAAGTGGTGTTAGTGAAATTAGCAGGTTTGATACGACAGAGTTTGCTACAAAATTTGCCGGTGAGATAAAAGACTTCGATTATGATGAGTATCTTGATCGTAAAGAGGCTCGTCGCATGGATTTTTTTACACGCTATGCAGTTGTCGGCGCGATAAGGGCTGTGGAAGACGCGGGGATTGATTTTGAGTCGATGCCAAAGGAGCGTGTTGGCGTAATTACAGGTTCCGGTATCGGGGGTATGACAACGTTTGAAGAGCAAAGCAAAATACTTCTTGAACGCGGCCCGAAACGGATTAGTCCCTTTTTTATTCCCATGATGATATCAGACATTGCTCCGGGATATATATCAATTCGATATGGTCTCAAGGCGGCAAACTTTTCAACAGTATCGGCTTGCGCATCCAGTTCCCATGCGATTGGTGAAGCTTTTCGCACCATTCAACGGGGAGAAGCTGACGTGATGATAAGCGGCGGCTCTGAAGCCTGTATTACCCAATTGGGCGTTGGAGGTTTTAATGCCATGAAAGCGCTTTCCACTAGAAACGATGCGCCGCAAAAAGCAAGCAGACCCTTTGATAAAGATCGTGATGGATTTGTCATTGGAGAAGGCGCTGGAATCGTCATTTTGGAAAGCCTGGAGCATGCAAAAGCTCGCGGCGCAAAAATTTATAGTGAAGTGATCGGCGTCGGTTATACTGCCGACGCCTACCATATTACAGCGCCTGCGCCAGGAGGTGAAGGCGCAAAGGCTGCGATTTCTATTGCGTTAAAAAGCTCCAACTTGAGGCCTGAAGATATTGACTATGTAAATACACATGGCACTTCAACGCCACACGGGGACTTGGCTGAAACAAATGCAATAAAGCAGGTTTTTGGCAATCATGCATATAACATGAGCATCAATTCCACGAAATCGCTAATTGGTCATTTGCTTGGAGCGTCTGGTGGAGTCGAGTTTATTGCCACAAATTTATCTGTCTTAAATGACATCGTGCATCCTACAATTAATCTGGATAATCCTGATCCAGAGTGCGACCTCGACTATACGCCCCATATTGCTAAAAAACGACCTGTTCGCGCTGCGCTTTCAAATTCATTTGGCTTCGGCGGACACAATGTTTCACTTATTATAAGTAAGTATAACCAAATTTAAGGGTTTACACAACATTGCATGCTCGACTGGTTTAAACGGCAATTCCGTAGATTTTCGGTTAACAATCAAAAGAGAATTGATGTTGATTTTAAATCTCTGAAAGAGGTTCTGGGATACGATCTCAAGGATGAGTATCTGTTTACCCGGGCTCTCAAACATCGATCATACCTTCCAGTTTCCCAGGAACAACGCATTCATTCTAACGAACGGCTTGAGTTGTTAGGCGATGCTGTGCTGGGCTTAGTCGTGGTTGAGTTCCTGTATAACAAATTTCCACAGAAAGAAGAAGGTGAACTCACCAACATGAAATCTCTGGTGGTCAGTCGGAAAATTCTGGCAAAGATTGCGAGAAGTATTGACCTGGGTCGTTTTTTCTTGCTGAGTGATGCGGAGGAAAAGTCTGGAGGAAGGAGTCGCGCCTCCATAAATTCAGATGCCTTGGAGGCGGTTATAGGAGCTATTTACGTGGATGGCGGGTTAAATAGCGCCCGAAGTTTCATCGAAGAAAAAATTCTTGTAAATTTTGAAGAACTGATTCGCGATGAGTTGCACACCAATTTTAAAAGTATGCTGCTTGAATATTCTCAAAGCCAAAGCTTCGGTTCACCCTGCTATCATGTGCAGGCGGTCGACGGGCCGGATCATCAACGAACTTTTACAATTCAGGTAAAAATTCAGGACAATGTAATGGGTTTTGGCACCGCGAATAGCAAGAAGCGAGCTGAGCAGTTGGCGGCCAGGCAGGCGCTTAAAAGTCTTTATATTATTTAACCAATACCGCCGTACCGTCATTGGTTTCTGTTCTGATAACGCCAGCTTCCAGTCTTAATCAATTCACTGAAAAATATCGCCTGTTTTACCAGAGAAGCTTCTTCATGTGTTGAGTAGCGGGGCGGCTCACACAGCAATGCCCTTGTCTTAATCAAGGAACCGTGCTTTGATTTCCGGAGACGGAATTTTACATTGGTCATACTTCCCAAACCATTTATAGCGATTGTGTGCAATGAAATCATAGACCAGGTCGCGCAATTGAACAGGAATCACCCTTAAAAGTGAAGTCAATTTCCACCATCCACCAATTTCGGCCAATGCTTTAAATATTGCCTCGGATTTGGCTGACGCGCGTTCACTTGCTTGCCCCAAATTTGACACAAAAACGACTCCTTCTCCCATCGCGCCAAGCTCTGGATTTTTTTTAAGCGTTTCAATGCCATACGATCCTTGCAGGGTCGCAAACTGTAATTTGTCTTCTTTGTCTATTTTTATTAAAAATTGTACGGTGTAGTCGCACAGGCCACAAACGCCGTCATACAAAATAATCGGTTTTTGGTGCATGAGAATCCTTATTTAACTTTGATTAAAGTAATAGGATATCAGAGTAAAGCAATATTTACTTCATCGATCTGTTTAACTGTTCCTGTTAAAGTATGTTTGCTGCGAAAATATTCCATGTTAGTAGTGCGCTGTGTAATATAGGTGGCAATTAGAAATTGATTACTCACGAGTAAAGACTGACGCGAAAGGGTTTGTTCGTTTTTTAATGGAAGCGCTGATTTGATCATAGCCCTGGAGAAGTTTTGCTGGTTCGGTTTATTTGCTGCATTCCTGTATTCTTTCTCTTGACACTAAATGAATTAATTTGTACTCTTTTCAGCGATTTTTACTGCTTTGAGCATGATTTACAACTGAAGTATTTAAGGGAAGTATTTAAGGAAGGATAAACACCTTCACGTCGGGATGACGTTGGAGGTTTTTTTTTGAGAGAATATGATGGACTCAAACTATCTAGAAATAATCGATTCTGCTGGTCTGCAGCGCACCATTCGTAGATTGGCGCACGAAATTGTTGAGCGCCGCCACGGCATTGAAAATGTGGTTATAATAGGTATCCGATCGCGCGGAGTGCCAATTGCCAAACGCTTGAATGAAAATATTGCCGAAATTGAAGGGGGCGCGCTTCCAATGGGTGTGCTTGATGTAACCATGCACCGGGATGATGTGCTAAAAAAAGTAACCCATCCGCAAATGGGAACCACGGAAATAGATTTTGACATTGACGGTAAAATTGTGATTTTGGTCGACGATGTGCTCTACACAGGTCGCACGGTTCGGGCGGCTCTTGATGCGATTATCGCTTTTGGTCGTCCAAGAGCAATTCAGTTGGCCGTCTTGATCGATAGGGGGCATCGTCAATTGCCCATTCGCGCTGACTATATTGGAAAAACGATTCCGACTGCATTTGTAGAAAAAGTTAAAGTGAGAGTAAGGGAGATTGATGACAAGGATGGTGTATTTTTAGTGAAACCGAAAAAGGAAAGTTAGTTGAGTTTTAATCGGAAGCATCTACTTGATCTGGAAAGCTTTTCAAAGGAAGAAATTATTTACGTTTTAGACACTGCCGACTCATTTAAAGAAGTATTGTCCCGACCAATCCCCAAAGTGCCGACGCTTCGAGGTAGAACTGTCCTGAACCTTTTTTTTGAGTCTTCTACCCGAACCAGAATTTCTTTTGAACTGGCCGAAAGAAGAATGTCCGCAGATGTGGTCAATTTTTCAACATCCGGCTCTTCTGTCAGTAAAGGTGAGACACTCAAGGACACGGCTCGGAATATAGAGGCGATGAAAATTGAAATTGTGGTAATCCGTCATGCAGCAGCCGGCGCCCCGTTATACCTGACCCAATGTGTTGACGCTGCGGTCATCAATGCCGGAGACGGTCAGCATGAACATCCGACTCAAGGTCTGTTAGATTTGATGACTCTCAGAGAAAAATTTGGTCGTTTGGATGGGCTGAAAGTTGTTATTGTCGGAGATATTGCGCATAGCCGCGTTGCCCGATCCAATATCTATGGGTTAAAGGCCATGGGAGCTGAAGTCGGGCTTTGCGGCCCTTCTACTTTACTACCGTATGAAGCAGAGCAGTGGGATGTCGAAATATTCCACAGACTTGACGAAGCCATGCAATGGGCGGATGTGTTAAATGTGCTCCGAATTCAACTTGAACGTCAACAGAAAGGTCTCTTTTCAACCATTCGTGAATATCGTAAACTTTACGGCGTAACCCGCGCTCGGCTGGAGCAAAGTGGAAAAGATATAACAATTTTGCATCCCGGCCCTATCAATCGGGGTGTTGAAATAGAAAGTGAGTTGGCTGACAGTGAATATTCATTGATTCTCGATCAGGTTACAAATGGCGTTGCGGTTAGAATGGCTGCTCTTTATTTGGTAGACGGCGGCAGCTCTGATAAGTAATGCCTTGCTGGTGCGGCGCGCTGATCGCTTTATTCAGTCATTCGTGGTGAATATTCTGTGAAATTTTATTTTGATTAAACGCTAAGTCGTTAGGAAATTTTGGCTTATGAGTATCGAAAGTGTTGACAGAGTTCTATTTAAAAACGGACTTGTCGCAGACCCGGAAAATACAAAGACCTTTGCAAGTGATGTTCTGATTGAAGCTGGAAAAATCGAAAGTGTCGGTAAAATTGATGACAGTGGCTTTGATGGGCGCATCGTGGATATCAAAGGCAGTGTCATCTGTCCTGGTTTAATTGACATGCATGTTCATTTGCGTGAACCGGGTCGGGAAGATGAAGAAACTGTTGAAAGCGGTTGCGAAGCGGCTATGGCGGGCGGTTTTGTTGCAGTTTGCCCCATGCCCAACACCGAACCTTGCGCAGACTCGGCTGAGATTGTTCATTATCTCAAAAATAAGGCAAAAGAACTATTAGTCGATGTTTATCCAATTGCTGCGGTTACCCGAGGGCGGATGGGTGAGCAGTTGACCGAAATGGGCGACTTGGTGGAAGCTGGCGCAGTCGCTTTTTCGGATGATGGAGATCCGGTGTCCTCAACCGAAATGATGAGGCGCGCTCTCGAGTATTCAAAAATGTTTGACGTGCCAATAATTGAGCATGCTGAGGACAAATCGGTTTCCAAAAATGGCGTTATGAATGAAAGTCGTATGTCAACTCGTCTGGGGCTGCCAGGCATTCCCGGACTTTCTGAAGATGTCTGTATTGCCAGAGATCTGCTTGCCGCTGAACTTACCGGCGGGCGCTTACATATTGCGCATATTTCCACCGCCCGCTCTGTTGACTTGGTGCGTCAGGCCAAAAAACGCGGCACAAATGTGACTTGTGAAGTAATGCCGCATCATTTTGTGCTTGATGATGAGAAAATAAGCACATACGATCCTGCTTTTAAGATGAATCCTCCGCTCAGGACAAAAGCTGACGTGGTTGCCATGCTTGAAGGTCTGAAGGATGGAACAATTGACGTAATAGCGACAGACCATGCGCCGCATTCTCCGGAAGAAAAAGAACTGGAATTTCTATTCGCGCCTTTTGGCATTGTTGGTTTAGAGACGGCTCTCGGACTTGTACTGAAGTATTTGGTTGAGCCTGGTATTTTAACCCTGCCGGAAGCTGTTCGGAAAATGACATTGGCTCCAGCTGACATTTTACGGCTTGATAGAGGCAGAATACAAAAAGGCGCGACCGCTTCAATTAGTATTTTTGACCAGGGCGAATTGTGGACAGTCGACAAGCTGAAATTTAAGTCAAAGTCGAAAAACACACCCTTTAATGGATGGGAACTCAAAGGTTCTGTGAAAGGATTATACAATAATGGCAAATTATGGATTGCCTGATTGTTTTTGAGTTGTTTCACGATATGCAAGCTGTTAAGATGCCGATTTTTTGTTTGAAGGCGTCCGCATTGCTGCCTGAAAAAAATACTTGATGTCATGGCCTGCCCGAATAAGTTCGAATCCTATTTGCCAGTTAACGAATAGTGGATTCTGCTTCTCGATTTTCATGATTTATCGGGGTTTCTACAAAGAGAAATGCCTTGACTCTTTAGAGCCTCTTTCATATCTTTCTAAATTGTTTTTTTGCGAGTTTTGGTTTAAAAAGGAGATTGACCTTGAAAACATATATGCCAAAGCCAGGCGACATAGATGCGAAGTGGCACGTCGTTGACGCCAACGGTAAGGTTTTGGGGAGATTGGCTACCTGTGTGGCTTCAATCCTCAAAGGCAAGCACTCAGCCCGATACACGCCACATGCTGATCTTGGCGATCACGTAGTTGTCATTAACGCTGACAAAATCCGCGTGACTGGGAAAAAAGTACTACTTAAACGTTACTATCGCCATACTGGTTACCCTGGCGGTTTACGGTCTGAATCTTTTGAAGATTTGATAGTAAAAAATCCCGAAAAGATACTTGAGAAGGCCATTTGGGGGATGATGCCGCACAACCGGTTGGGACGGCAAATGATAAAAAAATTAAAGGTATACGCTGGTGGAGAGCATCCGCATGCGGCGCAGAAACCAGAGAAACTGGAAATCGGCTAAAAAGAGGATTTTATGAAAAATCAGGCCTTTCATGCAATTGGACGCAGAAAAGAAGCTGTTGCGCGGGTACGTATGGTGCCTGGCGATGGCAAGTTTGTTGTGAACAAGAAACCATTGCTTAATTTCTTTAAGCGTGAAATTCTTCAGATGATAATTGAGCAACCACTCATTCTTACAGAGACATTGGGTAAATATGATGTCTTCGTGAATGTTCACGGCGGTGGTTTGTCAGGACAAGCCGGAGCGGTCAGAATGGGCATTTCACGCACTTTGACAAAAATCGACTCGGATTTTCGTTCACCTTTGAAATCAGCAGGTTTTCTGACTCGCGATCCTCGTATGGCAGAAAGAAAGAAATACGGTCAACCGGGGGCGCGCAAAAGATTTCAATTTTCTAAACGTTAATTTTCACTTTTTTTTACAAAACACACACTGGCTTATATTTTGGGTGTCCTATATAGGATGATATACCGGCCGGTGAAGGTTTAACCCAAAAGGAGATACAATGCAGACCACGATTCAAGAGTTGTTAATTGCCGGATCGCACTTCGGCCATCTTACCCGCCGCTGGAATCCCAAAATGAGATCATATATCTTTATGGAAAGAAATGGGATTCATGTTATTGACTTAAAAAAAACAATTAGTTGTCTTAAGCTAGCGTATGACGAGATCGTCAACTTAACCCGTTCCGGCGACCGCATTTTATTTGTCGGAACCAAGAAACAAGCCAAAGACATTATCAAAATAGAGGCGGAACGTTCGAGTTCCTTCTATATTCACGAACGCTGGCCGGGCGGAACATTGACCAACTTTGCAACAATTAAAAAGAGTATTCGCCGCTTAAAATCTATTGAGAAAATGGCCACAGACGGCACCTACGACAAATTGGTCAAAAAAGAAATTTTGCGAAATGAACGCGAGCGTGAAAAACTTGATGCTGTTTTAGGCGGCATTCGAGATATGAATAGGCTGCCGGGCGCAATTTTTATTGTTGACACCAAAAAAGAAAGCATTGCGGTTGCCGAAGCAGGTAAACTGAATATCCCGATTTTTGCTATTGTCGATACCAATGCGGATCCTGAGTTGATAGATTTCCCGGTTCCGGCAAACGATGACGCTTTCAAATCAATCAATCTGATAACAAAAGTGATCGCCGATGCAGTAATAGAAGGCATGAGCGCCTCTCAGGCCGCCAATGAACAAGCCCCTGAAGCAGAAATCATTCGCCATCGTGATAAAGCAAAAGATGACGTAATCGTTTCCGATGACGCTGCACAGGTGGAAGCTATAGCTGGAAAAATAAAAGACATTGAAAAAGAGACAAAAGAAGCAGGAAAAGCGGAGGCGTAAAAACAAATGGCTGTTAGTGCAGATAAAGTAAAGGCATTGAGAGAAAAAACCGGCGTTGGAATTATGGAGTGTAAGGGCGCTCTCAACGAAACGGACGGCGATATTAACAAAGCTATTGATCTGCTCCGTAAAAAGGGAGTCGCGTCAGCAGAGAAAAGATCGAGCCGCGAAACAAAAGATGGCATAATTGAAGCATACATTCACCCTGGCAGCCGCCTGGGTGTGCTTGTTGAAATAAATTGCGAAACAGACTTTGTTGCAAGAAATGATGATTTTAAAGCTTTTGTCAAAGATGTTGCAATGCAAATTGCGGCGGCGAACGCAAAAGTGGTTTCACGAGAAGAATTTTCGCAAGATGTGATAGCAAAGGAACGTGAAATTTATACGACGCAGGCTAAAAACGAAGGAAAACCCGACAATATAGTCGAGCGTTATGTGGATGGCAAAGTCGAAAAATTTCTAAAGGAATCAGTTTTACTTGAGCAGGGCTTTATCAAAGATCCAAATAAAACAGTCAAGGATCTGGTGTCTGAAATTGTTGCCAAAACAGGTGAAAATATTCAAATTAGCCGCTTTGTCCGTTTTCAATTGGGAGAAAGTTGATTCGCTTTTAGCTAATAAATGTAAAACAGGGTTGTATGGCGAATTATAAAAGAATTTTATTGAAATTAAGCGGTGAAGCCTTGATGGGTGGACAAGGCTTGGGCATTGACCCTAAAGTCGTTGAAAATATCGCGATTGAAGTAAAAGAAATACGAGAATTGGGGGTTGAAGTTGGCGTTGTTGTAGGCGGCGGAAATATATTTCGCGGCCTCTCTGCCAGCGCGCGAGGCATGGATCGTGTTTCCGCTGATTATATGGGGATGCTTGCCACCGTTATCAATGCGATGGCTGTTCAGGACTATCTGGAACGCAATAACGTTTATACCCGTGTCTTAACAGCCATCAAAATGGAAGAACTTGCCGAACCATTTATCCGTAGAAGGGCGATGCGACATTTGGAAAAGGGTCGCGTGGTTATTTTTGCGGCAGGCACCGGAAATCCGTACTTCACTACTGATACAGCCGCTGCCTTAAGAGCCGTGGAAATTGAAGCGGATGTTATTCTCAAGGGCACCAAAGTTGACGGAGTTTACGACTCTGACCCTATGGAAAACGATAAGGCAGTAAAATTTGAGACCCTGACCTATCTAGATGTGATTAAAAAGAGGTTAAAGGTTATGGATTCGACAGCTGTTACCTTATGCATGGATAATAATTTGCCTATTGTTGTATACAATTCGACAAAATTTGGCTACCTACGCAAGGTAGTGCAGGGCGAGGCTATTGGAACAACCATTTCAGGTGGCTAATTTGGAAATTGCAGATCTTAAAAAAGATGCCAGCGAGCGCATGAACCTGGCAATTGAGAGCACCAGACTTGAATTTTCTAAAGTCAGAACCGGAAAAGCATCAGCTGCGTTGCTTGATACCATTCGGGTTTCTTATTACGGTAATATAGTTCCTCTTAAACAGGTGGGCACGGTAAATGTACCGGAACCAAGATTGATTACGGTTCAACCTTGGGAGAAGAATATCATTGGCGAGATCGAGAAAGCCATACTTCAGGCGGATCTTGGCCTAAATCCATCCAATGACGGCAACACTATCCGCATTCCCATTCCACAACTGACAGAAGATCGTCGTAAAGATTTAGTGCGTCTTTGTCATAAGTTTGCCGAGGAAGGCAGGATTGGCATTCGGAACATTCGCCGTGATAGCAACGATCAACTCAAAAAAGCTGAAAAGTTACACGATATTTCCGAAGATCAATGCCATACAGCGCTTGATGAAATCCAGAAAATAACCAATGACTTCATCAAACATGTTGATGAGCTTTTGGCGAAAAAGGAAAAAGAAGTATTAGAAGTGTGAAACAGCTTTTTAGTTTGTGAACTTGATGAATTGATCTTCCTCCCCTCGCTGCTATTGCTTTCCATGATTTTTGCTGCGCTACAATTTTTAATTCCATGATAGAAGAAAAACTATGCCAGTAGCGTCTGATAGGCTCCTGAGAAGGAGAGCCGCGCCCAACCGTTTCGGATTGTTTATTACTTGCTAAATATTTATTCAGCTAACGATGTTTGACTTTTTAGGAAACGGCACTTGCTTGCTGTTAAAATAGATATGGAGCGGAAAATGACTCAACTTTGAAAGTAATAATTTAAAACGAAATAAGCGCATTTATGACCTGAAAGTGACGCAGTTGCGTCAACTTTAGCCGAATGTCCGCTTTTCTCCAAATTAAAAGTCGTCTGGTTTGATTTTATGAATAAGCAGGTGATCAATGCAATCCTACAATAAAATAATCGTCAGTTCAGCCTCAGAAGGTGAGCTTCTCAATATCACTTTAAATGCGCCGCCTGGAAATATTCTTGATATCGAAATGATAACGGAAATAAGTTCGGCTGTTGAACAAAATAACGCTTCTAACTTGAAGGCGCTTGTTTTTCAAGGGGCAGGGAAGAATTTTTCGTACGGCGCCAGCATCCAGGAACATCAAAAACAATATGCGACTGATCTCCTGAAAAGTTTCCATAACCTGTTGAGACGTTTAATAGAAATTGGCAAGCCGACATTTGCCGTGGTCAACGGACAATGTTTGGGCGGCGGTCTTGAACTGGCTGCTTTTTGCAACTTTATTTTTGCTGCGGAGGACGCTGTTTTCGGTCAGCCTGAAGTGAAGTTGGCTGTTTTTCCACCAGTTGGCTCGCTCATTTTGCCGTATCGTATCGGTCAAAACGCAGCTGATGATTGGGTGATTAGCGGACGTTCTATATCTGTGGAGGAGGCCGCGAAAAACGGGCTTCTGCATTCTGTCGCCGCAAAACCTGACGCTGAATTACAAAGTTATTTGGATGAACATATTTTGCCAAAAAGCGCGATTGCTTTACAATACGCGGCCAAAGTTAGTCGTTTTCAAATGTATAACGCATTTTTGGAAAATATTGACAAAGTAGAAAAAATGTATCTGACCCAACTCATGCAAACCAAAGACGCCAACGAGGGAGTAGCCGCATTTCTTGAAAAACGAAATCCTCACTGGCGCAACTCATAACTTAATCTAAAAAGAGTCTTCAAAATGAGAACAATTATAGAGCCATTCCGCATTAAAACCACTGAGTCAATTAAACTTACGACCCGGAAAGAGCGGGAAGTCGCCCTCAAGAAAGCGCATAATAATGTTTTTCTAATTGACGCTGAAGACTGTTGTATCGATCTTTTAACCGACAGCGGGACAGGCGCTATGTCCACGCAACAGTGGGCGGCTTTGATGCTTGGCGATGAAAGCTACGCCGGCAGCAGATCGTGGAAAAAGTTTGAATCAACCGTGCGCGAGATTACCCGGTTCAAGCATATTTTTCCAACTCATCAAGGGCGGGCGGCTGAAAATATTCTTGCGGCAACCCGTTTAAAAAAAGGCGATATCGTTCCTAACAACAGCCATTTTGACACCACTCGCGCCAACATTGAATATGTTGGCGCCAAAGCTATCGATCTTCCTTGCGATGAAGGGCTTGATCCTACTTTGGATGCGCCGTTCAAAGGCAATATGAATTTAGAAAAGTTGCAAAAATGCATTGAGGAAAATGGCGCCAAGAACATCCCTTTTGTTATGATAACCGTCACCAATAACACTGGCGGCGGTCAACCAGTCTCTCTGGAAAATATTCGCCAAACCAAAGAATTGCTCAATCAATTCGGAATTCCGCTTGTCATCGACGCCTGTCGGTTTGCCGAGAACGCTTATTTTATTCGTGAGAATGAGCCCGGGTATCAAGGGAAATCATTGTTGGCAATTGCTCAGGAAGTGTTTTCTTACGCCGACGCTGCAACCATGAGCTGCAAAAAGGATGGACTTGCCAATATCGGCGGATTTCTCTGTTGCAACAATGACCTGTGGGCGGAAGACTTTAAAAATCTGTTGATTTTACGGGAGGGTTTTCCGACGTATGGCGGGCTTGCCGGACGCGACCTTGAAGTGATTGCGGTTGGTTTAATGGAGGCGCTTGAGTATGACTATCAGGTTTACCGCCATGCCACGGTAATGTATGTTGGCCGCAAACTTGACGCATTGGGAATTCCACATGTAAAGCCTGTTGGCGGTCATGCTGTTTTTCTTAACGCCAAAGCTATTCTACCGCATATAAGTCCTCTGCAATATCCGGGGGTTGGTCTTGTAAATGAGCTTTATATAGAAGGTGGAATCCGTTCTGTTGAACTTGGCAGCGTCATGTTTGGCAGATTTGACGAAAATGGGGACGAAAAAGCGGCGCCTCTTGAATTGGTTCGACTTGCATTTCCGCGACGAGTTTATACACAAAGCCATTTTGACTATCTTATTGAAGTATTAGAGGAAGTTTGGCGGCGACGTTCGCAAATTAAGGGGCATAAAATCACCAATCAACCCAATTTTTTACGACACTTCACTTGTCATTTTGAAGCGATAAGTTCATGAGGAACAGCCTGTAAACGGTCAGATTTTATCATTGCCAGTCGTTTGTATTTTGCGACTTTCGGGGTTGCGCCGAAGCGTGTTTGCAGAGGTGGTAAAATGTGTGAGACGCGTAAAGTCTCGTCTTGTCTGATTTTCTTCAAGTGATGCTTGGTTTGCAAGGCAAATTTGACGCATAAAAAAAGGCGTTATAACTAACGCCTTTTTCTTCGGGGAAATAGATGATTCTGATTGTACGCCGGATAGGATTCGAACCTATGACCTACGGATTAGAAGTCCGTTGCTCTATCCAGCTGAGCTACCGGCGCATGACCCTATTATCAGGTGCTGAAAAACAACCTGCAAATATATTCTCTGTTCGCTAAAAATGCAAAGGCTTTCTCGGCCAATTTTCTTTTGTCGTAATTAAGTTTTTTGAGAAGAACAGCAGTAAAACTAATTTGCCAACCGTGTTCTGATGTGCTATATTGGGTGTATGAAATACGATTTTCCATTACATTCGTATAATATTGATAAATATGCGTTTGTATGTAACGACCCGGCTCATATTGGTCAAATAGTGCGCGCCATGGCAAAAAAATAGACGGCAGCGACAGGGTCATGTATTGACAGTCTGTCAATTTTACGCGACCGATAAAAGTGATCGGGTTCGACTCAGACAAGATGCAACCGAACTGTTATGTAGTAAGACGTTTTTGTACATTCAAAGTAAATTTTGCGCATGTCGAGCAAGGATTGACGCGCCCTCATTAGAAAAAATGAACCGAACTTTTGACAGATAAATCTTCCCCAAAAACGGTGAACAAGAGCTTTGTGTTGAAAGCTTGCATTTTCGCCACAGGTCTTTCCGGTATAGTTGCAGAATATGTGCTTTCCACATTGGCCAGCTATTTATTAGGAAACACCGTTCTACAGTGGACGCTGACATTGTCATTTATGCTTTTTGCCATGGGAATTGGCAGTAGGGTCAGCAGATATTTTCAAGGGCCTTTGCTCGATATTTTTATCGGCATTGAACTTTTGCTTTCACTACTCTGTGCAATTAGCGCGGCGGCTGCCTATTTACTGAGCGCCTATATTCAAAACATTTCTCTGGTTATCTATTTTTTGTCCATGTTGATTGGCGGACTGATTGGACTTGAAATTCCAATAGCCACGAGGCTCAATAATCACTTTGAAGAATTGCGCGTTAATATTAGCTCGGTAATGGAGCATGATTATTACGGAGCTTTGTTTGGCGGACTGTTTTTTGCTTTTTTTGCCTTGCCTAAACTTGGCCTGACCTATACGCCAATCGTGCTGGGAAGCGTCAATTTTCTTATCGCATCAGCCCTTTTTGTGCAATATCGAAATCTGCTTGTAAAAAAGAAGGTGCTCACCTTTGCCTTTATCCTTTTTCCTGTTTTGCTGTCCGCGCTTGCTTTTAGCGTCAAGCCAATTATCCTTTTTGGAGAACAGCAAAAGTATCGCGATCAGGTTATTTTTCAAAAACAAACACCTTATCAACGAATTGTCATGACACAGTGGAAAGAAAATTTCTGGCTTTATCTGAATGGCAATGAACAATTTAGCAGCTACGACGAAGAGCGCTATCATGAGCCGCTGACGCATCCGGCTATGGCATTGAGTGTGGCGCGGAAAAAGGCGCTTATTCTTGGCGGCGGCGATGGGTTAGCTGTTCGCGAACTTCTTAAATATCCTGAACTGGATCAGGTTACGGTTGTGGATCTCGATCCGGCAATGACCAACCTGGGCAAAACACATCCAGTTTTTCTCCGTCTAAACCAGAACGCTCTCAATGACGAGCGAACGCAGGTCGTCAACATGGACGCATATATTTTTCTCCGGGAGAGCACCGAACTGTTTGATGTTATCATAGTCGATTTGCCAGACCCGAAAACTGTTGGATTAGCGCGTTTGTACACAAAACAGTTCTACTCTGTAGTTCGCAAGCATTTGGTCAAAGACGGCGTGGTGGTTACACAAGCCACAAGCCCGTTTTTTGCAAAGGAGGCCTTCTTATCCATCCTTAAGTCTATGCAAGCCGCAAACCTGCCGTCAATCGCCTATCATAATCATATTCCAACCATGGGTGAATGGGGATGGGTTCTCGGTATGAATTCGTCAATAGAATCGAAACAATTGCATGAAAAGGCAAAACGCCTTACTTTTACACATCTCTCAACACGCTTTCTCAACCAGGACGCCATGTTGAGTATGCTGCATTTTGGCAAGGGGATGATGGAAGACTTTGATAAAATCAAGATCAATGATGAACTCGACCTGGCGCTTTACTACTATTATCTAAACGGGAAATGGGAATTCTATTAACTGCTTGCAGACAAATTGGTTTAAGAGACTGTCATGTCAAAAATTACGGATAAATTAAAAAACACTTACCGCTTCATAAAACGTAAAAATATTGACCGATTGCTATTGATCGTAATTACGTTAATTTTTTTTGGCGCGGCTTTGCTGATGCTATTTGAACCCAACTTGAACTTGCCGAACGCGCTTTGGCTGATGTTTGCAACGGTTACGACAGTCGGTTACGGAGATGTTTCAGCTCAAACTCTGGGTGGACGCGTTATCAGTGTTGTGGTGATGGTATTTGGCATCGGAATTCTCGGCTTATTCACTGCCGCCATTGCGAGTGTAATGGTGGAAAGAAAAATGAAGGAAGACAGAGGTATGAATTCATTTGAGTTCGAAGATCATATTATCATTTGTATGTGGAACTATCGCGCCAGGGAAATTATTGCCGAATTGCGCATGGATCGACGCACAAAAGAGAACCCGATTGTCCTGATTGCCAATCTGGAAAGCAAACCAGTTGACGATTCGCTTCTCTATTTTATTCAGGGAACTGTTAATGAAGAAACCCTGGGGCGAGCCAATTTACAAAAAGCCAAAACCGTTGTCATTCTTGGCGATGATGAGATAGACGCCTACGCGCGCGATGCAAAAGTTGTATTGACAACGTTGACGGTGGAAACACTGAATCCGGACGTATATTCCATTGTCGAGCTGGTTGACGAAGCGAATGTGCAGCATTGCGAGCGCGCAAACGCCGATGAAGTCATTGTTGGAAACACTTTTAGCAGCCGCTTAATTTCCAGGGCTGCGGTTGATCATGGGATTTCCAAAGTACTTTCCGAATTTTTGAGCTCAAAAATTGGCAATGACCTTTCAAAAATGCCGGTTCCGAAAGATATGGTTGGCAAGCCTTTTATCGAGCTGTTCACCCAACTGAAACGTGAATTCAACTGCACCGCCCTGGCAGTTCAGCGCGGTCAAACTGGCAAGGTCATTTCAAATCCGATTGAAAGCTTTTTATTGGAGGAAGGTGATTTTTTGATCGTTATTACCAGCGCAAATCAAAAGGCGCTTTGCTAAACAATAATATTAAAATTACAACGTTGCTTTAAAACAACCCTGGGAATAGAAACCACAATGTCCAACCTGTTTACCGACTTTCTTGCAACCTATGAAGCCGCTGTCATTCCGATGACAAAGGCTTATCACCTGGCCTATTTTGACGCCACAATTTCTGGGAAAGACGAAGACTTCGAAGAATCGGGAAATCTCGAACTCAAGCTCGTCGAAATGTTATCAAACAAAAAGCAGTTTCAAATATTGCAAAAAATTCGCGCAGCCGGCTTGCTTGACGATCCACTGCTGCAAAGACAATTTGAAGTGATTTATAACCAATATCTGGTCAACCAGATCGATGAAAAAAAATTGATCGAAATCGTAAAACTGCAAAATAAAGTGCAAAAATGTTACTCAACATTCCGGGTGAAAGTCGATGGCAAAGTTTACACGGACAACGAAATTGAACAAACCCTGCGCACTACGCAAGATTCAAATATTGCCCGAAAGTTTTGGCTTGCAAGCAAAGAAATTGGCGGGAAAGTCGAGCCGGATGTTTTGACTCTGGTCAGAATGCGCAATGAAACGGCGAGGGAATTAGGCTTCGAAAATTATCATGTGATGCGTTTGACGCTCAATGAGCAAAATCCATTGGAAGTGGAAAAGATATTCAATGAGCTGGATTTGCTAACGCGTGAATCATTTGCAAACGCCAAAGACGAAATAGATTTGCATCTGGCTAAACATTTTAAAATTCAGAAAAATGAATTAATGCCGTGGCACTACCAAAATCGGTATTTTCAGGATGCGCCGACGATTTACGATATTGATTTAAATAAATACTATAAGGATAAGGATGTTGTTAAACTGACAGCGGATTACTTCGACGAAATCGGTTTGCCGATATCAGACATGGTTGAAAAGAGCGATCTGTTTGAAAAGGAAGGAAAGTATCAGCATGCCTATTGCCTCGATGTAGACCGGGAAGGCGACATTCGGGTTTTGTGTAACGTCAAGCCCAATTATAACTGGATGAGCACCATGTTGCATGAATACGGCCATGCTGTTTACGACAAATTTATCAGTTCCGACACACCGTGGGTGTTGAGGGAGCCCGCTCATATTTTCACAACCGAAGCAATTGCGATGCTATTTGGCAGATTGGCCTCGAATGCGCATTGGATGGACGCAATGTTTGGCATTCCACAAACTGAGAAAAAGCTTCTGGAGGAGATCGGGAAAAAAATTCTCCGCCTGGAACAGCTTGTTTTCAGTCGTTGGGTTCAGGTTGTCTATCGATTTGAGAAGGCAATGTATGAAAACCCTGAGCAAAACCTAAATGCCATGTGGTGGGATCTGGTTGAAGAGTATCAGATGCTGCGTCGACCTGAAAACCGCAACGAACCGGATTGGGTGTCGAAAATCCATTTGGCGCTTTATCCTGCTTATTACCAAAATTATATGTTGGGTGAGCTTCTTGCCTCCCAGCTCTACTACCACATTCGTGATAAAGAACTCACTCAGGCTGAAACAGCTCGTGAAAGTTTCGCCGGACAAAAAAATATTGGCCAATATTTGATTGAAGCTGTTTTTAAACCAGCGAACAAACTCCACTGGAGTAAAATGATCGAGAATGCCACAGGCGAAAAATTGACCGCAAAATATTTTGCACAACAGTTTATCACCTGAAATCCACTGCTATAACCGCGAGCTGAAACCGTAGTCTAAGTCTATTGGCTCGGTTTCAGCAAGCAAATCTATTCAAGAACGAACCACTGTCACGCTGCGGAAAGCCACGCCAGCTTCCCGTCTCCCTTCCTCCGACCATTAACCGGAAAAATGTTTTTGGGCTTAGTTGTATAGCTTTACGGAGATAACTGCATCTCTCCCTGCAATGTATGCAATTCCCAGTCTGCTTTTTGAGATAAGACAAATGTTTTGTCAAAGGCTAATTTCGGCCGTCATCAATTTTGACCGATTTGCAGAGGCAGCGTCAGGGAAAATCAAGCTCACGAATTGCGATTTTTCGTGTTTTTTTACAAAAACGTAAAAAACTGAGAGTTTTTTTCTCTTTATGGTGTCTTTAGTATTATCACGCATTTGAAACAAGGGGGAGCGTTTAAAAGAATAATTCATAATTATTCAGAATATGACAATTACCTGTGCGGGCAATAGATAAAAGGTCGGCTACACAATGGGGAGCAGGGTGAACTGTGACGACGATGTGGCCGATCTTTTTTTTGATAGTCTCTCCATCTTCTTCAGGTTCCCACCGAAAAAATAGAAGTTCCATTCAGTATGCTTCTTGTTATGCAACGTTGTTATTTACGACACATTTCATATTTCCTGCAAAATGTTTGTTGCTTAGGCATTTGATCGAAATAAACTTGCCATCTTCCACTCCATCTGAACTCATAATTCAAGGTTTTCATGGTGATATTATTTTGACCTGAACCCTTACAATATAAGCGACGATACTCTTGAACCCAAAGTACTGTTCGGCGGCGCGTCTTCAAATAGGTGAAAATGCTTACTGTTTTACCGTTTAATGAATTGGCAAGGCGTGCTCTTTTGACTATTTTCTTGCTTCGAAAGAAGAAGTAAGTTGCATGGCGCCGATGAGACTCGACAGTCCGATTTTAAAAAAAGTCATTTTTATCATAACGTTCCTAATATTTCAATAGATACTATCGAAATAGGTTGATCTTATCAACTATATTCGGCTATTTTATTTTCCTTTGATGCCAGCCGGTTATTGCCATTGGATATTTTGGTTATTGGGGTGATAATTAAAATGAACGTTGTGAAAAATGAAAGAGACAAACTATGCCTCCTAAAAAAAATGTTGTTCGCTTTATTTTACCGGTTATGATATTGCTATCTACATGTACAAACGCTCATGAGTCTACTCCGCAGGAAGATCAGGCTTATACAAAAAAAATTGATGACTGGCATAAAGGGCGAATCGGGAGACTTCGAAGTGGAACCGGCTGGTTGAGCCTCGCTGGTTTATTTTGGCTAAAGGAAGGTGAGAATACTTTTGGGTCAGGAAAAGAGAATGACATCGTTTTTCCTGAAAAGGCCGCGGATCATTTGGGTTCCTTTTTTCTGCAAGATGGCGTTGTATCCATAAAAGTCAAAGAGGGCGCAACAGTTCTATATAAGGAGGACGCTGTGCGCGAAATGCAATTACGAGACGATCAGTTAAAGGACAGGACTGAATTGCTTTCAGGGTCGTTGTTATGGTATGCGGTTAAAAGAGTCGATCGCTTCGGTATTCGTCTGAAAGACACAGAACATCAGAGAATTAAAGCATTCAAAGGCATCGAACGTTTTCCGGTTTCTGGCAAATGGCGGATTAAATCCAAATTTGTTCCTTATGAGCCTGTAAAATCGATTCCCATCCCCAATGTTCTGGGAAACATCAACGATGAAAGATGTCCCGGCTATCTTGAGTTTGAAATAGCTGGTCAGAAATATAAGCTTGATGTTCTTGGGAAAGAGGGTGGCGATGATTTTTTTGTCATTTTTGGCGACCTTACCAATGGCGCCGAAACTTACGGAGCCGGACGGTTTGTTTATACAGATCTACCCGATGAAAACGGCAATGTCTTTCTCGATTTTAACAAAACCTATAATCCCCCATGTGTTTTTAGCGAATTTGCAACCTGTTCTTTGCCTCCCAATCAAAATCGGCTGTCGCTTAAGGTTGAAGCAGGGGAAAAAAAGTATCGAGAAGGACATTAACCGCGTTTGATTATTTGCGCAAAAAAAATGCGTGTTTGACCGAAAGCATATTCTGTTTCGGCGCGGCGCGACTTGCCTGATTTCGGTTGAACTCGATTCAGTCCATATCGCACCATCATTTTAGAAACCAAAGTGTTAACACATGAAAACCAAATTGAACGTGCTGCTGCAGATCGTTTTTGCATGTTTCCTAATGACAAAGGCAACGGCTCAAACAGTGCATTTAAAAATAATAGAAACCACAGACGCGCATGGGGCAATTTTCCCATACGATTTTATCAATGGAAGAAAAATGCAGGGGTCGCTCGCGCAAGTTTATGACTATGTTGAAAAGCAGCGCAGAAAGCCGAACCAGGAAGTTTTGCTTCTTTCTGGCGGCGATATCCTGCAGGGTCAACCAACGGTTTATTACTACAATTTTGAAAAACCGGACGCTTTTCATTTGTACGCCCGTGTGATGAACTTTATGGGCTACGACGCAGGAGCCGTCGGCAATCACGATATTGAGCCCGGGCATTCTGTCTATGACAAGTTCGCCAAAGAGCTGAATTTTCCCTGGTTGGCGGCAAACGCAATCGATGTCAATACAGGAAAGCCCTACTTTCCGCCTTACGCTATTTTTGAAAAAGGCGGTGTAAAGATTGCCGTCCTGGGCATGGTGACGCCGGGAATTCCCAATTGGTTGCCGTCGAAAATTTGGCGCGACATTGAGTTCGTTGATATGGTCGAGACCGCCGAAAAATGGGCGACGATTATCCGTCGTGAGGAGCAACCCGATCTGCTGTTTGGCTTGTTTCACTCCGGGGTTGATTACACCTTTGGCGGAGCCGGCGCAACCACGCCGCGCAATGAAAACGCCGCTCAATTAGTGGCGGAACAGGTTCCCGGCTTTGATATCATCTTTTGCGGGCACGATCACCGTATCTGGAACCGAACCGTGCTCAATAAGGATAGCCGGGAGGTTCTTTTACTCGGCGCGGGACCGCATGCCCAAAACGTTGCGGTGGCCACGTTGAAAATGAACTTTGATGAAAAGTCAGGTCGCTGGCAAAAAGAGATTTCAACTGAGATTGTCAATGTGCAAAATCGCAAACCGCATAAAAAATTTATGCAGAAGTTTGCCGTTGAGTTTGATGAGGTGGAATCGTATGTGTCGCGCAAGATTGGTTTTTTTACCAAAACCACTACAAGTCGCGACGCCCTGTTCGGCGGTTCCTCCTTTGTTGATTTAATCCATAAAGTTCAATTAGAATTAACCGGCGCGGATATTTCCATTAGCGCGCCCCTGAAATATGACGCCTCCATCGATTCGGGGTTGGTCACTGTGAGCGACCTGTTCAAACTGTATAAATATGAAAACCTGCTTTATACGATGGAACTAACAGGCCTCGAAATTCGCGATTACCTTGAATTTTCCTACCTGAACTGGTTTAACCAGATGAGCGGGCCGGACGATCATTTGCTCAATTTCAGCCAAAATGATTCCGGCGATTTAAACCTGAAAAATGGCAAACCAAAACTCGCAGAGCCTGTCTATAGTTTCGACTCCATGGCTGGTTTGTCATATCTGGTCGATGTCAGCAAAGCAAAGGGCGACCGCATTCAGATCATGTCCATGGCAAATGACGACATTTTTGATTTTGACAAAAAGTACACTGTGGCAATCAATTCCTATCGTGGAAATGGCGGCGGCAACCACCTGATCCGGGGCGCGGGCATTCCAAAAGAAGAACTGTCCAAAAGAATTATCAGCTCGACCAAAAAGGACTTGCGTTTTCTGCTGATGCGCTGGATTGAAGAGCAAGAAAATGTAACGCCCTCGGCGCTTGGCAATTGGCAAGTGATTCCAGGTGAGTGGTGGGAAAAAGCCAGCCAGACCGACCGGCAGCTCTTATTTGGCAACTGAGTTTTACCTATCCTATCATCTGAGATAGCATTCATCCTTTACACATAAATTGAAAACGACCTGTCCCATTATAACATAACATTGCAGGAAATTTTATGAAAAATTTAGTAGGCATTACCCTAACCCTTTTGCCGATTTGTTGTTTTGCCCAGGAAATGACCATTGAGGAATACGACCCGATTTCAACGCTGGTTGTTCCTGAACATAATGTGACTCGCGCAAAATTTCCACTAATCGATATTCATAGTCACCACTGGAATAGCCGCGAAAGCTATATCGACTCGGTGGTGGCTGATATGGACAGCCTGAATGTCGCCATGCTGGTCAATCTGAGTGGTCGCGGCCTCGATATGCTGATGTATCCGGATAAATCTGATTTTGAGAAGGAAGGCAAATTTCTACGGGAATGGTTAAAAAGCAGCGCCAAATATCCCGACCGGTTTGTCACTTTTACCAATATTAATTTGAGTGGCATTGATGAAGAGGACTGGACGGCGAGGATGACGCGGCGTTTGCAAGTCGACGCTAAACTTGGCGCAAAGGGGCTAAAAATTTATAAAGATCTTGGCTTGAATGCTACTTATAAGGATGGCGCCCGCGTGCCGGTTGACGATCCAAAATTAGATCCAATTTGGGAGAAATGCGGCGAACTGGGGTTGCCTGTTCTCATTCACAGCGGCGAGCCAGCATCATTTTGGAAGCCAAAAGATAAACGCAATGAACGTTGGCTCGAACTAAAACAAAAGCCGCAACGATACCGTAACCCTGAAAAAGTAGCATCCTGGGAACAGGTAATGGGAGAGCATTTGAATGTTTTTGCAAGACATCCGAGAACCACATTCATTAGCGCGCACATGGCCTGGCGCGCCAATGATTTAGAAACCCTCGGAAATTGGCTGGATAAATACCCGAATATGTATACAGAAATTGGCGCTGTGCTTGCCGAATTGGGACGTCAACCCCGGTTTGCGCGTGAGTGGTTTATTAAATATCAGGATCGCGTGCTTTTCGGAAAAGATTTGTGGCGACCCAAAGAGTTTTATGTCTACTTTCGCGTTCTTGAAACAGCGGATGAATATTTCGACTATTATCGAAAAAGACATGCTTTTTGGAAAATGTACGGGCTTAACCTGCCAGACGAAGTTTTGAAAAAATTATATTATAAGAACGCATTGAAAATTCTGCCGGGCGTTGACCAATCGCGTTTTCCGGATTGAGGTGAACAAAAGACAATGAAGGTAATTAGCGGATAGGCAATCATGAATTTGAAAAACAAAACTGCCTTGATTACCGGAGCCGCTCGCGGTATTGGCAGGCAAATTGCCATCGAATTGGCAAAGTCGGGTTGCAACATTATTGGCGTTGATCTAAAGGTCGACGCGCTGGCTGAAACGGAAAAAGATGTTCTGGCACAGCAATGCAAGTTTTACAGGCTGGCCTGTGATGTCGCTAACCAAGCGGAAGTCAGCGGCCTTTTGACCAAGGCAAAAGCCTTGACTGGCGACTTCCATATCCTTGTCAATAATGCCGGTGTTTTGCCCAGCGGGCCATTTCTGGCAACCGACTTTCAGGACTGGCAAAGAACTATTGATATCAATCTGGTCGGCTTGATGAGGGTTACCTACGAGGTTTTGCCGATGTTTATTGAGCAGGGGCGAGGTCACATTGTAAACATTGCCAGTATTGCTGGGAAATTTGGCACGGAAGGCGTTGCGGCGTACGCAGCTTCCAAGCATGGCGTAGTTGGCTTTAGCTCTGCTTTGCGCGCCGAACTGAAAGGAACCGGCGTCAGCGTCAGTTGGGTTTGTCCTTGTCCCGCCCGCACCCGGTTGGCCGAAAATGTGAAGCATACTTTTTTGACGCCGTTAGTGGAGTCGATTGATGTCGCTGTTGCAGCGCGGCGGGCGGCGCAAGAGGATTTGCTCGAAGTTTTTGTTCCCGGTTATGTTCGCGTCACCACATCGATTTTTCCGGCTTTGTTTCCAAGGTTGGCGCGGTGGATATTGCGCGTTTCCGGGGCGTCGCGCGGCTGGCTGGACGCGCGCCAAAAAATTCAGGTTTAGCCACAATTGCGCGTTTGTCCGGCCAACTCTTGTTTGGTCAGGCTGGTCATAATAAGATGACTTGAAGCGAACGCCGCAATGTCATCGCATATCCCAAACGCTTGCGCGGCTATCTTGCACAAGTCATCACCTTTACTGTTAACGTTTAACCTGGACGATTTTCATTGGATAAAAAAATTGCAATTTTACGAGGAATAAATGTTGGCGGCAAAAGAAAAGTTCTTATGGCTGATCTCAAGGCTTTGTTTAAAGAGTTGGGTTTTGTTGACATTGCAACCTATATCCAAAGCGGCAATGTGCTTTTTCGATCAGCGGAGGAAATTTCGAACCTTAAACTTTCCAGTCAAATTGAAAATGCAATTTCAACCAAATACGCGTTTGATGTTCCGGTAATTGTCAGAGGCGAATTTGAATTAGAGGAAACGATTGCGAACAATCCGTTTTTCCAGGAAAATGAGCCGGATATTGAGCGGCTGCATGTAACGTTTCTGAGCGAGAGGCCTTTGGAGGAGAATCGGATAAAAGCAGAAGCTTGTCATTATGAGCCGGATCGATTTGTCATCAACGGCAAAGATGTTTTTGTCTTTTGCGCCGGGAAATATCATGAATCAAAACTGACCAACAATTTTTTCGAAAAGAAATTGAAGGTGACGGCAACTACCAGAAATTGGAAAACGACGCTAAAGTTGTTGGAGCTGGTTAGGCAACTACCTTAACCTGCTTTCCGTTTTCCTCCCTTGCAAAGAACTATTCCCGTTGAGCGTAAACTTTTAAAAGGCCAGCCTCGCGTCTTTTCTTTCGGCGTGAAACATCTGCCTGAACAAGGCTCAGATTCTTCCCATCGCAGCGATTTTGGGATTCTGATCTAAAGGGAGCGCAGGCTATGGTTTGATAAATGATATGATTTCAAGTCCGGGAACCCTTTCAAATTCATTTGTGTTCTCTGTCAACACTGCACAGTTATGAGCCAGGGCTGTGGCTGCGATAATTAAATCATGCGCTCCAATCATTTGGCCTTGCTTGGCAAGCGCTGCAAACAAACCGGCATGCACCCTCGCTACAATAGTAGTAAAATCCAGAACAGTGACTTTTCCTAAAACGGATTCCACAAAAGCAGATCGAAGGATCTTCCTTTTTTCATCATTGGCATAATATACGCCAACCAATAATTCAGAAACAGTAACAGCGCTGATATAAGCATTGCCATACTCTTCCCACTGAGAAAAATCTATCGAGACTTTTGATCGTTCCGAGTGAACAAAAACGTTCGTGTCCAGGACTAGTCCCATTGTGGTTTCTCTAACGGAATCTGTTTTCGAATACTCTTTAAATCTTTATTAAAGACGCCTGTATCACCCTCAAGTGAAGGAAGATTTGCAAACATTCTGTTTAGATTTTTAACTTGTACAGCTGATTCAGGAGAAACCGGAGAGATTCGAGCGATAACTTTATTGCCGCGCTCTAACTCAACACTGACCCCTTGATAAAAAACTCGATTAAGCAAATCTGAAAACTGGCGAATTGCCTGCGTAACACTAATACGCTCCATTGTTATTTTCCTTTCCATTAAATCAGATAATATGATTATAGTATAATCAATGCAACGATTAATGTTCCGGGTTACACTAAATAAATTGATCAACGCGGTGCGCAAGCCGGTAACTTTGGCCATTTTATGGCGCTTGCAGTGCTGGCGGCCAATTTATCTCACACTGCCACAGACGAGACCCGAATGGTTGATTTGAATAAGTAGAAAGTTGTTTAGAAAGTCAATTTTTGGGTGTGGATATTTGCTGATTGGCAACTGGATTCTTCGGACTGACCGCAAAACGCAATTGAGGTTTTGCGAACCTTGATTTTTTGCTATGAAACAGTTATTTTGTTTTTCTTTTATCTGGGCGTCCATTTTTTTCGAAACTGACTTGTTTAGTTATTGGTTGCCTGGTCGAAAATTAAAAATAAGGCATTCCGGTTGGCTTGCTCTTACGAAGCCCGGAGATTGCAATATCGAGCCGCTTCTCATCAAAACATGGACTGTTTTCAGCGGTTCCGCTTTCACGGGAATCGATTTAATAAGCGTTAAGGATATCGAATGAATCATTTTTTTCTGTCACTCTGCTTTATTTTTTCAGGAATACCCGGAGAGCGTGTAAGCATCGAAAAAACACTGGAAAGCCTCGTATTTGAGTTGACCAACAAAGTTCGCCTTGAGAAAGGCGTGCCGCCGCTCAGGTTTAACGATCAATTGCAAGAACTGTCGTTGATTCAATGCTATAATATGATTGAGCACTCCTATTTTGCCCATGATGATCATCAGGGACGCAGTCCGGAAGACAGAAAAAATCAATATTTCCCTGAAGTGCTGGGCGGAATCGGAGAAAATCTGGCTGAACTGATTGGGGTTCCGGTTGAAAATTTAGCCATGAAAGCCATGCAAACATGGTGGGACTCTCCCGGTCATCGAAAAAATATTTTGCGTCCTGAGTTCACGCATCTTGGCGTTGGCATTCAAATAAAAGAGGGTATTTTTTATGCAACGCAAACGTTTGGCAATTTGGCGGCCATTCTCATGTCAGATATGAATGATTCATATCAATTTGGCAGTGAGCAGGTTTTTCAATTCAAATTTGTCGGTGGATTTGATAAAGAGAAGCTAACCATTGCGGTGCAATACCCTGACAAGAAGGCAAGATTTTATCTGTCTCCAAGTGAGTATTATGAAGGCATAGGCTATTATCAGCCACGTTGGATCAGTGAAAATATTTTTGAAATTAGAATGATGCTCGACAAAGGGCGCGGCGTTTACAACATTGAAGTTGGTCAGAATAATTTATTTCACAAAAATAGTTTAAATTTTAGAGTGGATTAACTCGAGACGCCTATCATTTGAATGATTGAAATATTGGCGTTGTCGGTTGTGATGATGTCGTTTGAAAAACTGCTTGTCCCGGTTTTTATCGAAAGACTCATCAAATTATTGCTGAATTAGCGAAAAGAGTTATGGAGTTTGTTGCAAGACTATCTGAAATTCGCATCCCGCTGTTTGATTCTCGACCAAACTAATTTTTCCTGAATTTTCTTCCACCAATGTTTTTACAATAGCAAGGCCAAGACCTGAACCTGAGGCGCGGGTTGTGAAAAATGGTTTGAATATCTCAGTTCGTTTTTGCGGTGGAATTCCCGGCCCGTTGTCGCCAATGCTGATCAAAACATCTTGATTTTCGAGGCTAACGCTGATTTGAATGCGCTTGTCATTGCTCTTTATCGCGGATAAAGCTTCAGCTGCGTTTTTAAGCAAGTTCAGCAATATTTGTTTTAGGTGATGCGGATCAACATAAGCTTGTGTTTCGGCTTCGGTTTCAGTGAAATTGCATCTGATTTCAGTTAGTTGCGCGGCAAGCAGCATGGTCGCTTCCTCGAAAGTTTCTCGAATTGTGCATTCTCTTTTTTGGGCGCGTTGCGGGCGCGCATAGTCGAGAAAGTCGGATACAATTCGATCAAGGTTTTGTACTTCACGCCTGATTTTTAACGCTTCATCTTTGGCTTTGCCTGTTTCCAGTTCAGAGACCAGCAGTCCGGAAAAAAGTTCAATGCCCCCCAAAGGGTTTCTGATTTCATGGGCGACTCCTGCCAGCATTTCCTTTTGTTGTTTGTCTCGCCGAACAATCGACTTGCGCATTTCCTCCATTGTTGAAGCAAGAAAGCCAACCTCGTCCTGACCTGATGTGTTGATTGCGCTCTCGTAATCTCCTGATGTGATTTTTTGAGCGGTTTGTTTTAGTCGTTCGATCGGCCGCGTGATGGTTCGAGCAAAAATAACGCTTAAGGCGATTGCGCATGCAAGCACAACGCCGGCCAGGTAGAGCAAAGCTTGTTGAATATCGTGGATGGCTTCGAAGGTGTCAGCGCTTCCATCAACCGCCAAAGCGGCAACTGCTTCTCCTTTGTGCGTGATGGGAGCAAAGCCAGCTTTGTATTGTTTGTCATCTGCGCCCTCAAACAATGTGGAGCTTACTGTCTGCCCGGAAAAAACTTTCATCATCTCTTTACGGGAGATAGGCAGAAAGAGAGCAGGCTGTCCGATGGCAAAATTGGGTTCCGTGTCGAGCAGGCGTCGTTGGTCGCGTGCAATTATGTAGAGCCGTCTAACATCCGTTGAAGCTTTGAAGGCATGCAATTGCGTTAATAAAAAATTGTATGTTCGCGTATCTTCATCTCCGGGGGAAATGGCGGATAGCAATTCAGCGTCGATTTGCAACGCAGCCGCTTGCGCCAGTCGTTTTAGCTTGTCGGATAACTCGGCGTCGAGCGTTTTCCGAAAACTCCAACTTAGATAAACGCCGCCAAATGTCAGCATGATGAAAATTTGCAGCGCAAACAGAAGTAAGATGCGAGTTTGGATGGAGATTGAATTAAAAAATGGCTTCACCATGAGAATTGACCATTTGTAATCTCTTTGTTTTAGCCTGAGCTTGAATCGAATGACTTGTTGGACGAAGCCGCTATCGCGGAGAAATGGATATTTCCCATTAAACTATCATAATTTTATCAGATGTCCATCTCTTTCATAAATACTTAAATTGCGTCCTTACTGGTCATTAACTATCTAAGG
>Ga0316187_10000609_pt1 | contig 28810 bp, 27 predicted proteins | sample CroRivburrow1_MG_FD_204927 | JGI IMG/M metagenome (GOLD analysis project Ga0316187, IMG submission 204927) | Coastal sediment microbial communities from Maine, United States - Cross River worm burrow 1 | ecosystem: Environmental > Aquatic > Marine > Coastal > Sediment | place: USA: Maine... | reverse complement strand
GTTGCCCGCCTCCTTCTGCTGGTAGACCAGGTTGGTCCATTCGTAACCGAAACCCTCCGGCAGGACCGTAGCGGCGAGTTCCTCCATGGCGGCATTGGCCTGTCCGGAGCTGTAACCCGGCGCCGGTCCGCCGTTGACCTGCACCGAACCGTATTCGTTGTAGTGCGGAATGTTGTAAGGCCCGACCATGGGCCGGATACTGACGAACGCGCTCAGCGGAATCATCTTGCCGTCGCTGTTACGCACCTTGAGCCGGGTGATGTCAGCTTCACTGAAGCGTGCATCTTTCTCGGCCTGCAGATAGACACGATAGACTCGCCCGTACTGGTTGTACTGGTTGACGTACAGCGAACCCAGGTTGATCTGCAGCGTATTGAAGATATCGTCCAGCGAAACACCGCGGGTCTTGGCCTTTACCCGGTCGACTTCCAGGTAGCGCTGCGGCACCTCCGCGTCGAAGGTCGAATAAACCCCGGCCAGTTCCGGCCGCTTGCGCGCCTCGGCGAGGAAATTCTGCAGCACTTTGTTCAACTGTTCTACACCCAGGCTGTTAAGGTCCTGGATCTCGAAGTTGAACCCACCGGTGGAACCCAGGCCGGGAATCGGTGGCGCGTTGGCCACCAGGACGACGGCTTCCGGAATCTGCGCCACTTCACCCTGTATATGCGCCATGATCGCCTTGAGCTGGGTGTCCGGCGTCTTGCGCTCGTCATACGGTTTGAACATGACAAACAGCGCGGCCGCGGATGGGTCCTGAATGGCATCGATGAGGTTATAACCGGGTATGGAGATAACATCAGCGACCCCGGGTACGTTTATGACGATTTCGTTGATCTGCTCAACCACCGCTTCGGTGCGCTGAATGGTCGACGCGGACGGCAGTTTCGCCAGCACCATGACATAGCCCTGGTCCTCGGCCGGCACGAAAGCGGTGGGAGTCGATTCGAACAGCACCAGCGCCAGGGCGCAGAGACCGGCAAAGGCCAGGGCTACCAGCACCCAGGCCTTCGACAGGATCTTCACCGAATTGGCGTAACCATTGGAAAGCTTGTCAAAGGCGGTGTTGAAGGCGCGAAAGAAGCGATTCTTTTCACCCGTTTCGGGACGCAGCAGCACCGCCGCCAGCGCCGGGCTCAGCGTCAGGGAGTTGAAGCCGGACAGGCCGACGGCGATGGCAATCGTCAGGGCGAACTGGTTGTACAGCTGACCGGTCATGCCCGGAATGAAAGCTACCGGCACGAAGACCGCCATCAGCACGACGGTGGTGGCGATGACCGGCCCACGCACCTCCGCCATCGCCTTCTCGGTAATCTTCTTCATATCGGTGGCACCGGCTTCCAGGTGACGGTTGACGTTTTCCACCACCACGATGGCATCGTCGACCACCAGCGCCACGGCAACCACCAGGCCCAGCAGGCTGAGGGTGTTGATGGAGAAGCCGAAAGCCGCCATGAAGACGAAGGTACCGATCAGCGAAACCGGAATGGCGATGGTCGGTATCAGGGTACTGCGGAAATTCTGCAGGAACACGAACACCACCAGCATGACCAGCAGGATCGCCTCGACCAGGGTAATAAGGACCTCGCGGGTGGATTCTTCAATGAAGCGGGTGGTGTCATAGTGCACGCTCCATGTCAGATCGTCCGGGAAATGTTGGGCGAGGTCGGTCATCGCCGCGCGCACCGCCTTGGCGATCTGGATCGAGTTGGCGTTGGCCAGCTGGTAAACCGCTATCGCGGCGGTGGGCTTGTTATTGAGGCTGGTTGACCAGGAGTAGTCCTCGGACCCCAGTTCCACCCGCGCCACATCCCTGACCCGGACCACGGTGCCATCCGGATTGGCACGAATAACGATATCTTCGAATTGCTCCACACTCTCCAGGCGCCCCAGTGTGTTGAGCTGAAAGGCGAACGCCTGATTATCCGGCGCCGGTGGTGCGCCCAGTTTGCCTGCCGCCACCTGATTGTTCTGTTCCTTGACCGCGTTCTCCACATCGGTGGCCGTCATACCCATGTTGGCCAGTTTGTCCGGGTCCAGCCAGATACGCATGGCGTACTTGCGCAGGCCGAAGTTGTTGATCGATGCCACGCCGTCGATGCGGGCCAGACGGTCGGTAATGTGAATGTCGGCGTAGTTTTGCAGAAATGCCTGGTCGAACGTGCCATTGGGCGAGGTCAGGTTAGCGATAAGTACAATATTGCTGGACTGCTTGGTTATGGTCAGCCCGACCTGGTTCACCTCTGGCGGTAGCTGCGACAGGGCCTGGTTACTGCGGGTCAGCGCTTCCATCTGGGCAATGGACTGGTCGTAACCGACCTCGAAGGTCATGGTGATGACCGCATCGCCATTGTTGGTACTGTTGGAAGACATGTAGATCATGCCCTCCGCGCCGTTGAGCTGTTCCTCCAGCGGCGTGGTCACTGTCTTGGCCACCACGTCTGAACTGGCGCCGATATACTGGGTGGATACCTGGATCTGGGAGGGTACCAGCGGCGGATACTGGGCGATGGGCAACACGAACATACTGATCAGCCCCGCCAGGACCATCATCAGGGCGATGGCCGCAGCGAAGATGGGGCGGTCGATGAAAAAGTTCAAACAACGTCTCCTCAGGTAACGCTGGCCGGCTCTGATATCCTAATTGATTTTGCGCGTTTTATAGGATTTAAGCTAGCAAGCCCGGGCAGATTCTGCCATATGAGTCGGCTAAATACATCTGTCCATTTTTAGCTTGATAGCATCGGTTTTTTCGTCTTCGTGTCCAAACACGAGTTAAGTTAGAATACACAATTTGCCAGGCACAGAACGGAACATGAGCAAACACATCGGTATTCTCACGGCCGGGGGCGATAGTCCCGGCCTGAACGCTGCGATTCGAGGTGTTGCAAAAGCGGCGCTGAACGAATACGACATGCAGGTGATCGGTTTTCGTGATGGCTTTCGGGGCCTCGTTGAGAACCGTATCGTGCGTCTGGAAAGCGGTTCGCTGTCCGGTATCCTCACGGTTGGCGGCACCATTCTGGGTACCAGCCGGGACAAGCCGCACAAGATGAAAGTGGGTGGCAAGACGCAGGATATGACCGATGTCATCGTCGAGAACTATCAGGCCAACCACCTGGATGCGCTGGTCTGTCTCGGCGGTGGTGGTACACAGAAGAATGCTTTGCAGTTAAAGCAGAAGGGCCTCAATGTCATTACGCTGCCCAAGACGATCGACAACGATGTCTTCGGTACCGATGTCACCTTTGGTTTCGATACCGCACTGGGTATTGCCACCGATGCGATCGACCGCCTGCACAGCACCGCCCACAGTCACCATCGCATCATCGTGGTAGAGATCATGGGCCACCGGGCCGGCTGGCTGGCGCTGGGTGCGGGCATTGCCGGCGGCGCCGACGTGATCCTGTTGCCCGAAATCCCCTACAGCATCGACAGCGTCGCGGATGCGATTCTGCAGCGAATGAAGAACGGAAAGAATTTCAGTATCGTCGCCGTCGCCGAGGGCGCCATGTCGCTGGAGGAGGCGGATCAACGGCGTGTCGCCGAACAAAACCTGCAGAACGCCATCGATTCCGAGGACAAGAAAGCGCGCAAGCAGGCAAAGGAGGCGATACGCGCGATGGAAGCCGGACGTGGTGATCACGCCCTCACACTGGCTCACCAGCTGGAGGAACGCACCGGGCTGGAAAGTCGGCCGACCATACTCGGCCATTTGCAGCGCGGCGGTACACCCTCGGCGGCTGACCGCCTGCTGGCAACCTGCCTGGGCACGGCCTGCGCCGACCTGATCCAGGGTGGGGTCAGCGGTGTCATGGTGGCCGCACGCGGTGAGGCCACCGAGGCCATGCCGCTGGAAGAGGTGGCGGGACGCAAGAAGCTGGTACCGCCTGACCATCCCTGGATTGAGAGTGCGCGTCGGGTTGGAACGAACCTGGGAGATTGAAGGTGGTTCGAAAACGGTACGTGGGACGATGTCCACAATGAACGCGGGTTCTCGTACGACACCTCCATGTTGACCGGTCGCACACGCCCGATTGTGATTCCACTGGAAAACATGTCCTGCTACGCCGGCATTGAGTCCTGCGCAAAGCTTTCCGGTATCCTCGATTACTAGCTACTTTCGGTATCGGAATGTACGACTGCCTTGAGTGCTGCGCAGGTTGGCTCGAAATAGCAGGAAAAACGGGCGCTGCTTGATTCGCCTGGGGATATCCCTTTACCTTCAGTAACGACGGCAACCGCACTGCAATAATGCTTGAAAATTCGATCATGGCATTACGGCTATACTTAAAAGAAAGTCAGAATAGACGTGAGGTGACTGATGGATGATAAAACACGGATTGAAATGGAAGCCGCTGCTTTCCGGGGCCTGGTCGAACATCTGCAGCGCCGCAGCGATGTGCAGAACATCGACATCATGAACCTGGCGGGGTTTTGCAGGAACTGCCTGTCCAGGTGGTATCTCGCGGCAGCGCAGGAACGTGGTATCGACATGGACTATGATCAGGCCACGCGGGCCGTCTATGGCATGCCGTACGCCGAGTGGAAACGAAAGTACCAGAAGGAAGCAACGCCTGAGCAACAGGAAACGTTTGAAAAAACCCGGCCACTGCACGCCTATATCAGTGGGCATCAGATATTCCCGGGCACGTGACGCGATGTTTGCTGCAACCGACACCGGATGGGCGCCGTGGCATGTAGTGAAATCGGACGACAAGAAGCGCGCGCCTCAACGTCATCAATCACCTGCTCAGCCTGATTCCGTACAAGGATGCGCCGCGGGGAAAAGTGAAATTGCCGAAGCGGCAGTCGGCCCGGGGTTACCGGGAGCCGGCCTACGAATTCAAGTTCATCTCCGAAAAATTTTGACCTAAGGGGGATCAGTCATGACCAGGCGCTTGTGTGATTCCGAGTTTCCCTGGTGCCCGGCCGATGCGCGAAGCAGTGAATTCTACAAGCTGCGGGCGAAAGACCTGTCGCCCACCCAGTTTGCGGTCGGCAAGGCGGAACTCGCCGTCCGCACCGGGCGCATGCGCAAGAAGTTCCAGAAGGATCCGGGCATACTGCATGATTATCTTCGCACCCGACCGGTTCCGATTGTGGTGCGGGGTAAGCAGTTTCACCTGGTCGATCACCATCACCTGGTGCGCGCATTGTACGACGCTTTGCACAAGGAACGCGGCAAGGACATCTGCGTTTATGTGAAGGTAATGGCCAATGCCAGCACCCTCGAAGAGGTGTATTTCTGGAAGAGCATGCACGAACAGAACTACGTGTACCTGTTCGATCGCTCCGGCGGTGGCCCGCAGCAACCGGCAACGCTGCCCACGCATATCAAGGACCTCAAGTTCGATCCTTACCGCAGCCTGGCGTGGATTGTCCGCGAACATCATGACTACGTAAAAACACCACACCGTTCTCGGAATTCAAGTGGGCGAACTTTTTCAGGACCCGTATTCTGCTGGGCCATGACATACTCGCGGGCAAACACACCTTCTATGATTTCGCCTTTGCGGTAGATGAACACGGTGCGCTCGAAGTTACCGACGACGGCAAAGAAATCCTCGAAGAGGCGCTGTTCCTGGCAGCCAGTGAAGAAGCACGCGGACTGCCGGGCTTCCGAGGGGCTATGGTTTAGGGAGGCTGTGATTAAATCCAATCATTGCATACATCATCCTGTAGGAGCGCCGTCCTCCGGCGCGAATCGCGGCCATGAGGCCGCTCCTACAGTTTAAAGGCGGTACATTTCCACAAGAGACTCCCATGTCAGAGGAAAATACAAAATTCAAGGGTTTCGGTCTACCGATTCTGCAAGGTGTGCTGCCCATAAAGGGCTCGGAGATTCCGGCCGAGCTCATTGCCGGTCTCACGCTGGCAGCGCTCGCGGTGCCCGAAGTGATGGGCTACACCAAGATTGCCGGCACGCCGGTGATCACCGGGCTCTACACCATTCTCATTCCCATGGCGTTGTTTGCGTTTTTCGGGTCTTCACGGCACCTGGTGGTGGGCGCTGATTCGGCGACGGCGGCCATCCTCGCCGCCGGCCTGGTGGGCCTCGCGGCTACCGGCTCCGACGAGTACGTAGCGCTGGCCGCGGTGCTCGCGTTCATGGCCGCGGGCTTTCTGATACTGGCGCGCATTGTCGGCCTGGGCTTCATGGCGGACTTTCTGTCGCGCACGGTGCTGATCGGTTTCCTGACCGGGGTCGGTCTGCAGGTGGCGCTCGGCGAAATAGCCGGCATGTTGGGTCTGAAGGGTGGGGGGCACGGTACTATCGGTAAAATCTGGAATGACATTCAGCAGATTGAACAGGTCAATTTGTATGCGCTGGCGACAGCGGCCAGTGTGCTGATCGTGATTGTCGGTTCGAAAAAGATTTCGAAAAAAATACCCGGTGCACTGATCGCCGTAATCGGCGCTATTGTCGCCAGCTGGGCGTGGAACCTCGAAGCGCACGTGCATGTGCTCGGCGCCGTACCCAGTGGTCTGCCACACATCGGACTGCCTGAGGTGAAGTGGAGCTGGGATCTCATTGCCAAGCTGGTTCCGGTAGCGTTTGCCATGTTCGTGGTTATCCTGGCACAGAGTGCCGCCACCTCGCGTGCTTACGCCGCGCGTTATAACGAGCGCTTCAGCGAAGATACTGACCTGGTCGGCCTGGGCCTGGCCAATATCGGCGCCGGCCTGTCCGGCACCTTTGTCGTCAATGGCAGCCCGACCAAGACACAGATGGTCGACAGTGCCGGTGGACGCAGCCAGCTGTCGCTGATTATCACCTCGGTTATTGTTTTGCTGGTGCTGCTGTTTCTTACCGGTCCACTGGCCTGCATGCCGGATGCGGTTCTGTCCGCTATTGTGTTTCTGATTGGTATCGACCTGATCGATATCAAGGGTATGCAGAGTATCTATGCGCAAAGGCGTTCCGAGTTCTGGGTCGCACTGATTACCGTACTCATGGTTGTCTTTGTAGGCGTGGAGCAGGGCATCATACTCGCTATCGTATTGTCCCTGATCGATCACACCCGGCGCGGTTACCGGCCAAAGAACGTGGTACTGGTTCCTGCCGAGTCGGGAATTATGCGCGCGCAACCGGTGGCCACCAAGGCCCAGGCGGTGCCTGGCCTGCTGATTTACCGCTTTACGCACAGCATGTACTACGCGAATGCCGAGCAACTGTCGGAAGAGATCACCGATCTGGTCAACCATTCGGACCCACCATTGCGTTGGCTGTGTCTCGATGCTTCCGCGGTCGACGATGTGGATTACTCCGCCGCGGAAACATTACGCTCGCTATCCGGGATACTGAAAGAAAAGGGCATACAGCTGATCGTTGCCCAGGTGCTGGACGACGTCAGGGAGGAAAGTCGTTACAATTTGCGCGAGCTTTTCGGCGAGGATGCCTTTTATGCGACACTGGATGACGTCGTTAAAGACTATCGAAAGCAAACGGAATAAGAGGTTGCTCAAGTATGAGGGGGGACGCTAGCGATGCTGGGTGAGAAAATTCTGATCGCCTTGTCGATGATGTTCTTGTGCACAATTATCCATGCCGCGTTTAGTGTTGCCGGGCTTCACACGCTCGAATGGCGCCTGGCGCGCTTCGGGCCGCCAAGAGGTCCTTTCGACCGGGTTTTAATGGTCTGGCTGATGACCCAGTGGATGTTTATTGCCATTGTCATCGAGGCAGTGCTGTGGGCATTGGTGTACCTGTATACCCCTGAAATCACCGCGCTCCCCGATCCCCAGACGGCCTTCTATTTCTCGATGGTGACCTTCACCACGCTGGGCTATGGTGATGTCGTGCTGACCGGTGAATGGCGCACACTGGCGGCTATCCAGGCGGCCAACGGTGTGATCATGTTTGGCTGGACCACGGCATTGATATTTTACTTCATTCAGAAAATCTATAAAGACGCCTAGTGACTGGAGAAGATTGCTATGTATGAAAACCTGGCCTTACTCGCCGTCTTTGTGCTGGTGTACAGTGCGGTTTCCGGTGCTGTTGAACGTACCTGGATCAGCGGCCCGATTATATTCACCCTGTTCGGTGTGCTGATCGGTCCGGTCGGGTTCGATTTGCTGTCGCTGGAGACGGACCGGGAATTAATCAAGGCGATGGCGGAACTGACGCTGGCCATGGTGCTGTTTACCGACGCTGCCGGCGCTGACATGGGCGTGTTGAAAAAGACCTCCGGACTGCCGGCGCGTTTGCTGTTGATCGGTCTGCCGTTGACCATTCTGCTGGGTTTCGGTGTCGCTGCGCTGCTGGTTGACAGCCTGTCCCTGTTCGCAATCGCGGTGCTGGCGACCATGCTGGCACCCACGGATGCGGCGCTGGGTAAAGCGGTTGTCACCAACACAGCGGTACCCGACGAAGTCCGCCAGGGCCTGAATGTTGAAAGCGGCCTGAACGATGGTATCTGTGTGCCGATCCTGTTGCTGTTCCTCGAACTGGGCCTGGAAACGGCAGATCATTCAGGCCCCTGGTCACTGGCGGTGAAATTGGTCATCGAGGAAATCGGCATCGGTCTGGCCGTTGGCCTGGCGCTGACCTTTGCGGCCGTCAGATTGTTGAAAGTAGCCCGACGTCGACACTGGGTCACGCATACCTGGGCCCAGATACCGATTGTCGCTCTGGCGCTCAGCTGTTTTTCGATCGCACAATACCTGGGAGGCAGTGGTTTTATCGCCGCGTTCAGCGGCGGCATTCTGCTCGGGATTATGGATGCGCATCTGTCGAAGGAAGTAAAAGAAGAATTTCTGCTCGCCTCTGAGGGTACCGGCGATACCCTGGCGCTGATCACCTGGGTGATTTTTGGTTCGGCGGTCGTAGGGCAGGCGGTGGGTAATTTCAACTGGATGATTCTGCTTTACTCGGTATTGAGTCTTACCGTCATCCGTATGTTGCCGGTGTTTCTGTCACTCACCGGCAGCGGTATCGATACCGAAGGTAAACTGTTCATCGGCTGGTTCGGTCCACGTGGCATGGCGAGTATCGTGTTCGCGGTCATTGTCCTTGAAAGCGGGTTGCCGAACAGTGGCCCGCTGGCCATGACTGTGGTGTGCACCGTCATTCTCAGTATCATTGGCCATGGCGTCACGGCTAATCCCTGGGCCAGGGCTTATGGAGAACGCAGGCGACTGGCGCAGCAGGGCGTAACTGGCAAGCGATAGCGATAGCAATGTGCCTGACCAAACTGACCCGGCTAAGCACGCTCGTTGCGTTCGTGCTGGTTGGCTCATCTATCACAGGTCATACCTCTGCCGCAGATCCAGAGGATAACAATCCGCTGGGGATCTGGAAGGGCTCGAATAACAGCCACCTCAAAGGCACATTCAAGGCTGAAGTCGCCTATTTTGATCAGAGTGGCTCCTGGTTTGGCGAGGCTGAACAAAATCTCGGCGCCGGTTCGGGTAACTGGTGGGAAAGCGTGATTCACCCGGGCATTGAGGGCAGCCACTTCATCCGAAATGGCGGCGAAATGTACGGTCGCCTGAGCGGTATACTCGCCAACACAGATGACATTGATGCTGCCGGTTCCAATGTTGGCCACGGCGATGATGTCAGCGATTTCCGCGCCGAAGACGCCTACCTCGGTTGGCGTTCAGGCGACCTGTTCAGCTCGCTGGGCAAAGACTTCCTCGATATCTCCTTTGGTCGCCAGCAGTACGTTGCCGGTAACGGATTTATTTTCTATGACCAGTCGGGTAATGGCGGCAATAGAGGCGCCTTCTGGATCGGCCGGCGTGTTGCCGCCAACTATGCCGGCATCATCCGCCTGAAGTATGATCAATTGAAGAGCGATCTGATCTATCTGGAGGCTGACGACAACCCCGACTCCGATACCAAAGTCGGCGGCGTCACGCTGGATTACAGCTTCGATAAAATCGGTAGCCTCGGTGGCGGTTTCTACAACGTAGACTCCAATATCGACACCCGTGATTCCATGAACGTGTACGACATCCGCTTCATCCTCAATCCGTTTAATGCGTTCAATGTTTCACCGGCCTTAAAACCTTTAAGCTTCGAAGGTGAATACGTCTATGAAGACAACGATGACCAGTTGAAAGCCTCCGGGTGGTACCTCTCCGCCAGCTACCAGTGGGACAACACCTTATGGAAACCGAATCTTGCCTATCGTTACGCCAGTTTCGAAGGGGACAACCCAAACTCCGGAAAGAGCGAGGACTTCGATCCGCTGTTCTACGGCTTCAGTGACTGGGGCAACTGGTATCAGGGTGAGATTCTTGGTGAGTATGTACTTACCAACTCCAACCTGAATTCCCACATGGTCAAACTGAACGTCAAGCCTGTCGATTCCATCTCCTTTAACCTCTTCTTCTACCATTTCCGCCTCGATAATCACGAGGGATTTGGGGTGCAAAGCCAGGATTTTGCCGATGAGTGGAATCTTACCGTCGACTGGACAGCCAACGAGCACCTTTCCTTCAGTCTCGTCGGCGCATACGCCGATCCGGACAGTGGCGCCAGGGAGTTCACCGGCGGTGACGACGAATGGTCTTACGGGATGCTGTACGGCATTATCAGTTTCTGAAATGAAGAACCGATGAATCAATCCAGGCGCGAGGTAAGGTATGGAAGGACTCGATCAAATTGCCTCTGTTATTGCCTTGAGTATGGGTATGGCATGGGCCAGCGGCATCAATCTCTATGCCGCACTACTTACGCTCGCGGTGCTTGCCAACACCGGCAACATCGCGTTGCCGGAACAGTTGCAGATTGTCGCCGACCCCTTGGTAATGACAGCAGCCGGAGTGATGTATATCGTAGAGTTTTTCATGGACAAGATCCCGGGTGTCGATACCGGCTGGGACGCATTGCAAAGTTTTGTGCGTATTCCTGCGGGCGCGATCCTGGCGGCGACGGCCATCGGGGATGTGACACCGGCCGCGGAATTAGCCGCGGCGATTCTGGGAGGCGGTCTCGCGGCGGCAACTCACGCGACCAAGGCGGGCTCGCGCGTGCTTATCAATACGTCGCCAGAACCTGTGACCAACTGGAGTGCATCAATTGGCGAGGATGTTGCGGTTATCGGTGGGGTGTGGGCGGCACTGAACCATCCCTTTGTTTTTCTCGGTCTGTTGCTGCTGTTCATTCTGCTGATGGCTTGGATACTGCCGAGGTTGTGGCGAGGAGTGAGGTTGGTTGTGTCGAGACTGCGCGCCTTGTTCGGTCGAGCGCCTGAGTCGACGGCGGTCGCCAAAGCTGCGGACAACGATCGTAAACAGTTAAAAAAATAGGTGTTGCCAGCGAATTAAGTATCCAGACTATTAACGACAGTACGTGCTAAAGTGCCACCCTGGATTTCAAGATATGTAACGCTGATGCATCTGAAGATCGTGTTTTTCCTTGCTGGTCTTGTCCTTTGCCAAGCTACCATCGCCGGTGAGACAACCCCAATAGAGCATGTCGGACGTTCGGTTTGCACAGAATGCCATGAGGAGCAGGATGTGCAATGGACCGGCTCTCATCATGACCTGGCTATGCAGCCGGCTACGGCGGAGTCGGTGCTTGGAAATTTCGATGATGCCAGTTTGACCCACTTCGGTGTGACCACATCCTTTTACAATAAGGATGGCAGGTTTATGGTTCGCACCGAAGGGCCGGATGGCACGCTCGAAGACTACGAGATCAGGTACACCTTTGGTGTCGAGCCGCTGCAACAGTATCTGATCGAGTTTCCCGGTGGCCGCATGCAGGCGTTAAGCCTGGCCTGGGATGCGCGACCGGAAGATGAGGGTGGCCAGCGCTGGTTTCACCTTTACCCCGATGAAAAGATCACCCACGATGACGAGTTGCACTGGACGCAGCCCAGTCAGAACTGGAACAGCATGTGCGCGGAATGTCATTCGACCCGGCTGGAAAAGCACTACGACCCGGTCACCAGGACATTCTCGACAAGCTGGTCAGAAATCGATGTGTCCTGTGAAGCCTGCCATGGGCCAGGGTCGGACCATGTAGCATGGGCAAAGCATAAGCCAGGTTGGGAAAAGCGCAAAGCAAATAAGGGTTTGATGCTGCAACTTGATGAGCGTGGCGACAGCCACTGGAAGATTAACCCGAAAACCGGGAATGCTACTCGCAGTAAAGTCCGCAGCACTGACAAAGAGATCGAGATGTGTGCCCGCTGTCATTCAAGGCGCAGCCCGATAAGCAGTGACTACGTGCATGGCGAGTCCTTGCTGGATGATTACCTGCCGCGACTTCTGGACGAGGGCATGTATTACGCCGATGGCCAGATGGACGACGAGGTATATGTCTACGGCTCCTTCTTACAGAGCAAGATGTATTACGCCGGTGTGACCTGCAGTGATTGTCATGAACCACACAGCCTGGCATTGAGAGCTCCCGGCAACGGCGTGTGTCTGCAGTGTCACCAGGCAGACAAGTACGACCAATCCAGCCACCACTTTCACAAGGCCGGTTCACAGGGGGCGAGCTGCGCGGAATGTCACATGCCACCCAGGACCTATATGGTGGTCGATCCGCGTCACGATCACAGTATGCGTATCCCGCGCCCGGATCTTTCGGTGAAGCTGGGGACGCCAAACGCGTGCAACAATTGCCACCAGGATAAGGATTCGGAATGGGCAGCGGGGCAGGTTAAAACCTGGTACGGGGATACGACGACAGGCTTCCAGGCGTATGCACAAACCTTACACGGTGCTCGGCATGAAGAAGCGGGCAGTGGAAACACGCTGGCGGCATTGATTAGGAACACGGATACACCGGCTATTGCACGCGCAACGGCGTTTGCTGAGATCGGACCGCACCTGAGCGCTGCGACGATTGATGTACTGCCACTGGGACTATCAGATGATGACCCGGGTGTTCGCGCCGCCGCCGTGGCGGTGCTGGACTATGTACCACTGGAAATACGCGTGCGACTGGCATTCCCGATGCTGGACGACCCGGTACGCGCGGTGCGCATCGAGACGGCGCGGGTGCTGGCGTCCGTCCCGGCTGGTGAGCTGTCGAAGGATCAACGGGCATTGCTTGAGAAAGCAATGCAGGAATATGTCACGGCGCAGCAGGCGATGGCCGAGCGCCCGGAAGCCCAGACCAATCTGGGTAATCTGTATGCAGCGCGGGGGGAATTTGATAACGCCGTTACATCCTATCAAACCGCAATCGATCTCGATGCTGCCTATGTTCCGGGCTACGTCAATCTGGCTGATCTGTACCGCTCTATTGGAAAGGACACCGAAGCAGAAAAATACCTGCGCCGGGCAGCCGAAGTGGCCCCGGAGAATGCCGACGTGCACCATGCATTGGGGTTAACCCTGGTGCGCCAGAAGCGTACCGACCAGGCGCTCAAAGAACTCCGGCTGGCGTCTACGCTGAATCCGGATAATGTGCGCTATATCTATGTCTACGCCGTGGCACTTAATTCAACAGGCAAGCCCGAACAGGCGATCATGGTCTTGCAGGGCGCGCACAACGCGCATCCCGATAATGCTGACATCCTGAGAGCGCTGGTGGCTTTTCACCGCGATAGCGGAAACCAGCAGGCAGCGCAGGACTACGCGGAAAAGTTGCAGGCGATTTCACCTTGAGGAAGCCGCGCATCAGGTGGACGTATTCATACCGGTGACTCCGGCACTCAGCGTGAAGCGCATGGCCTCTTCCATGTTCATGTCCAGGGGGCATACGGCACTGCGCGGCATCAGTACTGCATAACCACCAATCATATAACTCAAGGGTAGATAAACCAGGATACTGTCTTCTTCCCGAATTTCTTCCGGCAGGCGTTCCGGTATGGCCTGAGAGACGAACCCGATCACTTTCATGCCGGTGTCTCCAATCGAGACCGCTACTACCTGCTCAAATTCCTTTTTTTTATCCGGAGAGAAGTAGTCGAAAAAGTCCCGGATAGCTCGATATACCGATTTAACAAACGGCAAGTGGTAAAGAACCTGCTCTCCCCAGGCAAACAGGCGCTGTACCACATAAGCATGCATCAGCACCCCAACGAGAAATACCACTACCAGGCCGGCAATTGAGCCCATGCCGGGCCAGTACAGGTTTTCCGGCAGCACCAGTCGAATCACGCTCCCCAGTGCAGACTCCGCCGAAACCACCATCCAGTAGAGGAGATAAAGCGTGAGTACGACCGGCAAGATGGTTATCAGGCCGGTGAGAAAGGATTTGCTTATGTATCTCAGCATCAGGAGTTTCTCCGTTTAAATGTAAGCATTGCTCAGTCGCGGCCGTAAAGCTTACGCAGCTCAGTCTTGGCGGCTTCCAGAATCAATTTCTGCTCCGGGTCCAGGTGCCTGCCGGCGCGGTTTATATAGAAGACCAGCATCGACATTGCAGAGCGGAACGCGGGGGATTTGCGCCGCTGGCTGGCCTCGGCGGAACGTTGCAGGGACAGGGCTATACGGTGCGGATCCTTCCAGGTAAAAACACCTTGTTCGAGATCCAGCGCATCGCTCTCTTGTGTGACGCGGCTCGACCAGTTCCTGTCCTCTTCGACCATGCCCGTACTCTCCTGTCCACTCAACCGACGAGATAGATCAACCCCACCGTCAGCAATGCTACCGCCAGACTCTGCAGTCCACTCCAGAGCCAAAAGGTACCACCGACGCGACCGAGAAAGACGCCGAGCAGGAAGATGATTATCAATGCCACAACCATTGCCGCCGGTAGCGGTCCGGGCACCAGCACCATACCACTGCGTGCAAGCCACAGCGGTACAATGATAATCAGGGCAATAAGCAGCGGGGCGATGCCGTTGACCAGGGCAACCAGCCAGGGGATCCATGCCGCAGCCCGGGCATGGTGGCTCTCGTTGAGCGAGGTCACCATCGCCTGTTCGAGTTGCGCCAGGGTACGGCGTCGTTCAGCCGCTTCACTGATGTAAGCGCTGGAAATACCGCTCATGCCGAGCGCCAGCGCCGCAGCGAGACAAGTTGTGATCACCACCGCAAGGTCGACACGTTCACTGACGTAGAAACCCATAAGCAATCCAAGCATTGTCAAGGCACCATCGAAACCGTTGACAACAAAATACCGGCGCATGATTTCCCCGGAGCCGGAAATCTCGAGCAGGGTTGTGATTTGTTTCAATGCCACTGGAGCATTACTTGCCAATGACAGAAACTTCGTCGATGCTGTGAAGGGAAGCCCCGTTTTCACTGATCGCAGCGCTGATGCGTTCAAAATCAAGCCCGTCACCCTCGATTGCCACCTGCAATGTCTCGGTCTGCTCATCCACCTCTACTACCCGGATATCGACACGGTAGCTTTCCCCCAGCGCGGCAATGGCATGGGCAAAATCGAGGGCGTTGGGCTGGTGTGGTTTGAGTACATCGAGAACGAGGCGTTGGACACTGGCCATCAGAATTTCCTTAACCTTGAGTAAGTAACCAGGTGCTAGTGTCACCCGGTACTCTGTGCTTGGCAAGTCAGGGAATATCGATCCCAGACCTGTTTAGCCAGCTTGTCAGGCGTATCAGCGGCAGGCCGATCAGTGCGTTGGGATCTTCTCCCTGCATGGATTGGAAAAGGCTGATGCCCAGGCCTTCCGATTTGAAGCTGCCGGCACAGTTATAGGGTTGTTCGCTCTTGAGATATCGATCTATCTGCTGGTCTGTGAGTTGACGAAATATAACCTGGTAGGGAATCAGGTCGACCAGCGCATGGTCACTGGCGGCATCATACAGGCACAGACCGGTCAGGAAACTGACCCGCTGTCCGGCCAGGCGGCGTAATTGCGCGCAGGCGGTTTCGTGGTTGCCGGGTTTGCCGAGCACCTCATCCCCGCATACCGCAACCTGGTCTGACCCGATGATCAGGGCACCCGGGTACTGGCTCTTGCCGGCGCGCGCCTTGGCTTCGGACAGACGCTGTACCAGCGCATCAGGACTTTCGCCTTCCCTGCGGGTTTCATCGACGTCCGGTGCAAGGGTTTCGAAACTAATACCCAGACGCTGCAGCAGCTCCCGGCGGAAAGGGGATGTGGAAGCAAGTACCAGTGTTCTGTGCTGTTCTGATGTCATGACTGGGCAAAATAACTCTGCAGATATTCTTCGAATGATACCCCGTCTGCAGCTTCCCAGGCTTGCTGGTCTTCAAGGGATTTCGCAGTCAGTTCCGAAAAGTAACGCTCGCTGATCTCACTCATCGGCAGATTATTGAAGAAATGCCGGTGAATTTCCGACATGCGCTGGGCGAAGTGATAGAAGCCTTCACCCCGTTCACGCATTTCGCGCAACATGCGTGCCGAGGGTGTCAGCTCTGGATCGTTTACTTTTTTCCGTTGTGCCTCCAGTGCTTTGCAGTACGGGTTGCCCTTCGAACTGCGATCGAGTAGTTCGCACACCGCCTGCATCTCCTGCATGAGTTCGTCAGCCCATTCGCGTAACGGAATCGAGCTGTCATCACGGGTCAGTCTCAGCTCCGGATCGCGGCCCTGATGTGCAGTGCGCAGTTCGTTCTCATCTATAGCGCTCCGCTCCTTGTCGCTAATGACGGGACTGTCGTGTAACAGGCAGAACAGCAGGAAGCATTCAAGGAAGTGCAGTTGCCGTTCGTTTATGCCGAGCGGGTCGAAGGCGTTGACATCAAGAGAGCGTAGTTCAACATAGGAGACACCGCGCCGTTTTAGTGCCAGGGTAGGTTTTTCATTGCCTTTCAGGACTTGTTTCGGACGGATGGTGCTGTAATACTCGTTCTCGATCTGCAGTATGTTGGCGTTCAGCTGCCGGTATTCGCCGTTGACCTCGACACCTATTTTAGCGTATTCGGGACAGGGTGTTTCTATGGCACAGGTGAGGCTTTCCACGTAGCTATCCAGGTTGTCGTAATTTGCCTTGATCCCGTATTCATACTCTTTATTGTTCTGATAGCCGATATCTCCCATACGCAGAGAGGTGGCGAAAGGCTCATAATAGGTGTTTTCGTTGAACTCATTCAGCGTGGTCGGTGCATCGCCCAGAAAGGATTTGCAGATCGCCGGTGAGGCTCCAAACAGATAAGGAATCAACCAGCCGAAGCGTTGCAGATTACGTATCATCCCCATATAGGATTCGGAGATGAAATCCTGCAGAGGCAGGCGATTGCCTTCCAGTTGGGCGTAGATCGGCCAGAACTCGGGTGGAAAGGAATAGTTGAAATGGACGCCCGCTATAACCTGCATGACGCGGCCATAGCGGTTGCCCAGACCTACGCGGTAGACATGCTTCATCATGCCCGGATTCGAGGTCCCGTAATTGGCAATGGGGATACTGGTTTCACCGGCGACAACGCACGGCATGCTGGTCGCCCAGAAATACTCCTTGTCAAGGCGCTGGTAAACGTATTGCTGAACGTCGCGAAGGAAGTCGAGTACCTGGCGGATATGGTGAAACGGGGGCGTGATGAACTCTGTCAGTGCTTCCGAGTAATCCGTGGTTATGTAGGGATGTGTGAGTGCAGAGCCCAGGTTGCGCGGGTGTGCTGTCTGGGCAATGCTGCCTGCTTCGTTGACGCGCAGGCTCTCTTTTTCTACCCCGATCGAACTGTTTCGCATCAGCTGCGACTGCTTGAGATCAGTCAGTCGTCGCAGTCGTTGATGTGCTTTGTCATACACCGTTACAACAGTTCCAGGTCCGGCGGATACTGGTCTGAGCCAAGACCGGTTTGACGGACCAGGTCGCGTAACGCAGGTTGCAGGGCTTCTTCGATCACGGGATGATAAAAAGGCATACGCACCATTTGTTGTACGGTGAGCGCCTGTTCCATACACCAGTTCAGCAGGTGTCCCAGGTGTTCACCATGTGGAGCAATCATTGTGGCACCCAGCAAACGGCCGCTGGATTTATCAGCGTACACACGCAGTATACCCTTGTTCTTTCCCATGATCAGGGCACGACCCAGCATGCCAAAAGGAACATCGCTGACAAGGGTATTGTCCAGGTCGAGTTCTGAATAACCTGCGCCGACCATCACGATTTGTGGATCCGAGAAAGTAATATACAGCGGTGTTTTGCGACGAAACGCGACTGGAGTCCCGGTGCCGGCATTAATGCCGGCTATACGCCCTTCATCCGCTGCTTCGTGAAGTAATTGACGTTCATAGTTAACGTCACCGGCGATGAATACCGGCTTGTCACCGATCTGCATGGTGTCGGGATTATAGTCGGGTACTCCATTGGCGTTCAGTTCGATACCCGCCTTGTCCAGTCCAAGCGTGTCGAGATTGGGACGCCGGCCAATGGCGACCAGAACCTTGTCAACCTCAACGTGGCGCTCGCCCGCGCTCACCCTGAGTTTTCCGTCAGCGGCCTCTTTGATACTGGCCGGGTGTCCGAGCCACAGGGGCATTTCCTTGCCGAGTATTTGAATAGCGGTTTCATTGACCTTCGGGTCGTCCAGGTTGCCGATAACTTTCAATTGATCGATGCCCGTAACCTGGACCCCGAGCCGCTGACAGGCTTGCCCGAGCTCCAGACCAATAACACCCAGTCCGATAACTGCCAGTGATGCGGGTAAATCTTCCAGCTCAAAAAATTCGTCGGTCGTGAGTATGCGCTCACCGAAGGTTTTCCATGCGGCCGGAACGATGGGCGTGGAGCCTGTTGCGATGACGATACGTTTGGCGCGGATACGGCGCTCGCCCACCTGCAGCAGGTCGGGTTCGAGGAAACGGGCGTTCTCGGCAATGAACTCGTCACCCATTTCATCGGTACTGCTGGACAACACCTTGTCGACAAAAATACCACGCAGATCCTGTACGTGTTCGAGCGCTTCGGGGATATCGACACCCAGTGCATCGCCGCCGGTAATGCCTTCGCGTGCAAAAATCGAGCGGCGGTGAAAGTCTTCGGCGATCTGGATCAGGGCCTTGGAAGGCATGCAACCGACGCGGGCACAGGTGGTACCCAGCTCACCGCCATCCACCATGACGTAACTGTCGGTGTTGCGCTTTACCTGGCCAAGGGCATAAAGGCCGGCGCTACCGGCGCCTATGATGGCTACATCTACTTGTTGTTCCATAATACGTTCAGACAGATCCGGAAAATCGAATCGGGTTGATTGCTAGCGGGCAGCCGGGGAGCACTGGGCCAGTGCCAGTCCGCCACCCGTATGTGCGGATTTGGATTGATAAAGCGCTTTGTCAACCTGTTCCAGCAGGCTGGCGAAGTTGTCGCCGTGTGTAGGTGCTTCTCCCAGTCCGAAAGTCACGCTGATATCGATGCTGTTGACTGCGGCCCATTCACTGACCCTGTGCTGGATTCGACTGGCAACCACTTCAGCTTCATTGAGATCGGAATCTTCCAGCAGCATGACGAATTCGTCACCACCATAGCGGGCTGCGATATCCGTACCGCGTATGCTGTTACGGACTATGTCTGCAAACTGCTTGAGCACCAGGTCACCGGCAGCATGGCCCAGCTCGTCGTTGACCGCCTTGAATTTGTCCATGTCAGCAAACAACATGGCAAATTTCTTTTTGTTTCTCTGCAGGCGCTGGAACATGGTCTGCGCCACATCCTGTAAGGCGCGCCGGTTGAGCAGCCCTGTCAGCGTGTCGAGATTGCTATGCGCTTCGAGTTCATTACGGCTGCGCTCGATACGTCCCATCAGTATGTAGGAATAAACCAGGATGATGCCACCGAACAGGTTCAGGAATACCAGTCCAGGGGACAGCTCTGCTCCATTGATGGTGTATCGGGCTGTCAGTACCAGCATGGTTGCAGTAAAGCTGCCAACCATGGCTTCGGCAAACAGGCGCATGCCGTAACGCATGCCATTGCCCAGTACCACCATGATAAAAACCAGCAGGGAGGGCGGAATCGGGTAAGGGTCGTTCAGAACACAGATCGACACAATGACGATATCCACCCACATGGCAACGTGATAACGCCGCGGGTGAATATGAAATTTTGCGGCATGCAGAAACAGCAGCGTATTGAGGGCAAAATAGACGGCGAATGCCAGGTTAAGCTGTGACAATGACCAGTACGCGGGCTGGATGCCATCGACCATGTTAAAGAAAAGAAAACCCAGTATGAGGAACACATAGCGTGTAAAGAACTGGACCTGCTGTTCCTGCCATGACGGATAGCGGTAGGCTCCGTTATCGTCACTGTCAGTTCCATGCCCCGGCTGGTCCCGGCGATCCATGTGACTTCTGCGATCTGTTGACCGGCGTTGATGCATCATTTTATGTCTTCTTTCAACAAGTCCGCTTTGGCAAAAGACCAGGCTACGACCGAGTTATTATAATGGATTTCCGGTTTTTAAGGTAGGGGCTACCAGTAATTTTCGACCGTTATGTGACCTGGAGCACGGCGCCGGTTACGGGTAAGCCCGCGCGCCTGAAGAACCGACTGGGTTGATTTAACCATATCAGGATTGCCGCAAATCATGATCTGCGAGTTCCCGGGTGTTATCTCCAGAGCTGCCCGGCCTTCCAGCCGCCGGTCTTCGATCGCTGCCGGGATGCGCGCCTTGATGGCGAAATCCGTATCCTCGCGGCTGACGAACGGGATAAACTCAAACTGGTCCGGGTGCGTATTGCGCAGCGATTCCACGGTTTCGGCAAAGCTCAGCTCTTCGGCATGGCGAACTGCATGCACCAATACGATGCGTTGATAGCGTTGCCAGGGCTCTGCGGTTTTCAGGATGGAAAGAAACGGGCCTATGGCGGTGCCGGTAGATAACATCCAGAGATGCGGGGCGGCGGGTACTTCGTTCAGGGTGAGGAATCCGGATGCCTTGCGCATAACCTGGACAGGGTCGCCGCTTTCCAGTTTGATCAAGGTGTTTGTCAGGGGGCCATCCGGTACAGTTATAAAATAAAACTCCCGCAGTGATTCACCGGGAGCGTTGACATAGGAGTAGGGGCGGCTGATGAATTCATCACCGATAAGCAGCCCCAGCTTGGTAAACTGGCCCGCGGTGAACGTGTCGACATCAGCCTCTAGCTGAATCGAGTAGAGCTTGTCTGTCCATTGCCGCAAGGCGTGTACACGGCCCTCGCACCAGCGTTTAGGATCAATAGCTTTTGTCATTGTCAGGCCTGATTTGCCGTCGTGCCCGCAGGCATGGATTGCCATGTACGCTCGATCAGCTGCAGACATAGCCATGCGTCCATGAGCTTTCGTTCAGGGTCTTTATTTTCCATAAGCGTGCTGGCCTCGTTAAAGATAGCGGCCATCTGTGATTCATCGAACAGTTGCAGGGTCAATGCCAGTGTTTCAGCCGGTTCGCTGAGCAGGGAAGGGACCAGCTCTTTTTCTGCAATCGGCGAGTTTTCTGCAGTGAGGGCTGCGACCAGCGGCACTTCCTGCAGCTTGAAGTGCAGTTCGCGGGCCAGCACTTCCTCTTCCAGTTTTCGTTGTGCATAGGCATCGTTTCCGATACCGCTTTCGACAGCGCGCATAATTGTTTCGATCAGTTTGCGAATGGCGGCCTTAACCGCTGCCTGGTCGCCGGGCAGGGCACAGCACTGCTGATAGCTGCGGTCCAGCTGCTCCTTGATTTCCAGGATCGTTTCACTTGGTGTATTGGCTTCCAGTGCAGCAGCGCGCTGCACCAGTGTCTGGAATTCAGACATGAAGGCATCCATTTCAACACCGTCTTCCATCCTGGCTTTGGCCAGAACTTCATTGCTGACGTCTCGCTCAGAATCTTCGAACAGCGGGTTGTCTTTCTTGCGCAACAAATGCTGTTCGCGGATACCGGTGTGTTCGGGAAATGGTGTGCTCATTGCCTGCTCCTGATTCGGGAGCCCTACCTTACCTAAAAACCGGCAGCATAAAAACGCCGATTAAATTGTGCACTCTATTTCGCCAAGCCGTTTGGTGAGTTTGAGGTTTTCGGCGTAGTCAACAGGCACCGCGATCAGCGCAGGACCTTCCTGCCTGAAAGCTTCCTCCAGCGCCGGGACCAGCTCTCCGGGGCTGGCGATGGTCTTGCCCCACATGCCGAATGATTTCGCCAGCAGTTCCCAGTCCGGGTTGTTGAAATCCAGTTTTGAGTGGCGTCCCCCGAACTGGTTCTGCTGTTTCCACTTGATCAGGCCATATTCGCCATCTTCCCAGACCATGTATACCACGTTGAGTTTCAGACGCACCGCAGTTTCCAGGTCCTGCACGTTCATCAAAAACCCGGCATCTCCGCAGATGGCGAGTACCCTCCGGTCAGGCTGTGCGAGTTTCGCGCCCATAGCACCCGGCAGTGCGAAACCCATGGAGCAGAAGCCGTTGGAGATCAGGCAGGTATTGGCTTCGTGACACTGGTAGTAACGTGAGATCCACATCTTGTGCGCACCGACATCCGACAGCAGGTAATCACTGGCACCCAGGAATTCGCGCACATCCCAGAGAATTTTCTGCGGCTTCATGGGAAAAGACGTGTCGTCTTTCTCCATGGCAAAATCTTCCCGGATAGTGTTACGCAGTTTCTGCCAGGAATCGATGTTCTGCAGTGGCAGTTTACCCGCATAGTTCCTTTCCATCTCCATATTGATCTGCCACAGGGCGTCTGCAATATCACCGACTACGTCAACTTCCACGGTGTAGTGGTAATCGATCTCCGCGGGCAGAAAGTCGACATGAACTATTTTCTTTTCCATGTCGGCATTCCAGAAAGCCGGGCTGTACTCCACCAGGTCGTAACCCACCGTGATCACCAGGTCGACGTCGTCCATGGCGTGATTAATATGATCTTTCCCCTGCAGCCCCATGGTGAACAGGCAGTGTTTGTCTTCCATGGGCACGGCGCCCTTGCCCATGAAGGTGTTCACGACGGGTATCCCGGTTTTCTGTGACAGGCGCTGTAACTGGGTGGCCGCGCGCTTGCGGATGGCGCCATTGCCGGCAAGTATTACCGGGCGCCTGGCGGCTACGATGGCTTCTACGGCCTGGGTGACGGCTTTGTGGTCCGCTCCGGGGCGGCGTGTTTTGTAACCCGGCATGGGCTCGACCCGGACCTGTTCCTTGGCGACATCCTCGGGTAACTCGATGACTGTGACACCGGGTTTTTCGGCCTCTGCCAGTTTAAAGGCCTTGCGTACCACTTCCGGTATCGTTTCACCGTCAACAACCGAGTGCGCCCATTTACTGATAGGCCGCACCATGGCGATTGCATCCATGTTCTGGTGGCTTTCCTTGTGCAGGCGTTTTGTCGAGCCCTGACCGATGATGGCAACGACCGGTGCCCGATCCATATTGGCATCCGCCAGGCCGGTTACCAGGTTGGTAGCGCCCGGTCCCAGCGTAGCCAGGCAGACGCCGGCCTTGCCGGTGAGTCGGCCGTACACATCGGCTATAAAAGCAGCCGCCTGCTCGTGGCGGCACAGGACGAACTCGATGTTGCTGTCCTGCAGCGACATCATCAAGTCGGCGTTTTCTTCACCCGGGACACCGAAGATATGCGTGACCTCTTCGGCTTCCAGACAGCGAACAAATGTGTCGGAGGCTTTTTGTGATGCGCTTTTCGTTGTGGAGCTGCTGGTCTTTGCTGCGCTTGCCGCTTCGCTTTGTGGCTGGCTCATACGGATCTCCTTGTCGTAGCCCGAGTATAGACCTAATTGAGCCAGTTGATTTCCTGAGCTGTCCGGTCGCCAATGCTGGACTTTGCCACCGAGGTCGGCATCACTGCATCGTGCTGTGACAGTGGTATACGACCGCCCATAATCTCGGCCTTGCGCTGCGGGTACAGGGGAGACCTGTCAGGTTCTGCATAACCATCCGGGTAGTGTGGCTGGTTGTTTGCCGGGTCGTATTTGTCACTGGCCCCCAGGGTGTGCAGAAATTCGTGTGCAATGACCACGTTGTTGCGCTGCTCCAGGGTACGGCCGGCGTAGGCGTTGACCACGCCGATCATGCCCTTGCGCAAGCCCAGCGAATGACGCAGGCGTGCGTGTGTTTCCGGATTGAAGTAGACCACGAACATCTGCACATCCGGCTGCGGTCCGTTGAAACTATCGTTACGCCATGCCCAGTAGCGCAGCTTGAGACTCCACAGCATGATCGAGAGGGTATTGCCATTTGTCGGTGGCATGGGTGGCTGTTCAGGCACCTGCGGCGCGAGCTGAATAGTCACCGGTTCCCTGATCTGCTGGCCATGGCGCTGTGCTTCCGAGGCCAGGAAGGTTTCGATGGCATCGAATGTCCCGGGCGACAGATCGTCGATATAGCTCTGACTGACGCTGCTGTCGTCGCCGTTGACCGGGTAGACCACAACCCAAAGCGGTTCATTCCAGTCGGTGCTGCGCAGCTGGGTAAGCCAGCTGTTCATGCCGACAAAGAACAGCACTACCAAAAGCACGGTTATTCGCAAGGTTTTGAAAAAATTACGTGTTGCCATGCCTATATAGTGGACGCCAAGCAGAAATCTTGAATTCCGGCTGGTATAGTGCGCCTGCCTGAAACCACTGCACCACAGCTGAAACCAGACCTATGTCCCGACCACTGCTGTTGTCCGTTATTGAAATGGGAGGCTACCCGAATTTCACGCCCCTCTACCGGCAGGCCGGATTCGACGTAGTGGTCGAAACGCGTATGCGCAAGGCCATGAGTATAATAAAAAAGAAGCAGCCGGCGGTGATTGTTGCCGAGTTCAACTTCCAGTCGGATTTCCGCGACCGGACCAGTTCGCTTGAATCAATGATGTCGGTGGTCGAGCTCCTGCCGGATACAAAGGTCATCGTGTTCTACGAGAAGGAATTCGGGCACCAGTTCGAGCGCCTGCTGGCCGTCCATAGTTTTCACAAAACCTTTACCTTTCCGATCCCCGAACAGGGCCTGATAGACAGTATTCAGGAGCTCGCCTGAGGATTCTGCTGCCGTGAGGTGTTCAGGTGTATCAGGTGCACAACGGTATCGGTATCAAGGTCAATACCGACATCGAAGCCCGGATTGATAGCAATGGCGATACCGCTGCCGATCCGCTCAAGAATCCAGCTGAACTCTGACAGCAGGCCCCCCTGATAATTCGGGTGGTCCTGCAGGAAAGGCTTGGCACGTTCGGGGCTGGTAAACAAAACAAGCACCCGGGTACCGTCTTCGGCTTCCAGCGTCAGTGGCTGGGCCTTGGTTGATCGTTGAAAACCCTGAATTTCGGAAGCTTCATCCTCTACCGGCATGAATAACTGCTCGGCCAGCAGCTCTTTCATGAAGGCCTCGCTGTCCAGCTGGCCCTGCTGGGCGGCGATCAGTTTTTTTTCCAGTTCGTTGTGGGCGGTAAAGGTTTGTTCCATGAGCTTAAGTTGCCGTTGCGTGTAGGGGTTCCCAAGTGTGCAGAAATTCTCCGCATAAATAAATAGGGTAATCCAGGGGGTTTGTGTTTGTCCTGCCGGCCAGGCAGTATCCAGCAGGCAAAAAAAGGGGCGGCACAAGGCCACCCCTTAACTACGCCAAATAAACAGCGCAAAACAAACAGCGCTAAATATCAGTCATTGTGGTTGTGTCTGATGACTCCGCTGAAGAACTTCGGACCCGCACCATATGGTGGTTGCACAAAGCTGGTGTCGGGCGTGTTGTCAGCTTGCCCGATTTGCTCACTTTCCGGCTGAGGCAGATTACCCGGATTTTTTGAATCCACGGTAGTCACGCGGCCCTGTCCAGTACCAAACTGTGCATCAGTCACAGTGTTGTCTGGCAGGCTGTCCAGATAGCGGCGCAGCGCATGCACAGGATGCAGGAAGTTATCCGGCGCAACCTGTTTGACAGTAGGACCAATAATAACGCCCTCACTGTTCACCGGTTCCGCCAGCGTGATGGCACTGGCGTAATTATCTGGATCGGCCAACTGGAAGAACTTGAAGTTAGCACCACCGCCGGTACGACAGACATCATCCAGCGGGTTGCCGTGTCCGTAACAGGAAGCAAATACGTAACGCTTGCCCAGATCCAGCGGCTGACCACCGATTTTTGTTTCAACAACACGACTGCCTGAACTGCTGAAAGGCCTGTTCTTAAGGTCGACTTTTTGTTCTATGTTGGCAAGACCAAGGTACCAGCCACCACGTTGCATGAACACATTACGGTCAAATACTGCACCCAGAATGGTATTCAGGCTGTTCTGGATGGACTGACCCGAGAAGTCAGCGATATTGACTGCAGGCGCAATCGGGAACCAGGTATACAGGTCACGTAATGTAATCGCGCTACCCGGCAATACAGCGTTACCGAAACGGAAGCCGTTAGCCATGGAAACGTCCACGCCGTTTTCCCAGCCGGGAACATTGTATACATCGGCCACGCTATTACTTACGGAAAGGATGCCATCAGCAATAAAATTGTTCAGCGTGTCTTCCAGTACGCTGTGCCTTAACAGCAAGGTATCGGTATAACCCACTACGGTGTCGAGGTCGTCCACGAGCTGCAGACCTTTTGGCGCAGGAGGGTTGAAACCACCCGGGCGGAAGGTGTGGCGAATAATCTCACCATCTTCGCCGGCGATGAAGTCTTCTTCCATGGCGGCAACCAGTTCGGCCATGGCCGGGTCTTCTGCGACAGACTCATCAACAGGGATAGCTTCCCATGCAAAATCAACGATATCGCCACCATCCATTTCAAGGTCGAGGCGACCGACATACATGTCACGGTTGGTTTCAACTACAATAGCCGCACCCTTGCGAAGTTGCTTGCGTTCGCCATTGCTCAAATCAGCACCGGGTGTTGTTCTTGTCACATCGTCCTTATCCACCAGCAAAGCACCCAAAGTAACTTCATGGGTATGCGCCGAATACATCACGTCGATGTCTTCGAAGCTTTGCGCAATCTTGATGTTCTGCGACAGGCCAAGCTCGGACTGGACTACGATCAGTTCTGCTCCCTCTTCTTCTTTCACCTTTTTGATCAAGCCGGGTAGTTCTTCAACGCCCTGGGTAAAACGAAAGGTGATATTGAAGGTGTCGGCCTGTTGCGGGACGATAGAGGCGGTAATACCAATAACGGCGATTTTTGTGCCGTTGCGTTCCAGCATTTGATACGCCGGTAATACCGGTTGGCCGTGCAAAGGTGCTGGTAACGGGGCCGCGTTATAGAGATTGGCAGCCACGGCCGGGAAGCTTGCCTTGATAACACCCACACCTGGAGGGGTCGGGAAAGGTGTAGTATCCAGGTTTTCAGTACAGGTATAACCACTGGCTGCATCGGTCAGGCCTTCAATAACAGGCACATCATCACAGCCGATATAACCGGACATGGTGCGAATATTACCCGGAATAGTTGGCTTCGGGCCGAATGTAGTAAAGCGATTACGGAATACGCCGGCGCCGTAGCCAAAGTCCCAGTTACCCGGTGTATACACATCGATACCAAAAGCATTCATCGGTATCATCATGGCATCACCCACAGTAAACATGGCTTCTGCACTGCCGTGGGTCAAATCACCCGTGGAAAGCAAAACCGCTTGAGGGTTATCGGCACGGATATCGTTAACGACGGTTTTAAGCCGGGCGAGGCCACCGGAACTGGCGGCTTGATATTCGCTGCCATCCGGGTTTTTCATTATGGCAGCGTGTGGAACCAGCGTGCCGTGCAGGTCACCCATTTCGATCAGCGTGACGTTTGAATCATCTGAATCATGATCATGTGACGCCTGGGCCGCAGGAAGGCCGAGGACGGCGAGGGACAGGGCAGACGCTAACGCGTAGCTCCCCGCCTTTTTAACAAAGTTGTGCATAGCCATTGAGTACTTCTCCGGTATCGTTATTTATTTTGTCTGGTAAATCACGCGACAGACTAGCTGCGGGGGTAAACCCGAGGTATAGGGAAAATCCTTAAAAGGACTGAGTCAGCGCCTGAATATGAACGAGAATTAATCTAGATAGAATGTATAACTTAATATTTATATTAATAATTATGGTGTAACCAGACCCATGCGGATTGCAAGGCGGGTAAGCTCTGAGGAATTGGTCAGGCCCAGTTTCTGCTTTACATTGGTGTGGTGATGTCCGACAGTTTTCGGGCTGACGTTCAGTAATTCGGCAATTTCATTCACCGATTTGCCCTCGGCGCGCAGCCGAAAGACCTCGAATTCCCGCGGCGACAGATTGGCGAGACGCTCGCCATCATCCGACTGCTTGCGTTGCAGCAGGTGCGGCATCATTTCCTGGCCGATAAACACTTCACCACGGGCAACACAGCGCACGGCTTCGATCATGACACGGGAGGCATTGCGCTTCGATATGTAACCGAGAATACCAAGGTCCATGGCACGGCTCAGAAACACTTCGTTTTCATGCACACTGAATACCAGGATGCGGGCGTTCTGGTCGCGCGTCAGAATACGCCGGCTGGCGTCCAGCCCGCCAATACCCGGCATGGTCAGGTCCATGACCACGACGGTGGGGTTACACTCTGAATACCGTTGATAAGCGCTTTCACCATCGGTGGCTTCAGCGACAACCTTTATATCATCGGTACTCTCGAACAGGCGCCGATAGCCGGCACGCACGACTTCATGATCATCGACAAGAAGTACCCGAATGGTTTCCATAACTGCTAACCGTCCTTATTGATCCAGCGGAATACTGACACGAATGATTACTCCCTTGCGGGGTGATGACTGTACGGACATGGAGCCACTCAGGGCCTCGACACGTTCGCGCATGCCGATGAGTCCGAGGCCGCGTCCCGGGTTTTCAGTATCCATACCGCAGCCGTTATCTTCAATACTCAACGTCAATGAATGCTGCTGGCGGGCAAGTTGCAGTGCGACCTGTGTGGCATCGGCATGTTTGGCAATATTGGTGAGGCTTTCCTGGACAATGCGGTACAGGGTTATATTGATGCGCTCTCCGAGGCCCATGAGTTCACCGCTCCTGCTGAAGTTACAGTTGAT
>Ga0316187_10000608_pt1 | contig 28815 bp, 20 predicted proteins | sample CroRivburrow1_MG_FD_204927 | JGI IMG/M metagenome (GOLD analysis project Ga0316187, IMG submission 204927) | Coastal sediment microbial communities from Maine, United States - Cross River worm burrow 1 | ecosystem: Environmental > Aquatic > Marine > Coastal > Sediment | place: USA: Maine... | reverse complement strand
GGGCTGCCGCTGCACCGCTTCGATATCGCCCTGGGCTGAACGACGCTATCATGGCCCGTCTATGGTCATGAAACCGAACGCGGCGAAGACCGCGCAGCTGCAGACGCTTTTACGGCAGGGCTTCCAGGCGCTGAACCGCGGGCAGGTCCAGCAGGCAAGCGACTACTGCCGGCAGATTCTCGGCATTCAGCCGGACCTTGTGGAAGGGCACTTCCTCGTCGGCCTCGTCGCACTCGAGATGCGCGACCGGCGCACGGCACTCAGCGCGTTCGGCTCGGTGACCAGGCTGCAGCCCGACCATCCGGCAGCCTGGGCACAGCTTGCCAAGCTGTTCATCGGTGATGGCCAGCTGAACCGGGCGGATGCCGCCCTCGAGAAGGTCGCGGATGCCAACCCCGACGATCCGCTGGTTTGCGACCTGGTCGGCACGATCTACACGCGCATGGGCGAACACGGCAGCGCCAGGAACTGGTGTGAAAAGGCGATCAGGAACAAGCCGGAGCATCCGCCCTACCTCCTCAATTACGCCAACAACCTCGTTTATCACGGCGAAACCGACGGCGCGATAGCGGTACTTCGAGACATTATCGCCATCGACGAAAACAACCCGCAGGCCCACTGGGTGCTTGCCAGCGCCCGCAAAGCCGGGGATCGCGAGCACGTAGAGCAGATGCGCACGCTGCTGGAGTCGCATCAGCAGCACCCCAGGCTCGAGGCGTTTTATCACTACGCGATCGGCAAGGAGCTGGAGGACCTGCAGGAGTGGGACGACGCGTTCGACGCGTTCCAGCGCGGCGCAACTGTCCGCCGCAAGACCGTGGAGTACGACGAGGCCGCGGAAATCGAGATGTTCGAGTTCCTCGAAGCACGATTTACGGCAGACTGGGTCGATGACGGATCGGCCGGCCATGATGCGGACGCGCCAATATTCGTGCTCGGCCAGCCGCGCACCGGTACCACGCTCATCGAGCGCATCATCAGCAGCCACTCGCAGGTGCATTCCTCGGGCGAGCTGCAGCAATTCGGCATGGCTGTCCGCCGCCTCAGCAAACACACCGACCCGAGACGTTTTTCGAAGCAGCTGTTCGAATCCGCGCTCGAGCTCGACTGCGCCAGGGTGGGTGCCGTGTACATGGAGTCCACGCGGCGGGTCCAGGGCGACACACCGCGTTTCGTGGACAAGCTGCCGCAGAATTACTTGTATATCCCTATGATTCTGAAAGCATTGCCGAACGCCAGGATCGTCCACCTGACCCGCGACCCGATGGACGCCTGCTTTGCGAGCTACAAGCAGCTTTTTGCCGACGCCTACCTGCATTCCTACGATCTCGAGGAGATGGCGCGGCACCATTGCCGTTATCGCAGGCTGATGGCCGCGTGGCGCGACCGGTTTCCCGGCCGTTTCCTGGATATTTCCTACGAAGAAACGGTCTCCAACCTGGAGCCCAATGCGCGGCGCCTGGTCGAGTTCCTCGGCCTGCCCTGGGAGGACGCCTGCCTGCACTTCCACGAACAGAAACATGCCGTATCGACAGCCAGCGCGGTGCAGGTGCGCGAGCCGGCCCATACGCGGTCGATCGGACGTTGGCGCAAATACGAGGACCGGCTGCAGCCGATGAGAAAGGTTCTCGAACAAAACGGTCTCGAAATCCGCGGCTGAAGCGTCTTAATTATCGTTAGGGTATACCGCCAATATTTGCTAAATTCGTTGGCATAACCAACCGGCATTCGGCGCCTTCCAGCCGGATACATCCAGGGGGAGTCATGAAGCGCAACACCAGAAAGCAATCCGGTTTTTATCCACAGCGTACGGCAGTCGCCACGGCGGTATCAGCCGCACTGCTGGCAACCAGCCTGCCCGCGCATTCCCAGCAGGTAGAGGAAATCATCGTCACCGCGACGAAGCGCGAGGAATCGCTGCAGGAAGTGCCGCTGGCGATTACCGCGTTAACGGGCGACTTCACCGAACGCGTAAATCTGGACGACGTCAAGGACCTGATTTCCTTCACACCGGGCATCACTGGCAATAGCCAGGACAGTTTCATCGATGCCGTCAGCATCCGCGGCGTGCGAACCCAGGACTTCGGCGTCGGCGGCGATCCGTCGGCGGCCATTTTCAAGAACGAACTCTACGAAGGACGCAACGGGTCGGCGGTTACGAGCATGTACGACGTCGATCGCTCCGAGGTGCTGCGCGGCCCGCAGGGCTTCCTGTTCGGACGCAATTCCATCGGCGGCGCGATCAGCGTGCACACCCGTAAAGCCGACATCGACGGCGGCTACTCCGGCTATGTCGACGTGGATGCTGGCGAGCGTGGCCGCTTCACGGTCGAGGGAGCCTTCAACATCCCGGTGTCCGATTCCTTCGCGATGCGCCTGGCCGGCTATCACTCCCAGGAAGACGGGTTCGTCTACAACTTTGCCTCGAACACCGACCTGATCGAGCACGACAAGCAGGGCATACGCTGGTCGACAGCATTCGAGCGCAACCAGCTGGCGATCAATACCTGGGTCGAGTACGAGACTCGCGAACAGTCGGGCTCGGTGTACCGCGCCGTTACGCAAGGTGATTACTGGGACACGCTGGTCGGCGTATTCGGCCCCGGCATCACCCCGCAAGGCGGAGAGCGCGACGCGGATTCCGACCAGTCGCTGGGTGACAACGACAACGCGGACATCCTGACGCTCGGCGCACGCATCGACTACGACATGGACGCCTTCACGTTCTCGTCCATAACCGGGTACAAGGACCACGACTTCTTCTACACCGAGGACTACGACGGAACGCCGCTCAATATCAACAACTATCAGCAGGACCAGACGGGCGACTACTTCCAGCAGGAATTCCGCCTTGTTTCCAACAACGACGGTCCCCTGTCCTGGTACGCCGGCGCGTCGTTCTACAAGGAAGAGATCGACACGTTGTTCACGAATTCCGGCGACGAGGATGCTTTCTGCAACTACTACGGCAATTATTACTATCCAGGCAACGGCATCACGGACTGCGCCAGCTACTACGATTACTTCTACCCGGGGTCCCCGTGGCCGGCGAGCCCCGACGGCCTGCTGACCGAACCGGGCCGCATAATCGGTGAGTACACGGGCTGGGCCGCCTACCTCGACCTGACCTACGCATTCACGGACGACTTCGACGTGAGCTTCGGCGTACGCTACACCGACGACAAGAAAGACTTCAGCATCAACGTGCCGAACCCCGAGAGCAATCTCGGGCCCTACTGGGCCTACCTGTTCAGCACGGATGGCGCAATCAATTCGTCGAACAGCTGGTCGGACACGCAGATGCGCGTGGTGGCACGCTACAGCCTGAACGACGACCACCTCGTCTACGCAAGCTACACGGAAGGGTTCAAGTCCGGCGGCTTCGGCAGCTTCTCCCTGGTCGATGCCAATGGCGACCGGGTCACCGGCGGCGAAACCGATCTGAGCGAAGCCGACGGTTACCGGGCCAGGCAATTCGAACCGGAGAGCGTCGATTCCTACGAATTCGGCTACAACGGCAGCTTCGCAGATGGCCGCGCGGATGTTCGCCTGACCGGCTTCTTCTACGACTACCAGGACCTGCAGATTAGCTTCTTCGACACGGACTCGGGTGCCAACACGGTCGAGAACGTCGGCCAGGTGGACGGCACCGGCCTCGAAGGTTCGCTGACGGCCGCTTTCAGCGAGAACTGGGACCTTTATCTAGCGGCGAGCTGGCTCGACACCGAGGCGAGCGGCGTACAGCAGGTCTGCGACGGCGACACGGCCGATGCCTGCGAGGGCCGCCCGTTGTTCTGGGCGCCCGAATGGGCAGGCGCAGCCGTGCTGACCGGCCGCTTCCCGATAGGCGGCGGCGAGATCAGCGGCAGCCTCGAAGCCTTCTGGGAAGGCGAACGCGGCGGCGGCTGGGGCGCATTCCCCGAGACGACGATCGACGCTAACACGCAGATGGCGTTACGCATCGACTACATATCCAGCGGCAACTGGCAGGCAGGCGTGTACGTCGAAAACCTGACGGACGAGTTCACCTACGACGGCCAGAACAACAATGGCGGCATCCTGCCCTCACACTTCTTCGGGCACCGGATGCCGCGCACGGCCGGCGTGCGCTTCCGCTACAGCTGGGAATAAAAGCGATTCATTCGCGGTTCGAGAACCGCTCCTACAACCAGCCGCTTTGATTCCCAGATCGGTTTGCGGGCCGGGGCCCGCTCCTACGGTACCAATTGATGTAGGAGCGGGCCTCGGCCCGCGAACCGGTCGCAGTTCGAGAACCGCTCCTACAGGTCGGGTCAGAAGCTATAGCCGAGATTGATGGAGTAAACCCACGGATCGATCTTGACCGTGCCTAGCTCGCCTGTTACGCCCAGCGCCGTCGCGTCGAGGTCGGACTCGATGTCGATCCAGCGCAGGTCAAAATTCACCAACCAGCCGTTGCCGAAGGTCCAGTCCGCGCCCAGCTGAAGCGCGAGACCGAACGAATCGTCGAGATCGATGTCGTCGATGCCGAGATCGACCAGTGCCTGTTCGACGTCGGTGCTCAAGAACGTCGTGTAGTTCACACCGGCGCCGACATACGGCTGGAACGTGCCATCAGGCAGAAAGTGGTATTGCATCGAGAACGTCGGCGGCAGGTGATCGGTTTCAGCAATCTTCGCACTAACCGGATTAAAGCCCGGATCGACGTTATTGATGATCGACACGTTGATATCGTGATTGAACGGCCAGGACGCGAGAATGTCGAAGCCCCAGTTCGGGCTGAACATGTACGTTCCCATCAGTGTCAGGCTCGTGCCATCGTCAACATTGACCGTTATCGTGTCGACACCGTCGTCGATGACCAGGTTGTCCGAATCTGGCGCCACGACGCCGACGCCCGCACGAAGCACCCACGTACCCGCTTCGTACGCCAACGCGGGCGATGCGACCAATGCCAGCAGCGCACCCGCCACAAGCAGATATTTGCTGGATTTCATGATTGTTTCCTTTAGTCCACGGAGGGACTGTCAAACATTGCAATGTTTTCCGTGGGCCCAGGGAGGGTCCACGCAGGTATTTTAGGCCGTGCAGCGACGCAGCAAGTTAGGACTATGTGAAGCCGGCTGCGGCGAATACCTAGTGACAGCTTTCGGCGCCTAGACGAGTTCAGGCGGCGTGAGGCCGCGCCGCTTCGGAAACCAGAACGGCTTGTCGACGACCTCGGCCCTGGCCATCATCCGCGACCAGTGCATCTCGCGCTGGTAGAAGACCTCCACCCACAGGTTCGAGCCTGGCGCGCCGTGCGGCATGCGGACCGTGCCGAGTGCAATATTCTGCTTGCACACCGGCGACCACGCAGCGGATGTGACAAAGCCAATGTTCCTGCGCGCTTTCGCATCGGCAAAGATATAGGCATGGTGCGCCGGCTTGTTGCCTTCGATGTCGAGTTTTACGAGCCGCCAGGTCGAGCCGCTGCGCTTTTCCTCGGCCAGCGCACGCCGCCCGTTGAAATTGGGTTTTTTGAAATCGACCAGCCAGTCGAGCCCGAGCTCGAGCGGTGAACGGGTCCGGCCCGTGCGCACCGTCGCGTGCGCCGGCAGGAAATCGATGTCCGCCATGATGTAGCCGGCTTCGATACGCGCCAGCTCGAGCGCGTCGGTGCCGATGGCGCGAATTCCCGTGATCTCGCCGGCCGCGAACAGTTTGTCCCAGAGGACTTCCGCCTTTGCCGGGTCCACCCACAGCTCATAACCGAGATCGCCGGTGAAGCCGGTGCGCGACACCATGAGTTCGGTTCCCTCGAAGTCCACGTGCATCAGCCCAAACGGCTTCAACTCGCCGAGACCGTCGATGCCCATCCGGCTCAGGATCGCAAACGACGTCGGCCCCTGCACGGCGAGCGCCGCCACGTCCGCGGTTTCATCGGTGATACTCGCGTCGAGGCCGATCGCCGCATCCATCAGCCACGCGCAATGGCGTTCCTGCGAACACAGCCGGTACTCGCCGTCTTTGAGGTGAAAGATCGTGCCATCGTCGATGACCTGTCCCTGGTCGTTGCACCAGACCGCATAGGCCACGCGTCCCGGCCTTATCTTGCTCATGTCGCGCGTGACGAGACGGTCGATATAGACGAGCGCATCGGGTCCCGCGATGCGGTACTTGGTCATAGGCGTAAGGTCGAACACGCCGGTGGCGTTGCGGATCGCGAAATACTCGGTGTCGGCGCAATAAAGCGCGTCCGGCACCGTGTAGCCCTTCCAGGTATGCCAGGAATTGAGCGTGTCGAGCGCCGCGAGACGCGAATAAAACGGCGTGCGCAGCCGGCCCTGGGGAACTTCGATGGCGCTCATGCCGACTGCTCCCTGATTATGAACCGCGCCGCATTGCGCCCCGCAGCGCCGCTCACGCCACCGCCCGGATGCGCGCCCGCACCGCAGAGATACAGCCCGTCGAGCGGCATCCTGTACTGGGCAGCGCCGCACACCGGGCGAACGAACATGAACTGGTCAAGCGCCAGTTCACCGTGATGCCAGTGTCCCCCGGTAATGTGGAACTCACGTTCGATGTCCGCCGGCGTCAACAACTCGCTCGCGGTAATGCGCGATTCAAGGTCCGGCGCATACCGCCCGATCGTTTCGATGCAGGTCTTCGTAAAGGCCTCCCTTGCGGCATCGTCCCAGCCATTCTTCAATGCATACGGCGCGTACTGCACTACGCAGGACATGACGTGTTTGCCCGTGGGCGCGAGCGTCTTGTCGCGAAAACCCGGGAACGTCATTTCCACGACCGGCTCCGCCGAGCACTCGCCGTATTTCGCAGGGTTGAAAGCCCGTTCGACGTAGTGCTCGTCGGGCGCGATGACGAGCCGGTCGCCGAACTCGTTCTTCGCGAGGCCGTCGATGCCCGGTAAGCCGTCGAGCGCGAGGTGCAGTTTCGCGGCGTTGCCGCGCATGCGGATATTGTTGATCCGGCGCGTGAAGCCGGTTTCCACGTGACGTGCGCCGACGAGTTCCATGATCGTGCGTTTCGGATCCGCGTTCGAGACGACAGTAAGGCTCTCGAAGCGCTCTCCGCCGGCCGTCTCCACGCCGGCGACTCGCCCGTTCTCCACGACAATGCGCTCGACCGGCATGTTCGTGCGAATGGTGACGCCCGCCGTGCGCGCCGCCTGCGCCAGCTCCTCCGCCAGCGAGCCCATTCCTCCCTGCGGCACCGACAACCGGCCGTGGCCCGCCGCAAGCCGGTACAGGTAGGTCATGACGGTATTGGGCGACCGCGGTCCCAGGTGAGTCCCGAGCACAGCATCGAAACTCAGCGCGCCGCGCAGCAGCGGGCTGTCGAACCGCTCGGTAACCTCGTCGTGAATATTGATGCCGATCAGCCGCAGGAACGTGCGCATCTCGTCCCTGCCGAGCCTGCGCAGGTCGAACCCCAGGCGCGCCAGCGTTGCGAGATCCCTGAACTCGCTCGTTCCGAGCCGCGGCGGCGTCGTATTGAGATAGGTATTGAGCAAATCCGCGAAGCGTGTCATCTGCCGGTGAAACAGCCGATACGACGACACGTCGGCCTCGGCCACACCGGTAACTTTGGCGCCCGAATAGCGTACGTGCTGACCATCCTGCGCCAGCGCGACGGTCTGCATCGCGTCGCTCGCGAGCTTCGGCGACAGCCCCAGTTCCTTGCGCACCTTCGGCTGCAGCTGGTACAGCAGGTGCGCGCAGGCCGATACCGAGTAGCCGTCTGCGAATTCACGCGTGATCGCGGCACCGCCGACCCGTTCGTTCGCTTCCAGCACGAGTACCTTCCTGCCCGCTTTCGCGAGGAGCGCAGCGCACACCAGGCCGTTGTGGCCGGCGCCGATGACAATGGCGTCGTAGCGTTCAGTCATCGCCGAAGTTCTCCGGCACGGTGTTGGGCCGCTTCAGGTCGGCCAGGATCTCGCGCGCCGCATTCGCGCCCGGCGCGGCCATGACGCCACCTCCGGGATGCGTGCTCGAGCCGCACATGTACAGGCCGTCGACGGGTGAACGGTACTGTGCGTACCCCGGCACGGGCCGGTTGAACAGCAGCTGGTCCATCGTCAGCTCGCCGTGGAAGATATTGCCCTCGGTGATGCCGATTTGCGCCTCGATGTCGGCCGGCGTGCGCACTTCGTAATGGACGATCAGGTCCTTGAAGTCCGGGCTGTAGTTCGCGATCTGGTCGATGACCGTCTGCGCGAACGCCTCGCGCTCGGGATCGGTCCAGTTGCGCCCTTCCAGTTCGTAGGGGCAGTACTGGATAAAACAGCTCATGAAGTGCTTGCCCGGCGGCGCCATTGTGGGGTCGACCGTCGTGGGCATCACCATGTCGATATAGGGGTCTTTGGACCAGGTGCCGGCTTTCCAGTCGTCGTACGCGCGCTCCATGCGCTCCATCGAATCGATGAAGTGCATGTCGCTGATTTGCAGGCTGCTGCCCTCGGGCAGCGCCGGGAAAGTCGGCAGGCCGTCGAGCGCGATATTGAGTTTTCCGGACGAGCCGCGGATCTTGAAGTTCTCGACGCGCGTGCGGAAATTCTCGTCGAGGTCGCTCCTGTCCATGCACGTAAGGAAGGTGCGCTTCACATCCATCGCCGACACGACGATGTTCGCGGACAACTCGTCGCCGTTCTCCAGCCCTACGCCCTGCGCCTTGCCGTTCCTGACAATGATCCTGTCGACGCCCGCCTCGGTGCGCAGCTCCCCACCGTAGGACTGGAAGGCGCCGGCGATGGCGTTCGATACCGCCCCCATGCCGCCGCGCGCGAATCCCCAGCTGCCGACGTTGCCGTCCACGTCGCCCATGTAATGGTGCAGCAGGACATACGCCGTGCCCGGCGAGTGAATGCCGAGCGCCGTGCCGATGATGCCGCTGCCGGACATCGACGCCTTGATCACGTCGGTCTCGAAGTACTCGTCGAGATACTCCGCAACGCTCATCGTCCAGAAGCGGATGGATTCGTAAATCCGGTCCTCGCCGACTTCCAGGAATTTTCTGCCAACCTGCATGAGCCCGAGCAGGTCCTTCGGCCTGAACGAGGTCGGATCCGGCGGCGTCGACAGCAGGAAATCGCGGATGATGCGGCACTGGCGCATCGTGTCCGATCGGTAGCGCTCGTACGCGTCGGCATCCCGGCGCGAGAATCGCGCCCGTTCCCGGTACGCCACCTCGGGATCGTGATAGGAGCCGTAGTAATCGCCGTTCTCCATGAACGTGAGCGAGCCGCCGAAGGGCGTGACCTGCAGGCCGTGCCGGTGCAGTTCCAGCGCACGGTAGATTTCCGGGCGCAGCAGGCTGCAGACGTAAGAGCAATTCGAGTAGATCCAGTCGTCGTGCAGGTTGCGGCTGACTGCCGCCCCGCCGATGTAGTCGTTCTTCTCGACACAGACCACATCGAGGCCGGCCTTGGCGAGGAACGCGGCGGTGGTGAGCCCGTTGTGGCCGGCGCCGACGACGATGGCATCATAGGTCTTCATGCGTCACGTCCGGCCTGCGGCCTTGCCAGCTCCTGCAGGATCCACTCCACGTATATGCGCTCCGCGCGCTCCATCTCGGAAAACGGCCCCGGCGTGTAATAGCGCGACCGCACGCCTTTCCAGTTATTGACGATGATGGCCTTGTCCGCCTGCGTCGTCACGTCCCACAGCCAGGTCAGCTCGTCGACGTCGTAGTCCCTGCCCTCGACGGCGTCGTCTCTCACCAGCCAGTAAATAACGCAGCGCGAATTCAGGTGATCCACCGGAGTGAACACGTAACAGACCACGTGGTCGCTGTAGGCGAGCAGGAAGGAAAAGGCGCCGAAGGAGAAATCGGACGCGCCGCCGTCGTAGTCCGCGAGGTTGCCGAGCAATGGTGCCACCGGCCTGCCGTCGCGGCTGCCCGTCAGGTAGCCGTCGAACAACGCCGTGCGGCTGTAGCCGTATCCCATCTCGCCGGGGCGAGCTTTGGTGTCCAGGTAGTCGATCAATAGTTCTTTGAGGCCGCAGGCTTCCATCTTCTCCAGCATAGTTGCCTGCACCCGCGCCCGTTTCGTCGGGTCCAGCATCAAGGTATGCATGCGGGCGTAGTCCGGATGCGCCGCCGCGCAGTGGTAGCACTCCTGGTAGTTCTCTATCGACAGCTTCCAGTTCGCGGGAATGTCGTAGCTCTTGTTCGCGGCGACCTTCAGGTTCGGGAATTCGAACAGCGCCATGGGTTCCGCGAGATCGCGAATGGCCCCGTCGAGAGACGGCGGGTCGTCGCAGAAACAGACGAACATCAGCCCGTGGATCTCGCCGTAGGAAACCGGCCGCAGCGAATACCCGGACCTGTCGAAACCCGCCGGCATGCTGCGCGCTGCGACCAGTTCGCCGTTCGTATCGTACGTCCAGCCATGATACGGGCAGACGAACTTGCGCGTATTGCCGCTCTTTTCCAGGCAAACGAGCGAACCGCGATGGCGACAAACGTTTGCAAAGGCCTTCACCGGCCCTTCCTTGCTGCGAACGATGATTGCCGACTCGCGGGCAACCTCCACAACCTTGAAATCACCGGGCTCGGCGAGTTCGGAAACGTGCCCCGCCAGGATCCAGTTGCGCGAGATTATCTTCTCAAACTCGAGTTCGTAGATAGCGGGGTCGGTGTAGAAGCGCTGGTCGAGAGCGTGCCCGGGTTTCTGTGCCGCGATCAGCGCTTCGATCGACCGCGTATCGTGTTCGTGCATCACTGCGCTCACCGGACAAGACCAGACTGTCGAATCGGACAATCGGGAAAGATATCACAAGCTTATTTGACCAGCTTGTCCTTGCGCAGCCGCTTTGCGAGTTCCTTCGCTTCGCTGAGGATGATTTCGGACGTCGTCTCCCCAAAGTCGGTTCGGGATTCGACGGTATAGATCCTGTCTTCGCTCGCTACGTCGAACATGTCCGTCTGCACCTGCACGTTGACGCGGTAGTCGGCCGACGGCGGCGTGGTGTATTCCTTGTAGTCATAGCGGAAAAAGTCGACCAGGCCGCCGCCTTTTACCTGCGCCTGCACGTCCGTACGCTCCCCGGATACTTCCCGCTCCGCGTTGACGAGCCGCGCCGTAACCACGAGGATCGCGTCCGCGTTCTGCAGCTCTGCAATCGAACGAACGACCTCCTCCGTGACATCGGCCCTCGACGCCGCGCGGTGGTAACCGAATGCATACGTATGGTCGTTGCTGAGATCCTTCGCGAGTATTTCCTCGAATTCCCGGGCCGAACTCGCCCTCGCGGCCGTGCCCACGATGAGCACCCGCTTGTAAGGTGCGTTCGGCAGCTCTTTTGCCCGGGCCACGCGGTCGACCTGAGTTTGTGCCGTGGGGCCCGTGCATGCCGCGGCCAGTGCCGCCAGCGTTGCTATTACTGCGAGTGCGGTACGTCTGTGAAGGTTCAAGGCAGCTCCTCTGCTCACGCCGGTTCACCCAGGTAGTTGTCCAGCCAGTTGCGGAACAGGCCGGCCCAGTATTCTGCCGCACGGCGCACGTCATCCCAAGTCGCATCGTCCTTGCCCTCGGAAATGTCGGTGGACTTGTCGCCGGCGCGCGCCAGCACCTGCCCGGTGACGGAATCGCTCATTTCCATCAGGAACGTCAGCTCGCCATGCGCGACGACGTCTCGCAGCCTGCCGCTCACGTCGAGGACGGCGCCGCCGCTGGTCATCTTCATGTCGATGACCTGGCCCTGCACCTTCATTACACCGGGCCCGGGTTCGTCGACGACTTCGTAGGCGTCCCCGATCGCCTTCGTAAAGGCATCGCGAAAATAGCCTCGAATCCTGTCGATCTCCGCGGGATCGGGCGGCTCCTCGCTCTCCGGGTAATAGATCGAGAGCCCGCCGTTCATGAGCTTCGTGTATTGGCTGAAATCCGCCTGCTCATTGATGTACGCGTACTCGACCGCCGTATTCGGAACCCGGTTGAACGAGCCGGTCACAACCGTCTTCGTGCAGGCGTACAGGGACAGCACGGCCGCCAGGAGCACGGCGACGCTCTGAAATGTCGGATATTTCGTATTCATGACGGGTACAACTTATAGCAGAATGGCGGTCTCACAGATACGGCGGGAATTCGCGATCGGGACTGTTCGCAACGATTCCCCGTTATACTTGCCGCAATACCAGTGCAACCGCGAACCTGATGTGAACGATGAGTAAGTCAATTCGATTGATCCTGGGCAGCGGCGGAGCCCGCGGGTTGGCCCACATCGGCGCCATCCGCGAGATCGAAAAACGCGGCTATGAAATCAAGTCGGTTATCGGCTGCTCCGTCGGCGCGATGGTGGGAGGCTGCTACTGTGCAGGGAAGCTCGACAAGTTCGAGGAGTGGGTGTGCAGCCTGAGTGAGTGGGACGTCGTGCGCTTCATGGATTTCTCGCTGTTTTCCAAGAACGGCATCATGAAAGGCGACATGCTCACGGATACGCTGCGCGAACTCGTCGGCGACCGGACGATCGAGGACCTGCCGCTTCCCTTTGCCGCGGTCGCAACCGATATTAACGATCACAAGGAGGTGTGGCTCAACCGGGGCGACCTGTTCGATGCCATGCGCGCATCGATGGCGATACCGGGTCTGATGACGCCTAAAGAGATCGACGGCAAGACACTCGTGGATGGTGGTTTGCTGAACCCATTGCCCGGCGCGCCCACGTATCTCGACGGCACCCAGTTCACGATTGCCGTCAGCCTCGCGGGACGCGATGTGGACGAGCCTTTCGGCCCGAACCCGCCGGAGCCAAGAGAGAATTCCATCGACCGGTACCGGAAATCGATCGATGAATTCCTCGGCTCGGTACAGGACAAACTCGGCCTCGAGCCGAAGAAGGACAAGAAAGAGAAAGTGGAGCTCGGCGTCTCCGGCGTCATGCTCGAGGCGTTTGATGCGATGCAACAGACCATCGCACGCTACCGGCTTGCTGCTTACCCGCCCGACATACTCATTGAAATCCCCAATAACGTCTGCCGCACACTCGAGGTGTACAAGGCCCGGCGGCTGATCCACGCGGGGGAACACTGGGCCCGCGAAACCTTCGATCACCACGCGCACCTTGCAGGTACATAAATTATTACAGAAAGTTACATATTCCTGCGGTACACTCTCGGGCGCTAAGAAGCTCAGACACTATAACTGTAGGGGATAATCATGATTTCTCGTTTAGTCAGAGCCGTCGCTCTCGCGGCTCTCTTTGTACCTTTTGCCGCGCAGGCAGAGGACAAACCGAACATACTCGTCATCTGGGGTGACGATATTGGCCAGTCCAATATCAGTGCCTACACGATGGGGCTGGTTGGCTACAAAACGCCGAACATCGACCGCGTCGCCAAGGAAGGCGTGATTTTCACGGACTATTACGGCGAGCAGTCATGCACCGCTGGTCGCTCCTCTTACATCACGGGGCAAAGCGTATTCCGCACCGGCCTCTCCAAGGTAGGCCTGCCGGGCGCAGACCTCGGTTTGCGGGAAGAAGACCCGACGATAGCCGGTCTGCTCAAGGCCTATGGCTATACCACTGGCCAGTTCGGCAAGAACCACCTGGGTGACAAGGACGAGCACCTGCCGACGAACCACGGCTTCGACGAGTTCTTCGGCAATCTCTACCACCTCAACGCCGAAGAAGAACCGGAGAACGAGGATTACCCCGGTGACATGGTGCTCGCGGACGGCAGGACGTTTCGCGAGGCCTTCGGGCCGCGCGGCGTCATCCACTCGTACGCGGACGGCCGCATCGAGGACACGGGGCCGCTGACCAAGAAGCGCATGGAAACGGTCGACGACGAAACGCTGGCTGCAGCGATTGACTTCATCAAGCGCGCAAATGCCGACGGCAAACCGTTCTACGTCTGGTGGAACGGCACCCGCATGCACTTCCGCACGCACGTCAAGGACGAGCTGCGCGGCATCTCCGGGCAGGACGAGTATGCGGACGGCATGGTCGAACACGACATGCACGTGGGCCAACTCCTCGACCTGCTGGATGAACTCGGCATCGCTGACAACACCTTCGTGCACTACTCCACCGACAACGGCCCGCACATGAACACCTGGCCCGACGCCGCGATGACGCCGTTCCGCGGTGAGAAGAACACCAACTGGGAAGGCGGCTGGCGCGTGCCGTCGATGGCCCGCTGGCCCGGCAAGATCGAGGCGGGTTCCGTATCCAACGCGATCATGCACCACATGGACTGGCTGCCGACGTTTCTCGCTGCTGCGGGCACCGACGACATCAAGGAGCGCCTGAAGGAAGGCAATGTCAAGGCCATCGGCCGCAAGTACAAGGTGCACCTCGACGGCTATAACTTCCTGCCCTACCTGACCGGTGAAACCGACAAAGGTCCGCGGCACGAGATCTTCTACTTCTCGGATGACGGTGACCTGACGGCGCTGCGCTACGACGACTGGAAGCTGATCTTCATGGAGCAGCGCGTCGAGGCGACCTTGCAGGCCTGGTCGGAGCCGTTCATTCCCCTGCGGATACCGCTGATCTTCAACCTGCGGCGGGATCCGTACGAGCGCTCGCAAATAACGTCGAACACCTATTACGACTGGCTGCTCGACCGCGCCTACCTGCTGGTGCCCGCGCAGGCCTATGTAGGCCAGTTCCTGTCGACGTTCCAGGAATTCCCGCCGCGGCAGAAGGCGGCAAGCTTCAGCCTCGACCAGGTGATGGAGAAGCTCCAGACGCCCAGCGGAGCGCAGTAAGTAATACAGGCCCAGGGTCCGCCGGCATCCCCTGGATGTCGGCGGCTCCAGTTCCCGCCATAGTGAGACCCAACCATGAAGTTGCCGCTGGCATTACTGCTTACCGCTCTCGGCACCGCGCACGCGCAGGAAGCGCCGAAACTGATCCTGCAGATCACCGTCGACCAGCTGCGCGGCGACCTGCCCACGCGCTACTACGATCGCCTCGGCGACGGCGGCTTCCGCTACCTGTGGGAGCAAGGCGTCGTCTACCGCAACGCGCACCACGCGCATGCGAATACGGAAACGATCGTCGGCCATGCGACCCTCGCGACCGGGGCACATCCGTCCATCCACGGCATGGTCGGTAATCTCTGGTTCGACCGCGAGACCGGGTTCACGACCTATAACGTCGAGGATGCCGCGTATCCGCTGCTGACTGCAGGGGCCGACGTCGACGAGGAAACCGAGATCGACCCGACGCAGCGTGCCGCGCGCAGCGAGGGACGTTCACCCGCCGCGATCCTCGTGTCGACGTTCTCGGACGAATTGAAGAGCAGCACCGGCGGCGAGGCGAAAGTAGTTGGCGTTTCCGTCAAGGACCGCGGCGCAATCTCGATGGCCGGGCATGCGGGCACGGCCTACTGGTTCTCGAAAGCGAGCGGCGAGTTCGTGACGAGCAGCTACTACCTCGACGAGTACCCGGCGTGGGTCACCGAGTTCAACGCAGGCAAACCCGCGCAGGCGTTCGCTAATACGAGCTGGACACTGGCGCATGAGCAGGACAGCTACCTGTTCGGCGACTCCGACGACCGCGAATGGGAAACCGATGTCGCGGGATTCGGACGCGTCTTCCCGCATTCTTTCGGCGACGGCACCAGCCCGTACTTCACGACCTGGCTGACGCTGAGCCCGGCCGGCGACCGGCTGGTTCTGGACTTTGCGAAAGAAGCGCTCGTCAACGAGCAACTCGGCGCAGACGATGTCACCGACTACCTGAGCGTGAGCTTTTCATCGACCGACTACGTGGGGCACGTCTTCGGCCCGTCGAGCCTCGAGGCCGAGGACAACATCCTCAGGCTCGATCGCGCGATCGGAGAGCTGCTGTCTTTCGTTGATGCAAAAGTAGGTCTCGAGAATACGCTGGTCGTTCTGTCGGCCGACCACGGCGGGCCGGATACCCCCGGTTACCTGAACTCGCTGGGCATCCCCGCCGGCTATGTCGATCCCGAGAGCTGGGATCGCGAAGCCGCGATCACCCGTATCAAGGAACGGTTCCGGATCAAGGGTGAACTGATCGAGACCTACTCGCACCCGTACCTGTACTTCAGCGCGGATGTGAAGAACAATTCGAAGATCGACCAGCAGGCGCTCGAAGCGGCCGTTGTCGAGGAATTGCTGAAGTTCCCGAGCGTGTCGCTGGCCGTGTCCAGCACGGCGCTGCGGCGCGGCAACGTCGCCGACACCGAACTGATGCGCTCGGTGAAACGGAACTTCCATCCCAAGCGCTCGGGCGATGTTTTCCTCGTGTTCGAGCCGAACTGGTTCATCAACGACTTCGACGGGCTCACCGTTGCGTCGACGCACGGCTCGCCGTGGAACTACGACACCTACGTGCCGATCGTCTTCGCAGGTGCCGGGCTCGAGCCGGCCGTTGTCGACCGGCGCGTGCTGACCGTAGACATCGCGGCGACCCTCGCCGCGTACCTCGGCATCAAGCCGCCGTCCGGCTCGGTCGGCAACCCGCTACCCGAAGTCCTCACGGACTGACCAGGCCCATCTATCACCGTAGGAGCGGGCCCCGGCCCGCGATCGATGCCGGGCAAGAGCCCCTGAATCAGCGCCTGCTCGTCTCCGAGTGAAAGAACTTGTACTTGAACAGCGCCTCCGGCCCATGACAGTCGGCACACAACGGCTGCACGAACTCCGGCATCCTGAGATGCAGCCCCCTGAGATGGCTCGGGCGGCCCTCTGCAACCTCGCGGTGCACGTCATGACAGGTTGCGCAGCCGATGTTGCCCACGCGCATCTGGCGCCCATCTTCGCCGAAGACGGGCATCTCGCCCGGCGTGTTCGGGAAGATCGCCTCTCGCACATCCTGTGACCAGGCAACGACCTGCGGCGGGTGATCGGCCGGGGCGGGTTCATCCTCGTGGCAACTGCGGCACAGGCGGTCGACAGGCAGCTCTGCCTTGCCAAGATCGCGGCCCCACATCACCGGCCAGTCCGAGCCGTGCGGTGCATGGCAATAGCCGCAGATTCCGCGTGAATCGAAGTCCTTGTTGCGGCGGCCACCCTTATCATGTGCGCTATCCTTGATGGCCAGTTTTTCCGTGTGGCAGGCGGAGCAGATATTGCCGCCGGCGGCGGCCTGGCGCATGAACGGCTCGACCCTGGTGGGCGCGCCCTCCGCCTCGCTCAGGTGCGCGGAATGGCAGGTCCCGCAGTAGATATTGCCGTCCTCGTTCAGCTTGAACTCCGGCGAACCATCAAGCTCGGGTATGTCCATATCGGCCGGCGGCGCCATGCCCAGGCGATGCCCCCGGTAGCCACCCTCCCACATCGCTCGCGAATCCATGACGTAACCGTCGTGGCATGAGAAACACATGGCCGGGGAACTTGCAATGTCCTGGGTACCGGTCGGCAACCGGGGAAATTCCTCGACCGGCGTGACCGGGTTGGCACGGCGGCCCTTGAAGTCACGAATCCTCATCGGGTGGCAGGCGGCACAATCGAACTGGTCCGCGGCCTCCTCGGCACGCGTAACCTCCTGGGACGGCAGCAGCACGAGGATCAGGCCTGCGGCAGCGAAGATTGCACGAAGCGCGTTCATTCGGATGCCTCCTCTTGCAGTACGGGCGGCGGTGGCGCCTGCGGCTCGAGAATCGTGACTTTGCCGGCCAGCATCTGGGTCACGTACAGGCGCAAACCCGAGGTGGCAAGCCCCACCGGCGTGTCGAATACGGTCGCCGTACCCTCGTCGCCAATGACGTACGCGAACTCGCCATCCGGGCCAAAGACCTGCACGACGCCAAGGAAGCTGTCCGAGACGTAGATATTACCCGCGTCATCGACGGCAACGCCCTTGGGACGGTAGAAGGTACCAGCCTTGCCGCCACGCTTGCCGATGGTGAGCAGGTGCGTGCCGGCCGTATCGAACTTCTGGACGCGCGCATTGATCACGTCAACGACGTAGACGTTGCCCGCCGCGTCGATATCGATCGATGCCGGGAAGTTGAACTGGCCGTCGTCCTCCCCTTCACCGCCCCAGGCCCGAAGGAAATCGCCTTTGTTCGAGAACACGACGACCTGGTGTGTGTTGTTGGCAGTAATGAAAAGTTCTTTACCCCCGGGCCCGACCGCGATATCTACGGGAACGATTTTTTCGCCGTCAGCATCGAGTTCGAACACCGCCCGCGGACTTGCCTTGGCATCGAACATGACGATCCTTTCGTTGCCCTTGTCGGCGATCCAGACCTCGCCCCTGGCGCCCACGCCGATACCCAGGGGGTACAACAGCTGACCGTGTTCCCCGCCGAGCATGCCAAGCGAGGTTATACGGGCGCCGTTCGCGTCGAAGACGATAACCTGGTGGTTACCACTGTCGACGACGTAGGTCTGCCGGTCATTGCCGATCGCAACGTCGGACGGCATCAGCAGCATCTCGAGCTGTCCCACTTGGTTTGGCTCGCCCGTCGGCATCTCGGCAGCGACGGTGGCTGACATGACCAGCATGCCCGTAGTTGCGAGGTTGTGAATGAATCGCTTATTTGTCATGGCACACCTGGCAAATATCCTGCGTCCTCAGCCGGTTTTCAGATTCTTGAAGAGCCGGACCATCCGCAGATACGTGGGGATCGTGGCAGGTGGCGCAATAGATCTCTCCGTTGTACGGACTCAGCGGCAAACTCAGGCCGGTGGCAGCCTCCCATCTATCCATCCGCCCAACGACGTCGATGGATGGCCTCGCAAGGTGCACCCATCCTTCCGGCTTCGCGCTGAAGGACATGCCTGTCGGGTGCGGCCTTACGTTGTGGCAGCCGAGACACATATCGTTGAGGTCGCGCGGCATGTTGTAGGTAACATCACTGCCCCCGCTTGCAGAGGACTGCGGGACCGGCCCATGGCAAAGAAGGCAGGTCGACTCGAGCGGATCCCCGACCGCACCGGCGTGGGGGTTTAGCGCCGCGTATCGTTGACCTTCGTGGCATTCGAAGCACTGGTCGGCCGTGTCGTGCGACACCCTGTGACGAAGGAACCCCGGGTTTTGCAAGCTGTAAGCGACGTTCGGATTATTGCACTGGAACGTTATATCGTGGCAGGTCCTGCACGTGATCCTGTCGTTACGCATCGCAGCCCGGTAGTAATCGGGGACCGCCAGGTCGCCAATCGGCAGGTCCGAGCGGTGACGACAGGCAGGTGTGCCACCGCGCCCATCGTGGCATTCGGTGCAGCCTTCCTCGAGCGTTGCATGCGTCAGGGCCGCGTTGCCCGCTACCGGCGACGCGTCAATGTGACAGGTATCGCAAGTCGCCTTGTTCCAGTGCGGGCTTTCATTTGCGGTGGCCTGGGCGGACATGAACACAGCCGCTGCCAGTACGCCCCCGAAAACGCTGTTAATTCGCATGATCAGTAGTCGAAATTGTTGTGGTCTTCGCCATGGCAGACCAGGTAGCAAGTGCCGGTGAAGTTACCCTGGTCCACGAAGCGCAGATCGCCGTTGCCGCGCGGCGAGACGATCGACGTATCGAAATTGATCAGGTTCGAGTTGTTGGTCGTGTTTCCCTGGGTGCTGCTTACCCCGTGCGGGTCGTGACACGCATTGCAGGGCGTATCTTCTCCGCGTACGTGCTTGTCGTGCTCCCCGAAGCTCTGGTCGTTCAATATGCTGGACTGGCTGTGGCAGTTGTAACAGAGCTGGTAGGCGCCGGTGCTGTGCTGCGTGTTGTCGGCGATCTCGTAGCGGTCCACCAGGATAGGCTCGAACGTCGAGCCGTGAGGCCCTTCAGGTCCTGCGCCCCCGGCGCTTTGTGCCGAATTCGAATTGTGGCAGTCGCCGCAGGCAATGATCGATTGCTCCGTCAACGGAGGGATCAGGCTCGGCACGTTCCCGTTGGCCCCGGGGGATCCGACCGGGTGGAACGACGGGTTGGTCGGCTGAATCTCGAGGCGCACATTCGTCTGCTCGTGCTGCCGCTGCGTACGGGACGGCGGCCTGTTGGGACTGTCGCCATGGCAGCGCAGGCAGATCTCATAGGTCTCGACGGCCGGGTTTATCTCGACGCCGGCGAGGTTGACGCCGCGGACGTTGGCCGGCGTGTCGCCGGCGACACGAGCCGGGTCCGTCGCATGTGGGTTGTGGCAATCGGCGCACTCGACATGGCGGATATCGACTTCAGCGGGCTCGACCGGATCGTGGACGCCGGTATTGTCCGCAATGCCGTGGCGGAATGGCTTGCTGAAATCCGCCTCGATATCCGTGGCTGCGACGTTCCCGTTGTGGCATGCGAGGCAGTTGTTTTCCTCTGCCGCGTAATTGAGCAGGCGCGGCCCGCCCGTTGCCAGGTGCGGCTGATGACAACTACCGCAGGCATTTTCACTGACCGTCGTCAGCGTGCTGTTCGGCCATGGGTCGGGCGGGGTACCGTTCCACGTCGCACCCGACTGGCTGTGTGAGGTCTGGGGCCAGCCCGTCTTCAGGTGGCAGGTCGTGCAGAGCTGCGAACCGATGTTCGGCATGACGAGAAAAGCGCCGAAGTCGTTGCTGTGAGCATCGTGGCAGGCCGTGCACTGCAGCTGATCGCCGGCTTCGAGCGTGATGCTGGGCGGCAGCGCGGATGGCGCCTGCATCTCGCCATTCTGCGAGGCAAGCGAGCCCGTGTAGCCGAATGACACGGGATGGTCGTGCGTCAGGTCGGTACCGATCAGGCCGGCGCCGGAGGGCATCGTCGTTACGCCACCGGCCATCGCGATATCTGCCGGCTCGCTGACAATTTCACCCAGGGCGATCGTGCCATCGTGACAACTCAGGCACATCAACGAATGACCCGTCGGCTGGCCCGGTTGCGCGACCGCGGTCGAGCTCGTATAGGGCACGTAGGTTGCTGCCGGAGCACTGCGGTTCCAGAGGGGCGTCGCCGGACTCGACGAGTGCGACGTGTGGCAGAAAATGCAGACCCTGTCCTCGGCGACGGCCGTTACGTTGCCGGAGCCCGCCGCCGAAAGATTGTGCGCCGTATTGACGACGCTGCCTGCCACTGCGGAGGCAAAGGCCATGACCCCGGCGAGCAGCGCAAGATATCGCAGAACCGGCTTCACGATTCTGCTCCTATGTAGCGCAACACCTGGACTCGACGATTGTACGAGTCCGCGACGAAGATCATGTTGTCGCGTGTCACGTGGATCCCGTTTGGCAGCCAGAATTGTCCTTCTCCCTGTCCCTGCTCGCCGAAGGCCAACAGCAGCATGCCCTCGCGATTGAATATCTGTACTCCATGGAACAATGCGTCCACGACGTATATGTGGTCCAGCGCGTCGACCGCCACGCCCTTGGGCCGGGCGAAGTCGCCGACCCGATCACCGTTCTTGCCGAAGGAATCCAGGAATTCACCGTCCGTCGTGAATCGCTGGATGCGGAAATTGAGGGAGTCGGTGACCAGTAGTTCGCCGTCACCGGGCAGCGACAGGTAGGTCGGGAAGTTGACCCGGCCGGCTTCCGTCCCGCGTTCCCCGAAGTCGAGCACGGACTCACCCTCCGGTGTGAAAGCCTTGATGGATTGCGTGCCGGTGTCCGTCACGAAAAGGAGGCCCTTGTCTTCGTCCCAGGCAACGCCGGTGGGCTGCTGCAGGTTGTCGCCGGTATCCAGGCGCTCGAGGTACTTGTCACCCGCGTCAATCGTATAGATCCCGCGCAGCAGCGAATCCGCGACGTACAGGCGGCCTGAGGGCGTCAGCGCCAGGCCGACCGGCGAACCGAGTGACTCGTTACGCGACAATCGCAGGCAGTCGTAGTGGCTCCACTTGGTATCGAAACGGTGCACGCAGCGCGCATCGGGATCCGCGACATAAATCGTCGCGCCGCCTGCGGTCGCCACGACATCCATCGGCCGGACCATAGCCTCGTTGCGGGCGCCGGCGACGACGCTGACCATCCGCCCCCAGAAGCCCGGGCGGATACCGAGATCTTCGGGTTTCGTGAACGATTGCACGAAAGCGATCCTGGGGGCGTCCGGCGGATCCGGCCAGACCCGGCCCTGGGTGGAAAACGGCGACTCGCCGGGGGTCGTCGCGCAGGCATACATCAACCCGGGCAATGCGAGGAGCCAGAGTAATGTGTCGCGGCGCCGATGCATGTCTAGAACACCCTTGTCAGCTGGGCGGTCACGGTGGTGTTGTTCCGCTCGGACGGCCCGAGTTCGTCGTCCGAAATCGTCGCACGAAGATCGAAACGCATCTGGCGATAACTCCACTGGAAATGCAGCCGGTGGCGAAGCTGCTTCCGCGCCAGGGTACCGCCCGTATCGTCGAGCAGGTACGCATCGTAGGCGAAATAGCTTCTCCTGAAGACGATTCCGCGAAGGCCGATCCGGTAGGTAACCTGGCTGACGTCTTCGATGGAGTTCTCGTAATCGATCTCGTTCATGCCCGCGGCAAGGGTTACCGATAATGTACCGCCCAGGCTCGTCGTAACACCTACATCCAGCTGATCGCTCACGAAAGGCGATGTTTCCAGGTCCTGTTGCAAGTGGCGGTACTGTGCGTCGAGCGTCCAGCCGTCCAGGAATTGGTTGCTGGTACCGATCCCGAACTCCAGTATCTCGCCGTCATTCAGCGGATTCGTGAGAGCACCTTCGCGAACACTGGAGTCCTGCCAGTCGTAGCGAACGTGTGCCCGGAAGGTCCGGAGGAAATTGGCCCTGAAAGCGATACCCGAGCCGAATGTGTCGTATTCCGCCGTGCCGGAGGTGCTGTAGCTGTAGTCGACAAGCACGGTCTCGCCATCGGTGATGCTGCTGTTCACCAGTCGCTGCACCGCTGTCACGGGGCCGGTCACGATCAGGCGGTAGTCGAGCCCCTCCACGTAGGTCTGGGTCCTGTCCACATTACTGACCACCACCGAACCAGGCACGACGAATTCGTTGCGGAGATCGACGGGCGTTGTGCCGATGAGAAGCAGCGGTTCGTCGAACACGTCGATCTCGTCGGCCGTCGATTCCTGGTCGTTTCGCTCCCCGCGCACGGAACCCGATATCGCGATTCCGCCGAATCCGGTTTCGCGGGAATACTCGGCGGACCCTCTCACCGAACTCCGGTCGCGCGTGAACCCGGTCTGGTCGACCGCCGAATGGCCAATTGCCCCGCGTACGAACGTCCGTTCGGTCAGTTGCTCCGCCGCCACCAGGTCCAGGTCGGTGAAATCCTGTCGGGTCGCGTCCCGCTTCGAGGTCGCGTCGCGCAGGTTGAAGTACACATGCCCGTCGCTGTTGTACTGCCACTGGACGTTGCCGTTGTACACCCGATCGTCCAGGGTCGAGGTTAGCGTCGTTACGTTCTCCTGCTCCATGCGCCTGAGGCGCTGCGACACCCTGAACTGCTCGGCGGCACCAAAGACGTTGTTGGCGCGAATTTCGGCAATCGTCTGGTCGAGCTCGGAACGCACGATCGGCAAGCCCGCACTGCCGCTGGCCGACTCCTGGTCGAGCGTATCGAAGCGGAATTCGATGTTGTCGGATTTCCTGTATCTCGAGTCCAGACCAAAAGACTTCGTTTCTACGGACGTATCGACCACGGATCCAAACCCCGACCCGGCGGCCTCCCGGCGCGTTATCGCGTAGCGTGCCGAGGTTCTGTCCCGAAGCAGGCCGGATACGTGGCCTCTCACTCCGTAGACGTCGTTCTGCACGAGGAAGCGGCCGGATCGGCTCGTTGTCACCGAAGGGTGGGTTCGCTCGTAGTACACCGATACGGGGTAGGTCTTCAGTTCGAGCAGGTTAAAGCGGCCGAGGAAATTGAACAGCACGTCGTCGTTCGTCGCCGAATCGACGTTCGTGTCGAACTGCTGCTGAACGAACACCGGCCCACCGCCGAAATCCATGTTCAGGAAGCCGGGATGGTAGATGAAACTTTTGGTGAGGACGTAAATCTCTTCCTCCCAGCTCGACTGCTGCTCGAACGACTTCTCGGATGAGGCACCTCGCTCCCGGTCGTCGAACAGGTAGCCTGCGCGGACCTGGCCGGAGACGTCGAGGAGCCCGAAAGGCTTGATGTCGTCGACTTCGTGGTACTCGGCGACGCAGACGGCGGGCGACACGAAGATCAGTGCGAATTTCGCGACTGCGTGGGCCCACCTTCCTGGTCTGCGTGCTTTCAACTGCCCCTACCCCCCGGTGTTTCCCCCGCCGGTCTTCAATTCTCAGTCACGCCGCGACCCGAAACCGAAGACCGATACCTTGTTATTGCCGAACTGGTTCGCGACGAGGACCAGGTACTCGACATCGAAATCGGGCGCGATGTACTTCTCGAAATGCGACACATTGTCGTAGTCGAGTTTGATGGCCGTCGGCATATTGATGCTGTCCCTGCCGTTGCCCGGGGCACCAAAGAACATCAGCGCGCCGCCGTCCTGGGCGAAGACCTGGATGTTCTCGAACGCAGAGTCGACCACGTAGATATGGCCCTCGCGGTCAACGGATATTCCCTTCGGGCGCGAAAACGTGCCCGGAACGGCGCCTGCTTCGCCGAACTGACGGATGAATTCCCCTTCCGGCGTAAATTGCTGCACCCGGAAATTGATCGTATCGACGACGTAGAGGGTGTCGTCGCCCGCCAGGGCCAGGTTCGTTGGGTTGTTGAATTCACCCGGCTCCGAGCCGCGGCCGCCGAAACGCAGCAGCGTATTGCCCGTGGACTTCTCGAGCACGTGCACCTCGTGGTGCATCACATCGCTGACATACAGCCTGTCGCCGGCGATCGCGACGTCTATCGGTTTGAACTGACCGGGCTCGCCGTACGCTTTGAGAAGGTGGTTTTGCCGGTCGTAGACGAGCACCTGTTCGCGCTCGGTATCGGTGACGTAGCGGGTCCCGTCATCGTCGATCGTGATGTTGATCGGCTTTTTCAGCGTCCCGCCACCCTTCGGACGCACGACAGCGGATCGGCGATTGGCGAGATCGAAGACCACCCACCCGGCACCGCGTGTATCCACGACATAGATGGCGCCCTCATGGATTGCGACTCCATAGGGTTTCTCCACCAGGTGATCCTCTTTGTCCTCACCGCCAAAGACAAAGTCGCGAAAACCGCTCTTCCCGGACGACACGTCCAGCGGCGACGAAAAACTCGCCAGGAACTGGAAGCGGGGAAGATCAGGCGGCAGGGGATAAAACAGGTATTCCTCGGTCTCGTCGCCGGAATCTGCGTACAAGAGGCCCGTTGGTGCGCTGAAAAGAACACCAGCCGCCAGCAACGTGAGCGCGAAGATTGCCAGTTTATTTCGAATCACTTCCAGCCTCCCGTGGCATCGATTTTCAGGCCGCAGGAATCAAAAACGCCGCCATCGGCCGCCGCGCCGATGGCAGCGTTGATGTTCCTACCGCATTACTTGTTATGGCACGTCAGGCACATGGCGCTTGCGGCATTGGACACGCGCAGGAATGGCTCAATGGTGCTGTCGTGCACGTCGTGGCACGAAGCGCATTCCATGTTCCCTGCGAACAGCATGTCGGCATCAATCGTGCCACCGAGCCCTGAATTTGCCGCTGAAGGGTCCGCCAGGCCGCCGTCCGTCGTAGCAAGCGCACTATCATAAATAAACGAAATCGGGTGATCGTTGCTGAGATCGGTACCGATGAGCGCACCGCCGCCAATGATGTTGCCCGGGGTGCCCCCCCCTCCGCCGAAGGCATCCAGAGCGACCGTACCGTCATGGCAGGACAGGCACAGTTTCGAAGCGCCGCCGGGCTGGTTTGGAGGTCCGCCGTCAAATGTCGGCGAGGTGTACATGGTAAACGTCGCCGCGGTCGTCTCATGGTTCCATAACGGAGCCTCCGACACGGTCGTGTCGGAGTTGTGAGGCGTGTGACAAACCACACAGATCTCGCCGCCCGTGCCCTGCACGGTGCTGAGATCATGGTCCGTACCCACGATCGACTGTGCGGACGCAGTTCCCGCGAAAAACAGGCCTGCGAATGCGGCCAGACCTATCAGTTTTTTGCTAATCATTTCCAACTCCTGAATTGTCCCTTGCGCGAAGTCAATAACCGGTACTTCGATCTTTAGGTCAGGGCCACCCCGAACCCCGGTCTCCGAACTTATCGTTTTCCTCCTGACCTGATCGAACGATCAGGTTTAAACTGATCGTTCGATTAGATTATTAAAAAACACGCATACAGCCGGCATCGTGTGTGGCGCGTACACTATTGGGGGAATTACCTACTTCAGGGCCATGGTGCCCCTACGAATCAACATGTTAGAATTATCAGGTGATCGGTGAAGATGTAGAGGACGCTTTCCAACTCCTGACCCTTGCGCTCTCTCCTTGAAGCCATCGCAGTGAACGCTACCTAAGCGCTAGATAGCTCTGAAAACCCCGCCCCGCGGGGTTTTCTTTGTTCACGGGTCGCAGGACATTCACCCCGTTGAGTTGATCGGGGGCGCCCCTGGTCAGTAGTCGCCGCCCAGCAGCCGATCGAGTCCTGCGCGCGCGCGCGAAGCCCAGCGGCCGACCAGCCTCTCCACGCCTTCCCAGGTCGAAACGACGCCGTCGCCGCTCACCATCGCGGCGCCTTCGACGGCCTGACGGTCGAACACGCGAACGAGCACCTCGTCCGACTGGGAATCGCGTAATTCCATCACCAGCGTCATCTCGCCGACAGTTTCGAGGGCGAAACCGGCGCGGCCGGCACCGCCGACCCTGCGCCCCGGTGCCCGCGCGACGATGTCCTGTACGCGTATATGCAGTGCCAGCACGTCCGGGCCGGGGTCGGTAACGAATTCAACGGACTCGAGCTTGCCGAGTTCTTCGCCGAATGCAGTCGCCATCGCCGCCTTGAAACGGGTCTTCTGGTCTTCGCCGAGCGCAAACTGGTTCTCCGCGCGATCCGGCGTACGGAACGCCAGCTCCAGTTCGTCGACCATGAGCTTCTCGTAGTCGGCAAACGTGACGCCGGGGCGAACGAAAGCGGCCTCGAAATTTTTCGTGCTGACCGCCTGCAGGCCCTCGATATTGACCTCGCCGGCCGGCTTCGATTGAGCCGGCTGGGGTGCGCAGGCACTCAGGGCAAACAACGCGAACAGAGGGATACCGTGACGGATGAGGGAAATGCGAGTCATTGCTGCCACCGGAGCGATTGATCGGAACTGCACATCCTACCGCTCGCTGCGGCGGATCAGAAGCACAGGATCTGCCTCAGGCAGAGGCCACGATTGCGCAGTTGACCCACTTTGTTACAGATTTGCCCGATAAGGGGATGTAGACTTGTCACCTCGCCCTGAAAAGTCCCACCAGGAATCCCGGAGTCCGCCGATGAGAACGATCGTTCTGTTCGCTTGCCTGTTGTTCGCACATTCCGTCTTTGCCCAGATACCGGCGCCGCCCGATCCCGAAGAGGTTTTGTCGCCGGCGTATACGGGCAAATCCTACTCACCCTATGCCGGCCGCCAGACCGCGCTCATGCCGCTCTGGGGCGACACGCACCTGCACACGGATATCTCGATGGACGCCGGCGCGTTCGGCAACCGGCTCGGCCTCGACGAAGCCTACCGTTTCGCCCGCGGTGACGAAGTCGTATCGACAACGGGCATCCCCGTGCGCCTGTCCCGACCGCTGGACTGGCTCGTTATCGCGGACCATTCCGACAACATGGGCTTCTTTCCAGACATGATGGCGGGCGCCCCGCACATACTCGGCGATCCGACGGGCAAGGACTGGTACAACCGCATCCAGGCCGGCGAAGGCGTGGGCGTCGCGCTGGAGCTGATCGGACTGTTCTCGCAGGGCAAATTCCCACCGGAACTCATTTATACGCCCGACTCCGCGCCGTACAAGTCGGCATGGGCGAAGACCGTTGCCGCCGCGGAACAATACAACGACCCCGGCAAGTTCACGGCCTTCATCGGCTACGAGTGGACCTCGCTGGTCACCGGCAACAACATGCACCGCGTCGTGGTCTACCGGGATGACGGCGACAAGGGCGGCCAGATGGTGCCCTTCACCACGATCGAGCCGACGGGCAGCATCAACCCGCGCGACCTCTGGAAATGGCTCGAGGAGTACGAGGACAAGACCGGCGGCGACGTGCTCGCGATTGCCCATAACGGCAACCTCGCCAACGGCATCATGTTCCCGATGCGCGCACAGTACGACGGCCGCAAGCTCGACGACGAGTACGTGCAGGCGCGCGCGAAGTGGGAGCCGCTCTACGAAGCCACGCAGATCAAGGGCGACGGGGAAACCCACCCGTTCCTGTCTCCTGACGACGAATTCGCCGACTACGAGACCTGGGATATCGGCAACCTGGATGTCTCGGAGGCCAAGACGGAAGACATGCTTGCCGGCGAGTACGCACGCGAAGCGCTCAAACGCGGCCTCGCTATCGAGGAACGTCTCGGCACCAATCCCTACAAGTTCGGCATGATCGGTTCGACCGACAGCCACACCTCGCTGGTCGCCGTCGAGGAAGACAACTTCTTCGGCAAGCACTCTGGCGCCGAGCCGAGCCCCGAACGCATGTCGCACCCGTTCATGAGCAATGAGAACGGCACGATCATGGGTTGGCAGCAGGTGGCGTCGGGTCTTGCCGCCGTGTGGGCATCGGAGAACACGCGCGAAGCCATCTTCGACGCGATGGCCCGCAAGGAGACCTACGCGACGACCGGCAGCCGCATGATGGTGCGGTTTTTCGGCGGCTGGGAGTTTACCGATGCGGATCTCAACAGTCGCCAGCCCGTATTCGCCGGCTACGGCAAGGGCGTGCCCATGGGCGGAGACCTGACAGCCGCGCCCGAAGGCAAGGCCCCCACGTTCATGGCCTATGCCGTGCGCGACCCGATCGGCGCGAACCTCGACCGTATCCAGATCGTGAAGGGCTGGAAGGACGGCAAGGAACTGAAAGAAAAGGTCTATGACGTCGCCTGGTCGG